>Ga0308417_1001280_pt1 | contig 17380 bp, 16 predicted proteins | sample HotsprSampleOS65_FD_203528 | JGI IMG/M metagenome (GOLD analysis project Ga0308417, IMG submission 203528) | Hot spring phototrophic mat microbial communities from Octopus Spring, Yellowstone National Park, Wyoming, United States - 20090730_OS65 ... | reverse complement strand
GATGATCAAACGAGGCCGACACCGGTATCCGCAACTCAACGGACCGAGGGACCAACTGAGTCGTCCACGCCACCAAGGTATCATATGACCCGGCACGCTAAGTTGATGGCATTGGGCGTCCTCGCCCCTGCCGAACGACGCACCGCCACCTCGTAACACGGGCGTCCTCGCCCGTGTCCAGTGCCCCACACCCGCGGGATCGGGTGGCTTGCGTCCGCGCTTCAGCGTGTCCCGCGGCCATCCAGGCTCGAGCCGACGCAGAGACTGCCCCGTACCCCTCGCCCCCGCGTTCAGTCATTCGCTCATTCGCCCCTTCAATCGGCCCGTGCGCAGGCTATAATCAGTCAAGCAGTGTGCGTCGCGGGGACGCCGGCTGTCAACGAGGCCAGATTCACCATGATGCCACAACCACCACCCGGACAGGGACCGATCGATCCGCAGGGCGCCGTTCAGTCACCACCGCCCGGCGCAATGCCGCCGATGCCGCCCGGCTACATGCCCGGCATGTACATGCCGCCCATGATGCCCTATCCGCCGCCCCGCCAGCGCGGCTTCTGGCGGTCGGTCCTCACCAGCCTGGGCGTAACCATCTTCCTGGGCTCCATTATGCTCAACTTCTGGCTGCTTGCCTTCAGCGGCCTGGGCAGCCTGGGCGACGCTGCGCCCGTCGAGGTCGTGCAGAAGCCCGGCAACGCCCAGGAGAAGATCGTCATCCTGCCCCTGAGCGGCATCATCACCGACCAGACGGCCAAACTCATGAACCGCTGGATCGCACGCGTCGAGGATGACGCCAACGTCAAGGCCGTCGTACTCGCCGTCGACTCGCCGGGCGGCGGCGTCACCGCTTCCGATCAGATTCACCATCGCATCTCCGAACTGCGCAGCAAACGCGGCATTCCGATCGTCGTCGCCATGGGCGGGCTGGCCGCCAGCGGTGGATACTACGTCTCCTGCCACGCCGATCAGATTTTCGCCGAGGAGACTACCCTCACCGGCAGCATCGGCGTCATGATGCCCAACTACAACCTCAGCGACCTGGCCCAGCGCATCGGCGTAGCCGACCGCACCCTTACCGCGCCCCGGGAGGGCTTCAAGAACGCCGGCTCCATGCTGGCGCCGGAGGTGCCCCGCGAACGCGAGTACCTCCAGGGCATCATCGACACCGCCTACGCCCGCTTCACGGACCTCGTGAAAACCGGCCGAAAGGGCAGGCTCAAGGGTTCCGAGTCGGCCATCTTCGACGGCCGAATCTTCAGCGCCCGCGAGGCGCTGGGCAACGGCTTGGTCGATCAGATCGGGTATCAGGAGGACGCCGTCAAATGGGCGGCCCAGCAGGCCAAACTGAGCAAGCCCATGGTGGTCCAGTATCAGCGGCGGCTGAGCGGTCTGGAACTGCTCTTCTCGCGCGTCGCCGCCGCCCCGGCCGGCGAAGCCACCCGCATCAACATCCAGATCGACGCCGCCACTCTGGAGGAGCTCACGACGCCGCGACTGATGTACCTGTGGCGCGCCCCATGAGCGTGGGGCCTGAAGCGCGGCCAGCTTGCATCTGCCCGCCTGGGCTGTAGACTTATCGAACTGGTGCATCCACGGGGTGTAGCTCAGCTTGGTTTAGAGCGCTTGGTTCGGGACCAAGAGGTCGCTGGTTCAAATCCAGTCACCCCGACTATTCCGCAAAAATCGCCGTTCCGCCAGCTCGCGGAACGGCGATCTCATTTCCAGATCAAGACTTACGTCGCTCAGCTTCCGGTTCAAACAAACCGTATCCAGGATTTCGCGCCGGGCGGCTTTGTTTGAACCAGGCCACTGCTCGGCTGCCTGCTGCGGCCAGTCGAAGATGGCCAGGGCCGCGGCGCCACGGGATGGATCGACCCGATCCACCTGCTGCAGGTGCCGCTCGACCTTGGCCTGCTCACCCTTCAACTCCTCGGACTTGGCCGCGAAGACTGCCTCGTCGATGGTGCCGGATAGCCCCAAAACAAGCGTGTTGCGAGCACCCCTGTTGTGTGCGCACGCGGGCATACCACAACGCTGCGCACGGAGCCAGCTCTCGCGCGGGTGACTTCGTTCGGGTTGTGTATCTCTGGGGGTCTGCTCCCAGATCGCGGCCGCGGCGAATCAGGGCTTCCGTACCCTGACATCCAGTGGGCCGGTTCAACAACGCAGCGGCCGACGCATCGCCTCGGCCAGGCGGATCAACGGCGGGGTCCATCAGGCGCGGCCGTAGACGTAGTCGCTGAGGAAGTGGATTTTCGCTTCCTGGGTGGAGGCGTGGAAGGCGTTGAGGTCGCCGATGGAGATCATTCCCAGCAGGTGGCCCGACTCGTCGGCGACGGGCAGATGGCGGATGCGGCGGTCGCGCATGATGCGGCTGGCCTCGTCGATGTCGGTGTCGGGGCGGCAACAGACGACGTTGCGGGTCATGACCTCGCCTACGCTGACCTGCGAGGGCTGACGTTCCTCGGCGACGACGCGGCGGAGCACGTCGCGCTCGGTGAAGATGCCGGCGATGCGCGGGCCGTCCATCACCACCAGCGCGCCGATCTGCTGATCGTTCATGGCCCGCGTGGCCTCCAGGACGGTGGCCGAAGCGGCGATGCGGTGAACCTGCGATCCCTTCTCCACGAGGATGTCTTTGACGGTGGGCATGCGATTCCTTTCGACACAAGCGGACGAGCTGGTCCGGAGCCTGGCGGTGCCGGACATCAATCAATAGCCTCCCCTGGGGCGGGGTGGCAATATCGTGAATTAATTAACGAGGCGAGGGGACCGCCCCGGCCGCGCCCCCTCAGACGATGCGGTCGCGCAGCGCCTGGCCCCGCAACCAGCGCGACAGGTTCTCCAGGAAATGCTCCACCAGGCGAAGCTGCTCGTTGTGGTGACCCCCGGCCGTATGCGTGGTGATGTGGCAGTTGGCCAGCCGCCAGAGGGGATGCTCGGGCGGCAGCGGCTCGGGGCTGGTCACGTCCAGATACGCGGCCGCCAGACGCCCCGACTGCAGCGCATGGGCCAGCGCCTCCTGGTCGACGGTGCTCCCCCGGCCGATGTTGTAGAACACCGCCGTGCTCTTCATGCGCGCGATGCGCGCGGCGCTGATGAGCTGCTCGGTGCCCGCCCCGCCTGGCAGGAGGTCGATCACGTGATCGGCCTCGCCCAGCAGACGGTCCAGGTCCGCCAGCGGGTGGGTCGGCACCGATTCGTCTCCCCGCACCCGTCGCCTCACCGCGCGCACGTTCATGTGAAACGGCGCCAGCAGTTCCGCCAGACGCTGCCCGATGGCACCGAAACCCACCAGCAGCGCCGACTGCCCGCTGAGCAGATAACAGCGGCTGCGCGTCTCCATGATCGGCCAGAGCCGCGGGCCCTCTTGATTGCTCCAGCTCAACGGCATCTGCCGCGAGAGCGCCAGCATCATCGCCAGCACATGCTGGGCGCACGGCTCGGCATAGACCCACGAGCTGTTGGTCAGCGGCGCCTGCCGCGCCTTCATCGCCGCCTTCACGTCCTCGCGGTCGTAGCGTTCGTAGCCGGCCGTCGTCAGGTGCACCCAGCGCAGCCGCTGCGAGCGCACCACCACCGCCGGGTCGGGCTGGCCGAAGGCCACGTCCGCCTGTTCGAGCTGCGGGTCGGCCGCCCCGGGCACCAGGTTGGACGTATGGAGGCTGGCGGCCATCAGCAGCCGGTGCGGGCCGATGCCGCTCTGCAGCCTGTGAAGCGCTTCGGAGCCGAATCGCGTGCTGCACCAGATGTTCAGAGGCTCATTGGGCATAGGCCGCAATGAATACCGTCGCCGTCAACGGGTCGCAACTTCGCGACCGCGCAGGCCGCAGCGCCGCGGTCTCCCGGAAGTCCGGGCAGACTCCTCCCGCCGCATGTCTGCTCCGCCGCTTCCGTTGTGCGTCTGGCCGACATAGACTCATGCCTCGATGACACTGGCGCATTGGCGAGAGCGCGCAGCGGCCTTGAAGCGCGAGGTCCACGCGATCGGTCTGGCTTGCCGGGATCGCCGCACACCCTGGTATGCGAAGGCGATCGCCGCATGCGTCGTCGCGTATGCGCTGAGCCCCCTGGACCTGATTCCCGATCCGATCCCGGTGCTCGGACACCTCGACGACCTGGTCCTGCTGCCGCTGGGCGTGCTGCTGGTGCGGTCCCTGATCCCCCCGGCAGTGCTGGCCGACTGCCGGCGGCTGGCCGCCCTGTCCGCGCAGCAGGTTCACCCCCACAGCCGCATGGTCGCCGCCGTGGTTGTCGCGGCGTGGTTGGCCGGCGCCCTGGGCGCAGGCTGGGGGCTGTGGCGTCTGTTGGGGTGAATTGCGCTATGGTGCCATATCATCTGGCATCAGGAGGCCCGACATGTCAGCCACATCCGACCCCTGGTACGCGCGCGTGCTGCGCTGGGGGCAGGTCAACTTCAAGGAGGATGATCCGCCCCGACTCGACGTGCAGGGCTGGGTCGACTACTGGCGCCGCACCCGCATCGACGGCGTCACCCTCAATGCCGGCGGCGGCGTCGCCTATTACCCCACCCGCATCCCCCTGCACCGCCGCGCTCGCTTCCTCGGCGAAATCGACATGTTCGGCCAGATGCTCGCGGCCGCCAAGTCGATGGGCCTGCGCGTGCTGGGGCGGCTGGACCCCAACTTCGGCCACGAGGAGATGTACCAGGCCCACAGCGACTGGTTCCTCACCGACGCCGAGGGCAGGCCCCGCCAGCGCGCCCAGGCCGCCCCCGTCGCCACGCAGACGCAATATGGTTCGGCCGCGCGCGACGTGCTTTACTCCACCTGCTGGAACAGCCCGTTTCACCGGCGGTTCATGCTCGAGGTCATGGCCGAGATCGCCGCGGGCTACGACATCGACGGTTTCTTCACCAACGGCTGGCCGCCCCACGGCGGCTCGCCGGTCGATCGGCTGATGATCTGCCACTGCCCGCACTGCCAGGCGAAGTGGAAGCAATCGGGCCACGAGCGCCTCCCCGATAAGCCCGACCCGGCCGATCCGCTGTGGCGGGATTTTGTCAACTTCGTCCAGGACAGTGTCGAGGAGGTCCAGGCGCTGTGGCGCGACCACACAGCGAAGATCAAGCCCGGCGCCATCTTCGTCTGGAACACCCACGGCAACCTCCAGACGGGCCTGCGCTGGGACCGCTTCGTGCAACTGGGCGAGCTGCTCAACGACGACCAGCAGGGCCGCAACACGCTCGGCGCGGCGCTGTGGGAATCCGGCCGCAGCGCCAAAATGACCAGCGCCGTGGCCGAGGGCCGGCGCGTCCTGCGCGTCTTCGGGACGTGGCAGGTGGGCAGCCCGCCCATGCGTCACACCGCCAAGCCGATTCCGGAGCAGACGCTGTTCATGGCCGAGGCGGTGGCCCACGGTCAGGGCCTGTGGTTTCACACGCTGGGCGCCGAGACGTACGACCGGCGCTGGAAGGACGGCGTGGCGGCCTATTTCAACTGGCACGCCGAAAACGATCGCTATTTCCGCAATATCGCCACGCTGGCTGATGTGGCGCTGCTGTGGTCGCCGCGGACGCTGTGGCACGAGCGCTGGGCGGGGGATGGCTGGGCCGGTCCATCGCCCGCGCAGGCGATCAACGGCTGGTATCTGGCGATGCTGGAGAGTCGGATCGCCTTCGATCTGCTTCCGGAGTGGAAGCTGGGGGAGCTGGACATGTCGCAGTATCGCGTGCTGGTGATTCCCAGCGTCACATGCCTGGATGACCAGGCGCTTGAGCCCCTCGGGCGCTTCCTGGCGCGCGGGTGCGGGATCGTCGTGTGCCACGAGGCGTCGCTGTGCGACAGAGAGGGCAGCGCCCGTGCCGAGCTGGCGCTGGCCGAACTGCTTGGCACCCGCCGCATGGGCGCGGTGCCGCCGCCTCTGCGCCACTGCTACATGCGGATCGAGGAAGGCCAGGGGCGTCATCCGCTGCTTGGCGGCCTCAGCGGTACCGAGATCCTCCCCGGCGCAACCTATCTGTCGCACACCCGCGCTCGGGCTGGCACGACGACGCTGACCACGCTGATACCCACCTATCCCTTCGCGCCGCCGGAGAAGGTCTACATGGACCCGTCGCGCACCGACCTGCCGCTGATCTTCTGCCAGCAGAAGGCCGGGCGCGCCATCTATTTCGCCATGGATTTGGACGCGGCGTATTTCCGCAGCCGCCTTCCCGACCATCGCCTGCTCATGACCAACGCCATCCGCCACGCGCGCGGCGCCGCCCCGCCGCCGCTGACCGTCGAGGGCCCGGGCCTGCTGGATGTCTCCGTCTGGATGCAGGAGTCGAGTCTGACGGTCCATCTCGTGAATCTCAACACGCCCAACCTGTATGGCGGAGCGGTCACCGAGATCATTCCGCTGGGCCAGCAGACCGTCACGCTCAGGCTCCCCACCGGCGCCCGGCCGCGCCGACTGAGACTGCTGCGTGCCGGCACCGAGCCGCCATCCAACACCCTGGCCGACGGACGGCTCCAGGTGCGCGTTCCGCAGGTGGCGGACCATGAGGTGCTGGCGGTTGAGCTGTGATGGCCCCGTTCACGCTGCCAGGCGGGTCGAGGAGAGACTCAGGCCGACGGCCACGGACCAGACCGGATGGCGCATGCTGGGCCCGGCGATGCCACTGCCCAGCGGCACGGCCGGCCGGGCCTGACGGCTGGGCAGGCCCATGAAGACGGACAGGTGGGTGCGGAGGGACTCGTTGCCGCAACCGCCGCCGGCGAGGATCAGCTCCTCGATGGCATACTGGGGGAAGGTGGCTTCATGGTAGTGGCGGCACATGTTCAGCTCGCTGCGGAGGCGGCGCATGGCGGCGGTCGCCGGAGCGGGCGCCGCGGGGAGAGGGCTTTGTGGCTCGCACTCGAGCACGGCGGTGTCGCAGGCATCGGCGGCGGAGCTTCCGCTCACAGCGCCGGAGCAGACCAGCGCCGGTTCGGTCTTCTGACGGGCAGGTACGGCGCCGCGCGGCTCCGCGGCGGTTGGGGGCGACAGATCATCCGCCTTGATCGGCAACGCCCGCGCAAACAGCAGCCGAGAACCCCGCGCGATATACACCCGCGTGCCGGCCGCACCCACGTCGATGAAGATGCGGGTTCGGGCCGTCTGGTCGTTGTCGGAAGCGACCTCCAGGCCGCCGATCATCGCCAGAGGCTCGGCGACGACGCCGACCACTTCCAGGCGGGCCTTGCCGGCGGCGGCGAGGAGCTGCTCCACGAAGTCGCGCCGGGCGGCCATCACGATGATCTCGTTGAGGATTTCGTTGTCCTTGTGGACGGCTCCGGCCACAACATGGCGGATCACGGCCTGGGTGACATCGACGGGAATCTGGCCGCGCGTCTCCCACAACAGGGCCCGGCTGGTAGCCTGCTCGTCGAGCTGCGGCAGGCGCACGCGGTGGACGTACATGCAGGAGCTGGGCAGGCTGAGCACGGCGCGGCGGCCGCGGAAGTCGCCCTGGGAGAGCAGCCCGCCAATGGTGTCCTGGAAGAAACGCAGACGCTGCTGCAGATTGACCTGGGCATCGGGCGCGACCGGCAATGCGGCAACGGCTGCCAGTTCGAGGGTCGCGTCATGGAAGGCAACCTGGGCGATCTTCAGGCTGTGGGTCCCCAGGTCGATCCCGATCGCGGGCGGTGTGCGGCCAAATCGGCTTGTAAGCAGTCGCATGACGCAATCCCTTCTCGCGGACTCGGCGATTGCCCGCGATGCTCTGACACGGAAATTGACAATACATTTGACCGTCGGGCAAATCGCCGGGGACAGGAACCGCAGGGCCGATACAAGTCGGCTATAGCATTGGAAGCGGGGATGCCTCAAAGAGAGCGGTTACTGGTCTGGCCTGGAGGCCGGACGGAATCACATGCGGGAGGTCATCCCCGTGAGCAGAAAGAAGCCGTATACGTTGAGCGATGTGGATGAGGTTCGCATCGAGGCATTGATGGAACTTCACCCTGCGCCCCCAGCTCGGATCTACGGCTCGTACCGCGCGCAGTTCCCGGCCGTCTCCCACACCTCCACGCTCTGCAGCCGCAGCCCCCCCGGCAACGCCAGCGAGTCGGCGATGGTTTTCGCCACGTTTTCGGCCGACGGATTGAGGCGGGCGAACGCCGGAGCCTCGTTGAGGTTGGCGTTGTGCCATGCTCCGATGACGGCGTCCACCAGCCGTTCCAGCTCGTGGAAATCCATGACCACCCCCATCTCGCTCAGCTTCGCCGCGCTCACAGTCACTCTCACACGCCAGTTGTGTCCGTGGAGAGTCTCCATGCGGCCATCGTGCAACCGCAGCGCATGCGCCGCCGAAAACTCGCGCTCGGTGCTGATCTGGAATCCCATGGCCCCATCATACGCGGCAACGCTCCCCCGCCCAACCGGGCGAACTCATTTCTCATTTCACCCTGGTCAAGCTGATCCGGCTGCGCGGGATCAAGGCCCAGGCGGGACACGAGGGGTAGGGCCCATGCGGCCGCCCGCCATGCCCGCGTTGCCAATCAGCACGGCAGTCAGGCAACGATCCGGATCATCACTTTGCGCGCAGGTCGGATGTTCGGCGTCTTCCACTTCGCCATTCGGGCTTTCCCTCCGTGCCTTCGTGCCTCCGTGCCTTCACCCCTCCCCCTATAGCTTTCTCCCGCCCCCGTCCGATAATACGTCCAGGCACGGAGGCCGCGCTTGAGCAACGTACTTGACCAATCCGAAGTCGACGCCCTGCTGGCGGCCGTGGATGGCGGCCAGGTGGCGCAGGAAGCGCCACCGGTCGTGTTCGGCCGCGCCGGGGCGCAGCAGATCGACGTTCGCGTCTACGACTTCAAGCGCCCGGAGCGCGTCTCCAAAGACCAGATGCGCGCCCTGGAGACCCTGCACGAGGGCTTCGGGCGCAATTTTGGGGCCGCACTCTCGGGGTATCTCCGCACCATCATCGAAGTGACCGTCGCCAGCATCGAGCAGCTCACCTACAGCGAGTTCATTCACTCCCTGCCCAACCCCACCTGCTTCAACCTGCTCAAGGCCGAGCAGCTCGACGGTCAGCTTTGCCTGGAGATCAGCCCGCTGATCATCTATCCGATCATCGACCGGCTCCTGGGCGGCTCCAACGCCGACCTGTTCATTCCTCAGCGGCCGCTGACGCAGATCGAGCAGCGGCTGGTGCAGCGGATCACCGACCGTGCCACACAGCAGCTTTCGGAGGCATGGAGCAATCTCACGCCCGTGAAGTTCAAGGTGGAGGACTTCGAGAGCAACCCCCAGCTCGTGCAGATCGTCCCGCCCAACGAGACCGTCGTGGTGGTGGGCTTTGAGCTGAAGATGGGCAACCGTGCCGGTACCATGAGCCTGTGCATCCCCTATAACGTCATCGAGCCGATCATGGGAGTGCTGGCGGCGCAGAACTGGTTCAGCTATCAGCGCAAGGGCGGCCAGGAGGACCACCTGCGCAAGCTGACGCGGAACATTCTCAACGCCCGCGTGGAGCTGCGCGCCTTCCTGGCCCAGACCACGATCCGCGTCAGCGACCTGATGGCCCTGGCCCCGGGTGACATCATCACCACCGAGAAACCGGCCGGGGCGGATGTGCTGGTGCAGATCGAAGGAAAGAACAAGTTCATGGCCCAGGTGGGGCAGTTTCGCGGCGCGCGGGCGTTGCGGATCACGCGGCCCTGCCCGCAGCCGGAGGCGGGGCCGGTCGAGCGTCAGGGGGAGCGGCGATGACCCGCGCTCTGGTGCAGCGGCCCGCCGCGCACAAAGGCGCAGGGCATCGCTCGTTGGGCGATGCCCTGGTTGGCTACCACGATCGCAGCATGATGCCCTTGACGGTGCTGGTGCTGCTGCTGCCGCTGATCATCGTGTATGAGGTGGGAACCGCCCTGATGGCGGCCGACCCGGCGGGCAACCCCGAAATGCGCGTTCTGGCCTTCAGCCTCTTCCGCCACTTCATGGAAATGTTCGGCGCCACGGGGCGCTACCTGCCGGCCATGGCCGTGATCGCCATACTGCTCACCTGGCACATCGCCCGCCGCGATCCCTGGCAGCCGCACGTCGGGACGGCCATGCTGATGGCCGTGGAGTCGGCCCTGCTGGCATTTCCACTGCTGGCCATAGGCAACCTGCTGGGCCATTATCTGCCGCTGGCCGATGGGATTGCGCTGCGAGGAGGCATGGTTCTTGCCATCGGGGCGGGCATCTACGAAGAGCTGGTGTTCCGTCTGATTGGCTTTACGGTGCTGAATATTGTGCTGGGCGACCTGCTGCGCGTGCGCAAGGCCGCTGCAGTTACGTTAATCATTGTCATCACGTCAGTTATGTTCGCTGCATATCATCATCTCTCGCCCTATTCGCCGCCGTTTCGCTGGTCGGACGCAATTTTCCGAACAGCCGCTGGCGTATACTTCGCAGCGCTGTTCCTGTGCCGCGGATTTGGCATAACTGCCGCTGTACACATAGCTTACGACTTCTACTATTTTATCATCCGCGGCGCCGTCTGAGCCGACAGCGGATTTTTCTCTCACTTTTTTGGGGATTTCCGCTATAATAAGCCAAACATGCATCCGCAGCGGGCGGATGCGCATACCGGCGGCGGAAGGGCCAGGCATGGATGCATGGTCGGACTTCCGTGGCACCCCTGTTGTGGGCTGATTCTCCGCCGTACTGTTGTCGTTTTGCGAAGGCGGCACCTTCGCGGCATTTTAGGCGCGGGCATCTCCCGAGCCTGGAAAGAGCATGGACGCACATGTCACACCGAACCAAACAACGTCGTTCCGGGGGCCTGACCCTTCTGCTGTATCAGCGGTCGCTCCACCCGGAGTTTTTCCGCATTCTGGCCACCGACCAGGTCGTCCGCCGTGCCTATGAGGCCGATATCTGGCTCATCGAAGGCGGCCATGTGGTGAGCTTCTCGGCCGGCAAGAACACGCTGGCGGAGGTCATCATGACCAACGGCGAGCCCCCGCCCGACCGCGGGCTGATCCAGTCGATCCCCTGCCGCGGCGAGAAGTACCACGAGATGACGGCGGGCGGCACGATCAAGTACATGATCAGCACCCAGGAGGAGCAGCTCACCGCCACCCTCTACGAGGCCACGCGGCACGAGATCGCCAGCTATGCGGCCAAGCGCGAGCTGATGACCGCCGAGACGCCCGCTAGCGCTGACGCGGGCGCGACCCTGAGCGTGCTGGACATCGAGCGCCGCAGCCACGAGCTGCTGGTGCAGAGTTTCCACCTGTTCGATGAGACCCTGATGGTCATCAAGACCCAGGGGATCTTCGAGGTGACAAAGGGCTGAGTCCCTTCAGTTGCAGACGCCACCCGGGGCACGGCGGCTTCGACCGACGTGCCCTTCCTTCATCCAATGTCGCGCGTCGAGTCAGGCGTCCGGCGGGGCAGAGGGCGCCTGAGCGGCCTCGGCCACCGCCCCCACGGGGGCCTGCCCCGCGGCGGTCGGCTTCGTCTTGGCGGGCGGCTTGGTGTCGGGCTGGAGCACCAGCGTCATGCGCCGGCCCTCCATCTTCGTGTCGCGCCCGGGCTCCACCTTGCCTACGCCCTGCAACTCGGCCTTGATTCTGGCAAACAACTGGCGCCCCAGGTCGATGTGGGCCATCTCCCGCCCGCGGAACTGCAGCGTGAACTGCACCTTATTGCCCTCCTTGAGGAACGCGCGGGCGTGGTTGACCTTGATCATCAGGTCGTGGTCGCCGATTTTCACCGTGCGCATCTTCAGTTCCTTGAGCTGACCGGCGCGGGAGGAGGCGCGCGACTTGTCCTGCTTTTTCTGCTGCTGATAGCGCCACTTGCCGTAATCCATGATGCGGCAGACCGGCGGCCGCGCCGTGGGCGCCACCTCGACCAGATCCAGTCCCGCCTCCCGGGCCATGCGAAGCGCTTCGTTGGTGGAAACGATCCCGATCTGATTTTCGTGCTGATCGACGAGCCGGACCGGCGAAATCCTTATCTGCTCGTTGTGACGGAAATTGGTAGGAATTGCCGTTGTCTCCTGAATACGGGCCACCGGCTCAGGGCAACACACCCGGAATCCCGGCGACGCTGGGTCGGCGCCTCTGGACGGCCCTGTTGGCCCGCCCATGGCGTGAATAATATGCTGTAATATCGGCCATTTATCAAGGCGGAATTCGGCATTGCCCACGCCGACGCGACCACCTCGCGTCAGCGTGCGCCCGCCCGCCCGTCCGCGCGCACACTTGGCGCCGTGGCGGCCGTCGAGATATCGGCTCTATTCTATGGCCACCGGGCGCACACGGACGTTGCGGAAGGCCACCACGCCGTGGTCTCCCTGCAGGAGGATCGGGCCGGTGGGGCGTTCGGTGCTGCTGAGTTCGCCGCCGGTGGGGCCCTTGACCTGCACATTCTCCTGGATCACGGTGCCGTTGAGCTTCACGCTGACGAACCTGGCGTTCTCGATCTTCCTGCCCGACTGGTCGAATCGCGGCGCGCGGAAGACGACCTCGAACTTCTGCCACTGGCCGGGGGGACGGGTGGCGTTGGTCGAGGGCACGCTGGCGCTGTAGATGGCGCCGCAGTCGCCCATGCCCAACCGCCCTGTCTTGCCATAACTGTCGAGGATTTGAAGCTCGTAGCGGCCCATCAGATAGACGCCGGAGTTGCTGCCGCGCGGGACCATGAACTCGATTTCCAGCTCGCAGTCGCCGAATTCCTGGCGGGTGTAGATGTCGCTGCCGTGGTCGGTGGGGACGCGGAAGAGCACCGCGTCGTCGGCGCCGCCCTCGCCGATGCCCACAAGCTGCTGCGGGTCGCTCTCGCTGAGCTTGACCTCGGAGACGACCTTCCACGACGCCTTCAGCGCCGCGTTGCGGAACAGCCAGCCCGACAGGTCCCGGCCGTTAAAGAGCACCACGGGGGCGGCAGGGTCCGCCGCATCGGCGCCGCGCGCGGCGGCTGGCACCAGGACGAGCAGCAGAGCAGCGGCCATCACCGCCGCACAAGACAGGAGCGTTGGCTTGAGCATGGCTGAATTGTACTGCCTGGACCCGCTGCGGTACAGGCGTGAGGCACGCGGCACTCGTCCGCGGGCGCGTGACCGTTTCTGCGGCCGGCGGTCCGAGATCGCGCTGGCGCACGACGTAGCACGGGCGTCCTCGCCCGTGCTGGCCATCGGGGGAGAGTCTCCACACTATGAAAATGCCAAACTCCAGGGCACGGGCATGAAAACCGCGGCGCTGGTGTGTGATTGGCGCCGTCACGGCCGCGTGCTGAGAGTCAGAAGGCGCATGCTCAGCCGGCGTGCTGCGCAAGCCGTTCCATCAGATACGACAGCACCTTGTCCGTCGAAACGCGGACCTGCCTCATCGAGTCCCGTTCGCGGATCGTGACCGTCTGGTCCTGGGCCGTCTGGCCGTCGACGGTGATGCAGAAGGGCGTGCCGGCCTCGTCCTGTCGCCGGTAGCGCCGACCGACGGCGCCCTTTTCGTCGTAGAAGACGTTCCAGTGCTTCTGGAGGTCCTTGTAGATGGCCATGGCGCGCTCGGGCATGCCGTCCTTCTTGACCAGGGGGAGAACGGCCGCCTTGATGGGCGCGAGGCGCGGGTGGAAGCGGAGCACCGTGCGCATCTCCATCTGGCCCTGTTCGTTGGGCGCCTGGTCCTCGGCGTAGGCCTCGCAGAGAAACGCCAGCAGCGAGCGGGTGGCCCCGGCGGAGGGCTCGATGACGTGGGGGATATAGCGCTCTCTGGTTTCCTCGTCGAAGTAACTGAGGTCCTTGCCGCTGAACTTCTGGTGCTGGGTCAGATCGAAGTCGCCGCGGTGGGCGATGCCCTCCAGTTCGCCCCAGCCCCAGGGGAAGAGGTATTCCACGTCGCTGGTTCCGCAGGAGTAGTGCGAGAGCTCCTCTTTGGTGTGCTCGCGCAGGCGCAGCCGTTCGCTTCGGATGCCCAGGTCCCTGTACCACTGGAAGCGGGCGTCGCGCCACCGGGCGTACCACTCCTGGCTGGTCGAGGGGTGGCAGAAGAACTCGATCTCCATCTGCTCGAACTCGCGCGAGCGGAAGATGAACTGTTTGGGGGTGATCTCGTTGCGGAAGCTCTTGCCCACCTGGGCAATGCCGAAGGGGATCTTCACGCGGCTGGAATCGACCACGTTCCTGAAGTTGACGAAAATCCCCTGCGCCGTCTCGGGGCGCAGATAGACCATCGTCGCATTGTCCTCCACCGGGCCCACAAAGGTCTTGAACATCAGATTGAACCTGCGGGCCTCGGTCAGGGCGCACTCGTGGTGCTCGCCGGGGTGTTTGGAGGGCTTGCGGGGGCACTGGCTTTCCAAAAGCTGATCCGCCCGGAAGCGCTCCTTGCAGGTCTTGCAGTCGACCAGCGGATCGGTGAAGTTCTGCTCGTGGCCGGATGCCTGCCAGACGGTGCGGTGCATGAGGATGGCGCAATCCAGGCCGACGATATCCTGGCGGGTGGTGACATTGTCGTGCCACCAGGCGTTCTTGATGTTGCGAAGCAGTTCGGTGCCCAGCGGCCCGTAGTCCCAGGTGCCGTTGAGTCCGCCGTAGATATCCGAGCCGCGGAAGATGAACCCCCGGCGCTTGCAGAGGGAGACGATTTTTTCCATTACGGTCGTGTCGGCCATGCTGTGCTCCGGAAGCGCTGCGCCGGACAGGGCGAGCGCTGCGAGGAATGCGGGGGATATATACCGCCAGGGGCGGGGGATGGCAAACGGGGGGTAGCGACGGAGCGACGAAGGCGAGGCAGCGACGGAGCGACGGAGCGACGAAGCGACGAAGCGACGGAGCGACGGAGGGGGAGGAAGGCGCGGAGGCGAAATCCGAATGGCGAAGTTCGAAGCCCGAATCAATGACGAAGGACGAAGTACGAAGGCGGTGGGGTTCAGGGTGCAGTGGCATCCCTGCACAACTGACCAACGGACCACTGACCCAACAACGGACAACGGACAACTGACCGCTGACTCGGCACGAAGGGGAGGCAGCGACGGAGCGACGGAGCGACGGAGCGACGAAGGGGAGGAAGGCGCGGAGGTGAAACTCCCACTCCTCCATCGCTTGCCCCCAGCCGGCCGCCGGCTATACTCTCGCCACTCACATCGACGGTACGGATGCCGCCTGATGCGCAGTGGGCGCTGGCTCGGAGGCTGGCAGATGCGCTTCATTCATGAAGGGACAACCTATGAAGGGGTCGAGCTGCTCGTTTATCGCACCGCGGATCTGGACCTGCTGGAGGTCATGCCGCGCAGCGGGCCGCGGCTGTTCTTCATCGTCACCGCTGACGCGGTCAGGCGGGTGGATGCCGAGAAGGCGCTGAACGTCGCGGGCGCGTATGGATGGAACCTGGCGGCGGAGGTCGGCGAGTCCGCCTCGGCCGCCTGAGCCGACCGCGTCCTGCCCGGGGGGTCATGGCGCGGGCGGCGCCGAATCGGGCCGCGCGTCGGGCGGGCGCTGGAAGGCGTCAGCGCGCGGGGCGATGAACTGAAGGTTGTACACGCGCCCGACGCCAATAGGCTTGTCATAGATGCCGACGGTCTCGTTCCACTTCCAGAACCGCCATTCGCCGGGGATGCGCACGCCTTCCACGTTCTCGTAGCTGTAGAAGGTGACGGCCTGCGGCTGGGGCGCGGCGGGGCTGGCGGAGCCGCCGTAGGTGGCCCGGTAGGCGATGCCGCGCAGCAGCCCTGTGGATGGTTCCACGTACAGCACATACCAATCATGCGGCGGGGCGGCGCCCCCCGGCGCGAAGGTCAGATTGGCGCTGAGCAGGTCCTGTTGCCCCAGCGGCCGCATGGAGGCCGGTCCCAGCGACGCGCCGGGCTGGGACAGCCTGAACGGCGCGGTGATGAAGAATGGCCAGGTCAGCAGGTGGTATCGCGCCCGTTGCGTGGCGGCGTTGGCGGGCGAAACCCAGGCCTGGCGGCCGTCGAAGACGAGGATGCTGTCGTCGGCCGTCTGCATGCGCACGCGGCCGGTGGCGATGTCGTAGGTGAAGGTGGCATCGAAGGCGGCGGAGCCCTCGAAGTGGACGTGGACGTCGCCGCGAAGGGCGCGATAGCGGTTCCATTCGACGATGTCGTGTGCGTTGGCGATGCGGCGGTCCAGCGGCGGCTCGACGCCGGGGCCGGATCGGCAGCCGGCCCCCAGCACGAGGGCCATCGCCAGCAGAATTGTGCAAGGGCGAGCGGGAGACATGGTCTGAATATGAGGCGCGGCAGGGGCTGACGCAAGGCGTGCCGCAGGCGATGCAAACGTCCTGCCACCGCGGGCATGAGGCCGGTTCCGGCGGCTCCCGCCTGCGGTTGAGGTTCCGAGGGCGATCCGCGCCCCCGGGCCGCGGATTCGGGAACTACTCGACCGTCACGCTCTTGGCCAGGTTCCGCGGCTTGTCGACGTTGCATCCGCGGGCGACGGCCGCGTGATACGCCAGCAGTTGCAGGGGCACCACGCTCAGCAGGGGCTGGAGCGGCTCGAGGGTCTGGGGGACTTCGATCACATAGTCGGTATATCGTCGGATTTGTCTATCGCCCTCGCTGGCCACGGCGATGATCCGTCCGCCGCGGGCCCTGACCTCCTCGATGTTGGAGATCACCTTGTCGTACTGCAGTCCCTGCGTGGCCACAAAGACCACCGGCATGCCGTCGTTGATGAGGGCGATGGGGCCATGCTTCATTTCGGCCGCGGGCATTCCCTCGGCGTGGATATAGCTGATTTCCTTGAGCTTCAGTGCCCCTTCCAGGGCGATGGGGTAATGATAGCCCCGCCCCAGGAACAGCCAGTTCTCCCGGTCGCAGAAGCGATGGGCGATCTCGCGAATCTGCGGGCTGGCCGCCAGCACCTTCTCCATCTGATCGGGGATGGCGCAGAGGCCGTCGATGAGCTCCTGGCACTGGTTCTGACTCATGAACTTGCGGCGGCCCAGGAAGATGGCCAGCATGGCCAGCACCGCCAACTGACAGGTGAAGGCCTTGGTGGAAGCCACGCCGATCTCGGGTCCGGCGTGGAGGTAGACGCCGCCGTCGGTCTCGCGGGCGATGGTGGAACCCACGACGTTGACGATGCCCAGGGCCAGGGCGCCCTTTTCCCTGGCCTCGCGCAGGGCGGCAAGCGTGTCGGCTGTTTCGCCGGACTGGCTGATGGCGATGACGACCGTGCCTTCCTCGACGATGGGGTTGCGGTAGCGGAACTCGGAGGCATAGGTGCATTCGGTGACCACCTTGGCCAGGTCTTCGAAAAGGTAGTCGCCGATGAGGCCGGCGTGCCAGGCGGTGCCCTGTCCGGTGAGGATAAAGCGGCGGGCTTTGACCAGCTCGCGGGCGTGGTCGGCGATGCCGCCCAGGACGATCCGCCCCTCCCTGGGCTCGGCCCGTCCGCGCAGGCAGTTGCGCAGCGCCGCCGGCTGCTCGCAGATTTCCT
>Ga0308417_1001278_pt1 | contig 17392 bp, 6 predicted proteins | sample HotsprSampleOS65_FD_203528 | JGI IMG/M metagenome (GOLD analysis project Ga0308417, IMG submission 203528) | Hot spring phototrophic mat microbial communities from Octopus Spring, Yellowstone National Park, Wyoming, United States - 20090730_OS65 ... | reverse complement strand
CCGCCGATGTCGAAAATGATCTGCCGCAGCGTGCAGCCGAAGGGCACCTCGATCAGCCCGGTGTTGATCACGTGCCCGCTGAGCGCGAATGTTTTCGTACCGGGCGAGTTCTCTACTCCGAATTGGCGGAACCAGGCCGAGGTGTTTCGGATGATCAGCGGCACGGTGGCCAGCGTTTCCACGTTGTTGATCACCGTGGGCTTGCCCCACAGCCCGCTTTGCGCCGGGAAGGGAGGCTTGGGCCGCGGCATGCCGCGAAGGCCCTCGATCGAGGCGATCATCGCCGTTTCTTCGCCGCAGACGAACGCGCCGGCCCCTTCGACCACGTGAATCCGCATCGAGCGGCCGCTGCCGAACACGTTGTCGCCCAGCAGCCCCAGGCGCTCGGCGTCGGCCACGGCCTTGCGCACGCGGGAAACGGCCAACGGGTATTCCAGCCGCACATAGACGAATCCCTCGTCGGCGCCGATCGCCCGGGCGGCAATCATCATTCCTTCGAGCACACTGTGCGGATTGCCTTCGAGCACGCTGCGATCCATGAACGCCCCGGGATCGCCTTCGTCGGCATTGCAGATGATGTACTTCTTTTCGCCGGGCTGCTGCCGCGCCAGGTGCCATTTGCGCCCGGTAGGGAACCCGCCGCCGCCGCGGCCGCGCAGCCCGCTGTGCAAAATCTCGTCGCAAACGGCCTCGGGCGTCATTTCCATCCAAGCGCGGCGGGCCGCTTCGTATCCGCCGTCGTGGATGTATTCGAGAATGTCTTCCGGATCGAGTCGTCCGCAGGCTTCCAACACGGTCCGTTGCTGCCGCGCGTAGAAGGGGATGTCGTGCGTGCTGCGGCAGTGACGCCCGGAACTCGAATCGACGTAGAGCAGCCGATCGACGAGCCGCCCGCCGATGATCGTCGCTTCGACGATCTCGTCCACGTCGCCCGGCTGCACCCGCGTATAGAGGATGCCTTCCGGCTCGATCGTCACCAGCGGTCCCATTTGGCAGAAGCCTTGGCAGCCGCTCTTGGAAAGATGGGCCGAACCTTCCGCGTGGTCCTCGCGCTCGAGCCGGCAGACGACGGGAACGCCCGCCGCGTCGATCTTCCGCCGCAAGGCGTCGTACACCTCCAGCGCGCCGCCGGCGACGCAACCGGTTCCGGCGCAGACGATGATCCGCCGGGTCATGCCGTGCCGGCGCCGATCATACAAGGCCGCCAACGCAGGCAAATCGACTGCGCCGGCCGGAATTGCGACGTTCACTTGATCTTGAGACGCCATGGGAGACTTTCCTTCGCTGCAAGTCATCGAAAACGGGGAGACACGCGGACAGCGGCGGTGCGGGAGCCGTTCGGCCTAGGACGTTCGTTCCTTGGCCGCGATTTCCTCCAAGAGAGTCAGCGCCTTGTCGGGCGTAACTTGGCCATGCACGCTGTCGTTGATCACCATGACCGGCGCCAGCCCGCACGCGCCGAGGCATGAAACCGTTTCCACGGTGAAAAGCATGTCGGCCGTCGTGTTCCGTCCCGGCGCTAGGCCGAGGCGGCGGCGCAAGGCGTCGAGAATGTCGGTCGATCCGCGCACGTGGCACGCCGTCCCGTCGCACAGGCGGATGGTGTATTTGCCCTTGGGAGTCATCGTGAAGTGCGAGTAGAACGTGGCGACTCCGTGAACTTGGGCGGGCGAAAGGCCCAGCGAGTTGGCGACGAAGGTCAACACTTCGGCCGGCAAATAACGGTACTCTTCCTGCACTTGCTGCAAGATCGAGATCAACTTGGCGGGATTGCGCTGATGGCGATCGAGGATTTCGCAGACGCGGGCAAAATGCCGGGCGCAGTTGGGGCAATCGGTTTGGGCCAAGGGCGTGGCGACTTCAGACATGGATGCGGCTCCTTGATTCGGGTTGGTATTATGTTCGGTGTTTCCGCCGGGGCGTGTCGGGCCTGTGTTGCCGCGGCCGCGGCGCTACTGGCTCGCGGAAATCGCTTGTCGCAGGCGGCTGGTCAGCACGGCCAGACTGGCCGTCAAACGCACGTCTTCGACGACGACCGACGGCGGCGTCTCCAGTTGCACTGGCGTGTAGTTCCAAATGGCTTTGATTCCGGCAAAAACCATCATGTTGGCGGCGTCTTGGGCGGCGGCGGCCGGAACGGTCAAGATGCCGATCAGCACGTGCATGCGTTGGCACAGGTCGTACAGGCGATCGAGATGAAAGACCTCGCGCCCGTGCACCTGCGTGCCCACTTTGGCCGGATCGACATCGAAGCCGGCCACGATCCGCAAACCGCTTTCCTCAAGCCCCGGATAGCCCATCAAAGCGCGACCGAGACTGCCGACGCCGACAAGAAAGGCGTCGTGCGTGTTCTGCCAACCAAGGAAGTTCTCGATCGAGCCGATCAACTCGTCGGTGAGATAGCCGACCTTCGGCTTGCCGACGATGCCGGTCATGGCCAGATCCTTGCGGACTTGAACGGCACCCAATTGCAGGGCGTCGGCAATGTGGGTGCACGAGACGACGGAACGGCCGGCCGCCTTCATCTCGCGCAGCACCCGCAGATACTGCGGCATGCGGCGAACGCTGGCCAGCGGATAGGACCGTGTCGCATCAAACGGCATGGCGATACCCCCTGAACGATCAAACTCGGCACGATCAAAGCTCGCCCCTCTCCGGCCCCCCAACAGCCGGCCGGCACCAGCAGACGACCACTTCCCCGGCAATAACTCCTCGTTGCCGGCAAGGCGTGCTGTCTTCGGCCCCAGCACGGCGTCGGTGTTTGCGTGAGAAGGTGTGTCCATGATCTGATCAACTCAAACGCTACATTGTTATCGGTATTTCACTATCGGTATTTTAGTACTTATTGAATCCGCGTCAAGAGGATTGTGATCGATTTCGTAAAACAACCGAGGAATCTGTTCATCAAAGCATTTCATGCCTTGCTTTTAGGAATTCATCTCTTTGCAGCAACCAAGGCCGACCGTCGCCCGCGACCGGCCCTCGCTGAAAGGCTGAAACGCGAGAAACCGGCTCACAAAGCTGGCCATGGGTCGATATGGGCTTTGATCGATCGGGCGACTGATCGACCGCCCTGGTCGGAGCGTGGCGGGTGTCGGCCCAATCCAGCGGCAGGCCGCAATGCCTTTTTTGGAGCGACGGGCAGCGGCAATCGGCCGCGGGCCATGCTGAGGCCGAGGTTCGCGGCGGGAAGAGATTCCTGTCGTTTTGCGAAAATCCTTTTCGGTTCGGATAGGCTCAATTAGACTGGAGTTGGAGGTGCCCAAGCGGGAAAAATACGCCCTCGCGCGAGGCGGCACGGCCCGGTCTGAAACCGCGCTGCAGAACCGGGGATGCGGCCGTCGGAATGAACGAGTATGCCAAATGCGTGTCGCCCCGCCGGGTCCGCTTTCCCTGGAGCGCGGTTTCATCGAGGACGGACAAGGCTCTGTCGCACAGCGGAGGTTCGTTCTGCCGAGGGGTTTTGTTGCCTTTCGGCACGCCGGGCAAACCACCTGGCTTGCGGAGCCATGACCACAAGCGGCAACTCATCTCACAGGGCGGCAGGGCCGCCAGCCAACCGGTGCTGCCGCACCCGGCTGGAAACCCGCTCCCGCTGGTCGCTGAAGGCTTTGCCAAGAGAAGAAATCCTGAGTTAGTGAATAAAGCAGCAGGGCCGCCGGCCAATCGGTGCTACCGCACCCGGCTTATGGAGCGGCGTTGCCAAAACAAACGATGTAGGCGGCCCAAGACAAGACTCGTCGGGCTTACGTCGATAGGGTTTGCGACGATTGGAAAAACCCGCTTCCGCTGGTCACTGGAGTCCTTACTGAGAGGACAAGGAATCCACAGAGTTCGTGTCTCAGTAATGCGGTGATCGGAAGGTTGGGTTTTGACCGAAACCGGGTTCTTTTTCCGCAGTCGAATCGGACGCCGTTTCATCGGCGAGAGAGGGAGGATCGCGATTTGCCGCGAACCGGCTGGGCGGTGAAATGGGTCGTCGCTTGGGCGGCGTTGTTCACAATCGTGGGCGCATTGGGTGCCGACGAGCCGGTTCGCCGTGCACCGACCGAGCCGGTCGGTTCGCCTGGGCCCGCCGCGCCGCCGTTATCGGCCAACGGCGAATCGCGCGTCGAGGAGAGCAAGCCGCCGTTGTACTACCTGAAAGACCGCCAGGGGAATTTGCAGCCGGTACCGGGCTTCACGCTCGAAGAGTTCGAAGAGCTATACAAGCTGAAGCATGAATTGGCGCAACAGGAATCGCGGCCCGGTTTCAGCATACAGCGGGTTTCTGTTGTCGGCAGTTGCTCGACGGATCGGGCCGAGTTGGCCGTTCAGTTCACCGTTCAAACGCGCGACGACTCGTGGGTGCGGGTCCCGTTGCGGCTCGATCGGGGCTTGCTGTACGAAGCAGTAGGCTATCGCGGTCCGGGCGAGTATCTGCTGCATTTCGAGCCGGAGGGCGACGGATATGTGTGTTGGCTGCGCGGCGGGGCGAAAGAGCCTCACGAAGTGACCTTGCGGATGTTTGTGCCGCTGCAAACCAATCGCGATGAAACGCGGTTGCGGCTCGCCGTGCCGCGAGCGGTAGCTTCTCAGATGAAGCTCACTGTGCCGATCGCCGACGCCGTTGCCCGCGTCTCGGAGCGATCAACGTTGCAACAGGCGTCGCCGGCCGGCGACTCGGCCACGGAGTTCACCGTGTTGGGACTAGGCGCCGATTTCGAGATCTCTTGGAAGCACCCGGACGCGCAGGCGGCCGCGCCGCGGCCGGTGCTCGAGGCGTCGGCGTCGATTTTGGCGCAAATCGATACGGCCGGCGTCGATTACGATGCCGTGCTTTCGGTGCGCAGTCCAACGGAGCCGTTCGACTCGTTTCAAGTGGTGTTGCCGCCCGATTGCGAGCTGCTTTCCAGCGGCAACTCGGGCTACACGGCGGCTATTGCCGCCGGCGAGGCGAGTCGTTCGGAAGGGGCGCCGCGCCGCGTCGAGGTGCGGTTGAACCGAAAGACGACCGGCCCGGTGGAAGTCCGTTTGGCGGCCAGGCGTCCGCCGCTTTCCACCCGTTCCGACGCATGGACGGAATTGGGCGGTTTCGAGGTGGTGGGCGCCGGCCGGCAATGGGGCACGATTGCCGTAACGGTGATGAACGATTGGCAGGTGCTTTGGGGGGCCAGCCGCGGGGTGCGTCCGGCGGAGCAAACGCCCGAATCTCTTCGCCGCGAAGACTTGGCGGCGGTATTCGAGTATTTCACTCAGCCGTTTTCGCTGACGGCGCGGCCGGCGCCGAAACGAACAAGGATCTACGTCGAACCTGAATATCGGGTGACCGTCGGGAACAACGAAGTAAATCTAGACGCACGATTGAGATACACCTTGCGCGGGGCGAAGGTGTTCGCCCTCGAGGTCGGACTGACCGATTGGCAGTTGGACGACGCCGGGCCCGATCACCTGGTGGCCACCGACGGCGTGGACTACGACCCGGCAACGCGGCTGGCGACGATTCCCCTGATGCAGCCGAGCAGCGGGGCGATCGAGATCCGTCTGCGCGCCCACAAGCCGTTGCCGCCCGATGCTGCTTCGGTGCAATGGGTGTTGCCGCAACCGAAGGCTCATTCGTCGAGTCCGGCCAGCGTGCTGATTTCGGCGGCGCCGCCGATCGAGTTGCTTCCGCGTCCCGACCAACTCGAGGGGCTGGTGCGCGAGCAGGTGCCCTCGCATTTCGCGCTCAGCCTGCCCGCCGAACCCGTTCTCTTCTACCGCAGCGAGGCGGGCCGGGCCGTCTTCGCCGCCGATGTCCGCCGCCACCAGCGGCAGATGACGGCCGGTGTGCAAACCACGATTCGCGTCGAGCAGCGTTCCACCCGAATCGATCAAGTTTTCTCCTATCAGGTAGCCCACGACGCCGTCGACCAGCTTCGGGTGGCTGTTCCAGCCACGGTGGCGGGCGATGATCTGATGAAGTTTGAATATCGGGGCAAGCCGCTTTCCGCCGCGCCCGACGATCTCGAACCCGCCGATGAAAATCGCCCGTTGCGGACCTATCGCTTGCTCCTGCCCGGACCGATGATCGGCTCGTTCGAGGTCGAAGCGCACTACGAGATCTCGCTGCCGTCGGTCCCGGCGGCCAAACGATTGACCGCCACGATTCCGTTGGTCATGCCTTCGGTGGATCGGTTGACGGGCAATCGTCTGACCGTTTCGTCGGTGCGCGAGTGGTCGGTGGATGTGTTGCCCGGCATTTGGAGCGCCGTGCCGCAGATTTATTCCGGAACAAGCGGGCGGAGGGAGTTGTCGGCGACTTGCGATTCGTCGGCCGCCGTGGTCGAGTTGTCGTTGCAGCCCAATCCCGTCTCGCAAAGCGGCGATCTGATCGTCGAGCGGCAATGGCTGCAAACCTGGCTGACCGAAACCAGCCGACAGGACCGTTTTGTGGCCCGATTCTTCACTCGATCGGGGCAGGTGGAGCTGAACATCCCGAAAGGGGCGGCCTTGGGGCAACTGACATTGACGCTCGACGGCCGGGCCGTCAACGATCCGCTGCTGCGGCAAGAGCGAATTATTCTTCCGTTGAGCGGGCCGCCGGGCGAACCCCATGTCGTCGAGGCGCGCTACCATTTTGCCTCGCCGCGGCCGCCGCGCGGGGCGATGAGTTTCGAACTGCCCAGTCTCGGGCCCGATGCTTGGGTGCGGCGGGCGTATTGGCAGCTCGTCTTGCCCGACAATGAACACGTGTTGAAGACGCCCGAGGGCTTTTGCAGCGAAATGACATTCGAACGCCGCGCCTTCTTTTGGCAGCGGCAACCGGTGGTCGCACAAGCCGACCTGGAACGCTGGAGCGGGGCGTCGCCGCGCGGCCCGCTGCCGTCCGCCGCAAACTGCTTCCTTTTCGGTTCATTCGGCTCGGTGACGAAGACCGAGGTTTTCACTGCGTCGCGCGGGACGGTGTTTGCTTGTGCTTCGGGTGCGGCGCTGGCCGCTTGCTTCCTTTTGATCTATTTGCCTCGCGGGCGCATGTGGATGGCGATGGGACTTCTCGCCGCCGCAACGACCGCGGCAATGATTGCTCCGGAACAGGCCCTTGTGGCATTCCAGGCCGCGCTGCCCGGCTTGCTGCTCGGAGGGATCGGCTACCTGTTGGCGCGGAAACTCGACCGGCAGGCGACGCCCGCTGATCCGATTTCTTATCAAACCCGAATCGCTCCGTTGGATGCGGTCGGCGGCGTTCAGCAGCCGGCCTCGACAACGACGGCCCCCATTGCCGAGCCGGCTTCGGCTGAACCGTAGTCATGACGCGAGTGTTGCGGATCGATCGCACAAATTCGACTCCGTCGCCCGCGGCGCGGGCCGATGTCGTCGTTGCGGGAAACGAGCGTTGTTCGGCAGCGTGCCCGACCGCTCGTCGGCAACTTCGGCCGGTGACTTGCTCGGTGGTCAGCGCCCTCGGTCGGCTTTCGGGCCTAAATAAAACCGCGAAAGACGGAAAGCAGTTCAAACGGGGATTGCACGCAATCGGCCGCGCCGTTGCGACCGCGGCCGCTTTCGGAATTGTGTGGACCTATTTAGTTCTCGGTTGCGGGTTCGCGGGGGTGTTTGTCGGCGCTGCCGCGGCGGTTGAAGCGGCCGCACCGGCCGATCCGCGGTCACCGGGAAACGAACGAGGCGTTGCCGCTGCGCCGGCGTTGTCGGGAGCGTTGCGCACCGACCATTCGAGCCGGGCGGGCGAGACCGACTCGGCGGTCGAATCGCCGCGACAAGCGACCGCCTCGGGCGAAGCCTCCGCCAATGAGTTCCCGCCGCTCCGCTATCGCCGTGTTTATGTGCCGGCCGACAGCGTCGATCGCTGGCCGCGCGGCGCGGTTCGCTACCTGCCGGTCGATCCCGAGGAATTCGAGCGGCTGCTTGCCGCGGCCGAGTCGTCGGGCGAGAACAAGGGCGTCGGCCCGCGAATCATCTCGGCGGAGTACCGGGCGCGATTCGCCGACGGGTGTTTGATCGACGGCACCGGTCGGCTGACGATTGCCGCGCCAGCGGGGCGAGCATCTGCATTGAGTTGGCGAGGGTGCAATCTGGCGATTTCCCGCCTGCGCTGGGCGCCCGACGAACGACCGGCGACAGCGGGTTTGACCGAGGGCGATTGGTGCGTCCGCGTCGAGGGCGACGGCGAATTGGCATTTGACTGGACCCGCACGGCGACGGCAACGAACTCGCGGGCCGCGGTGTTCGATCTGCGTTTTCCGTCCAGCCCGTCGGCAACACTCGTCTTGGAATTGCCGGACGATCTGACGCCGGTCGTCGATCGAGGGTTGGTCGCCGCGGGCGAGTGGATCGACGAGGGGATCCGGCAGTGGCGAATCCACCTCGGCGGCCATCGGCAGACGCTGCTCGAACTGCGTTCCGACGCTGCCGCGACGGAGCCGATTCCCGTGGGCGGGGTCGTCACCCGGACCAATTACACGGCCACGTCGCGCGGCGTCGATGTCGCGGCCGCTTGGACATTGGAGAGCGTACCTGCGATCGGTCGGCGGATGCGTGCGGCAGTCGATCCGGAGCTGACAATTACGGCGGTGCGCGTCGATGGCGTCGCAACCGAGTGGATTGCAGAAGACGATCCTGCCGGCCGCCGCATCACCGTCACTTTGCCCGAGGGATCCGACACTTGCGTGGTCGAGTTTGTCGGTCAGGCGCCGTTGCCGATAGGCGATGCCCAGAGATTGCCGCGACTGTGGCCGACGTCGGTTCTTTGGCGCGGCGGAACGATGAGGCTGGCCGTTTCCGATCAATGGGAGATCGATAACGTCCAACCGAGCGACCTGATTCCCGCTCCGGCGACTGGGGGCGCGGCCGACGGGTGGCTCGCGGAGTACCGCTGCCTTTCGCCGCAAGCGGCTGTCGCGCTGGCGGTCCGCCCGCTAGCTCCGCGATTGAGCGTGTCGGGCGGGACGGCGATCGAGGTGAGCGGCACGGGCGCAACGGCGCGGTTCGTCGGCGACGTTACGTGCGTCCGCGGCGCGGCGTTCGAGTTGCCGATGGACGTGGCGGCCGGTTGGCAAATCGACTCCGTGGCGGCCATTCCGGCCGACCTGCTCGACGACTGGACGGTGGAACGATCGGCGCCGCAACGGTCGTTGATCATCAAACTGCGCAGGCCGCTGTCGGGCGACGCCCGGTTGAGGCTGATGATCAGCGCCCGCCGCGCCGGCTCGCCGGTGGGGCAGCGTCTGACTCTAAGAAGGCTGACCCCATTGCGCTTTCCGCGAGCCGATTCCCCCGCGCGCCTGCTGGCGATACGGGCCGTCGAGCCGTATCAGATCGAATGGATCGGGTCGCCTCCGAGGGGGCGGGGCGAGATCCGCGAGTTGTCGGCGGTGGAGCGCGAATGGCTGAGCGACTGGTCGCGCGGCACGGCATTGAACGAAGCGGAAGCGGCGGAGTCGATGCTCGTCGTCCGCGGCCGCTCGTCGGGATTCGCCGCCGAAATCGATGTTCAAGCCACCTTCAGCGCTCAACGAATCGTGGAAAGCTGCCGCTGGCGCTGCACGCCTTTGGGCGGCGCGGTGGAAAGCGTGATCGTGCGCTTTCCGGCAGCCGACGCGGGCGGCTGGCAATGGTCGTTCGGCGGCGCTTCGCTGCGGCCTTTGTCTGTGCAGCCCGTGCCGCGGGAACCGCCCGGCAATGTCGAAAAGGAGCGGCCCGCCGAACACTGGAGAATCATTCTTCCCCGGCCTTGCGACGAGCCTTTCGAAATCGTCGCCATGCGCGAAACCGACCGCGCCGACCCGATGGACCTCTGGCTTCCCGGCTTGCCCGAAGCCGTGCGGCAAACCGGCGTTTGTCGGGTGTATTCCGACTTCGCGCAAGGATTGCGTTTCGAGAATCAGCGGCTATCGAGCCTGACGACCGAAACGGACCGGCCCGCGGGCAACGTGGTTTTGCGGGGAGCATTTGCGTTTGATCCGGCCGAGGAGATGGCTGCGGTCAGGCCGGCCTTGCGCATTTGGTCGGCCTGTCCGCAGTTGCGGGCGTGGGTTTGGTCCGCCCGGGGCGAGTCGATCGTCGAAGCCGACGGAAATGCCCGGCATGTGGTTCGCTACCTGATCGAGAACGAAGGGTTGAGCCGTGCGCAGTTCGCGCCGCTTCCGCCCGCCTTTGCCTGGAATCGGCTCGCGGCCTGCGAGGTGCTGATCGACGATCAACCGGCCGCCGATGCCGTCGATCGCGACGAATACGGCGCGTTGGATGTGGCGCTGCCGCCGGGCCGCCGCTTCGCGGCCGTCACCCTGATCTTTCACACCGCCGGGCCGCCGTTGGGAACGGTCGGCCGGTTTGTTCCGCCCCGCTGGGAGTGTTCGCTGCCGGTCTTCCACGAAACGCGGCAGGTGCGACTGCCCGCGGGGTATCGTTCTCGAACCGACGAGTGGTCGGCTCTCGCGGAGGAACCGCCGGGTGTTCTTCAGCGGTTTTTCGGCCCGCTGGTTCGCACGGCCTCGGATTCGGCTGACGCAAAGAACGGGGCCTTCTCGGAACGCAGCGCCCAAGAATCGGCTGCCGCATTGGCGCTGTTGATCGGACAGTACGATCTTCCGCCAGCGGCACGGCAAAGCGGCGCGCAACTCGATTGGGGCACCCTGCTCGGCGCGCTGGACAACTCGCCTTGGTCGATCGCCTTGTTGGTCGATCAGTCGGCCTTGCGCAGCGAAGGGGTCACGCAGCGGACTGCGGTCGTCGATCGGCCGCCGCCCTCGGCTACGACGTCGGTTCCGCCCTCGGCGCGTTCGGCAGCCGGCCGCAGCGAATCGCCGGATGCCGCATCCAACGAGCAACGCGGCTGGCGGCGATTGCGCCAAGCGCGGCTGGCCGTCATCACCGATGGGCGCCGGGCGCTGCTGACCACCGCGCGCCGGGCGAGCAGTTTGGGCGACTCGGTGCAGCCGACCGAACAGCCCGGGCTATGGTTGATCTCGCCCGAAGCGCTGCGACGAGCGATACAGCGGATGCAAGACGGAGTCTCGTGGTCGTTGCTTCCGGCCGAGGCTTGGCGACGCAAACCGGTCGATGCGCCCGATCTCTGGCCGCCGCCGCCCGACATCGACGAACCAACCGCCGCTGTCCGCGGGGAGTGCGTCGAGGTGGACGACGCGCGGACGTTTGCCGTAGACTACTATCACCATCCGGGCCTATTGGTGCTGGGCGCGGCGATTTGCGCGGGTTGGTGGTTGGTTGGGTCGCGGGTGTTTGCCGGCCGCCGGCGCGCGTGGCTGACGGCGTTGTGGTGTGCGGCCGCGACGGCAGTGATTGTGCCCGCGTGGCTCGCGCCGATCGGCTGGGGAAGCATGTGCGGATTGCTGGCCGCCGGCATTACGGCAGCGTTTCGGCGGGGTGCGGCCTCGCGTCGCGCCGGCGCCGATGCGCCGCCAGCCGCGGGGCCTCTGCCCTCGACCGTTGCACCGCCGGCGGCGGGCCGCGCGGCGGCCGTCGGCCCAACGGTTCTGCTGATCGCCGGTTGCTGCCTGTTGGGGCAATCGCTCGATGGCGCCGAGACGGCCGCGCCGGTCGAGTATCGGGTGTTCGTCCCCGTCGATGCGGAACAGCGTCCCACCGAAGGAAAGCTGCAAGTGCCCGAGGCCTTCTACCGCGAGCTGCATCGCCGTGCGGCGATTCGCGAGGGCGGGGCGGCCTCGTGGCTGCTGGGCGACCTTTGCTATCAGGGCGAATTGAGCCGCGATGTGTCGCGCGATCAATTCGCCATCGACTCGATACGGCTTGTCGGAACTTTGCAGGTGTTCGCCTCCGATGTTCGGGTGCGGCTGCCGCTGCGCCGCGATCAAACGGTGCTTCCGGCGGAGGTCGTTTTGCTCGACGGCGAGCCGGTCGAGGTTCGGTGGAGCGAGTCGGGCGAGGTGCTCGAGTTCGATGTCGCCGCCCCCGGCCGCTATCGGCTGGAACTGGAGGTTCGGCCGCGGAGCACCCGTCGCGGCGTGGAAATGGCCATTCCGCCGGCCCTCTCGTCGCGGCTCGAGTTGGTGGTACCCGCCGGCGCACCCGAGCCGACGGTCGTCGGCGCGTTGGGCCAAACGCGATGGCAGAGTGATCCGCGGCGGTTGGCGGCCGACCTGGGTTCGACCGATCGTCTGGCGCTTGAATGGATCGCACCGTCTCCGGCGGCGATCGACTGCGACCAGCTCTTGTGGTGGCGCACTGCGCCCGGAGCGGCGTCGATCGATGTCCGCCTTCGGCTTCGAGTGGTCGATGGGCGGACCGATCAAATTGCGATTGTCACCGACGCCGCGGTCCAGCCCCGCTTCGTTTCGGCCGACGACGGCCCGGTGATGGAAACCGAGTTGGTCGGCGACGACGCTCGCCGGTTGCTCTTCCGTTGGCCGCAACCGATTTCGGGCGAAATATCGCTCGATTTCACGCTGTTGCCGGCATCGCCGCCGGGAGTGTTGTGGGCGCCGCGGATCGACGTGGCCGACGCCCGCACCACGCGCCGCTGGCTGGCGGTTTCGCTCGATCCGTTGCTTCGGGGCGAGGCACAAGACGCCGAGTTGGCCGAGTTGATCGCCCCCTCCGACTTCGCCGCGCACTGGGGCGGCAATCCGTCGCCGCCGTCGCTGGCGCTGCGCCTGCCGGCCAATGGGCCGTGGCGATGGCGCGTTTCGCCGCGGACTGCCGCGCTCGACGCCGATCAGCTCCATACCGTCGTGGTGAGCGAGGAGACGGCCTCCGTCGCCCTCGATGCCCGCGTTCGGCCGGCGGGAACCGCCATCTTCCAATTGTCTTGCCGCACGGCGGCCGAGTTCGATCCGGCGTCGATCGATGTACGGCAAGACGATCGTCCCGTCGAGCATCGCGTCTCGGTGGGGCGGGGGAAGATCGTCCTTTGGTTCGACGAACCGATCAACGGCGAAATCCGCGTCCGTCTTTCGGGCAACGTCGCGTTGGAGAACAAACGCCGCCTTCCGCTGCCTGCGCTGTCGATCGACGGCGTGGCGTCGGAAACGATGTCGTTGAGGCTCTTCCGCCATCGCTCGGTTCAGGTGAACCTGCAACCCCCGGCCGCCTTCGTGTCGCAAACCGACGCGGCCGCCCCGGGCGAACAACCGCCGGCGCCTAATTGCCGGTTGGTCGGCCTGTTCCGCATTCGCTCGTCCGATACGGCGGCCGGGTTGAACATAACGGCGAACCATCCGGTGATTCGCGGCTCGCAGTGGAATCTGATCGAACGTCGCCCTGAAGGCTGGGTTGCCCGATACTTCGCCGTGCTCGATGTTGCCAACGGGGTGGTCGATGAGCTGCCGCTCGAAGTGCCCGAAGGCTTTGCAGAGCCGCGTCCGCAGGAGAACACGAACGGCTTGACGGTGGTCGAAGCGGCCGGCCCGAACCGGCGTTTCTTGATTCGGCCAGCCGACGCGATTTCGGGCGAGTTCACGTTCCGTTTGGAGAGTCCGGTCTCGGCCAACGGGTCTCAGCAGCTTTCCGTGCCGATGGTCCGCGTGCAAGACGAGCCGCGCGTCCGTCGCTATGTCGCCCTGCCGAAGACCATCGACGGCAAAGCGGCTCGGTGGCAGATCGTCGGCCTGCGGCGCACGGCGGCCGACGTACCCGACGACTGGCGCATCGATCGCACGCAGTTCGATCTTTTCGAGGCCGTGGATGAAAACGCCCGGGCGACAATCATCTTGGCCGATCTTCGCCGCAACGAAGCCCAAGTGTCGCTGGCTGATGTGACCATGGCGGTTCAACCCGGCGGCGCCTACTGGGGAACGGCCGTCTTCGATCTGCTTCCCGGACGGCAAACGGAATACCCGCTGCGCATGGGCCTTGGGCAAGAGCTGCTCCATCTTCGCGTGAATAATCGTCCGATCTGTCTGACCTCGGGCCCGGGCGGGGAATACCGCCTGGGGCTGGGTCCGCAAAGTCTGCCGCAGCGAATCGAATTAGTGTTTCGCGGAACGCACACGGGCGGAGCGCATCCGTGCGACGGGCCGCGTTTGGAAGGCTTGCCGGCGGCGCGCACGCTCTGCACTTTGTATCCGCCGACAGCTCGATCGAATGATACGCAGCCGAGCGCCGACACGTGGGAGGCCGAATTCGCGCGCGTGCGGCACACGGCGGCCCTGATCGAACGATTTCTGGCGGCAGAACCGCTTGGCTCGGCCGAGCGGGCCGATTGGTATCGGCGCTGGGCCTCGCGATTGGCGGCCGACTTGCGAATCGCTCAAGCGACCCTCGTCGAGTTGGGGATGAGCCGTTCGGTGTCGGAGCAGCGGGCCCAGTTGCGCGCGGTGGAACAGCAGCAGGCGGCGCTGGCCGAGCGGTGGGGACTGGCAGACGAGTGGACGCGGGCCCTGGCGTCGGCGGCCCCGCCCGAATCCGTCGATGCCCTTCGCGGCTGGGCGGCTGATGAAGGCCGGCGGGCGATCGTCGCTCCGATCGAGCAGGCGGGCCGACCGTTGCCCCCGCTGCCGAGCGGCCCATCGGCAAGCGGCGCTTCGCGCTGGGGGGCGATGGCCGTGCTCGCGGCGATTGCCGCGACGATGTCGTGGAGCGGTGCACGGCGACCGTTGGCCGCCTTCGCGGACGCGGCCCTTTGGTGGACCAAGTGCCATCCGGCGGCAGCGGTGATCTGCTTCGGATTTCTCTGGGCCATTTGGTTTCGACCGGCCGCCCTGGGCTGGCTGATCGCCTTGATCGGCACGGTGCTGCTCTTCGCCCCGCTTTGGACGCAGCGCAACGGCCGCCGTGCAGCCCGATATACTGTTGGCGCGCCGAAATGAGCGATTATCTCCGACGAGATAGAAGCCCTTTCACGCCGCGCGAGGCATAAAACGCGATGATCGATCAACGCGCCAATTCCACGTAGCGCGACTCGCGCAGCACGGTGACTTTGATTTCCCCGGGATAAGTCAACTGTTGCTCGAAGGCGCGGGCGATGTCGCGGCAGATCTTCGCCGCCGATTCGTCGGTGGTTTCTTTCGCACTGACAATCACCCGCAGCTCGCGGCCGGCTTGAATGGCGTATGCCTGCTCGACGCCGCTGAAGCTCGTGGCGATCTTCTCCAGCTCTTCCATGCGCTTGATGTAGCGTTCCAGCGTTTCGCGGCGCGCGCCGGGCCGCGACGCGCTGCACGCGTCGGCCGTGGCGACCAGCAGCGTGTAGGGGTTTTCGATGCGGAGGTCTTCGTGGTGGCCGATGGCGGCATGGATCACCTCGGGCCGCTCGCCGTAACGCTTCAGCAAGTCGGCGCCGATCTTCGGGTGGCCGCCTTCGATTTCGTGGTCGGCCGCCTTGCCGATATCGTGCAGCAGGCCGCAGCGGCGCGCCAACGCGCCGTCGAAGCCGAGTTCCTCGGCCAACATGCCGGCCAAAAAGGCGACCTCGATGCTGTGCCGCAAGACGTTCTGGCTGTAGCTGGTGCGGAAATGCAGCCGTCCGAGCAGGTGAACCAGGCGGTCGTGCAAGTTGATGATGCCCACTTCCAGGCAGGCATCTTCGCCCAGCTTCTGAATGTGCCGCTCCAGCTCGCGCTGCGTGTTGGCGACGATTTCCTCGATCCGCGCCGGGTGAATGCGGCCGTCGGCGATCAGCTTTTCGAGCGAAAGCCGCGCGACCTCGCGGCGCACGGTATCGAAGGCCGAAACGATGACGACGTTCGGCGTATCGTCGATAATCACATCGACGCCGGTGGCTTTTTCGAACGTGCGGATATTCCGGCCTTCGCGGCCGATGATCCGTCCTTTCATCTCATCGTTGACATCGACCGTGCTGGTGGTCGATTCCGCCGTGTGAGCGGCCGCGTAGCGCTGCAAAGCAGTGAGCAGCATTTCGCGCGTCTTGCTTTCGGCGATCTCCTGCAAACGCTTTTCGTGTTTGAGGATCAACGCGCCGGCCTCTTGCTGCAACTGCTGTTCGAGCAGATCGAGGAGCCGGCGGGTGGCCTCTTCCTGGCTGAGCCCGCTGAGCTGATGCAGCGTTTGCCGCTGCATATCGAGCACTTTGGTCAATTCCTCTTTGCGGCGGGCGGCCTCTTGGATCTTCTCGCTGAGCTTGCGCTGCGTCGCTTCATTGATCTTCTCTTGCTTGCGCAATTGCTCGGCCTGATCTTCCAGGGCGTTCTGCCGTTTATCGAGAATCCGCTCGCGCTCGTGCAGTTCGGCCCGAATCTTGCGGAACTCCTTCTCGTTCTCGTCTTGCTGCTTGAGCGAAAGCTCTTTCAGCTCCAGCTCGAATTGTTTGCGCCGCGTCTCGACTTCCTGCTCGGCCCTGCGAATGATTTCGCGCGCTTCCGATTCGGCGTCTTTGCGGCGCAAATGATCGAGCAAACGCACGATTCCGAACGTCAGCGCGGCGGCCAGAACGGCCGTGACGACCACGGCCACGTAAACCCATGGATCCACGGTGTTTCTTCCCTTGCGTTGCTTGAAGTGAACGACAAGCGGCGTGCGACCGACGGGCAACGCCGGCCGACACGCGGCCGAAACGCCCCTCGCACGTTCGCTGCGCCGCCGACGAGGCCGAGAGCGGGCCGGCAACGACGGGCTGTCTGAGACGCGATTGCCTGCGGCGGCAACTCGGCACGGCCGCCGACCGGTTCGGCCGCGCGAACGCGGCGCCGTCCGATCAACGCAATCGCCTACCGCGAATCGATCAAGACCGATGTCGCAGCGCCCAAGTGGATCGATCGAGCAGTCAGAACCGCTGCCGCCCGGCCGCCGTTCAGGCCATCGGCACAGGGCCGCGGCAACGCCGCAAGGCACCACCCGGCCAATGCGCCGAACCGCCCAGGCGGCGCGCCTGCGCGCACCAACGTTGGCCGGGGCAAAACAACCGACCCACGGCGCGCCGCCACCGTTGCCTTCAGCGCCCGAACAAGCCGCGCCCGCGCCGAGCGTGCCGGCCGATGCCGATTGCACCGGCATCGCCGGTCGGCCGCGCCTTGGGCCTGTTGGGTGCCCCACAGCCAGCGGATGACCACGAGAAGAAGATGCATGTCACATCCACCCCAACGCAGGGTGGTTTCTTACTGCTTCGAACTATCCCACACCCGTCGCAATCGCCCGGAGCCGACTCTGGCGTCGTCGCCGATACGTTGCTAATCTTCATCTTACCAGAGTTTTTCTTTACCGCAACGCCGGTTTGCTGCGTGCAGCCGAAAGTGGGCGCCGCTTTTTCGCGGGAATTGCCATGCGTCGCAACGGCCGTCCCTCGAGGCAGCCGTTGGGCCTTTTGAAAGCAGCAGACGCACTTTGCCGCATGGCCGTCGCCCGGCCGGACTCGCAGGAGAAGGCAAGCTGTGCTTTTGCAGCCAACCGGCGCATTTTGCCGCGGCCGTCGGACTATTCAATGCCCCGATTCGCTGTCTCGTTCAGTTGGAATAGTTGAAATCGCCCGTCAACGTTGGAATCGCCC
>Ga0308417_1001276_pt1 | contig 17418 bp, 12 predicted proteins | sample HotsprSampleOS65_FD_203528 | JGI IMG/M metagenome (GOLD analysis project Ga0308417, IMG submission 203528) | Hot spring phototrophic mat microbial communities from Octopus Spring, Yellowstone National Park, Wyoming, United States - 20090730_OS65 ... | reverse complement strand
CGCCGCAGCTCGAACAGCCGGTCGCGCAGCGCCTGCGTGTCGCCGCCGAGCGCGATGGGAAACAGCGCATACCAGCGCGAGCCCGCGGGCTCTTCGAGCATCGCCCGGGCCACCTGATCCACCGTGTCGCGCCGCACCCGCAGGCCGCAGTCGGGACAGACGGTTCGCCCGGCGCGGGCCCACAGCAGTCGGAGGAAATCGTACAGCTCGGTCGAGGTGGCCACCGTCGAGCGCGGGTTGCGCGTCGTGTTCTTCTGCCGGATCGCCACCGGGGGCGCGATGCCGTCGATCTCATCCACGTCCGGCTTGCCGACCCGCTCCAGGAACTGGCGCGCATAGGCCGAAAGCGATTCGACATAGCGCCGCTGGCCCTCGGCATAGACGGTGTCGAAGACCAGCGAGGACTTGCCTGAGCCGGAAACGCCCGTCACCACCGTCAGCTTGTTGTGCGGGATCGAAAGCGAGACGTTCTTGAGGTTGTGCACCCGCGCGCCGCGGATGACAATGAAATCTTGCACGATCGCTACCGGTGGTCTGGAAGGGGAGTTCCGAAATTAGTATAGCGCCCGCCCGCAGGCGCTCCGTCCGCCGCCGCCTCATCGGCTGGTACCGGCGCGTGCGGCGAGCGCTACCCTGGCGCGACACCGCCGACCCCTACCGCATCTGGGTTGCCGAGATCATGCTCCAGCAAACGCGCGTCGCCGCGGTGCTGCCCTACTACGAGCGTTTCCTGGCGCGCTTTCCCGACGTGGCGGCGCTGGCGGCGGCCGGCGAGGACGAGGTGCTGGCCGCCTGGGCCGGCCTCGGCTACTACGCCCGCGCGCGCAACCTCCACCGGGCGGCCCGCCAGATCCTGGCGACCGGCGTCTTTCCGCGCGACTACGCTTCGATCCGCGCCCTGCCCGGCGTGGGCCGCTACACGGCGGCCGCCATCGCCAGCATCGCTTTCGGGCTGCCCCACGCCGTCGTCGACGGCAACGTCCTGCGCGTGCTCGCGCGGCTCACCGCCGAGCAGAGCCAGATCGGCAGCGCCGCCACCCGCAGGCGCCTGGAGACGGTCGCCCAGCACCTTCTCGACCCCCGGCGGCCGGGCGAATTCAATCAAGCCTTGATGGAGCTCGGCGCCACCGTCTGCCTGCCGAAACGGCCCGCTTGCGATGCCTGCCCGCTGGAGAGCGACTGCGAGGCCCGGCGCCGGCGGCTCGAAACCGAGCTTCCCCGAAAGCGCCGCGCCGGGCCTCCGCTCCGGATCTCAAAGACTTTGCTGCTCGTCGAGCATGAAGACAAGATCCTGCTTCGCCGGCGCGACTCGGGACGCCTGGCCGGTTTCTGGGAACTGCCGGAGGCCGACGAGGCTCCCGAGGCCCTCGCAATCGGCGAACGCGGCAGATTCCGCCATGCCATTACCAATCACGACTTCCGTCTGACGGTCGTCGAGGCCAGCCTCCGGCGCGCCCCCGCCGGCTGCCAATGGATCTCGAAGGCCCGGCTCGGCACGCTGCCCCTGGCCACGACGGCCCGCAAGGCCCTCGCACTCGCCTGGCGCGGCGCGGCGAGCCCGGGGGCTTCTCAGCCGCGTGCCTCCGAGAAGGTCACCCGCCACTCCCCTTCCCGCGCCGGAGCAGCGGCCGCGAAAAGGACGCGGTAGAGCCGCTCACCCCAGATCGCGCGAAGCCGTGCGTCCTCGACCTTTACCGCCTCGACGGACGGCTCGAGCACGGCCGGATCGTAGCGCGCCGCCACCGTCTCGAGCCGGAGCAGGCCGGGGCTGTCCGTGCTCACCGCGCGCGGCGTCACCAGCGTAAGCGTCAGCTTGCGCGGCGCCCGCCTCAGCCGGTATCGTTCCTCGAGCCGCACCTCGTTGGCGCGCCGGTCAAAGACGAGCGTCCGCCTCCAGCTCTCAAGCGCCGCCTCCGGCGGGTAGGCGCCCGCAATGTCCAGGCTGAACTCTGCCGCCCCTTGCGTCGCCCGGTAGCTCACCTGGCGCGCGGCGAACTTCCGCCCGGGCGCCTGCATCACGCCGTCGATCGTGGGCAGCTTGTGCCAGGCCGATTGCATCGTCCAGATCTCGTAACGCTGCGGGCTGAACGTCTTGGCCGTGTAGGTCTCCACCCCGATGTCGATGATCACCGGCTCGCCGCCCGCGTAAAGTATAAAGTTGCCGACGTCGTTGTGATTGTGGCTTTCGGCGTTGTGCCCGCCCTTGGCCGCCAGGTACAGACCCTCGGCCGAGCCCGCCCTCCGGCGCGCCGCCATCACCTGGATGGCGGGCAGCCAGACGTCGCCCACGAGCGGCTGGCCGGCAGGCGCCGCCCGCAGCGCCTCGACGTTGAACAGCGCCGGAAGCTGGCGCCCGATATCGCCCCGCGCCGTGTAGCCCTTCCGGGGTGCGCCCGCAAACCAGGCGCCGAGCAACTGCATGTCGCGGTCGCCGATGCGCCGCCCGTAGCGGAAGATGAGGTCGCCGTCCGGACGCATCTTCGCGGAGGCGTCGGCGAAGTTGATGAACCAGTCCTCGTGGATGTGCGCGCGCACGATGTAGCGGCCCATCTCCCGCACCAGCGGGTCCTCGTACAGATCGATCGCGCCGGCGCTCGCCGAGCGCACCAGCTCCAGGCAGTCGAACAGCGAGGCGCCGGCGCGGCCCCAGTAACCCGGCCCTTCGTCGCATCCGCCGTCTTCGGCATGGTTGTCCAGAAACCGGTCGATGCTCTGGAGGCTCTTGTGCACCATGCGCCGGCGGCGCTCCTCCTTCGGCTCTAGCAGCAGGTTCGCCGCCAGCCAGTTCGAGTTGATCCACGGCGTCCAGTTGTTCAGCGAACGGCGCGGCCCGCCGGGGCCGAGGCCCATCCACCAAAAGTCCTCGCGCTGCTCGCACGGGGTGAGCACACGCCGGTCCACCTCCTGGAGAATGCGCCGGCGAAGCAGCGGCGAGAGGCTTTCGAGTTCGGCCCCGAGCAGATAGTCGGTCCAAGCCAGCAGCGCGGCCGTCTCCGCGGCGAACAGATCGACGGTCGGCTCGGCGACGTCCGGCAGCCCGGCGCCGGCTCGCTGCATGTTCAGATGCGCCGGCGAGCCCCAGTAGCTCTCTTCGGCGGTCAGCCAGATGCCGTCGGCGACGGCGTCGAGGAATCGGCCTTTGTGCTCGGCGCATTCGGCCAGCACCAGGGCGCGGAGCTTCGTCCGGCGGCGGGCGCGCGCGCTGTCGGCCCTGGCGCGCTCCCCCTTGCGGATGAAGTCCAGGAACCAGCTCGCCGGCAGCGCCGGCCAGTCCGAGCCGAGCTCGCCCTCCCCCTCGGCGATGAGCGCCTCGCGGACATCGGCCGGCAGCCGCTCCCAGCCTTCCCGGTCGGACGCGCGAGGGTAGGGCCGCCAGTGCTGGCGCGGCACGAGCACCGCGGCCAGCTTCTCGAGCGTGTAGGTTCCGCTCAGCCGGTCGCCGGCGGCCGCGGCCAGCCATGGCGCAGCGCCGGCGGCAGCAAGGAAACGCCTGCGGTCGAGCCCGGACATGCCTTCATCTTAGTCCCAGTGGCGGCACGCCCGAGCGCCTGCTTCAATCCCGCATGGCGCTGAAGACGTAGCCTTTCTCCTTCTGCCCGGCATGACAGTTAAAGCAGGCCGTCACCGCCTGCGCTCCGACGGCCCGCTCGGTCTTGGAATCGCCTTTAAACCCCTCGAAGCCCCAGCCGCCGGTCTCCTTGTAACGCTTCGCATCGCGGTGCATCACCCCGACGACCTTGCGCGGCCCTTCCACGACCGCGTTGCCGTCGTGAATGGCCTCGAGCAGATCAAAGACAATGACCGCCCCGTCGGGCCAGTTGCCGCTCCGATAGCCGGTGACCGCCTTTTCGTTGGCATAGATGTGGTGGATGCCGCCAAAGGACTCATAGAGCGGGTGGCCTTTTTCGATCACCATGCTTTTGACGTGCCGCCAGTTGCGGTAGCCCTCCGGATAGGGCACCTCCGCGGCCAGGGCGACGAGCGCCAAGGCGAGAATGGTCACGGGAATTCGCATCTTGCACCTCCGATCAAAGATATCGACTCGATACTATCGTAGATGCCTCCGCTTGTCAACTTTGTTTCAATTCGATACCATCTCCCTGTGAGCGCCCCGCCCTGGTTCTCTCTCCTCGAGCGCCTCGCCGCCGTCCTCGACGCCGAACTCCGCCGCGCCGCCTCCGCCGCCGGGCTCAACGCCGCCCAGGTGGCCGTCCTCCGCTACCTCGACAAGGCCAACCAGTACAGCAATACGCCCTCGGCCGTAGCCGCCTATTTCGGCCTCACCAAGGGAACCGTCTCGCAGACCTTGCTCGCGCTCGAACGCGGCGGCTGGTTGCGCCGCGCGACGGACCCGCGCGACCGCCGCATCGTGCGGCTCGCCCTGACGCGCCGGGCTCAGGCGCTGGTGGCTCGCCTGACGGCGCAACTCGCCGCCGTGCCTGCCCCGGAGGATCTGGCATCACGCCTGGAGTCGCTGCTTAAAAGCTGGCAGCAGGCGCGCGGCGGACTGAGTTTCGGCGTCTGCCGGAGCTGCCGCTACTTCCTCGTTCTGGAGGAAGGCCGCTTCCAGTGCGGCCTCACCGGCGAGCCCCTCCTGATGCCCCAGCCGCTCAAGATCTGCCACGAGCACCTGCCCGCGGCCTGAGGCTCCCGCCTTAGGGCCGGCGCTTGCGTCGCGAGAACCGCTTGCGGAACAGGAACGCCAGATTGTAGAGGCCGTCGCGCCAGGGATTGAGCTTGACCTCACCGAGCCGCGAGGAGTACTGGATGGAGATCTCGGCGAAGCGCACGCGCGGATTGCGGATGGCTTCGATCTTGATCTCCTCGGAGAAGGCCATGCCGTCGGAGATCAGCTCCATCTCCTCGAGAATCGAGCGCCGGAGCACCCACATCCCCGATTGCGAGTCGCGTACCCAGCGGAAGTAAAGAAGCGACATCACGAGCGACAGCACGAGGTTGCCGACTTTGTGCTTGAAGCTCATCGCCTTCTTGTCGCGCACGGGAAAGCGCGAAGCGTTCAGGAAGTCGACCTCCAGATGCAGGAAGGCCTCAAGCAGGTAGGAGATGGCATCGACGGGGTAGCTGTGATCGCCGTCGAGCGTCACGATGATATCGCCCCGCGCCTGGGCGAAGCCCCGCTTGTAGCTGCGCCCGTAGCCGCGCACCTCCTCGCGGATGACCTGCGCGCCGAAGCTGCGGGCCACCTCCGAGGTGCGGTCCGTGGAGGCGTTGTCCACCACGATCACCTCGTCGACAAAGGCCGGCATGCGGCGCAGCACCTGCTCGATGCCCTGCTCCTCGTTCAAGCAGGGAATGATGACGGTGATGCTCTGGCCCTTGTACAAGACGCTATTGTAGACCGTCTTTCTTGCTCGCCCGGACGTCTATAGTTTAAAAGAGACGATGCACCGAGCCATGCGGAAGTCGACCCTCGCCGTCGCGGCGCTTCTGGCTGCGACGCTCCAGGCGGCCGAGCCGGGCCAGATCCGCGCCGTCTACCTGTTGCCCATGGCCAACGGCTTCGACCAGTATCTGGCTCATCAACTCACCGCGCAGGGCGTCTTGACCGTCGTGACCGATCCGGAGCTCGCCGACGCAGTGCTCACCGATCAGATCGGACCGGCCTTCGAGCGACGTCTCGAAGAGCTCTTCCCGCCGCAAAAACAGGCACCGCCGGCCGGGGAAAAAGAGAAGGAAGCCGCGGAGGCCGCCGAAGCCCGGGCCGAATCCGACCGCCAGCGCGCCTCCGTCGGCGCCATCTCTTCCTTCGGCCGGGGCCGCGGCAACGTCTTCCTGGTGGCGCGCGCCTCACGCCAGGTCCTCTGGTCGGTTCACCAGCGCCCGAAGGACTTCACGCCCCGCGAACTGGACCGTGCGGCGGCGAGGGTGGCCGCCAGGCTCAAGGCAAGCCTGAGCGGCAAGTAAGCCTCGCGCCCTGGCGCCGTCAGCTCGAGCTTTTCCCGGACGCCGCCGCTCCCCCGGCCTGCGGCTGTGGAGGTGCGGGCCGCGGCGAGTTCGCCTGGGCAGGCGGCGGAGAAGGCGCGGCGGCCGGGGGCGCCGGCGCGGGCTTGACTACAGGCGCCGGCCGGACGATGTCGATGCTGCCCTTGAAAAACGCGCCGTCCTCGATGGAGATCGTCGCGCTCTTCAAATTCCCCACCAGGTTGGCGTCCTTGCGGATGGTGATCTTCTCGCGCGCTTGGATGTCGCCGCGAACCGAGCCCAGCACGTCGACCTCCCGCGCCTTGATGTCCGCATTCACCTTGCCCGTCTTTCCGATGACGAACTTGTTCTCCGGCAACTCGACGCTGCCCTCGATCTCGCCGTCCAGCCACAGATCCTCCTGGGAGAAGATCTGCCCTTTGACCAGCACTGAGGGACCAATGCGGGCCTCGGCCTTCGGCGGGGGCGGCGCAACGCGCGGCGGCGGCGCGGGTTCGGAGGCCGGCGCAGGGGTGACGCCGGCGCGCCCGGCCGGCTGGGGAGTTTGCTCACTTGGCATCTCTTCTGTTCGTCTCTTCCACATGATCTGTCCTGAGGTCGCCGTTGCTTGCTTAAGGCCAGCAAGCGATGTGCCAACCCGGGGTGCCTCAAAGGGTCTCTCCTCCGGCGGCGAGGCGCCTACCCTTCGATTGTTGCACGGACCGGCCGCTCGGCTCAGCGTTGCGCCGACGGCAGCGTCTCCCCGAGGCGCCGTTTGCGCGCTTCCTCATGCTGGAGGAACAGCTTGCGGTGCCTGGCGGCTTCGGCGGCGCGTCCGGCGCGACCGTAAGCCGCAGCCAGATGGAAGTGGGCTTCGGGACTGGTGGGAGCCAGCTTGACCGCCCGCTCCAAGTGCACGATGGCCTGCTGAACACGGTCTAGATCGAGCAGAAGCCGTCCGCAGATGTTCCGGGCGGTAAGATCCTCCGGCGCAAGTTTGACCGCCTCGAGCGCATACGGCAGTCCCTTTTGGGCCTCGCCGCGCTGGCGCAGCTCATAGGCGATCTGTAAGCGCGCCTGGACATGGCGCGGCGAGATCTCCAGCTCCTTGTGGAACTCCTCGAGCGCCCGGTCGGAGTTCATCATTAGAAGGATGTATGCCTTCAGGTAGTGTGCGTTCGGCTGCCTGGGATAAAGCTCCAGCAACCGGTCGGCGTGCCGCAGAGCTTCGGGGAGGTCCTTCCGCCAAGCCAGAACCGCCGCCTGGCCGGCCAGCAGCACCTTCTCGCGATCGCCCGGTGCGATCTCGTCGGGCAGCAGGGGCATGCGCAGTGCGCTGAGGCCGGCCATCTCAGCCAGGCGCGGCGTCTCCGGCGCCCGGCGCGTCAGATCCGCAAGCAGCCCGCTCGCCAGCTCGAACTGGCCGAGTTTGTTAGCCAGCATCACGTAGTGATAATGGGCGACCCGCTCCAGTTCGCTGCCCGGCGGAATTCCCTTCTCCTTGGCGAGCACGATGTGGGCGAACGCAGTCTTGTATTTGCGATTCTGAAACTCGCAGAGCCCGAGCAGGGCCAAGCCGCCGCCGTGCTCCGGATTCTGGGCCACCACGTTCCGGAAGGCCTCTTCCGCCTCGACGTAGCGGTCCAGATCGTAGTAGTTCAGCCCCTGATACCACCAGGATTCGGGGTCGACGGGTCGGAGCGCAAGCGCTTTCCGGTAGAGTTCGATCGATTCGGTCAGCCGCCCGGCTTCGCGAGCCGCCAGCGCCTTGCGAGCCAGCTCAGCCGCCGCAGGCGCCTGGCCCGAAGCCGCCAGGCTCAAGCCGAGCGAGAGCGCAATGACCTTAGGCCACACCCCTCACGCTAGAAAACCGGCCCGCCGCATGCGGGCCCGGCCTCAGAACTCGAACTTGATGCCGAGCTGGATGATCCGCTTGCCCACCTTCGAGTCGGCGAATCCGAAGCGCGGATTGAGCACTCTGCCCGCGCTGTCGAACTCCAAGCGCAGGTTCGGATCGCCGGAGATAAACGACGGCACCGGGTGGTTCGGGAAATTGTAAGCCGAAGCCCGGAATTGCAGGTTCTTCGACTCGGTGATCCGGAAGCGCTTGAAGATCGACAGGTCCGTGTTGAAAAAGGCCGGCCCGGCAATATAGGGCATGATGAGCGGCCCGTTGATGCCTGGCCGTCCGGGCGCGCCCGGCACCGGCGGAGCAAAGCATGACGGGTTGACGTACTGATTCGGCTGGAGGCCCTTGGACGGGTCGCAGACGATGATCGGCATCGCCGTGATCGCGTTGGTGCCGGTGATGTCCGGCCCGCCGATCGTGCGGTCGCTTCCGGGAATGGGCGCCCGCATGTTGAAGTTGAGGTTGACGCTGTTGGGCGCCTGCGGCAGATAGATTCCGCTTTGCCATTGCACAATGCCGGAAAGCTGCCAGCCGTTGAGCAACTGGCGGCCGAAGGCGTTCCCGCCGCGGACGATGTCCGGCACGTTCAGCACCCAACTGGAAGCGAAGATATGGGTCCGGTCGTAATCGAGCGGCCCATAGTTGTTCTCGATGCGGAGCCCATCGACCGGGCTCAACATAATCCCCATCGCCTTCGACCAGGTATAGGCCAGCGTGAAGTTCACCGGCCCGGTCTGTTTGAAGGCCGTGGCCTGGAGCGCGTTGTAATTCGAGTAGGCGCGATGGCTGTTGACGTTGAGCGACTGGTACTGCTTGCGCGGCCGGTAGTCGTTGGGATTGCCACCCGGATTGCCCAGCATGGCGCCGAAGGGCACGAGGTTGATGTCGCGCAGGATGCCGGGCAGGGTCAGATTGGTGCTCTTGTTGCCCACATAGGAGAGCTCGAACATGGTGGTGCGCGGCAGGCGCCGCGACAGCGTCACGCTCCAACTGTGCGTCGTCGGCTGGCGGTCGTCGGCCCCGTCCACCAGTTCACCGCCGACCACGAGATTGCCCGCGGTGCTGATCCGGTCGATCTCGGCCAACTGATAGCCTCCGCCGACGAAGTGGTTGCGCAGGCCCGCGGGCAGGTCCATGGCCCGGGCGGCAAGCTGCGCGTCGTGATAGACAAAGGTCCCGAAGCCGCCGCGCAGCACCGTCGAACCTGTGCCGAAGATGTCCCAGGCCGCCCCGAAGCGCGGCGCCCAGAAGATCGCCCGTTTCGCCCAGCCCGACAGCGGCAGGCTCGGGTCGCGCTTGTGCCAGCTCACGCCCGGCAAATCGGCCGAGGGGGCATCCGGCCGGTACTTGCTCTCCACCCAGGTGGCGATGCCGATGCCGTTGCGCGCCGTCCAGGGCTGCATCTGCTGGGCGCGCAGGCCGTATTCGAGCGTCACGCGCGGCGTCACCTTCCAACTGTCCTGCGCATAGAAGGCGAACTCGTGCCAGCCCATGTCGCGCACGATCGCCTTGGTGTACTCCGCATAATCGCCGCCGATGCCGAGCACCATGTCAGCCAGCAGGTTGCCGGTCGTGCGCCCGTGCCAGGGCGAGAACTGAATCAGCCCAGCCGAAGGTTCGTTGCCGGGCTGCTTGTTGATAATCCAGCCCCAGTAGCCGCCGAACTTCAAGGCGTGCGTGCCGATCACTTTCGTCGTGTTATTGTTGAGCGTCACCAGGTGCTTGGTGGCGAACAGCACCGGATCGAAGCCGCCGGCCAGCCACATTCCCGAGATCGGCCCCGCCCAGGTGAGGAAACCGGGAATCTTGTCGTCCTGGCGGAAGATGCCCTGGTAAGGATAGCCCACCGTGGTCTTCTTCATCTTGTTGTAGTCCTGATACGAGTTGGGGAAGTCCACGAAGGTGTAGCCGAAGACGGTCTCGTTGGTCATCGTCGGATTGACCACCTTGGTGAAATTGAACGAGACCGAGTCGCTGGCGTTGTCGCCGTTGATCGGCGTGGGCAGGGGCACCGCGCCGGCATTGCGCCACCAAAGCTGCACCGGAAACTGCTGGAGCTCACGCTGCACGTTGTAGCGCACAAACAGCTTCGTGTAGTCGCTGATCGAGTAATCGACCCGGGTGATGAACTGGTGCATGTTCTGATCGAGAATCAGCGCGTTCACCCAGTTGTACCCCTGCGTCTGATTGGGGTCGGAGTTGGGCGCCGGCACCAGTTTGAGCAGCGCCGCCATGCCCGGATCGATCTGGCTGGCCGGGATCCGGTTGTTGGGAAAGTGGCTGGTGATCGGCTGGCCGGCCGACTGCGTCGCGCGTCCCAGCGCCGCCAGGTAGGCGGTGTCGCTGAAGTCGCCCGCCTTCATGGCCGGCGTGGGAACGATCGCTCGCAGCAGACCGGTGTCGATCGTCTGGCGATAGAACTCATAGCCGGCGAAAAAGAACATCTTGTCCCGGTTGCGGTTGAAGCGCGTGCCCGGCAACAGGACCGGACCGCCGAGGTTCAGTCCGGGAAAGAAATACTTGTTGGCCGGCCCGGCACGCCGTTACGGTTCAGCAGCCAGTCGTTGGAATTGAGCGAATGGTGGCGCGCGTAGAAATAGCCGCTGCCGTGAAATTCCCGGCCCCCCGCCTTGGTAATGGAGTTCAACACCACCGGCCCCTTGACGTACTCCGCCGAGAAGTTCGATTGCTGCACCTTCAACTCGGCGATCATCTCCGGGTTAGGATTGACCGGGTTGGCGCAGTTGCAGCCCGGGTCGCTCACCAGCGCCCCGTCGGCGGTGATCTCCAGCGCGTTTCGCCGCGTGCCGTTGGCCGAGACGTTGTCGAGCATGCTCTGCTTGCCCCCGTCGCCGTTGCCGTTGATGCCGATGTTCTCGCCAATGAAGCCCGGACGGTTCTCCGGCCCCGACGTGTTCACCAGAGCCATGCCTGGCAGAATGCGGACGTACTCGGCGGCGCTGCGGCCCACCACCGGGACGTTTTCGAATACCTTCGCCGTCAACACCACCGACTTCTCTCCGCTTTCGACCGGGGTGAGTTCGGAGGTGACGGCGGTCACGGTAACCTCCTCGGCGGCTCGCGCCACGTCCAGCGTCACGCGTCCGAGCGTGCGGCGGTCGCCGGCAGTGAAGGTGACCCTCTCCGCTTGGTAGGGAGAGAACCCTTTGGCCTCGATCCGGACGGTGTAGGAGCCGGGCATCACGCCCGAAATCGAGAAGTAGCCTTCCGTATTGGTCTCAGTGCGCCGGACGTCGCCCGACAGTTCGTTTGTCATGGTCACGGCGGCACCGGGAATCACGGCCCCGCTCGGGTCGGCGACAATTCCGCTGAGAGACCCTGTGATTTGCTGACTCGGGCTTGGCGTCGCCATCAGAAGAAGGAGCGCCAAGGAGAGGCCGACTGCGGCCGTAACGGGGGCTCTGGCTAGCCACATCCCCCTTCACCTCCACTCGATCGATTTCGCCCTTTTCGGGCGAATGGTTGGGTTATATCCGAAGTCCCCACCCGTGTCAATGAGAATCTCGAAAACGGGGAATCAGAAATGATAAGTCTCGTGGACTTCGCCGCTTATATGGAGATGCAGCCGGGAATTTCAGTCGAGATCGACAGCGAAGAGCTCCTGAACGCTCAGGTCCCGCAGCACGATCGGAGAGTCATCGGTCGCTAGCGAAAGTCCATATGGACCAAGCAATCCGGCGACGTCAATGCCGAGCAGACTGGCGACCTTTTCCACACGTCCAGAGGGAATCGCGACGCGGTAGATGCCGCGGTCTTCCGTGAAGGCGTGGAACAGGTAGACGAAGCGGGTATCGCGCGACCAGGCAGGGAATCCGCCCTGGATCGGGGGCGGTTCGCTCCAGAGCCAACTGCCGCGGTCGAAATCGTAGAGGCGGAAAGACCCGTCCCGGTGCAGGGCGAACAGGTAACGTCCGTCGGGAGACCAGCGCGGCGAATATAGCCATTGGGAATCCGGCAGAAGTGCGACATTCCCCGTCGCCAGCTCCAGAATCCGGATCCCGGTCTCCTCCGGCGCAACCTGCCAGGGAAACGGTGCAAAGACGAGCCGATCGCCGCCCGGCGACCAGTTGGGATCAGCCTCCGGGCCCTCTCCCGGCAGCGCTTGCCGCAGAGGCCCGCCATCGGAAGCGATCAGGTAGATCTTCCACCGGGCATGGGGGAGCCGGCCCATGAACGCAATCTGGCGCCCGTCGGGCGAGAAACGGGGCAGATAGACTTGCATGGGAGCGGCGGTCAACTGGACGCGGTTCGCGCCGTCAATCGCCGACCGCCAGAGGATGCCTTCCGGGAAACTGACATAGGTCACCCAGCGGCCGTCACGCGAAAAGTCGAGCTGATCGGCCACCAAGCCCGGCCGGTACGGAAGGAACTGCCCGCGGTGGGCGTCCCAGCGCAGCAGCTCCCCCCGGGGAATCTCACCCAAAACGAACATGGTTGAGGGTTCGGACCCGAAACCGGCGTCACGGAAACGCAGGGGCCCGACCGCGAGCGGCCGCATTGCGGTTCGTCCCAGCCACGAGCGCCAGCCCTCGGGCGCCAGCCACAGCCGGAAGTCCGTGGGCGAGTAGACGACGAAGAACCGGCCGTTAGGCATCCAGGCGCCGAACTGCTGTTCGTAGTCCCAGTCTGGGAACACCGGCGCCGGTCGGCCGCCCCCGACTCCCACCTCCCACAAGCGGGTGTCCGAGCTGCCCGGGTATCCCGAGCGAAAGCGGATGCGCTTCCCGTCCGTCGACCACACGAGGTCGCCGCTGTTGTCCGCCACGGTGGCCAGCCGCCGCGGGGCGGAGCCGTCGCTCCCGGCCAGGAAAAGCCCTTGATCGCGGATGTAGGCGAGCCTGGCGCCGTCCGGCGACCAGCGCGCGTCGTGCGCCTCCAAGTCCCCGAGCCGCCGCGCGGCGCCCGTCACCGGCGAGATGGTCCAGAGCGGCCCGGCAACCTCTTCCGGCCTTGCGCCGGCGCCGGTCTTCACCAAGAGCTGCTCTCCGTCGCGCGCCACATCGAGCACGAACACCGAGGTCTGCGGTTCGAAGGGCACTTCGATGATTCGGGGCTCGCCGCCGGAGACCGGTACCTGAGCCGGCACCACCCGCCCGTCGCGGAACTCGGCAAAGTAGACGTAACGGCCGTCGGTGGCCAGGCCCCCGACCTTTTGACGCCTGTCGTTGGTGATCGGGCGGATATTGGCGATGCGCGGCGCGTCGGGAGGACGGGCGAGCGAAACGAGGCCGAACACTCCCAGCGCTAGGGCGGCCGCCGCCACCGCCAGCCCGAGGCGAAGCCTATCAACGCGGCGGGCTGCCGGCAGCGTCGCCGCCGGCACAGGCAACTGAGCCTGGCTCGCCTGTTCAGAGGCGCCTAACGGGGAAGACCCGGCGCCGTCTGAAGCAACCACTTCCGCGGAAGCGGCAAATCGGTAGCCAAGCCGGGGCAGCGTCTCGATAAACCGCGGGCTGTCGGAGGAGTCGCTCAGCGCCGCCCTTAACTTGTTCACCGCTTTGTTCAGGTTGCGGCCGGCTTCGGCCACTGAAAGCTCCGGCCAGATGCGCTGACAAAGCTCTTCCCGCGTGACGAAGTCGCCTGCACGTTCAATCAGCACGAGCAGCACGTCGAACGGCTTGTCCTGGAGCTTGATCCGGATTCCGTGCTTGAGCAGTTGCCGGGCGGCGGTGTCGATCTCAAACGCGCCGAAACGCACCCGCGCGGCACTCAGGTCGAGCTTTGGCATCTGCGTTCCAAGAATCTGACGCCGCGATTCTAACATGAAACGCAAACGCTGCGGACCCGGGGGAATCCGACCAGGAATTCCCCGCGCGCTGAGCGGCTTAGCCGGAGATCAGCCCGGCTTCGGCCTTGTGATAGACTCAACGATTGTGGGCGTGGGGTGGCTGGTGTGGCCCCTGCTGGCGGCGGCTCTGGCCCAGGAGCCGGACCTGAAAAGTCTTTACGGCGAGGCCGTGCGCCTGCATCAGGAGGGAAAGCTGGCGGCCGCGCTCGAGGCTTACGACCGCTTGCTGGGGCATCGGCCCGACTTCGTGCCCGCTTTGTCGAACTCCGCCGTAGTGCTTGTCCGGATGGGGCGCTTCGAGGAGGCAATTCGCCGCTACCGGCAGGCGCTAACCCTGGATCCTGAAAACGCCGCCATCCGGGTCAATCTCGCCTTGGCTCATTACAAACGCGCCGAATTTCGCCAGGCCGCCTCCGAGCTCGAGGCCGTGCACGCCCGCCAACCGACCAACCGCCAGGCGCGCGACCTGCTGGCCGATTGCTATCTCCGCCTGGGTGAAAACCGCAAAGTCATCGCCCTGCTGGAAGGGCTCGAGGCCACCGCCGGTGAGGACCAGGCCGTTGCCTGGCTCCTCGGTATGGCCCTCATCCGGGAGCGGGAGCTCGACCGCGGCCAGCGCCTACTCGATCGCATTCTCCGCCAGGGGGAAACGGCTGAGGCGCAGATGCTTATCGGCGCGGCTGCCCTCGAGGCGGCCGATTACTCCAAGGCGCTCGCAGCGCTCAAGAAAGCCGTCGAGCTCAAGCCCGACTTGCCCGGCTTGCAGGCCCTCTACGGGCGGGCGCTGATGGAAAACGACGATCCCGACGGCGCCAAGGCAGCCTTCCGCCGCGAGCTCGCCTCCGATCCGGACGACTTCGACTCCAACCTCCACTTGGGCGCACTGTTGCGCATGGAACGCAACATCGACGAGGCCGCGCCCTACATCGAACGCGCCCTGCGCCTGCGGCCCGCCTCGATCGCCGCCCGCTATCAAATGGCCGCCATCGACCTGACGCGCGGGCGGCACGAGGAGGCTTGCCGCCAACTGGAGTCCATCGTCGCCGAAGTGCCGGATTTTCTTGAAGCGCATGTGCAACTGGCGGCCGCCTATTACAAGCTCAACCGCCCGGAGGACGGGCGTCGCCAGCGGGAGATCATTCGCCAGCTCAGTGAGAGACAACGCAAGAGCGAACAGCAGCTCCACTAATTCTGGCCGGCGCCTGCTTGCGACGGCGCTTTCGGCTGCACTTTCCGTGGCGCCCGCCGCTGGCCAGATCCGATTCCGGCCGGCCCAGATCCCTTTCACGCTCGAGAACGGCGAGACGGCCGCCGGGCCGAAGTACACCCCCGCCACGATGGCCGGCGGCCTGGCGCTGTTTGACTGCGACGGCGACGGAGACCTCGACCTCTATTTCGCCAACGGCGCCGAGCTGCCTTCACTCAAGAAAACGGCGCCGAAGTACGCCAACCGCCTGTTCCTGAACGACGGCCGCGGCGCCTTCACCGACTTTACGGAGACCGCGGGCCTGGCCGGTCACGGCTACGACACCGGCGTGGCCACGGGCGACTACGACAACGACGGCTGGCTCGATCTATTCGTGGTCAACTATCTCCGCTGGGCTCCGGACAAAGAACCGGTCTGCCCCGGCTACTGCCATCCCAAATATTACGAGGGAACTCCGAACAGCCTCTGGCGCAACAACCGCGACGGCACCTTCCGCGACGTCTCCGCGGCGACCGGCATACGCCGGCACGTCGGCAAAGGCATGGGCGTGGCCGTGGCCGACTACGACCTCGACGGGCGTCTGGACCTGTTCGTCACCAACGACAAAGCCTACAACTTCCTTTTCCGCAACGCCGGCGGCCGCTTCGAAGAGAAGGCCTTCGAGGCGGGTGTGGCGCTCGCCGAACACGCCATGGAGATCTCCGGCATGGGCGCCGACTTCCGCGACTTCGACAACGACGGCCTGCCCGACATCGTGCTCGTGGCGCTCGAAAACGAAACCTTCCCGCTGTACCGCAACAGCGGCAAGGGCTTCTTTGAGGAGGTGACCGGCCGGAGCGGGCTGGCTGCCCTTTCCGCCAGGATGGCCGGTTACGGCCCCGGCCTGTTTGATTTCGACAACGACGGTTTCAAGGACCTGTTCGTCAGCCGCGGGCATGTCCAGTCGCTCGACATGCGCCACCAGTGGGAAATCGAGCAGCCCAACACGGTCTTCCGTAACCTGGGCGGCCGGAAGGTGGCCGCGCTCACCGCCGAGGCGGGCTTCGACGCCGCCCCCCCGCGACGCCATCGCGGCGCCGCCTTCGGCGACTTGAACGGCGACGGGCGCATCGACGCCGTGGTGAGCGCGCTGATGGCTCCTGCTCAGATCTGGATCAACGAAAGCCCCGCCCCGCACCACTGGCTGCTCATCCGGCTGGAAGGAACGAGGAGCAACCGCGACGGCATCGGCGCGCGCATTCGCGTCCTCACCCCGGCCGGCTCCCCGTACAATCATGCGAGTCCCAGCACCGGCTACGCCTCCACCAGCGCCGGCCCGGTCCATTTCGGACTCGGCCCCGCAAGCACTGCCGATCTGGTCGAGATCCGCTGGCCCTCCGGACGCGTTCAGCGCCTCAAGGGCGTGAAGGCGGGACAGGTGCTCTATGTGAAGGAGCCCGCCGAAGCGCCATAATGGGGCGATGTCGGAAGGCTCCTGGAACCGCCGAAAATTTCTCTCCACGGCGCTCACCGCCTCGGCGGCGCAATCCGCCCTGCCGCAGGACGTGGGTCTTGGCGCTCGTCGAGCCCGCGGAGCCCGCTTCGAGGCGCCGTACACGCTTGCCGTCGAGACGCCGCATGTGAAGTGGGCCTCGCCGCTGCCCGGAGGCCCGATCCGCCTGCTGGCCGCTCCGACCGTGAGCGAAGGGCGCACCTTGGTCGAGCTCGCCCAGCGGCTCTCCCTCGAGCTCACCACCGTCAGCATCGACCCCGCCTGGGACATCAACAAATGGACCATGGCCTTCGGCTCCGACTACGGCGCGCGGGCCGAGCGAGGCGACCTGCGGCTTATCTACTCCTACCTCGAGGAGGAACTCACCTCGGCGAAGCCGTTCGATGCCGTCCTGCTCGTGCTCCCCCATGGCTGGCAACGGCTCACCGAGCCCTCCCGCCAGGCGCTCGAGCGCCGCGTCCAGGACGGCTGCGGTCTCCTTCTGGCGCGGCCTTTCGCCGGAGCGCTGTCCCCGCTCGAGCCGCTCGAGAAGGCGCCCGAGGCCGACGATGAGCTCGAGGAGCCTCGGGCGCCCGGACGCACCGAATCCTCCCCGTGGCGCCGCCTGGCGCCCCACTACATTACCCGCGCCATCCCGGTCGAGACCTTCCCCTTCGAGCACCTGGCCTACCACCCCTGCCGCGCCCGCGCCGGCGCCGAGGTCTTGATCGCCTCCGACACCGGCCGCCCGGTCTGGGCCGTCGCCGAACGCGGCGCCGGACGCGTGGCCGCCTGCGCCTGGCGCGGCGCGAGCCTCTCGCGCCGCCGGACTTCGATCGGCCCGACGCCGCCTGGCGTCTGCGCAACCGGTTCAACGCCGTCGAACGGTCCGGCCGGGGCCGGCCGCCGCAATTCCGACTGCCGCCGGGCCGGTACTTCCTGGAACGGCAGGCTGGCGCCGACTGGGAGATCTCGCCCATCGAAGTGCCGAGTGAAGACCGTATCGACGAGCTCAGGGTCGAGCCCGCCGTCGCCGCCCTCGGCGACCGGGTCGAGGTCCGCTGGCGGCCCGCTCTCACAGCCCGCATCGAGCTCTTGGA
>Ga0308417_1001269_pt1 | contig 17455 bp, 17 predicted proteins | sample HotsprSampleOS65_FD_203528 | JGI IMG/M metagenome (GOLD analysis project Ga0308417, IMG submission 203528) | Hot spring phototrophic mat microbial communities from Octopus Spring, Yellowstone National Park, Wyoming, United States - 20090730_OS65 ... | reverse complement strand
GTTTCTGTGTCGCCTTATCACCTTCAAGTGGCGCACTCCCGAACGTGCCGGGTGCGTTCACCAATACTTCCACAAGCGATGCTGCCAGCGAAGGCAAATCTCTATAGAGGGTGGGCGACAGCAGTGCCGTCGCCCACCCAAGGTTTTGCCCCTGGCTGTGTGAATGCACCCAACGTGCCGGGTGCATTCACCAATCGGGGCAACGCGATTTTCTGGACGCCCTGCTTCTAGGCGGCGGAAGATGCCGGCAGGGATGCCGCGCTTTCTATAAAAATATTCCGCGTTTCTCCGCGTTCTCCGCGTGAGAATCAGCCTTGCCCCTGGCCGTGAATGCGCCCAACGTGCCCGCGACATTGCGTTGGGTTTATAATCGCGCCGCTTTCACAGAGGCAAAATACGTAGGTGAGGCGATGAAAGTCCTGCTGCTCCAAGACGTATACAACCTAGGTCAGGCCGGCGAGGTGAAGACGGTGGCCGATGGATATGGCCGCAACTATCTCCTGCCAATGGGCCTGGCGACTTTGGCCACGCCGGCTGCGCTCAAGCGCGCCGAGCGCATCAAGCAAGCAGCGCTGGAGAAGCGCGCGCGCGAAAAGGCCGACGCCGACGCGCTGGCCCAGCTTATCAGCAACGCAACACTGACCTTCCACGCCCGCGCCGGCGAGAAAGGCAAGCTCTATGGCTCCATCACCGCGAGCCAGATCGCCCAAGCGCTGGCCCAAAAGATGGGCCTAGAGGCGTTTGATAAGCGCAAGGTCGCCTTGCGTGAACCGATCCGCGAAGTGGGCACGTATAGCGTGCCGATCCGCCTAAGCGCCGACGTTACCCCCAGCGTGACCGTCGTCGTGTTGCCAGAAGGCATTGTGACCGAAGAAGCCCAGCCGAACACAGCGCCCGCCGAGGACGGCGCCGGCGATGGCCCAGCCAATCCGGACGGCTGAGAACCTTATGCACAAAGGAGGGGATAGGTGGAACGCCAAGATGAATGGCTGAACTCTGGACCAGACGAACTTCTCACACACCGCATCCCGGCAGAAATACGCATCGGCGGACCACCGCGCTGTCCCCTCTGCGGCGCGCCCTGCCCATCGTTGCGCTTCATCCGTCAGATGTCCAGCACAATGACGCTAGCTTGGCAATGTCCACACTGCGGCATCGGCGGGCTGGTCAGCATTCCAATCGCGCCCTTGCTACAAGCCGATCAATCTGAACTCACGCCGCCAGAGCAAATCGCGTTTGCCGATCTACCGCCGATCAACGAAGCCGACGCGCGGCGCATATGCCAACTGATCTGGGCGCATCGGGGTGACCTGCGCGATTTGCTTTAGCGCAGCCTCACCATCGCTTCGGCGGCGCCAGTTTCAACAGGTCGCCTACCTGATCGTTACCGCCGGCGCAGGGGTTCAACTGCACGACAGCGGCAGCCCGCGCCAACACGCGCCAACCCTCGCAGACGTTCATTAGTGCTTCCGAGGTAGTCTTGCGCTGCCGGCGCAGCGCCACCTTGAGCGTAGTCCCCTGTTTCACCTCAGCAGCCAAGCCAGCTACGAAGGGCTGCGCGTCCGCCGGCAGCGTATGCTGCATCAGCGCTAGGGCGGCCTGGTCGGGCGCGAGCGCGCGACGCGGGCCAGCGTGCTGAGCCGTCGCGACCGCTGCGCCGACGACCTGCGCCCAGCCTGTCGGCTGCGGCGTCTGTAGCCACACCTCCACAGGTCGGTCCAGGTCAAAATCGCGCAAGAAGAGCACAGGTTGCTCGCCAAACGGCGTCAGGCCGAAGACCTCCGCACGGGGCTGTTCAATGGCGTTGTCTTCGATCCAGGCGAACAGGGACATCTGCTGTAGGATGGTGTTGCGCTCGGTCATCAGCGCGCCGACGAAGAGGGGAAAGGGAGCAGTGAGGATGGGCAGGCCGAACCACAGCCGCGCGTCCTGTTCAGTATGGATGACGCAGCCGGCTTCGGCGAGCCGATGCGACAAGTCGTTCGCGCAGTCGCCGACGATCAACAGCGCCGCGTGCCCTGCTATCGCCTGAACGCAGCGCACGTCTATGTGGAGCAGTTGGTTGAACGATTGATATTGCACGCGCTGATCCTAAATGGGCTATCTGAACTCCACGCGCCGGCCGGTGAGCGCGCCTACGACCCCGGCGACCAAGCCCATGGCAAGCACGGCCAGCAGGTTGATGAACGCGGTGAGCAGGAAGGTGGCCGTCAGCCAGCGCAGCGCGCCCAGGGCCAGTGGTGCGAACGCGGCCAAGGCCGGCGCGCCGCCAAGCACCAGTGTTGCTGTGCCTATGAGCGCCAGGCCAGCGATCAACACTGGCCAGGCCTGAACGTCAGAAGCCGAGGGCATCATGCTGTTTGCGATTGCGAATACTAGATAGATCCACAACCAGGAGTCGGTGGCGCGCGGCAGGGCCAGCAGTGCGTCCACCAGCGCGGCTAAGCTTACTTCGGACACTGCCAACTGCACCGCCTCCAGGTCAAACACCAGCATCCCGATCACCAATAAGGCAGCAAGCCCAGCGAATAGGGGCGCCGCGCCGATTAGGCTGCTGCGCAGGGTGTCGCTGCGCAGCACCTCGACGTAGCCCAGGCGGATCGTGCCGCTTCGTTGGCGCTCCGGACGCAGCGAGAGCCGGCGCACACGCACGCCGAGCAGCGCAGCCATGAGCGCATGGCTTGCCTCGTGCAGCGCCACGCCCGGCAGCAATACCACAGAATAAAGCGCAGTGGCCAGGTCAACGTTGCGGACGAGCAAGATACACACCTCCTGAAGGCGACGATGGGCCATCCGCTCCAGCGCCAGCGCTGCGCCGAAGGTCGCCAGGAAAGTCAGGAGGGTCGGCAGCATTAAAGCCCGCCCTTCACCGATCGCACGATCGCGATAAACTCCTCGCCCTTCAGGCTGGCGCCCCCCACCAGCGCGCCGTCCACGTCGGGCTGGGACAAGATCTCGCCGGCGTTGGCAGCGGTGACGCTGCCTCCATACTGAATGCGCATCGCAGCCGCAACATCGCCAAAGAGCGCACCGAGCTGCGCGCGGATGTACGCGCAGCGCGCCTGGGCGTCAGCGGCTGTGGCAGCGCGGCCAGTGCCGATCGCCCAGACCGGCTCATAGGCGATCACAACCCGCTCGGCGTCGCTCGGCGTCACGCCAGCCAGCCCAGCGCGGAGCTGACCAGAGAGCACGGCCTCGGTCTCGCCCTGTTCGTTCTGCGCCAGCGTTTCGCCAACGCATAGAATCGGCCGCAGGCCGTGCCTGAGCGCAGCGCGCACTTTGCGGTTGATGAAGGCATCGTCCTCGCCAAAGTGTTGGCGGCGCTCGGAGTGGCCGAGGATCACGTAGTCGGCCAGGCCGATCAGCATCAGCGGCGAGATCTCGCCAGTGAACGCGCCTTTGTCTTGGTCGTGCATGTTTTGCGCGCCGAGCTTGATCATCGTGTTGGCGATTGCGGACTTGACCGCGGTGAGCGAGACGAAGGGCGGACACAAGACCACCTCTGTCTCGCGCACAGCGCGCAGGCCTGTGACCAGCTCGATGGCCAGGTCGTAGGCCTCGCTCACGGTCTTGTTCATCTTCCAGTTGCCAGCGACAATTTGCGTTCGCATAGGATGTTCTCCGTTGTGTGCCTTTTGGCGCGTGGCCGGCGCGATCAACCGGCCCAGCCAGCGCGGATCAGGCGCGGGCCGATGCGATTGTAGAGGGTGTAGAGCACTGGATAGGGTGCGAAATCCCACGCCCCTAAGCCCTCGACGAGCTGCGCGCCGAACCCCTCCTTAAAGCGATAGACGCCCCACAACCGGTCCTCAGGAGCAGCCACCTCCGGCGCTCCCCACCAGTCGTATATGCGATAGCCCTGGTCACGCGCCCATCGCAACGCTGACCACTGCAAGAGGTAGTTCGGCATGTGCTCGCGTCCGACGGCGCGCGACATGCCGTAGAAATACCAGGCTCGATCAGCGAAGCACAGCAAGATCAGGCCAGCCAAGGCGCAGCCCTCATGGTAAGCGATGAACGCGACGCCGCCCAGCACGCGCCAGGCATCCAGATAGTAAGCCGGCGGGCGGATAAGGAATCCATCCCGCTGCGCAGTCTCGGCATACATCGCGTAGAGCAGGTCGGCGTCTGCGCCCTTGATCGGAGTGACCAGACGCACAGACACGCCGCGCCGTTCGGCCAGGCGGATGTTGTAGCGCGTCTTCGGCTTCATCGAGGCCAGCAGCGCCTCATCGCTGCGCTGCAGGTCGGTGTGCGCCGTGTTGCGGAACTGCACTTGTGAGGGCGAGTAGCGCCAACCATGTTGGCGGAGCAGCGCGCGATAGCGGGCGAGAGATTCGGAACGCTTAGCCGGCGCGTGCGCTAGGTGAGGGTCGCCATCCATCTTCACCCAAAGGGCGCGCTGAGCGCGGGCGCGTGTCGCTAGCCAATCAAGCGCAGCGAGGAAAGCCTGCTCGTCGGCGCAGGCCGGCCCTTTGGGCGCGTATAGGACGCAAAAGGGCGAGCGCCCCAAGCGTCGCTTGAGCACCTGCAGCGCGGCGCGCGGCGCGCCGTCGGGTGCGCACAGCAACCACCGCTCAACTGACCAACCCCAACGCGACTTGAACTCGCCCCACGCCCATGACTGCAGCAAATGCGGCCAAGACAACGCACGCAAGGCATCGTCCCAGGCGTGCGCATCGCGTATTGCGGTCCACATAAACGACAAAGGCGAAGCGAGTTGCTTCGCCTTGTACTAAGGATCGCGGTCGTCACGCTGCCTACCTGATGATGACCTTGGCGCCGACCTCTTCGAGCTTCTTCTTGGTTTCCTCAGCAACTTCCTTCGAGACGCCGGTCTGGATCACCGACTTTGGCGCTTCTACCAAGTCCTTGGCTTCCTTCAAGCCGAGGTTGGTGATGGCGCGCACGACCTTAATGACCTCGATCTTCTTGGGGCCGATGTCCTCGAAGACCACATCGAACTCAGTCTTCTCCTCAACTGGCGCAGCGGCTGGCGCCGCCCCAGCCGCCGGCGCGGCGCCGGCCACCATGACCGGCGCAGCCGCAGCCGTCACGCCCCAGCGCTCCTCTAGCATCTTTTTCAGCTCGGCGGCTTCGAGCAGGGTCAGGCTGTTCAACTGTTCGACGATTGCTTTTAGATCTGCCATGGTTCACTCACTCCTCTTCACACTACACTAGGTTGGGTCAAGCGGGACTGCTTGCTTGCGATTCCTTGTCAATGCGGGCTTGTAAGGCGTAGATGACGCCGGCGATGGCTGCGTTGAGCACGCCGACCAGGTTAGATGCCGGCGCTGAGATCGCACCGATGATCTGAGCGCGCAGCGTCTCGAGCGAGGGCATGTTGGCCAGCGCCTCGACTTCGTCCTTGCTGATCGGTTTGCCACTTAGCACGCCGCCGACGACCTGGAGCTTCTCCAGCTCCTTGCTCAGCTCGCCCAGCGCCTTGGCGACCGCCGGCGGGTCCTGGAAACAAAAGCTCATCGCCGTGGTGCCGGTGAGCCACTCCGGGGGCAGGTCATAGCCGAATTGCTTCATCGCGCGCTGCATCAGCGTGTTCTTGGTGACGTGGAATTCGGCCTGCGCGCTGCGCATCTGCCTGCGGATTTTGTCCAGCTCAGGCATCTTCAGGCCACCATAGCGCGCGATGATCACGGCCTGGCTTTTGCCGAGCAGGTCAATATACTGGGCGAGCATCGCCTCTTTCTTCTCGCGCGAGATTGCCAAGTTCTCACCTCCTCTTACAAAACAAAACGCGCCTCGGCCAGCGGCGAGCCAAGGCGCGTCAAACAGCGCTCAGCGCTGCGAAACACCTATCTGTGCACGCCTATACGGGCAGCGTTATTTCCCTTGTGGGAAGCCCGTAGTCATTGGCCGCTGCGGCTTGGGAATATACCACAGGTGATAAGAGCGAGGGGAGTGTTCCAATTCGGAGTGAAGCGCAAGCTGCCTAACCGAGGCCGCGCCATGTTTTACAGCGCCGTGGTCGGACACGAGTTTTGCTGTGCTCAGGATGACAAATGCGCAGGTGTTGGTGATCAGCGAGCGCATCTCTCAGATCATTTGAGCACTCCTGTAGAGAGAAGAATCTCTGCGTCCTCGGCATCTTCGCAGTGTTGCGTCGCCTTATCAGTGGCATACTCCCAGCAGATACATTAACCCGCGCTCGCGCTTGGCGTCAGCCAGCCTTGTTCGTCCAAGCGATGCCAAGCAACGCGGATGTGCGCAGGCTTAAACATTGCCTGCTTGCGCGCGCTCCAGCGGGCAAGCGCTGCGATCGCGTCCTCTTCGTTGCGGGCGGGCGGCTCGCCATATCGCGCAGCCCAGTGGACCGAGGACAACAACTCCATCCCATAAGGCGTCTCAAATCCTTCAATCAGGTTGGCGACGCGCTGTAGTCGCAAGCGGGCCACCGCATCATTCATTAGCAACCGTTCAGCTTCCTCGACAGCGCCGGGCACCAATTCAATGTCGGCATCCGGCTTGTGGCTATCTCCATAGCCGCGGATGAAGTGACCATCCAGCGTTTCCAGCACCTTGTTTAGGTTATAGGCATAAGGTCCGTAAAGATGGGCGACATACTTGAGCCGAAGCGGCTGTCCAGCTTCCTGGAGGAAGTAGGCCAACTTCTGGATTTCCAGCAACGTCAGCCGATAGGCCATCTCACTATACTGCTGCATCAGCCGAAGAAGCAGCGCACGCGCTAATGTGAGCTTCGGTCGCTTTGTGCGGATCGGCATGTGTCGGGCATCGGGTGTGCCAGCCGGTTCAAAGAGGATGACGCGCATCCCTGGCAAGGCAGCCAAGGCGCGTTCGATGCGCGGGCGCACCTCGCGCCAATCCAAACCACCTAGCCCACACCCCAGCGGTGGGATGGCCACCGAGGAGACGTTCAGCCGGCGCAGCTCGTCAACCAAAGCGACCAATCCAGCCTCGATGTCCTCCATCCGGGACTTCTCACGCCACCTGCGCTTGGTGGGAAAGTTGATGATGTATTTTGGATTTGTGATCGCGTGAGTAGCGAAGACGAACATGCGACCTGGGCGCACCTCACCCGCGCGACAGGCCCGTGCATAAGCCTTGAAATTCTCAGGAAAGGCTTTCTTAAACTGCAAAGCGATGCCCTTGCCCATGACGCCTTCGCAGTTCACAGTGTTGACCAGCGCCTCGGCATCAGCTTCGATGATGTTGCCACGCGTCACGTTGATCATCTGACCGCTCTCGTCTTCAGTAATACCATTCCGGGCGAATTTGCACTGGTCGCGCCATCGCAGCGGGGAATTCGCGCAGGATTCGCTCCACTTCGTGCTGCATACGCTCGTTCAACACACCAATCGCTTGGATTAAACGCCAGTCACATTGGCGGTGAATCAAAAACTCCGCCTGCTTGCGGCGCTGGCGATCCATATCATCAGTCGTATCTCTCCAATCTCTCGCATAGACTACTGACCAATCCACTTTATCCAAATCTGCAAGGTCGTCAAACCACTGCGTGTATCTGGCGACACCATGTCCATCCGAGAACACGAACCGTGCACCGCTCACTTGCACAGCCTGAGCTGTGGTGACGACATAGATTAAAGGCTCCTGGCCCTCTGAGTATCCCGCCACTCGGCCCGTATGCAACTGGAAGAGCATCGGCGAGCGCGGGCCAAAGTAGAACGCAACGTAGTCGTGGATAACGCCGCATGGCCCGCAGGGTATGTGTTTAACCTTGCGCACTTGCTGGATATCAGGGTTGTGGATGGTCTTGTAAGGGAGGCCATCTTCAGGCACGAAATTGGGCGCATACAATGCGCCGCGCTTTAGGCAAGTCCTCAGGTTGTCCACGTGGAAGAAGCGATAGACTCGCGTAGGGTAGCGAGCGCCTTGTTCCTGCGTTGCTTTCGTACCCATCTGTAACGCCAACGCTCATGCGCTCTTCCACAGACGCACGATGAAGCGCTCTTCTTCCTCGATCAGGTCAGGCTCAGTGCCGTTGTGCGCCCGCATGCCGGCGACGATCTTTCGCGGGACGCCCAGGCCGGTCGCCTCGACATAGCGATAGTCGCGCAACACTTCCTTGATCAGCTCGTTGCGGGAGGCGCGATAGCCGGCTCGCATCTTGGCCACAGTGACAGTGTTGGGCAATCGCCCAGGCGAGATGATCTCGATGCGGTCAGCGAAGATCGAGAGTTCAACATCCATGACGGCTATCGTGTAATCCCGATGCGCCACCGCGTTGACGATCGCTTCGCGCACAGCCTCGAGCGGATAATCCCAGCGCTCCATGCGCCTGCCGTCATTGGCGATCCAGGCCGTGATCTCTATGTTGCGCCGGACGAAGTCGAGCGCTTGCTCGATAACGCCGGCCTCTACCGCCTGGCTGGCCTCTGAGAACGCGGCAGAGAGATGAGGATTATGCCGCAGTCTGGGCCGCTGAGAACAACGAAACCAGCGGGCCAACCAGCACCTGTCTAGCGCGCGCCGCGTAGTCCTTCTGTGTGCCAGGATAGGCGACCGCGCTGATCCCGGCCTGCAGCAAGTACTTCTTAGGCCGCGTGCCAAACAGCAGCAGCCCACTCACGCTGGGCATTGTGCACCCTCGGTCCTCGGCCATCAAATCAGTGTTGACGAGCAAGCGTTCCCAGCCCGCCCGATCCTGAGGGTCGGGACAGTCCTGCCGGCGGACGTCGCGAAAGTAGTTGACCAGGCGACGCATGTCGAGGTCGTCCAGCGTTGCGCCAGGCACTGCCTTGCGGTCATAAGGCAGCCGTCCGGATTGCATGTAGAGTCGCGCCTCTTCCTCGTTCGTCGCATCGCGCGTCGTGCTGCCCACGCGCACTCTTGGGTGACCCAGGCTGAGCCGCGCTTGGCCTTGTAAGGTTTATCCGGGGCATCAGCCGGCAAGGTGATCACACCGACGACCTTGCCTTCGCCCCAGTCAACCACCTCCCAGAACGGGATAGTGGCTGGCCGGAGATGGGTGCACGCGACTTCCATCACCCACTCCTCGCATCGTCTCGGCTCGCGCGTTAGACCACTGACCGTGCCGTCGTCCTCGACCCCTAGCAAAATATAGCCACCCTCTAGGTTGAGCAGCGCGGCTATCTCCCTGGCGAGTTTCTCAGGTGGGATGTCGTCGCGCTTGAATTCGACGCCTGAGTTCTCCAAGTTCTGGAGCAGGGCGGCCAGTTCAGCTCGCTTCATGTCGTCTTGCCCATCAATAATTTTCTTCCCTTCTGCCCGTCCGGCCTAGCCCAAGACACCCCGCAATGCATGTTTCTCGGGACTTGGGTGCGTTCAGCATAGGAGCGCTGGCATCCTCGCCGGAAGTTGGTCCGGTGAGCGCATTTCGGATTTGCCCATTCCCCCGCCGTCGGTAAAATGTCACTGGCTTTATTCAGTTCAGGAGCATCCAGCCATGAAGACTCAGTTGCGCCTGCGCGTCCTGCCTGCCCTTGTGATCGCTGCGTTCATCCTCACTGGCTGCGGCGTCGGCAGCCCCTTCCGCCTGGTTATCCCGCGCATCTACGTGGATGTGGACGACCAGGGATCGCTGAACATCGCTGGCTTCATCAATCCTGGCATGCTCAGCTTCTTCGGCCTAGATCCCAACTTGCTCAAGATCGACGCAGCGACCGTCGGACAGTTGACGAACGCGAACGTACAGCATATCGAACTGCTCTTCCGCAACGATGGGCTGTATTGGTGGCTGAACGGTCAGCCACTCGTCCCGCTCACCTGGGACGGCCCCGCCTTCGATAACGCCCGCGACCTGCTGTTCGGCTTCGCTGGACTGGACGGGGTCACGCGCGGGCTGCTGAGCAACGTCGCCCTGCCGATCTTGCTCAGCCTGGAACAAGACGTGGTCATCCGCTTCCCGCTGAAAGCCGGCGAGTCGCCGATCCCAGAACGCCCGCTGGACAGCGCGCTGCCGCAGCCGGGCGCGGCTGTAGACGCTTCGCTGATCGCCGGCCTGCGCCTGAGCTTCGACGACGCTGGGGTGCCTGCAGTCGCTGGTGTATCCTTTGCCGAGATCGCTCGCCTGGCCGGCGCTGACCTGAGCGCGGCCAACCTGCCGCCTGATACCATCCGGCTGCTTCAGCAGATCGGCATACAGCACTTCACCCTGCGCACCACGCCGGAAGGCATCAAGCTCTGGTCAAACGACCGGCCGCTGCCCACGCTGCGCTGGAGCGAGGAGACTTTAAACAACACTGCCGATGCACTCACCCGCCTGCAGTTGATCGAGCCGGCGCTCAATGGAGCGATCAAGCAGTTCGTGCCCTACTTGAACCGCACCGACCTGGCGGTGGTGCTGCGCTTCCCCACCGGCGGCGCAGCGCCGATCCCTGAGCCGGTGCGCTAGACCAGCACGACGCGCCCACCCACCAGCCAGAGCGCACCTGCCAGATCACGAGGCGATCGGCGCAGAGTTGCGCGAAGTGCTGTTGGGCGCGCCAGTGGTCATGCGTAATGCTCGCCCGGCTGGCATCATCGCCTGTGCGCCAGCTCGCTCTCAACACTACGCTGTATCAAAGGCGAATACGGTGACGGAGTGGAAGGTCTGTCCGGGGCGCAACACCGGGCTGGGGAAGTGCGGATGGTTCGGCGCGTCGGGGAAGCCTTGTGTCTCCAGGCACAAGCCAGCCCGACGCACATACGTCACCCCACCCTTGCCGACGATCGTCCCATCCAGGTAGTTGCCGGTGTAGAGCTGCATGCCCGGCGCAGTGGTGCTGACCTCCAGGACGCGCCCGCTGGATGGGTCATAGAGGCGCGCCGCTGGGCGCAGCTCGCCCGACGTCCCATTGAGGACAAAGTTGTGGTCATAGCCGCCAGCCCGCTGAAGCTGTTCATCAGGGTCATCAATGTGCGCTCCGATGCGCTTCGGCTGTCGAAAGTCGAATGGCGTGCCAGCGACCGGCTGCAGCTCACCAGTGGGGATCATCGCCTCGTCAATCGGCGTAAAGCAATCGGCGTTAATGGTGATCTCGTGATCGAGGATCGTCCCGCTGCCAGCCAGGTTGAAGTAGGTGTGGTTGGTCAGGTTAAGAATGGTGGGCTGATCGGTGTTGGCGCGATAGCTGATGCGCAGCGCGTTGTCCTGGGTTAGTGTGTAGGTCACAGTCACTAACAGGTTGCCGGGGTAGTTCTCCTCGCCGTCTTTGCTGAGGTAGGCAAGTACCAGGCTGACCGCGTCGCTGCTCTGTTCCACGGCAGCCTGCCATACCCGCTTGTCGAAGCCCACCAGGCCACCATGTAGGTGGTTCGGGCCGTGATTTACGGCAAGTTGATAGGTAACGCCGTCGAGGGTAAAGCGCCCGCCAGCGATGCGGTTGGCGAAGCGGCCGGTGATGCAACCAAAGTAAGGGTTCTTCGCCAGATAGCCATCGAACGTATCGTAGCCGAGCACCACATCGCCCAGATCGCCACGGCGGTCTGGAACGTATAGCGCGGTGATGATGCCGCCATACGTGATGACCTGGACGCTCATGCCGCGGTCATTCGCAAGCGTGTACTGGGTGATCTCTGCCCCATTGGGCAGGTGGCCGTAGGGCTGCGATTCGATCTTCATGCGGCTGGTTATACGGGCTGGTGTGAGGAAGTCAAGCGTTCACCTGCGCGAACACGATGCAAGCCGGCTGGGGGACGCTGAGTTGGCCGACGGGCGTGAGTTGCCCGCGCGCTGCGTCAACCTGGAAGCGAGTGATAGCGTCACTGTGCTGATTGGCCACCCACAGGTGGCGACCAGAAGGGTCAAGCGCAAAGTTGCGCGGCCAGCGACCACCGGTTGGGACGTGCCAGGGGTCCTGCAAGCGGCCATCGTCGGCGATAGTGAAGCCGACTAGGCTATCGTGGCCGCGGTTGGAGCCATAGAGAAAGCGCCCCGATGGCGCAACGTGAATATCGGCGCAGACGTTCTCGTCGGCATACCCCGCTGGCAGCGTGTCCACAAGCTGCTTCTCGCGCAGCACGCCTGCGCCTGGGTCGTAGTCGAAGACAACAATGGTGTTATCCAGCTCGTTGATCACATAAGCGCAGCGCCCGTTGGGATGAAAGGCAAAGTGGCGCGGGCCAGCACCGGCCCGCAACGGCACGAACGAGGGTGTGTGCGCTGCTAGCTTGCCTCGCGCAGCGTCAAAGCGGTAAATCATCACGTGGTCCAGGCCCAGATCGGCAATCAGCGCGAATCGGTTGGCCGGATCCAAGGTAACCGAGTGAGGATGAGGGCCGGTCTGGCGCTGGGGATGGGCGCTCGATCCGCGGTGCTGCACGCTGTCACAGGCCGGCGCGAGCGCGCCATCGGCGCGGATCGGCAGCACAGCAACGCTGCCACTGGCATAGTTGGTCACCAGCACAAAGCGGCCAGCGGCGTCCACGGTCAGATGACATGGGCCACAGCCGACAGAGGATTGCCGGTTCAGGAAGCGCAGCGTGCCAGTATCTACATCCAGGGCGAACGCGCTCACCGCCCCATCGTCGGTCTCGTGGACGGCATACAAGAAGCGCCTAGAGGGATGAAGGGCGAGGAATGATGGGTTAGCCAGGCCGGCAACCGCACTGCGCAATTGCGGATCGCTATCGCCATCCAAGTCAAAGACGAAGAGGCCTTCGCGTTGAACATCGCTGTAGGTACCGATGTATGCGCGCAGCCTGGCCGCCATCCTATAAAAGCCAGCGATCCTGGCTTTTAGCCAGGATCGCGGATGCCCAGGACAGGATTTGAACCTGCAAGCCTTTCGGCACTACCCCCTCAAGATAGCGTGTCTGCCAATTCCACCACCTGGGCGAGTTGGACTAATTATAATCCGGGCTTACAACCTGCAGAGGCAAGCGCGACCTTCCGCTGCCCTGCGAGATGAGCTGGCGCATGCCTTGGACACCAACCAGATGTTCACCCCGCCTTAAATCGTTGCGCTGCTTTCACCCAGCAATCAAACGCTCGCCCATCTCCTGTTGGCTGACTGTGGGGCTGCTCGCTGGTGCGCTGGGCTTTGGTCCGCTGGCTGCATGGGGGCAGGGCACGCCCGCGGCTGAGCGGCCTGCTGGCACACCGACTACTGCCCAGCAACCGATGCGATCGCAGGAAACCGACGCAGCACCAGCGGCTGAGGCTGCGCCCGATCCAACCCCGACCGTCCCGCCACCGATACCAAAAGTGGTTTTGCCGTCCGGCACGTTCAACATCGCCTTGCTGGGCGTGGACAAGCGCCCGACGCGCAACTTCAGGAACACCGATGTCATCATCATCGCCAGCGTCAACCTCAACATACCGGCGGTCACGCTGCTCTCAATCCCGCGCGACACGCCAGCGTATGTGCCGGGCGTGGGTGTGATGAAGATCAACCAAGCCTACGCAGTCGGCGGTCCTGACCTCTTCAAGCAGACCATTCGCTACAACTTCGGGCTGGACGTTGAACATTACGCCGCGGTGAACTTCACCAGCTTGGTGCGCGCTGTTGACGTGCTGGGGGGCGTAGACGTGTTCGTCACTTGTCCTCTGCAGCACACCTTCCCGCGCGACCCCCACTACATCGGCGGCAGCATCGTGACCAAGGAGCACGTGGACACCTTCACCGGCGAAGTATGGCCAGTGGGTTCGCGCGTGCCGCTACTGCGCATCAATCTGCCCAAACCAGGGGTCTACCGCATGAACGGCCTGCAAGCGTTGGCCTACGTGCGGGCGCGCTTCGACATCCCGGGTGGGGATATTGACCGTGGCCGGCGCGAACAGCGCATGGTGCGCGCGCTGCTCGCCAGGATCCGCCAGGTCGGATCGCTCACCAAACTGACCGAGCTATACAATGCTGTGCACACCGAGGTGGAGACCGACCTAAGCCTAGAGGCTATCTTGCGCTACGCGCAGGTCGTAGACAAGATCGGCGACGCGGTGGTACGCAGCTTCTACTTGGCTGGCGATGACGCCGCCGGCGCGGCGCTGGAGGGGATGCCGAAGAACCGCTGGAACCGCCATGAATACATACAGAAGGCGCTCAACGTCGCGCTCAACCAGCGCGTTAACGAGGGCATCCCAGTAGCTGTGCGAGACGGCACAGGCGATCCGGGCTTCGCGCTGGTCGCCGCCGACCGCTTGAAGGAAGTGGGGTTTGTGGTGACTGACATTCGCCCTGCCGACCGGCCATTCACCCGCACGGTCGTCCTCGACCACAGCACCTCTGACAAAGGCAATGGGCTGGACGTGCTCTTAAAGAGCTTTAAGCTGGGCAAGGACAGCGTCGTCCGCGGCCAGGCAGGACGCGGGCCGCGCTTCACCGTCATCGTCGGCCCAGACTTCAACACGTGTTACTACGCTGCTTCGCTCCAGGCAGCGGGCAGCCAGCCAATCGAGGCGCGCGCGCCGCAGCCATTGCCGACGACGATGGCGCCGCTCGCCCAGTCGGTCGTCGTCACCGATGTCGAGTCGCTCAAAGAGGCCGTGGTCGCATCTCTAAATCAGGCCACCATGACCCCGACAGCCACTGCGCTGTTAGCAGGCAGCCCGGCGCCGACAGGGGCGCTCACGCTGAGCCAAACCGTCTTCGTCGTCTCAGCAAGCAGGGGAGCGATTGCTTACAGCGCGCCCAGCGCTCGCGCGCGCGTCCTCGGCCGGCTGAGCAGCGGCAGCGAGGTGCAGGCGCTCGGCCGCAGCCTGGACGGCGCATGGCTGCAATTTCAGATGCCGCGCACTGGCCAGCTGGCATGGGTGAGCCGAGAGGCGGTTCAGCCAAAAGCAGATCTGCCACTGGATAAGCCCGCCCCACAGCAGACAGCGGACGAAGCGCCGCGCATCGTCGTGCGCACTGGCGCCAGCGTGAACATCCGCAGCGGGCCAGGGACGCAGTTCCGCGCCATCGGCGCGCTGCGCCCAATGCAATCTGCACCGGTGATCGGGCGCAGCGCCGACGGTCAGTGGTGGCAGATCCAGCTTGACGCGCGCACGGGATGGGTGGCCGCCCGCAACGTGACGATCACTGGCAATGCGCTGCGCGTGCCGGTCGTCACTCGGTAAGCTCAGCGCGGCACAAAGTCCGTCTCGGCGCTCAGCGCCCGCACAAACGCCGCGATCAGCCTCACGGCGTGGTCAACATCCTCCAGCGCGATCATCTCGTTGGGCGAATGCATATAGCGGTTGGGGATCGAGATGATGCCGGTTGCCACGCCGCCCCGCGAGAGGTGAATCGCGTCTGCGTCGGTGCCGGTGGCGCGCGGGCTGGCTTCCACGACGTATGGAATGCCTTCGCGCTCAGCCAGGCTCACCAGCATCTCGAACACCACTGGGCTGCCGGCCGAGCCGCGCGAGATCACCGGCCCGCCACCCAACCTTATCTCGCCCATCTGCCGCTTGCTGGCTTCTGGATGGTCAGTCGCATGGGTCACGTCCACGACGATCGCCACCTGCGGGTCGAAGGCGAAGGCTGAAGTGCGCGCGCCGGCGAAAGTGATCTCCTCCTGCACTGTGGCAACAGCCGCGACGGTCGCCGCGGGCCGCTCGTGCGCCAGCGCGCGCAACGCTTCCAGCACGGTAAACGCGCCGATGCGGTTGTCAATGCTGCGCGAGACGATTCGACCATTGGGGAACTCATACACCGGCGCATCAATCACGCCTACCGATCCCACCCGCACCTGCGCCAGCGCTTCGTCGCGGTTTTTGGCTCCAATGTCAATCCAGAGGTCCTCGATCCTGCTGGCCCGCTCGCGCTCGTCGGATTTCATCAGGTGAATGGCCTTCTTGCCGATCACGCCGATTACCTCACCCTGCCGGCCGAGCAAGCGCACGCGCTGCCCAACCAGCACCTGCGCGTCCCAGCCGCCTACCGGCGCAAACCACAGAAAGCCATCGCTGTCTACGTGGGTGACCATCACGCCGATCTCGTCAATATGACCAGCCAGCAGCACGCGCGGCAGGTCGCCCTTTAGCAAGGCGAAGGTGTTGCCGCGCACATCGGTGCGCACTTCGTCGGCGAAGGCCTGGGCCTCCTCCCGCCAGACGCGGGCGGCTGCGGTCTCGTCACCGGACGGCCCCGGCGTGCTGAGGAGTCGTTTAAGGAACTGAATCGCGCGCTCATCCATGGTGATGGGATTATCTTAGAATTCGCAACCCGTGAAGAGGCTACTTGGGACGCTCGTGGGGATCGCACTGCTGAGCGCCTGCGGCAGTGCGCAAAAGTCTCCTGATCCGCCTGTCTTCGGGCGCTTCGACCCGGCGGCAGTTGCTGAGATCAACCCAGACGCTTTGCCTATCCTGCCGGAGATCACGCCGGCGATGGCTGAGTCGCTGCGCGCGGTGTATCGAGCTGGGCAAGCGCGCGGCAACCAGCCCCGCGTCCTGGCCAAGCTGGGCGATTGTATGACCGACAACCCCTACTTCCTCGTCCCGCTCAGCGCTGGCCGCTTCGATTTGGGCGATTACGCGGAGCTAAAGCCGGTCATCGAGCACTTCCTGGGCGTCCCAACCCGCGCACACAGCGGGCAGCCGTGGGGCGCTGACTCCTTTGCTACGCCAGGGCTGGCTGCTGCCGGTGGGTTCAACGTCGCCGGCCCGCTCGATCCCACGTGGGCCAACCCGGAATGGTGTCAGGCAAACGAGTCCCCACTGGCCTGCGAGCTGCGCGTCTCGCGTCCGGCCTTTGCCATCATCATGTTCGGGACGAACGACGTGAATACGACTGATCTCCCCAGCTACGATTTCTACCTGCGCACTATCGTCAGCCAGACGTTGGACGCCGGCACCATACCCCTGCTGAGCACCTTCCCCACCCGCCCAGAGAACCCGGCCAAGTCCCGCCAGCTCAACCAGATCGTCGTCAAAGTGGCGCAGGATTACCAAGTGCCGCTGCTGAATTTGAACCGCGCCTTGGCCGACCTACCGGATCTGGGCGTTAACCCAAAGGACACCACCCACCTCAGCCTGCCGCCAGATGGGCGCGCCGATGTCTTTCGCGGCGAGCATCTGCGCTACGGCGCGACGGTGCGCAACCTGCTGACGCTTCAGGCGCTGGACCGAGTGCTGCGGGCGCTGGGCGTGCTGGGCTAGCGATAGCCGCACATGCGCCACTCGCCGGCCTCGGCCACCAGCTTGAACTGCCGCTCGGCCAGGTCGAACTCGCGGCGCTCGCCGTCGTAGCTGGTGATGATCCTTCCGGCGCAGGCGACGAAGACCGTCCCGCCCTCTAGTTCATCCGCCCGGCAGGCCAGCCCTTCCAGCGCTGGGCTGCGCCCTTGTATCGAGGTAGCCTCTAGGCGCGCGCTAGCCTCCCAGTCGGCGCAGGAGAGCGCGATCATGCGATTCACGTCGCCCTGCACACGGGCCTGAAGGTAGCTCTCTATGCGCTTGGCGGGGTCGCCGGCAGGCGCGCCGCTGCAAGCGATCAACAACCCAATGCTTAGGACTACCCACTTGCGCATGGCACAGCAGCTTACCGTACCATTGGCGCGAGGGGTGCATTCACAGCCAGGGGCAAAACCCTGG
>Ga0308417_1001265_pt1 | contig 17500 bp, 9 predicted proteins | sample HotsprSampleOS65_FD_203528 | JGI IMG/M metagenome (GOLD analysis project Ga0308417, IMG submission 203528) | Hot spring phototrophic mat microbial communities from Octopus Spring, Yellowstone National Park, Wyoming, United States - 20090730_OS65 ... | reverse complement strand
TTGCGCCCCTTTATGACGATCCACGATTCAGCGCCGTGTTATCTGAACCCCGCACGCCGGCGCGGGCTCGCCCGCCACTCGCGTGCCGGGTTCTGATCGAGCGCGCGGCCAGTTTGCCAATTCCGGGTTCAGTCATCCCCCCGCCGCCCGAGCCAACTACCGGCAGCAAGCGTCAGCCGCGGCCGTCGGCGGCCGGCGCGATTACCCAAGACCACTCCACCGGGGCTGTCGCCCGGTGCCCGGCGTCATCCCGCAGTTCAATCTCCCCGTCGCCCGGCTCAATCGCTGTCACGCACCCGAACCCAGGCTCGACCGGCGTCAGTCCGAAAACGTACCGCACGACGAGGGGTGTGACCGGTGCAAGCGTCACCGCCGTAAGGTAGCCCGCGCGGGACAGAAAGTTCTCTTCCGTCGAGGCGCGGTGCCCGAGGTGGAAGAATGACGTCACCTCCTCGATCCCGAGGCACCCGCAATGACGGCCGAGCCAGGGCGCGTAGTAGCGCCCCCCGTGGCTCATCCACAAAATCGTGCTGCGCAGCACGCGCGGCGACCGCAATGCGAACCAGACCCAGCCCTGGCGCGGCGCCGTGGCGGCCGACCAGGCGAACGGCAGCGTGTCGTCCGCGATCAGCATGAGCAGGTCCTCGTGCCGTTCCAGGGCGGGGAAACGCCGCAGGTCCGCCGTCCCCCCATCCACAAGCCGCACGCAGCCCAAGTCGTCGAAGGTCTGCGGGTAGCTCAGCAGAGAGCGCCCCCGTTGCGGATCGGGCTCCAGCGCTGTCGGCGGTGTGCCGCCCCAGACCCAGCGGGAAAACCCGAGCAGCAACGGCTCATCCGCGTGGACCATCGCATGGTGTCCGATCGGCAAGCGGCCGTCGCCCCCGACGAACTGATGTTCCTGATACACAACCGGATGCCCCGGCCGCAGGACCACCCGCTTCCGCACCCGCGCACCGTGCACCCGGCCAGACAGCTCAAGCACCAAGTCAGTCGCGGCCCCCCTAACCCGCCGCCAAACACCATTGGCGGTCGCGCCATGGGGTCGCGGCTCATCCGGCAGCCGGTCGCTGTCGCCGAAGGGGGCACAGAAGAAGTCGCCGCGCAGAAGCCGCAGCATGGGAGGAATGTCGTCGCTCAGCGGTTCACCGGCCCACGGGGCGGTGTGCAGCGGGGCGAACGTCCCCCGGGCAGTGAGAAAGCGCACGTCATCGAGCTGCCCGCCGACCTCCGTAACGCCGAGCCGCACGCTGTCGGACTCAAGACGCCAGACACGCATCAGGGCGCTGCTTTGCGCGGTTCGTTCCCTTGCGGCGCGCACCGCCCATCAGGTGCCCATCGCCGCCGTCACCTATAATAACGCCACCACACGTACACTCCGAACGCCAAGAAGTTGAGCACGGCAGCCATTTCCAGCGCGGCGAAAACCAACGCCACCTTGGCGAAAACGCGGTCCGAAGCCCGGCGCACCGCGAGAACGCTTGCGGCCAGCGCCACCGGCGTAGCGAACACAAATAAGCTCGGACCGAGCTCCGCAAGCGGGTGGCCTCAGCAGAACAGCGCGGCCAGTACCACGCCGAAAACCGGCAACGCAGTCAACGCAAGCGCAGTCTTTCCGGAAATCGTCAGCTTCTTACGCACACCCATGCCCCGTCGCCCGCTCGGCGGCAGCGTTCCCGACACGCGGCCGCCGGCCCGCGCAGGCGCCGTCCGCACCAGGCTTTTCCGCCGAACCGCGTACCTTAGAAGACTACCGCGGAGCCGCGGCCCGCACAACTCGTCCCGGGCCGGGCGGGCTGTCGGCCCCGCATCGCCTTTCGCGGAAATTCGTTCTGAGATGGCCTTCTGACTCCGGGCGACAGTAGGCCGCAGTACCGTTTTCAGTCGGCTTGGCTTACCAGACATTCGGGCCCCGGCAAGGCTATGCATCCCGTCCGTCGGCCCGGGTACACTGCGCCCGCGACGCTGCCAATGGTGCACCCGGGAGATCGAGACGATGTGGTCTGGTGGAGTCTTTCTTGTCGCGGGGCTGCTGGGGGCTGCTGATTCGGCGGCGGACCTTACCGTGGTAGCCGCCGTTTATCGCGCGGATCAGGCGTTCCCGCAATTCCTGCCGCTGTGGACCGAAAACTGGGCCCGCCTGCACGCCGCCGGCGAGAGTTTGGAATCGCTTCAGCGGAAAAGCCCGCTCGGCGGCTATGTCCTTGTCTACCTGAGGAATGGTTCGAATCGCGAAGTCGAGGTGACCGATGTACTGCTCGACGGCGTGAGCCTCTCGCAGGCGATTGCCCCGGCCGAAAATGAAATCGGCGGCCATCGGCCAGCGAGCCTTCACTTCTCGCGATTGCCAGAGGCAGAACGCGCGCGTCTGCTGGCGGCCGGCGAACCTGTCTCGTGGAAGGCCGATCCCCGCACCATACCGCCGCGCGCCTGCGGAGAGGTGGTGATCCGCCTGCGACGCGATCCGCAGACGGAAAACGTGTCCGTCGCTGTTGTGAGCAACGCGGGCGTTGTCACGGCACCTGTCACCACGCCGGCCGCCGAACCACTCATTGTGGCTGTAGCGTGTTCGCAGGCGCTGGACGAAATGACGATCTACGTGCGTCGCCCTGACCGGGTGCTGGCAAGGCCCGAGCGCTGCTGGATCGATGGGGTCGCTTCCAGCGCGGTGCTGTTTCCTGAAGCACCGGGCAAGACGAGAACTCACAGCCTCGACGCTCGCTCCAGCGCTACGTCCCCGGCCGACTCCCAACCCGCGTCAGGGGTTCGAGCAGAACCCATCGACCGCATCGGCCGGTGCGACACCCTGCCAGTGGTGGTCCGACCGGAGCAACCGTTCACGCCAGGTTCGTTTCACCTGTTCGAAGTCGCCTGCTCCGACGGCTCGGTCGCCCGCGCAGGCCTGCGCGTTTGGAGTCAGGAGTTCGTATATGGAATGTGGGGTTACACAAACTCCGGCCGCACGCCGGAAGAAAACGCCCGCCTGTGTCTGACCGATCTGAGCGAACACAACATCAACGTGCACATGGGTATGGGCGGCAACTGGAACCCCTTCCTCACCAGCGACGCCGGCTCCGCGTTTCTCCGAACCATCGGCATGCGGCTAATGGTCAAATGGATCGGCGACGCAGACAATCCCATTTACTACTTCCTCATGGACGAGCCCGATGCGCAGGATTACCGCTGCACGGACCTGCCACCCGACCGACGGCTCGGCTGTCTGGCCCAAGCGCTGGCGCGACATAGCGAAGCGCTGCGTGTCCGCGACCCGCTGACGCCACAACTCTTGAACGTGAACAACACCTACAAGCCCGAAAACTGGTATACCTATGGGCAGCTTGCGGACGTTCTGGCCACGGATCCCTATTACCAGGAGCAGCTCGCTCTGGTGTACGGCGCGCGGCCCGGCTGGTTGGCGCACTTTGCAAAGCCGACCTGCGTTTACGCCGCTACCTTGGTGTGCGGCGCTGCCGCCCGGCCCAAGCCGGTGCATGTCATTCTCAACGCCGTCCGGCACGACCACAAAGACCAGCCGTTCCGGTTTGCAACACCAGCGGAAAAACGGATCGAGCTTTACTACGCGCTGGCCGGCGGGGCCAAGGGGATTTCCTACTGGTGGTACACCCCGTATGACGAATACTACGGGGTGGGCGGGCGCGACCCGGACGCGGTCGCGCTGTGGAAGGAAATCGGTCTGTTGGGCGCCGAGGTCCGGACGGCCGGCCCGCTGCTCGTGCGGAGCTGCCCGGCGGTCGTGCCCGTGAGGGCCCCGCCGCGACTGTGGGCGCGGACTTTGCTGGCGGGTCTGGACACACTGTTGCTGATCGTCGTCAACGACAATTTCGCGGTGGACCGCAGCGGCACGGTGGTGCATCCGATCGAGTCGGCAACCGTCCGCGTTGTGCCGCCAGCGTGGCTGCGTCCGCAGACTGTTTTCGAGGTTTCGTGCACGGGCACGCGGGCGGTCTCCTGGTCGTACAGCGACGACGAACTGGCGCTGGATCTGGGGACCGTCGTGCTGACCCGGCTAGTTGTCATCTCGGCAGACGGGAATCTGCGCTCCGCGCTCGACACCCTGTACCGCGGGCAATTCGCAGACAAGGTCGCCCGACTGCTCGGCCCAGACAAGGTGCCGGCCGGCCCCGAGTAGTCGGCGTGCAGATGCGCCGCTTGTCAACCCCGTACGGTGGAAGTAGGCTCAGGCTTTCGGGCGGCCCTGTGAGCCGGCCCGCCGAGTCCGTGAGCGGAGACATTATGCCCCGCCCTGTGCGCGTCTTGATCGCAAAAATCGGTCTGGATGGTCACGATCGTGGCGTCAAGCTGATCGTCCGCAATCTCCGGGACGCCGGCATGGAGGTGATTTACACCGGCCTGTGGCAGACGCCGGCCACGACGGTGCAGGCCGCCGTGCAGGAGGATGTAGACGTCGTCGGCGTGAGTCTACTTTCGGCAGCCCACATGACGATCATGCCTGAGCTGCGCCGCCGATGCATCGAAGCGGGCATTCCCGACATGCCGCTGATCGTCGGGGGGATCATACCCGAGGAGGATCACGCGCCGCTGCGGGAGGCGGGGATCGACGGCGTTTTCAATCCCGGAACGCCCATGCAGGTGATCGTCGATGCAGTACGGAATCTTGCCGAGCGGCGCCGGGCTCAGTGCACCCCGACGGCTGTCCCGCCTCAGATCAGCACGCCTGTCGGCCTGGCCCGGGCCATCACGATGTTGTCCGAGGGCACGACCGGACCGCTCGCTGACCTCCTGAGCCGCGAAGCCGACTTTCTGACGATCGGCATCACCGGTTCCCCGGGTGTCGGCAAGAGCACGTTCATCGGTAAGCTCGCCCAGCATCTGCGACAACGCGGGCACCGCATCGCCGTCGTCGCCGTCGATCCGACCAGTCCGATCACCGGCGGATCCGTGCTCGGCGACCGCATCCGGATGGTGGGCAGCGAACCCGACGACGGCCTGTTCATCCGCAGTCTGGCCTCCGCCGGCCAATCCGGCGGGCTGGCACCCCACTGCGCGCAGATCGCCCGCCTGCTGGGCATCGCCGGTCATCGCGTGGTCTTGGTGGAAACCGTGGGGGCGGGGCAGAACGATACCGACGTGCGCTCCCTGGCCGACGAGGTCCTGCTGCTGGTCATGCCCGGGGCCGGCGACGCTATCCAGTTCGCGAAAGCCGGCGTTTTCGAAGTCGCCACCGGATTTGTCGTCAACAAGGCGGATCTGCCGGGCGCCGACACGACCGCCCGCCAGTTGCGCGAGTCGCTCGACAGCCCGGGACCGATCTGGCAGGTGAGCGCCATGCGTGACGAGGGCTTCGATCCCCTCTGCGACTGGGTTGAACAGCGGCTGTCCACCGCCAACGCCCGCGGCCGCTCCGCCCAGCCATAGGCGGCAGGGTTTCCCATGGCCGATCCGACCCCGCCCGGCGTCCGCGTGCCACTGCTGCGCCGCCCGCGGCTGCATTACGCCGCCGTCACGCTCTTGCTGGTGTTCACCGCGCTGCGGGCCATCTCGTCGCTGGTGGGCGACAGCGTAACCTTCGACGAGCCCTTCCATCTGGCAGCCGGGGTCAACGCGTGGCGCAACGGCGACTACCGGATATCACCGGATCACCCGCCGCTGGGCCGCATGTGGGCCGCGTTCCCCCTGCTCTTTATGGACTATCGCTGGCCAGACCCGAATCACAAGGGCTGGCGTGAAGCGGACGACGCGGCGTTCTGCGTCCACTGGCTGTTCGAACTGAACGACGCCCAGCGGCTGGTGGTCCCGGGCCGCTGCATGATGGTGGTGTTGCTGCTGGGGGTCTGCCTGGTCACGTACGCGCTGGGGCGCATGCTGTTTGGTCCGGAGGCCGGGCTGCTCGCGCTGGTCCTGGCGTGTCTGAGCCCGACTCTGCTCGCCCACGGCCGCCTGGTCACCACGGACATGCCGGTCACCTTCGGCATCGCGCTTTCGCTCTTGACCTGCGGATGGCTGCTGCGCCGCGCATCGTGGCCGCGCCTGATCGCCGCCGCCGCTGCCCTGGCCGTCACGACGCTTACCAAATATTCGTGGCCGCTCGTGCTACCCGCCCTCGGCGTGATGATCCTCTGGGCCCTCGTCGGGCGGCGGCCGCTGGAGGTTCCGAGCCCGGCGGATAGGGCCGCTGCGGATAACCCCCCGCGCCTTCTGACGCGTCGTCGCCAGCGGGCGGGGGTGCTGCTGGGCGCTTGCGCTTTCATCGGCCTGGTCGTCTGGGCCGGCGTCTGGGCGGGCTATCGCTGGCGACCGACCCTCCTGGCCCCGCCGCCCGACGACGCCGATCCTAACGTCGAGGCCGCCTTTGAACAGACGCGCCAGATCATGATCGCGCTTTGGCAGATCGCCTTTTGCGACAAAACCGGCCAACCCCGGACCGGATGGCTGCCCGCGTTGCTGCACTGGGCCGCCGATCACCACCTTCTGCCCGAAGCCTACTTGTTCGGCATCGCGCGAACACTCTTTTTTACCGTCGAACGCCGGGCGTATCTGATGGGCCAGTATTCTGACACCGGCTGGCGCTCGTACTTTCCGATCGCCTTTCTCATCAAAACCCCGGTGCCCACGCAGCTTCTCATCCTCGCCGGGCTTGTTGCCCTGGTCTTGCGGCGTACACGGTTACGGGACGCCATCCTGCTGGCCGGCGTGAGCACTTTCATCGTCGTGTACGCCAGTTACGTGATTCAGGGGACGGTGAACATCGGACACCGGCATTTGTTGCCCCTGTATCCGCCGCTGCTGGCGCTGGCCGGCGCGTCGGCAGGCTGGCTGACCAGCCGCGTCGGCCGCGGGCTGATCGGCGTCGCGCTCGCGTGGCTAATCGTCGCCCACGTGCGGATTCACCCGCACTACCTGGCCTACTTCAACGAACTGGTCGGCGGGCCCGCCAACGGTTACCGCTATTTGGCCGACAGCAACCTCGACTGGGGGCAGGACCTGCTCCGACTGGCTGACTACGCCCGGAAACATCCCGCCGAGCCGATCAAGCTCGCGTACTTCGGCAGCGCGCTGCCGACGCACTACCTGCCGTGTGAGGCTTTGCCCAGTTACTTTCCGTTCCGCCCGGTCGCGGAGCTGACCCCGGGGACCTATGCCGTGAGCGCTACCCAGCTCGTCGGCGCGTACGATCCGGAGCTGCGCCCGACGTTCTGGACTCCCGATGCCTGCCGCGCGTACGCCCAATTGGCCCGTATTGCCGCCCGCGAGCCAACGCCGGACGACCCGCCCGACGTGCGGATCCAACGCGATCAGGCCGCCCGCGAGTATGCCGAGCTGCGCGCGAAGCGGCTCATCGTGCGGCTGCGCGAGCGTCCGCCGGACGAACGCGTAGGCTACTCACTTCTTCTCTACCGCTTGACGGCCGCGGACATCGCGGAGCTGACCCGTCCGTAGCGACAGGAATGTAACGAAAAAGCCTGCCGCGCGGCGTGCGACTGCCAGCCCTACTCGTCGTACCGGGTGTTGAAATACGCGGTCTTGCGCTGGCCGATGAATTCCGGCATGCCGACGCCGTAAATGAGTTCGTAGCGATCGGTCGGTTCGGCGTCGCGGATGCCGTTCTGGTTGAGGTCCAGCCACTCGATGCGGGGCAGCAGCCGGCTGCGGTCGAGCGTGAACTGGACGCGGGCGCTGGACTGCGGCTTTTCGCGGTCGATGACCGACGCATACACCGTGAACGTATTGCTGCGCGTGGTCAGGAAATGCGTATCAAGCAGCGCCAGGGCACTGACCGCCCGCATGAAATCGCCCCGACCTAAGGCGGTGGTGAGTGGTCCAGTGGCCAGTTCCGCATCCGTCGAACCGTCGAACCCCAGGACGTTTGCCAGCTCGCCCAGCGTCACGAAGCCGTAGTTCTGACCGCTGAGCGGATTGGGGCCCGCCCCACGAATAAACCCGTAAATGGCCGTCGGACGGTACTCGGCCGCGCCATCCGCGCTGTTCGGATCAAGGCCACGGAGCCACGCTTTCGACCAGGGGGCGGGCAGCGTTTCCGCGGCATACTGAATCCGGTCGCGGTAGCTGGCGGCCGCCTGTGCCAGACGCGCCCCCAGCCGGTACCACTGTCCGTTGACCGCGCCATTCGGGTCGAACCGATGCAACGCACTGCGCGGCGAACCATCCAGCCCGGCACCCGCCAGCACGCCCGAGTACGGGCTGTAGAACGCGGGGGAGCTCGAGTTGGACAGCACGGCCGGGTTGAAGGCGGGCAGACTGGCCAGCACCTGCCACGGCGCAACGTTGATGTTGATGCGCCCCGGAACGCGGTACGGATCCACGTCATCGGCGGTGCCGGCCTGGCCGTCCGGACCATTGGGACTCAGCGTCGTGAAGTAGTCGTACACCAGCAGGCCCCACGGCACCCGGCCCAACGATTCCGGCGAAAAACTGCTGTCGCTACTGACCAGCTGCGTGTTGTCGAACACGGGCATATGCCCCAGATCGGCAGGTGCCGCCACAACGACGTCCGGACCGTCGGGCAAATGCCACTGCTCGTACAGAACCTCGCCCATGCACTTATAGGACTGGACGGCCGGCTTGCACACGTGCGAGAAGCGCGGCACGAACAGCAGGAAGCCGACGGTCGGGAAGGAAGCCGGCCGTGGTGCCCCGTGCAGCGTGTAGGCGCCGGCCCCCGCATTCATGGTGTACATCGGCGTACACGGACCGAAGTGGAAGTACAGGCTTCCTTCCGGCACCGGCTGACGCAACTGGGCCAGCACCGAGGTGGGAACCGTGTCCCCACGGATGACCGTTTTGTTCTGCGAGTTCGGCGGAAACGCGGCAATCGTCCGCCACCGCGGACGGAGGTCGCTGTAGCTGCCTCCAGTGTACTGACCGAAATACGGCTCGTAGCCCGTGTCACGCTCGATGTTGGCGTACCAGGCGCTATTCCGGTCAACACCGGCCCCGGCTAACGAGCTCGAATCGAGGTACATCCGGTCGACCATGTACCAGATGTCGGCCCCGGCTTCCGCATGTCGGCGCCACAGGCGCACCTCGATGCTCTCGCCATCGTGGTACGACAAGGCGCGGCCGGGCACGGACGCATCCACGTAGAGGCTGCCAAACGGGTCGTGGTGCCCATCGGCCCCCTCATACGGGATTCCGATGGCCATGAATGTCCGCCCGGGCAGCCGACCGCTCGCACAGGGCCCGCTCGGGTTACGCAGGTGCGACCCCGCCAGCGGAATCAGCCCCGTATATCCGACGGGCTGACCGGCTACCACGTCCACCGTAAGCGCAAACTGGTTCAGGTCCAGCGCGTGCGTGTCCGGCGTCTGCCACCAGAGCGAATCATGCGGGTTGTATAGCTCGACCGCCAGCGCCAGCCCCAGCCCCAGCCCCGGCACATTCGGATCGTTCGGATCCGTCGCGTCGCTCCCGTACGAGGCGACCACCTGCGTAATGTGCGGTTGTGGCAGATACCCGTAGTAGCGCTTCGTCACGTACACGGGCAGAGGGCCCGGAACCGTCTCGGTATCGTCATACCAGACCGGCGCGATGTATCCGTTGGCGTCGCGCGGCGCGGCGAACGCAACGGTGTTCACGGCCAGCATGAGAGCCTGTTCGCGCAGCGACACCGGCTCGGAACGCCTGCCCGGAATATAGTGTCCCCATAGCCCGCCCGGTCTCCAGCCGGTGTATCCGGACAACATCTCTGCGTAGTAGCCCGCCAACTCGCGAACGATGGCGCCGCCCAGCACCGGGTCGTAGTAGCCGTTGGAAAACGCATTCTGGATGCGCCCGAGGTAGAACTTGAGCTGTCCAGCCCGGACACCCAGCGTCAGACCGTTGTCGACGTTCGGGTCGCCCTGCTGCTTCCGGGCCAGCTCATCGCTGTTGTTCACCGTCGTCAGCAGCCGGCGTGGAACGTACCTGTAGCGCGGATCGTTGGGGGTCCCGACGTTCCGGTTGTACTCGTCCGCATCCAGCGACGCAGCCTGGTACCAGACGTTCCATTCAGCGCCGAAGCGCACGGCCAGATTGAAACGCTCGTATGTGTTCGGCTTTTCCGACGTTGGCCAGGTCGGGTACACAGTGTTCGGAAACCACTGGCCCAGCGTGCGGAGCGACGGCGCCAGCGCGGACAGGTTGCTGGTCCGCGCCGTGCGCAGGCTCGTCAGCAACCCGCCGCGATGCCGGAGCGCCGGCTCGTTCGCGGCTCGCTCCGATCCCACCCAGCTCAACAGGCTGCGATGGGTAACGTCGTCGGGATGGAGGGTGTCCTGATCGTTCGGCTGACGCAACGCGTTGAACATGTGCGTCAGAAAACGCGTGTTCCAAGCCAACTGGTCGCCAGGGTTGTCGAGCAGCACCATCCCGCCGTGCGAGATGATGCGGACCGCGACCTCGTAGCGAGCCTGCGCGTCGAAGAACGCCCACACGTTGGGCTCGAATGGCTGATTCGGGTCGACGGTCACGGCCCGGCCCACGATCGCGTTCGCCAGCTCCGTGCCCAGCGCCGCACCGCGGAAGTCGGCATCCGCGATCCCGTCGCCGTCGGCGTCCATGAACGGCTGCCGCGCGTTGAGGATCGTGTAACGGTTCGGGTCCGAATAGGGCAAGTAGGGATTGATCTCGCCGATCGTGTTCGGATCGCCGAACATGAGTGAACCAATCCGTCGCCGTGTTACAGAGGCCCCGGAGAGGCTCGTTACCGCGGGGTAGAAGAAATCGTCCGGCTTGTAGCCGGATCCGGATGGAATCGCGTTCGGATCGCGAACCGGGTCCAGGGCAGCCAGCCACCGCGCCCCCGGCGCACCGGGGATGAGCGCGTAGTTCACACCCATCAGCGTGGCCGCCGGGTCGCCGTCCGCCGGTCGAGACACGATCCCCGCGAGCACGTCGCTGAGGCTCTGCACGACCTGGGCGGTAGTATCACCCTGGCTCGTCAGGCGGGCAGTCAGCCGGTCGAACCGCGCAAGGGTGATGTAGGCCGACACGACCATGAACAGCATGGTCAGCAGCCCGACGATCAAAACGAGGATCGTCGCCCGTCGCGCACGATGTCTTCCGGCACTCTTCATGATGCTCCTGCCGTCGTTTAGACGACCGCCTGATTGTCCACGACCATTCTCATTGTCGCCGCGCCGTCAATGTTCCCAGGTTCCCCGGGCAATTACGCAACTCTCAGTACAACATGAACTTACCAAACCATCCCAATCGCGACCCGAAACGTCTGCAATAACCCGCCCGCCGCCGGGGCGCTATCCGGTGCGGCGTCAGTCGAAACGGTGTACGACGCTGCGCACGATCGGCTGGTCCAGGCGTCCCCGCGGGTCGTATACCCGGACCGTGATGCGCAGCGCATACGGCCACAGCCGCACCAGCCGTTGCGATAAAACGCCATCTGGCCGCCCGTCCCCGTCCGTGTCTTCCGTTTCTGCCTGATCCAACCGCGCGAACTGGCTGAGGCGACTGTTGGAATATGGAAGTTGTGTGACCGGGTTGATCTGTGCCCGGACGATGCTGCGGTTCGTTTCCGTGTCCGGCACGAAGATGTACGTACGCCCCGGATACACGGCGGTCCAGCGCGGCATATCGGTTCGCTTGCTCTGAGCGTTGGGGTCCGTCAGGCTGCCGGTGAATTCGATGCTGTTGCGCGGATCCTCAGGCATCAGAAACTCGACCTGAAACCACACACAACCCGGCAGAATCCGCAGGCCGAGGTTGCCCCGCAGCGCCACCGGCACGTCCTCCAGTACCGTCGCGACGTGGTGATGCGCCTCGCCGGTGCCGCCGTAGTAGTACAGGAGCCGTCGAATCCGCTCCGCCAACGGTAGCCCGAATGACGAAACCGCGTTCCAGTACGCGTCGGTGCTCAGATTCTGCGGATACGCTGTGAACAGCGCTGGCCGCAACCCGCCCGGCGGAGTTTCAAAGTCGCGCAAAAACGCCGCCAGGTCGAGTCGTGCCGTATCGCCCGACAGCCCCAGAGCCTCATCGGGTTGATAGGTGGTGATCCGCGCCCATTCGTCGCCGCAATACGGATACGAGTTGCCGAACGTGTCCTTGTTGGCGGGTGCGTTCGCATCGAGGATGACCGCCCGACGGGCCAGCACCCAACGCACCGCGGGGAAAGGGCTCAGTCCAGCGGGGTTCTCTATATGCCGCACGGTGGGCGAAATGGCCGTGCCGCTGCTGTCGGCCTGTCCGAACGACGCATGTCCATACACGACCTGGATCGGTGCGAGCTTGGCCCCACTGGCCACCGCGCGCTGGAAATCGTCGGCGGCGCGCTCAAGACTCACCGGCGCCTGCGAGAGCGTGGGCCGGTCCGAGAAGAACATCAGCAGATCGGCTCGCGGGTCGCTGTACTGCGCGTCCTCCGGCTGGGGCTGATCCAGACTCGGAGCAAGCTCGGGGTCGTAGGCACTGGGCACATCCGCCGGGTCGCCGATCAGCACGCGGTAATGCTTGCCCGCGGCGAGGTCCTCGGGCCGCAGGGCGGCCGGCTGCGTACGTCCTACGATCACGAGCAAGCTGCGGCCCGGGTCGCAGTAGCGCAGGTCCTCGCGGATCTGTTCGGTGAATTGCCGCACCCAGCGCAGCGCTTCGGAATAGGCGGCGGCCTGCCCGGCCGTCCGCGTGGTGACCGTGAAAACCACACCCACGACCGCCAGCGCCAGTGACAGAACCGCCAGCGAGACGAGCATTTCGACCAGCGTGAAGGCGCGATACGTCCACCGCGTTACGCTGGCCCCGCCCCGGCGTACGGCCGTCGGAGCCGATGCGAACGCGCGCACCGAAGACCCGCCGCCTTTCACCCCGCACTCACGTGCGGCGTCCGGACACGCAGCGCAGCCTCGCTGAAGCGTTCGCGTCACCTTGTTCATCGCGGCCTCAGATTCGGTAGGCGGATGTACCGCCGGGCCACCGCCAGGATCGGCGACTTGTTACTGAACACCGGCCTCGCCGAAGACCCGGAGCCGACAACGTCTTCAGACGCCGGGGGGATCACCCATACGGGCCACTGGGCAGCCGGCGCCCGCATCCAGGTCGATGGGTTGTTCGCTTCACCGTAGGCCGGGAAGTAACCGTTGTATTTCACGACCACCGTCGTCTCGTCAGGCCGGCTTACCACCTCGTAAATCGGCCATCCCGTGCGCGTGAGCGGACCGAAGTGCGTTTTCAGTCGATCGTTGCGGGCCGGGATGAACACACTGCCCACGGGAAACAGAGGCGAGTAGTCCCGTGTGCAGTGAAATGAAAGGGTCGCCGGCGGCGAGCCGTAGAAACGCGGTTGCCCGTGTTCGTCAAAGCCATTGTCTGGCCACGGCAGCGCGTTCGGATGCTGCGCGTCGAAGGTCACCAGCCAGGGAATCGGCGCCAGGGTATCCACACCCAGGTATGCACTCTTCGTCGCCGTGGAAAAGCTGGCCGACCCCGCGCTGGTCGGGTCCTGCACCGGGAAGCGATGCCGATCGCTCGGCAAACGCACCGCCACCACGATGAACTCGTAAAGTGTCGGGTCACTGCCAGGGCCGTACTCCACCCGGCGATAAAACGCGGTCCACGTCACCCGCCGCTCCAGCGCCCGCCGTGCCTCGCTGCCCGCCCTCGGCGTATTCACCGGCCGGCCGCGATACTTCCAGTTCGGCGCTTGGGAATCCCAGAATCCCTCTGGGTAGAACTGGTCGTCCGCGCTGATCGGCGGGTACACCAACGACACCGACGGCAATGCGGGTTGCAGCCACGGGCCGGCAGGTAAGCTGGGCGGCGCGTGGCCGTTGGGCAAGTCGTACTCGAGTAAATCCTCTGTCAGGCCCTCTGTCAGGCCGACCCAGTTCGCAACTGCTCGCTCCGTAAATATAACAATGCGGTAGTCGTCCGCCCCGGGCTGATAAAGCTCCTGCCCGTACAGCGGACCAGGAGTCCGGATGATGTTCTGCACGAACAGCGGCCGGACCTTGATCACCGGCTCACAATCCGGATCCGCTTCGCCCGCGCGCAAGCCCCGATTCGGATCATCCGCTCGAACACGCGGCTGGAACAACACGGGCGGCCAGCGCAACGGCCGCGCGCCGAGCACCGTATCGTTGGCATCCACCACCGTGTCACGCAGGTACACACTCTGCTCGATCAGGTCGAGCGCGTACTCCGCGGCCGCCGCTCCCGTCGCCAGGTCCACCGAGTCCCGCGTGTAGCGCGCCCCGGCCGGCAGCGCAGCGGCGATCACCAACAGCCCCATTCCCAATAGCGCCAGCGCGATCATCAGCTCGGCCAGACTGAAGCCGCCATTTCGCACGCCGCGCGCACCAGAACGCCGCACACGCCACGCACGGCGCCCCATATGACCAGGCTTTCCTCGCGCTCGGTTCATCGCTGCTCGCTCGGCCCCGACAACAAGCCGCCACTGAAACGATGTACCATCTCGGGGCGCCCGTTCGCTCGCAGAAACTCCTGGCGCTCCACGCCGCTGGCCTGCCGCCCCAGCGCGAGGAACGCGGCACGCGAATACGTGACCAGCCCGCCGAACCCGAACCGCCGGTACAAACGCGTGGTGTAAGCCGGGTCGCGGTCCACCTCATACCCCGCCGCGGGGGAAAACCCGCGCAGCCGATACGTCTGCGGCAAGAAGGGGCGCAGCCCGGTCCCCGGCTCAAAAACCAGCAGGAAGTCGTCCGCATTCAGGAACGAGGTCCCGTCGCAGGTTGTATTGGCCCGGTTCACGTCATACGCGAAGCTGGCCGCGTCCGCGCGCCCGTTGAGGACGAAGTCGGCCCCGAAATTCGCGTAGATCCGGTTGACGAATCCGCCGCTATCCGCGTCAGGGCTGACGATCCCGCGCGTCGTTGCGAGCGCTTCGAGCGGTGCGGCCCACACGTCATCCGGCAGGTCCATCGCGGGCGTCCCCTCCGCCCGTGCAAAGTACTCCTGATTGCTGAGATTCGGGTCCACCACCCCGACGTAGCGGTAAATCACCATCCGCTGACGACCGGCCGAACCACGTGCCCCCTTCTCAGCCAGGTCCCACTCGGCGGGCAGAAAACGCACCGCCGTCATGTTTCCTTCCGCGATGGTTACGTAATACGCCCGCGCGAGCATGGCCTGGACCGTCTGCTTCGCGGAGGTCTGCTTCGCATCGGCGTTGAGCGTGTTCATCGCCGGCAGTGCCAGGGCCAGGAGCAAGCCGATCACCGCCAGTACTACCAGCAGCTCCATCAGCGTAAACGCGGAGTCGGCACCGGTCGCGCGCAGCACCCCCGGCTTCCCCCCAGCAGCGCGTTTCCACCGTGTCGTCCGACTCACCTGCAAGTACATGTTCCGCTCGTCCGTTCGCTTCAATTCTAGAGCGGGCCACCTGTCTGCACGTTGCAACCCGCCGGAGCGTTGCCGCACCCGGCCGTCAGGTTCTGCATGTTGCCACTGGGCGCTTTACTGGTCCTCCCGGGTTCGCCGACACCACGACCTAAGGAACAAAACCGAAGCTGTTGGGGTCGAAATCGCCCGGTCCCGGCGCCCGGACCCACCCGCTCAACTCCGCCGCGCCGGCCGGCAATACGCCGGTGATGCGCAATTGCGTGTAGACACTCGGATTCTGCTGACAGGCCGCCGGCGCGGGAAACGGCTCGCTGATTATCCATTTCTCCGGATCCGGTTCATCGGCACCGCGCAACTCAGCCTGATACTCCTCGAGCGTCACGCCACGCGAACGCAGCACCGGAACGCGGTCCGTGACCTGCCATCTGTCGCCGTCCCAGTCCAGCTTCACATACAGGAAATAATCCAGCGGGACACCCCAGGCGTCATGAATGCCGAGTACGTCCACGGCGCCATTGGGGTCCCGATTGCCCTGGACATACACCATGTCCACCTTACCCGGCGCCGGGAGCGGCTTGATCGCATCGTCCGGAATCTGTCCGGCCGCACCCGGGCTGTAGATTTTGAGGTAGGTGTACAGGGCGCGAATATCGTCGTTCCCTTCGTTTGGATCGCCTGATCCCGCCCGCACCTGCACCCAGTCGTTGACGCTGCCCTGCCGACCGTTCAGGTCCCGATGCAGCCGGTCAGCCAGCACGTACGAGAAGCTCCCGCCAGGCGAATACTGGCTGTAGGGCTCGATCGTTCCGGCCACGGTGTTTGGCTGCGGCGACTGTGCCCCGGGCGTCGCCAGCATGTAGGGCGGATAGGGACCGAAGGTCGCCGCATTTCTCCGGTCGTACGTCGTCCGCAGGGGATTCTCGGCGGCGAACTGTTCGATCGCCATCGTCACCGTCGACATGATGGTCTTCGTGTAATTCACCTTCTGGGCATGCATCACCCGCGAACCCACCAACACGACGATGCTCGCCAGCAGCCCGATGAGCGCGACGACCACCAGCAGCTCGATCAGCGTGAAGCCGGCCCGTGCTCCGCGGCGCCTCCCCAGCGATGCCACCTCGTGGCCATGTGGGCAACCTGGAAGGGGCGGTACGGCGGCCCCGGCCATCCGTTCGGGCGTGCAATGGGTTTCCGTCGGCATGCCCGCCCCTCTATTTGAAGTTGGTGATGTCGTCCCCGGTCCCGTAGGCGCCGTCCGGTCCGGGGCTGATCAGCAGGTACGAGTCGGGTCGGAACGGCGTCAGGCGGGCTTGAATCTGCCGATCCAGGATGAACGCGGGGAAGCTGCCGTCCCGCGGGGCGTTTGTGGGTGTCCAGCTCCCGACGTTTCCGGGCCACCCCAGCCGGTGCTTCGTGCCGCCGCTGCCGTCGGTGCGCAGGCGCGCGTCGCTGTTCGTGTCAACGAGCATCCCGTTGTCGCTCCAGTGGTAGATGCCGCGGTCGGCCGCCGTGCTGGCCACTGAGCCGTCGGAGGTCAGGTCCACCCAGCGCCGCCCCGCCGCATCCGCCCGCCAGTACAACAGCGGAAATCCGAATCCGTCGAGGAACATCGGGTAATCGCGTTCGCGCTTGTCTTCCTCGGTTTCGATGACGAACGTGCTGGCACCTTCCTTGCGTTTGCTGAGCCGCATGTTTTCGGGCTCGACGAAGCGACCTGCCCGGGTCTGGACCGGTCGGCCATCGGAGCGGAGAGCGTACGCGCCGCTGCGCGTGGGGTCGTCGCTCACGTTCACCCGGTGCGTATCCTCACTCCAGCGGGTGCTAACCGGACTGCCGTTCGTGTTGAACACCTTGAAGCCCGGCGGGCCGAGGTAGTCCGCGCCGAGCAGCGCCCAGACCAGCAGCCCGGCGCCGGAAATCTGCATATCCACGAGGCCGTCCACATACGGGTTCCGCACTTTGAAGCGGTCGCCGGCCGCCTCCCCGCGGTCGGAGCGCGACGGGGGGTAGCTCCCGCCCAGCCGCTCCTCGCCCTTGAAGGCTTCCAACGCGGTTGTGACCGACCCGATCACGGACTTCGTGACGGTCTTGCGGGCGCTGCGCCGGGCGGCCGCGATGCCCGGCACCAGCAGCCCGATCAAGAGACTGATGATCGCGATCACCGCCAGCAGCTCGACCAGCGTGAACGCGGCCGCACGTCGGCGTGTTCCCC
>Ga0308417_1001264_pt1 | contig 17503 bp, 14 predicted proteins | sample HotsprSampleOS65_FD_203528 | JGI IMG/M metagenome (GOLD analysis project Ga0308417, IMG submission 203528) | Hot spring phototrophic mat microbial communities from Octopus Spring, Yellowstone National Park, Wyoming, United States - 20090730_OS65 ... | reverse complement strand
GTGATGGACATGAGCTTCGCCAATCAGGCCCTGGGCGCGGAATACATGCTCAAGCACGGCGCAACGCTCAAGCCCGACGTGTACACCATCCCTGAACAGATTGACCGCGAGATCGCACGCCTGAAGCTCCAAAGCATGGGGGTGGAGATTGACACGCTCACGGAGGAGCAGGCGCGCTACCTGGCCAGTTGGGAGGAAGGGACGTAGTCTAAAGTGCGGGAGTGCTCAACTTCAGAGTGACGGGTGATCTAAACCGCCGAGACGCCGAGGGCGCAGAGGTCTTTTATTCTCTGCGATCTAGGCAGCGCGTTCGTTTGTAGGAGTGCGCCACTTGAAGGTGATAAGGAGACACAAAACATGAGAGTCGCTGAGGACGCGGAGATTCTTCAGCATTACGTGTGCTCTATGGTGAGCCAAGTCCACCCCAAAGTTTCACTCATGGCCAACTCTAGGTAGGCGACGGCAGTGCCGTCGCCCACCCTCTATTCGCTCATGCGCAGCTTACGCGCTGCGCGTATAGTCGGCACTCATGAACGATTTCTCGCGCTATCCGGAGGGGCTGCGCGAGGTGTTGGAGGCGTTCGCCGCGAATCCCGCCGACCGCAACCAGATGCTGATCGCATATTCCGATCAGTTTGTGGAGGTGCCGGCGCACATCGCGCAACGACCCTACCCGCAGGCGAACCAGGTGCCGCACTGCGAATCGGATGCGTATGTCTTCGTCGAACCGCTGCCGAACGATGCCGGCGGCCCACCGCGGCTGAAGTTCTACTTCGCCGTCGAGAACCCGTTCGGCGTCTCGGCGCGCGCCCTCTCCGCCATCCTCGACGCGACGCTCAGCGGCCTGCCGGCTGACGTGATCGCAACCATGCCGATCGAGGATATCGTGCCGACGCTATTCGGCAGGAACATCTCGATGGGCAAGGGGCAGGGATTGCTCAGCATCGCGGCGGTGGTCAAGCGGCTGGCGCAGCGATACGCCTATGGAAGCGCGCGAACCGCTTGAGGTCGTCGCCCGGCTGCGCGCGGCGGTCGCAGGTGCGATGTTCGTCGAGGCCTACACCATCCAGCCAGATGGGCGGGTGAACCTGCGCGGCCAGTTGCTCCTGCCGCCCGAAGCGGCCTATCGTAACCTGCGGCCGCGGGTGGAGGCCGAGGGCTACATCCCTTACCTGCGCCCGAGCGGTGACCGCTACGAGCTGGCGGCGATCCCCGGCGCGCTGCCGATGGCGCAGTCGCGGCCACTGATCAACCTGGCCTTGTTCATCGCCACGCTGATCTCGGTGGTCTTCACCGGCGGGTTAACGGCGGAGGGGTACAGCCTGACCAACGGCCTGCTGTTCGGCGCGGCGCTGCTGGGCATCCTGGGCGTGCACGAAGCCGGCCACTACATCGTGGGCCGGCTTCGCGGCGCGCCGGTGTCGCTACCGTATTTCATCCCGCTGCCGGCTCCATTCAGCTTCGTCGGCACGCTTGGCGCTGTCATCGTCCAGCGCGCGCCGTTTGAAGATCGCCGGGCGCTGCTGGAGATCGCCGCTGCCGGCCCGCTGGCCGGCTTCATCGTCGCCGTGCCATTGTTCGTCCTGGGCATCTGGCTCTCGGACGTGCAGCCGCTGCCGCCGCCAGGCAGCTACGTCACGCTGGGCGATTCACTCCTCACTCGTCTGGTGGGCGTGCTCCGCTTTGGGCGTGCCTATCCGGCCGACGGCTACGACATTATGCTCCACCCGATCGGGCTGGGCGCATGGATCGGGCTGTTGATCACGGCCATCAACCTGATCCCGGCCGGCCAGCTCGACGGCGGCCACATCGCCTACGCGCTGCTCGGCCCGCGGGCGCGCTATCTCTCTTACGCGATGATCGCCATCATGCTGGGCCTCTCACTGGTGGCGACGAGCTGGCTGCTCTGGGCAGTCTTGCTATTCCTGTTCGGGCGCGACCATCCCCTCCCGCTTAATGAGGCGGTTCGGCTGCGCCCTCAGGACTACGCGCTCGTCGTGGCTGCGGCTGCGATCTTTGTCCTGACCTTCGTGCCACGACCGATTTACTAAGCGTTGATCTGGCTGCGCGATTTGCTGGCTGCGACCGACGGTTGGTTGCTTGGCGATGGATCGCCTGACCAATCCTTCGCCGGCTTTTGTTTCGATTCGCGCCGCGCCAGGCCGGGTGAGCTGTTCGTCGCGCTTAAGACCGACCGCGGCGATGGGCACGATTTCGTGGCCGACGCCCTGGCCCGTGGCGCGACCGGCGCGCTGGTGGAAGCTGAGCGCTGGTCTGGCCGATCATGGAACGGCCGACTGTTGATCGGCGTGCCCGACACATACGAGGCGCTCACGCGCTACGCGCGCGCGCTGCTGCGCCAGCGGCCGCTGCCCGTGGTTGCGATCACCGGCAGCGTTGGCAAGACCACCACGCGCGCGGCCGCCGCGGCCGTCCTGAGCCGGCGCTTCCGCGTCTTCCAGAACCCGGCTAACTTTAATGGCCGGCTGGGGGTGCCGATCGCTCTGGGCGGGCTTGAGCCTGATCATCAGCTCCTTGTGCTGGAGATGGGCGCCGACCGCTTCGGCGAGATCCGCGAGCTGTGCGAGATCGCGCCACCCCGCATCGGTATCGTCACGACGATCGGAGAAGCCCACCTGGCCTATTTCGGCTCGCAGGAGGCGATCGCCAGCGAGAAGCGCGCAGTGGTCGAGGCGCTGCCCTCTGATGGCCTGGCCATCCTGAACCGCGATGACCCGCGCGTCTGGGAGATGCGCCGATACACCCGCGCCGAGGTCCTCGCGGTGAGCGCCGATGACCGCTGGCCCGCCGACGGACCTGACCATCTTCATCCACTCTCGCGCAGCATTGCCTGGGCTATTGGCCGAGCGTTTGGTCTGGCCGACGACGCGATCGCAGAAGCGCTGGCGGCGCTGCCGGCGCTGCCCGGGCGCATGAACGTGTTGCCCGGTGTGAACGGCATCGTGCTGGTGGACGACTCGTTCAACGCCTCGCCCAGCGCGATGCGCGCAGCGATCGTCTGGCTGATGCGCTATCGCCCTGATCAGGCGTTATCGCGGCCAGTACAGCGCTTTTTGATCCTGGGCGATATGGATCAACTGGGCGAGCACAGCATCCGGCTGCACCGCGAGGTTGGTGAATGCGTCGCGCGCCATGCTGACGCGCACACTACCCTGGTGACGCTGGGCGAGCAGGCTTATCACATTGCGCTGGGGGCGCGCGAAGCCGGCATGCGCGCTGAATCTATCGTTGTGACGTACCTGGCCCGCGACGCGGTGGACTATGTGCGCGCGCACGCCCGCGCCGGCGACTGTGTGTTGGTCAAGGGCGACGTGAGCGCGCGCATGGAGCGCGTGGTCGCAGCCCTATTGGCGCACAAGGATGACGTGCGGCGTCTGGCTCGCCAAGAGCCGGGCTGGGCGTCGGTGCGGGTGCTCAGGCCATCCCGCCCGACCTGGCTGGACGTTGACCTAGACGCCATTGCCCATAACGTGCGCGCCATTAGGACGCTCATCGGCCCAGGTGTGGCGCTGATGGCGGTGCTGAAGGCCGATGGCTACGGCCATGGCGCTGTGAAAGTGGCGCGCACCGCGCTCAACAACGGCGCGGACTGGTGCGGCGTGGCCTCGCTTAGCGAGGCAACCGCGCTGCGCAGCATGGGGATTGAAGCGCCGATCCTGATCCTGGGCTTCACCCCGGCCTGGCATGCGCGCGAAGCGCTGCTGCGCGACGTGGCGCTCACAGCCTATGACCTGGACGTGGCGCGCGCGTATTCGCGCGCGGCGCAGGAGCTGAAGCGGACGGCGCGCCTGCACGTCAAGGTAGATACAGGCATGAGCCGGCTGGGCGTGTTGCCCGCCGAAGCGCCTGACTTCATCCGCACTGTGGCTGCCCTGCCCGCCGTGTGCGTGGAGGGTGTGTTCACGCACTTCAGCAGTGCCGATTCAAATGAAGACTACACCCGGCTTCAACTGGCGCGCTTTCGCGGGGTGCTCTCGGCGCTGGGCAATTCGCCCACCCTGCGCTACATTCACGCGGCCAACTCGGCTGCTACATTGGCCTATCCGGAGGCACGCTTTAACATGGTGCGGATCGGACTGGCGATGTATGGCCTGAATCCCTTTCACCCGCTGCCGCTTCGCCCGTCTGGGTTGACCCTGCGGCCGGCGATGACCTGGCGGACCACGATCGCACAGGTGAAGACACTGCCGGCTGGCACGCCAGTCTCGTATGGCGGTCGGTTTATTTGCCCGCGTGAGACCACCATCGCGGTGATACCGGTGGGCTACGCCGATGGCTTTCGGCGCGCGCCGCAGACCTTTGGCGAGGTGCTGGTGCGCGGCCAGCGCGCACCCATCATTGGCGCAGTGTGCATGGACCAGACCATCCTCGATGTCTCGCACATCCCTGGCGTGCGGATCGGGGATGAAGTGATGATCATCGGCCGGCAGGGCGACGCGCAAATCACGGTCGAGGAGGCGGCAGCTCGCCTAGGCACGATCAGCTACGAGGTGATATCCGCCATCCTGCCGCGCGTGCCGCGCGTCTCGTGAGCGAAAGGCTGACGCATCTGCTGCACGCGGCGTTCGGCCCGACCATCGTCTCGCGCGCCGGCCAGGGCTGGTCGTGTTGGGCTAAGGTTTGGTCGCCATCTCTAGCTTGCGATGATGCACGACCGCTGTCGTGGTGATTGCCGTGGCAGCCAGGCTGCCGGCGATTTGCACAGCGCGGATGAGCACCTCTGCGGCATCCATGATGCCAGCCGCGATCAAGTCCGTGACTTCGCCGCGGCGAACGTCAAGCCCGAAGTTCCCATCGGGCGATGCGCGCGACGCCGCGCGCACGCGGTCGGCGACCGCGCGGGCGTCGAATCCAGCGTTGGCGGCGATCGTCATCAGCGGGGCGGCCAGTGCTTGGGCCAGGCAGCGAAAGCCTACGGCAACGTCGTCGTCTTTGTGCGCGGCGTCGGACGCGCACAATGCTTCGCCGACCTTGAACAGCGCCGCGCCACCGCCGGCCAAGTAGCCGCCCGCGCTGGCCATTTGCAATAGGCGCGTCAGGCGCACGGCTTGTTCACGCCGTTGTTCCTGGTCGCGGCTGGTGACCCCTCCCACACGCAGGATGGCGATGCCCCCGCTCAGCCGGCCTAGCCGCAGGCGCAGCTCGCTGATTCCATCCAGGTCGGCGGTCTCTTCTATGCGCTTGCGCACCGAAGCGATCGCCGCGCGCAAGGCGAAGGGGTCGCGCCGGCCGCCGATGATTCCGAACTGCCGCGCGTTGGCCCAGGCGCGCCGCACGTTCCCCACGTCCTCGGCGGTCAGGCGCGCAAACGCGGCACTATCGCCAAACAGCACGCGCGCGCCGGTGAGCACAGCCAGGTCCTGTAGCGCTGCGGCCCGCCGGGCGTCTATGCCCGGGGCCTTGACGGGCAGAACATACATGATGTCGTTCAACTTGGCCTGGATCAACAGGGCTTTGACCTCGTCGCTCAGGTCGCCGGCGACGATCAGCGCGCTGCGGTAGCCCAGCTCATATAGCCGCCGCATCCCCTGAAGCACGTCCTCCGCTGCGTCCAGCTTGCCATCCAGCAACACAACAGCGCCGTCGGTGAGGCGAGCGACCGACTGGTCGTACTCCGTAGCAAACCCCGTGGTTAGCCAAGGCGAATCCCAGAGCGCCCCCTCGATGTATTCGCGCTCCACACCGCGTCCGTTGTGGTTCACGACCTGAACTGCGCCGTTTGCGCCGATGATGCTGACGACCTCGACCAGGATATCTCGCAGATCGCTATCGCTACAAGACGTGCGAGCGAGCGCCATGAGCAAATCGCGGGCCTGGCGTCCGCCAGCCGGCCGGATGATGGCTGCGCTGAGCTGCGCCGTCGCCTGTTTGACCCCTTGCTCGATCCCATGGCGGATGAGTGTGGGGTGCCTGCCGGCAGCGATCGCTTTGTCGGCCTGTTTCAGGATCGCCTGAGCAATGACCGCCATCGTCGCCGCCCCGTCGCCGCAGACCTCGTGCATGCGCCAGAGTGCGTGGCGCATCATCATCGCGCCTACGTCGGCAGTGGGGTGGGCGACCTGGATGATGCGGCGAGCGATGACAGCCGCGTTGTCCAGTAGCTCAGGCGGGTGATCGCGGATGCTGCTTTCGATGCCGACGAAGCGCGGCAGCGGACCGAGCGTGGGCTTCACTGCGTTGACCATCAGGTGAATGCCTGTAAGCAACGCCAAGGGTTGAAAGATGACCGCGGGCCGGCGGACGCTGGTGCGTCGTCGAGCAGAGCGAGCAGATCGCGTCATGGCTGGAACAGACGCTATTCTAAGGAACTCTCTCGCAGGCGGGGCTGCGACTTTGGGCAGCGTTCGCGCTTGGATTGCGCTAGCAGCAAAGATGCGCTTGTTAGAATCCACCTTATGCACGATCCCCGCTTTAACAAGATGGCGCAGGTCATCGTCCATTACTCGATAGCGCTAAAGCCTGGCCAGAACGTTTACGTGTGGGGTCAGGCGCCGGCAGCACCGCTGATGCTGGAGATTTATCGTGAGATTCTGAAAGCCGGCGGCCACGCCTTTCTGCGGGCCGACTTGCCCGGCGCTCAGGAGATCTTCTTCGCACACGCTCGGGATGCGCAGTTGGACTTTGTGTCGCCCGTTGACCGCATTTCAGTTGAAGAGGGCTGCTTCGACGCCTACATCCGCATCGGCGCGGAGACCAACACGCGCCGGCTCTCCGGCGTTGATCCATCTCATGTGCAGCGGCACCAGGCTGCGCTGAGGCCAATCCTGGATAAGCGCCTGCGCCGCAGCGCCGAAGGCAATTACAACTGGTGCGTGACCCAGTTCCCGACCGAGGCCTACGCGATGGACGCGGACATGAGCCTGGCTGAATACACAGAGTTCTTGTTTAGCGCCTGCTTGGTGAACGACCCAGATCCTGTCACGCGCTGGCAGGAGATGGGCGCCAAACAGCAGCGCTATATTGACTTCTTGTGCGATAAACGAACCCTGCGCCTGCGAGGCAGTGACGTTGACCTGACGCTGCGCATTGCGGGGCGCACTTGGAAGAACAGCCAGGGCAAGCGCAACTTCCCGGATGGCGAGATCTTTACCGGCCCGCACGAGGATTCAGTCAATGGGTGGGTGCGCTTCGCCTATCCAGCGATCTATCAGGGTCGAGAGGTGAGCGGCGTGCAATTGTGGTTTGAGGATGGTCGGGTGGTGAAGGCGACGGCGGAGAAGAACGAAGAGTTCCTGCATAGCGTGCTGAACACCGACCCCGGCGCGCGCGTGGCGGGCGAATTCGCCATTGGCACAAACTACGGCATCACGCGCTTCTCGCGCAACATTCTCTTCGACGAGAAGATCGGCGGCACCTTCCACATTGCCCTGGGCGCTGGCTATCCCGATACTGGATCGACTAACGTCAGCGCTGTGCACTGGGACATGATCGCCAGCGCGCGCGATGCGGAGATCAGCGCGGATGGCGAGGTCTTCTATCGGGACGGCCAGTTCCTGATCTAACCGGCGCGGTGGGCATCATCGAGCAAATCGCCGGCCTGGCCTTCCTCTTCGTCGCCGCGTTCATCGGTGGGGCGATCAACGCAGTGGCCGGCGGCGGCAGCCTGATCGCCTTTCCGGCTCTGGTGGTCTTTGGCGTGGACAAGATCATTGCCAACGCGACCAATACAGCGGCGCTATGGCCAGGCACGATCGGCAGTGTGTGGGCCTATCGGCACGATGCCAGGCCGCTGTTCCGCTTGATGCTTTTGCTCCTGCTGCCCAGCTTTGCCGGCGGCCTGGCGGGTGCACTGCTGCTCACCCGCACGCCGCCAGAGCTATTTGGGCGGATTGTGCCCTTGCTTGTGCTGTTTGCCACGCTGATCTTCGCTGCGCGCGATCTATTCAACCGCCTGGCTGATCGCAGCATCGAGGCCATGCGCCGCGCGGACGAGGGCCATGTGTCGGTGGCCGCCCGCATCTGGGGGATCCTGTTTCAAGCCTTTGTCGCCACCTATGGTGGTTACTTCGGAGCGGGCATCGGCATCTTGATGCTGGCCTCGCTTAGCCTGATGGGCTTGCAGGACATCCACCGGATGAACGCGCTCAAGACGGCGCTGGCTTTTATCATCAATGGGGTTGCGCTGGCTTTCTTTGCCTTTAGCCGCATCGTGAACTGGCCGCTGGCTGTGCTGATGGGGGCCGGCGGCCTGCTCGGTGGTTACTTTGGGGCGCGCCTGGCCAAGCGCGTGAACCAGCAGCATCTGCGCGCCTTCGTCGTGGTCATGGGCTTGGTAGCCTCGGTCTATCTCTTCCTGCGCGCGCTGTGAGCTTGGCCATGGGCGATCGAGACCTTGCCGAGCGGCTGCTGGGATGGTTTGCCCACCACAAGCGCGACCTGCCCTGGCGGCACGAGCCGCGCGATCCTTATCGCGTCTGGTTGGCCGAGGTCATGTTGCAACAGACCCAGGTGACAACCGTTATTCCCTACTACGAGCGCTGGCTGGCGCACTTTCCGACGCTGGAAGCGCTGGCCGCTGCCTCGCTGGACGATGTGCTCAAGCTGTGGGAAGGGTTGGGCTATTACGCACGGGCGCGCCACTTTCACGCCGCAGCGCGCGCCGTGATGAACATGCACGGAGGGCGCATCCCGCGCACCATCCCTGAGTTGCTCAGCTTGCCTGGCGTCGGGCGCTATACCGCGGGCGCGGTGGCCAGCCTAGCCTTCAACGCCGATGTGCCGGTGCTGGACGGCAACGTCAAGCGCGTGCTCAGCCGTGTCTATGGGCTGCGCGCGCCCAAGGACAGCGCACTGTGGCAACTGGCGCAGTCGCTGCTGCCGACTGGGCGGGCCGGCGCATTCAACGAAGCGCTGATGGACCTGGGATCATTGGTGTGCCTGCCGCGCGCGCCGCGCTGCGCACTGTGCCCGCTGCGCGAGCGATGCGCTGCTTTTGCTGGCGGCGATCCGGAGGCTTTTCCTGGCCGCGTAGCCAGAAAGCCCGCACCTCATCATGGCGTCCTCACAGCGTTGATAGTGGCCTCTGACGGTCGCATTTTGCTAGGTCAACGATCGGCCGATGGATTGCTGGGTGGGCTGTGGGAGTTCATCAGTTCCGACTTGCGCACGGACTACGCATCTGAGGCATCGGACACTGATCAGCTTAAGCAAATGATCGCGGCGCGCGCTGGCTTATTGATCGAGCGCGCCGAAATTCGCTGGCTAGGCGAGGTGAAACATGCTTTCACCCACTTTCGGATCACCCGCCGCGCCTGGGTGGTGATGCTATCAACGAGCCAGCCAGCAGCGACCGGGCCTGGTGCTTACGCCTGCCTGCGCTGGCTAAGGCCGGAGGAAGTCCCAGGCCTGGCGCTGGCGCGCAGCGACCAGAAGCTATGGCAGATGTATCAGCGGGGTGTGTGATCAGGCTAGAGAGCGCATCTGCGCCCCGTGTCAGCGTTTATTGATGCGCGCAGCTAGGAAGTTGCAGCGAGTGGCGCGCGTTCAGATTCCAACGCAGCCAGGAACTTCTCGGCCTCCATCGCGGCCATGCACCCAAAGCCGGCTGAAGTAATGGCCTGCTTGAACCAGTTGTCGTGCACTTCGCCCGCCGCAAACACGCCCGGCACGCTAGTGTGCAGGTGCTTATCCACAATCAGGTACCCTTCTTCGTCCATGGCCAGTTGGCCCTTGAAGAGGTCTGTGTTGGGCTGATGGCCGATGAAAATGAAGACGCCATCTACTGGCGTGGTCCACGCCTCGCCCGTCTTCGTGCTGCGCAACAGCACCTCGCGCACCTTGCCATTCCCGATGATGCGCTCAACGACGGCGCTCTTGATGAACTCGATCTTGGGGTTCTGCGTGGCGCGCCGTTGCAGGGTTGCGCCAGCGCGGAACTCGTCGCGCCGATGGACGATGCGCACGCGCCGGCCGAATTTGGTGAGGAATAGCCCCTCCTGAAAGGCACTATCGCCGCCGCCCACGACGATGATCTCTTTGTCGCGGAAGAAGAAGCCGTCGCAGGTGGCGCAGTAGCTCACCCCGCGGCCGATGAATGCGTCCTCGCCAGGCACGCCCAGCTTGCGCGGCGTCGCGCCGGTGGCGACGATCACCGCCTCGACCTCGTATTTCTGTCGGGATGACCACAACTGGAAGGGGCGCCGGCTGAAGTCCACCTTCTCGATGGTCTCTTCGACCATGCGGGCGCCGAACTTCTCTGCCTGCTGGCGCATGAGCGCGGTCAGCTCTGGGCCTTGTAGCCCTTCAGGGAAACCGGGGAAGTTCTCCACTTCAGTCGTGGTAGCGATTTGACCGCCGAAGGAGGGCCCAACGAATACCAAAGGTTCCAGGAAGGCGCGCCCGGCATACAGCGCCGCGGTCAGGCCGGCCGGACCCGCACCAATGATTGCCAGTTTCTCAACCATACCCTTATAGGATTCTACCGCCTCGCTCAAGCGGGCGTCGCGCTTCACAGCCAGGGGCAAAAGCCTGGGTAGGTGACGGCAGTGCCGTCGCCCACCCTCTCACTTCGCTGGCAGCATCGCTTTTGGAAGATGCCCCTATTGGTGAACGCACCCGTCGCGCTCGCGCAGGATTCGTGTAGATTAAATCTGGGCGCATCGAGAAGCAAAAAGCCCCCGCCGATGGGCAGGGGCTTCGTGCTTCGTTGCCAGTGGCCTCACTCGGCAGCGAGGCTGCGTCGAACAACTGGCGCCTGGGCGTGCTGGCGCCGGCTGCGCAGAGTAGCCAGGCTTTGCTTCAGCGCCGCTGCTGTCCTCTCCAGGATGCCGGGGTGCTGCGCTGCCACGCGTGCGATCAGGCGCTGGCGATCCGCTTCCTTCAGCATCTCCTCGTGGCGCATTCGCGCATACACTGCGTCAATGTAGGTAAACATCGTCCTACCTCCTTTCACGACCAATCTTGAGCTTCTCTCGCTCGCCATGTGTTATAAGCACAAGGAGGCTTGAATACCCGATCTTTCTTGACGGCCTGCTTGCCAACCTGCGGCTGACAAGTTTTGACAAATTCGCGCGCCGTCTAAGTAAGCTCTCAGCTAGGGTATGGTGATTGGGATATGTTCACGGACCAACGGCTAGCTGTAAATTGCGTTAGAATCCAGATAGTGTAAGTTGAACACATAAGGGCGTGCGAGACCCAGCCTTGCACCGCAGACAATTCCTGACATGAGGGGCGATTCCACACAACACACTGGCGCACCGAAAGGCAGCCAGCCAGCGTTCGCCACTTTCGGCGAGCTGCTGCGCTACCTGCGCCGGCGGGCGCGCTTGACGCAGCGCGAGCTGGGCATCGCGGTCGGCTACTCTGAGGCGCACATCGCGCGCCTAGAGAGCAACCAGCGCACGCCGAACCCAGACGTCGTTCGCGCTCAGTTCATTGAGGCGCTGGGTCTGAAAGACGAGCCAGGGCTGGCCGAACGGCTGCTCCGCTTGGCAGAGGCAGCGCATCGGGCCCGCCACATCGCTGGCCCCGTGACGCCGGCACAGGACGGCCCACCGACCAATCTGCGCGCGCAACTGACCAGCTTTGTAGGGCGCGCAGCAGAGCTGGCCGAGGTGATAACCCTGCTCCGCGAGGCGCGCCTGCTCACGCTGACCGGCCCCGGTGGAGTCGGCAAGACCCGCCTGGCGATCGAAGCAGCAGCCCAGATGCGGGAGCGGTTTACCGGCGGGGTATGGGTCGTGCCGCTGGCTTTCCTGCATGACCCTGAACAAGTGCCGCGCGCAGTCGCAACAGCGATCGGCCTATCATCATCGGCTGGGCCGGCGACCGTTGAAATGCTGTGCGATAAGCTGGCGGGCGATGCGCCGGTGTTGATCGTGCTGGATACTTGCGAGCACTTGATCAGCGCTTGCGCTGTGTTGGCGCTGCGCCTGGTGCAGATGTGCCCAAACGTCAGCGTCCTGGCCACCAGCCGCGAGCCGCTGAACGTGCCGGGCGAAGTGACGTGGCAGGTGCCGCCGATGCGCTGCGAAGAGGCGATGCAACTCTTCCTGGAGCGCGCGCGAGCGGTGCGCCCAGACTTTGTGCTGGATGAGGACGGCCAGGCGCTGCTGATTCAAGTTTGCCAGCAGTTGGACGGCTTGCCGCTGGCGATCGAGCTCGCTGCTGCGCGCCTGCGCGTGCTCTCGCTCGAGCAAATCGCGCAGCGCCTTGGCGATAGGTTCAACCTACTGACTGGCGGTAACCGCCTGGCGCCGCCCAAACAGCAAACGCTGCGCACAATGATTGACTGGAGCTACGACTTGCTCTCTGAGCCGGAGCGCATCCTGCTGCGCCGGCTATCCATCTTTACTACGGATTGGACGCTGGAGCTGGCCGAGGCGATCTGTAGCTGGGAGGAGTCGCCAAGCGAAACAGGGCAGGCTAATGGGCGTGCCGACCTGCGGCGTGAGGACGTGTTAGACGTGCTCACCCATCTGGTGAACAAGTCGTTGGTGATCGTGGACGACCGTGGGCCGCAGCCGCGCTACAGCTTGTCGAATACCATCCGGCAATACGCGCACGAAAAGCTGGTCGAGGCCGGCGAGTTTGATCGCATTTATCAACGCTATCTAACGTATCTCCCCTTTGGCCAGTCAATTCAGGAGTCGCTGCCGTCAAAGCGTCGCCGGCGCAAAACCCTAACTGCGTGATCGCCACTGCTAATCATCAAGGATGCGCCATCCGCTGGCAAGTGCCTTGGTGCGCAAGGCAGCATTAGCGACAGGCTGTTGGGCCAGGCTGAGCATGGGTATGTCGCCCTCTGTAAAGCAGCGACGAGCACGTCATCGCCTAGCCAGGTGCGCACCTTCGAGGCTTTAATCTGGCCAGTGGAGACTGGGCTGCTCAGCCGGCCGGTGGCGCGCCCATACCTATCGAAGGCCACGGGCGTGCCGATCGCTTCCGCGCTCAGCCGCGCTGCGAATAAGTCAGCAACGCGCTGATAGGTGCCCGACGCGATCAACAGGCGTGCGCCCCGTGCGCGCCACTGTTCCAGCTCAGCAACCACGCTCGTTCGCCGCGCCTGCCAGAGCGCTTCAGCGATGTAGGTGCTGAGCGCTTCTACATCGGCGGCTGAGAACCCTTGCATCACCCAGGTCATGTTCTTGAACCATAGCTCGCGGTATCGCTGCGCGTTGATCAGCCCAGCGCGGGCAGCCAGCGCGCCTGGCAGATGCAAGTAGAAAAACAGCGCGTATCTCAGCTTGCGCCCGTGAGACTTCACAAATTCGCCGAAGGCGCGCCAGCTCTCGCCGGTGGTCAGCGTGCCTTCCAGGTCAGACACGACAGCAGCCATGGCTACATACTCAGCGCACGGATGATGTCGGGGAGCAGAGCAGTCAGCTCCCCGGCTAGCAATCCGGCGTTGCCGTGTTGAGCGCGCCATCGTTCGCCGGCTGCTGCGTGAACGTAGGCGCCGCAGACGGCTGCGTCGAAGGGCGAAAGCCCCTGCGCCATGAAGCCAGCAATGCAGCCGGCCAGCACGTCGCCGCTGCCAGCCGTAGCCAAGGCTGGGTTGGCGAACGGCAACACGACACCGCGCCGGCCCGGCGCAGCGATCACTGTGTGCGCACCCTTCAGCACCACGATATGCCCCCATGCTTCGGCGTATTGCAGCGCGCATTCGATCCGATCGCCCTGGATCTCGCTCGCGCTGCGCTGCGTCAGGCGGGCCATCTCACCAGGATGCGGGGTGAGCACTGTTTGCGCTGGCACGTGCGACCACCAGGCTGGGATGCGAGCCAATAGGTTGAGCGCGTCGGCGTCGCATACTAAACCGCGCAGACCGGCCGCGAGTGACCCTAGGAGCGCATCGAGGAACGCAACGGTCGGCGCGGCTTGGCCGAGGCCAGGGCCGAGCAAGACTGCGCTCTCGCCGGTGGCTAGCGCGAGCCACTGGGCAATGGATGCGTGGCTCGGCGGCGCCAGAGCGGCGCTGGATTCGGGCAGGGTGAGGAAGATCGCCTCTGGGCAGGTCACGGCTGCGCTGGGTTTCACTGCGTCTGGCACTGCCAGCGCCACCAGCCCCGCGCCGACGCGATAGGCTGCGCGCGCAGCCAGCGCTGGCGCGCCCAGGTACTCGCTACAACCGCCGATCACCAAGACGCGGCCAAACGTCCCTTTGTGGGCGTCGCGTCGCCTGGCCGGCAGGCGCGCGCGCACCAGCGCTTCGTCCGCCAAGCGCACATCAGCGCACTGAGCGCCGGCGCGCCAATCCTCTGCTATGCCAGGCTCGATGCCAATGGATGTCACTACCAGTTCGCCGCAGGCCTGCGCTGCGGGGAAGCAGTAGTGGCCGCGCTTGGGAGCGTGAAAGGTGATTGTGAGGTCGGCCGGCACGGCGACGGGATCCAAGCCGCCGGTGTCGTAGTTCATGCCGGTGACTCCATCCAGGGCTACCAGCTTGCAAGGGGGTAGATTGGTCGAGCGTCGCCGGTGATTCACCTCACGCAGGATAGCGCGTAGGTCACCCTCGATCGGCCGCGAGACGCCGGTGCCCAGCAGCGCATCTACTATTATGTTGGCGTGGGTGACCATCTGATGTAGCACGCGCAGACGCATGTCGTTCTGCGCGTCGGCCATAAAAAGGCCCGCTGCGCGCGCAGCCAAGTAAACGGGATCGTCGTCTGGGCGAGGCCTGAGCAGATAGCATTGCACGGTCAAGCCGGCATTGGCCAGGGCAGTCGCACAGACCAGACCATCGCCGCCGTTATTGCCTGGTCCAATCAATACCAGGATGCGCGGATGTGCGATGCCCCAGGCTTCAATCCGTTGGCGGATGATCTGCGCTGCGCCTTGGCCGGCGTTTTGCATCATCTGCGCGTAACTAAGCCCGCGCGCATCCGCAGTGCGCTCCAGCGCGCGCATCTCGGCGACCGAGAGGATCTCCATCACGCAAGGAGCGCGCGCACTTCCTCCACGATGCGCTCGACAGTGAACCCAAAGTGTTTGTAGAGGTCCTTGTAGGGCGCGGACGCGCCGAAGCGGTCGTCGAGCGCTACAAAGCGCACAATTGGTCCAGCGTAGCGCTCCCAGCCCTGGGAGACGCCGGCTTCGATCACCACTTTTGGCAGGTCAATCGGCAGCATCGCCTGTCGGTATTCCTCGGTCTGCCGATTGAATAGTTCCCAGGAAGGGAAGGAGATCACGCGGGCGCGGATGCCCTGCTCGGCCAGGGCGCGGGCAGCATCCAGCGCCAGGCTAACTTCCGAGCCGCTGGCCACGAGCAGCACCTGTGGGTCTTCCACGTCGTGGATGACGTAGGCGCCGCGCGCGAAGCCCTCGCGCTTGGGCAGGATGGGCAGGGCTTGACGCGAGAGCAAGAGGGCCACTGGCCCTTCCTTCCATTCAATGGCCACCTTCCAGGCCTCGACGACCTCGTTTGCGTCGGCTGGTCGCAACGTGAGCAGATTAGGCATGGCGCGCAAGCTGGCCAGATGCTCTACCGGCTGATGGGTTGGGCCATCTTCGCCCAGGCCGATGCTGTCGTGGGTAAATACGAAGATGGTGTGGGCATGGCTGAGCGCTGCCAGACGAATGGCCGGCCGCATGAAGTCGCTGAAGCACAGAAAGGTGCCGCCATAGGGGATGACCCCGCCATGCAGCGCCATGCCATTCATGATGCCGGCCATGGCATGCTCGCGCACACCATACCGAATGTAGCGGCCGCTGAAATCGCCGCGCTGAAGCGACGCTGCACCTTTGGGCATTGTGTTGTTTGATGGCGTCAAGTCCGCCGATCCGCCCAGCAGGTTGGGTAGCTTGCTGGCCAGAACGTCCAGCACAGCGCCGCTGGCCGCGCGGGTCGCCAGTGGCTTCGCTGACGGGTCGAACACCGGGAGATCATCGGCCCATCCGGCTGGCAAGCGGCCTTCGATTGCGTCCAGCAGCTCTTGGGCACAGTCGGGGTGTGCGCGCTGGTAAGCGTCGAACAAGGTCTGCCAGGCTGCCTCGGCGGTTGCTGCGCGCTCCCCAATCGCCCGCCACGTCCGCAGCACATCTTCGGGAATGTAAAACGTCTTATCTGGGTCGGCACCATAGGCCAGCTTGGCGGCGCGCACCTCGTCCCAGCCAGGCGCGTCGCTATGCGCCTCGCGCGTGCCTTGGCGGTGTGGCATGCCTTTGCCGATGATGCTCTTGCAGATGATCAACGTGGGTTTATCGGTCACAACATGGGCTTCGTGGATAGCTGCCTCCACCTCGGCCATGTTGTGCGCATCTATGGTAATGGTGTGCCAGCCGTAGGCTTCGAATCGCTTGGGCACGTCGTCGCTATAGGCCAGCGCGGTGGGGCCGTCAATGGTGATGCCGTTGTCATCGTAGAACCACACCAGCTTGCCCAAGCCCAAGTGGCCGGCCAGCGACGCGGCCTCGTGGCTGACCCCCTCCATCAAGTCACCGTCGCTGACGATGGCGTAGGTGTAGTGATCCACGATGTTGAACCCTGCGCGGTTGTAGCGGGCTGCTAACCAGGCTTCGGCAATCGCCATGCCGACGCTGTTGGCAGTGCCGCTGCCCAGTGGTCCAGTGGTGACCTCAATGCCCGGCGTCAGGTGATTCTCTGGGTGGCCTGGGGTAATGCTGCCGAGCTGCCGAAAGCGCTTGAGCTGGTCGAGCGTCATCTCCGGATAGCCGGTGAGGTGCAGGATGGCATAGGGCAGCATCGAGCCGTGGCCGGCGGAGACGATCAGGCGGTCGCGGTTGAACCAGCGCGGATTGCGCGGGTTGAAGCGCATGAATTTGGCATACAGCACATAGGCCACATCGGCCATGCCCAGCGGCATGCCGGGATGGCCGGAGTTGGCGGTCTGCACAGCGTCGAGCGTGAGGGTGCGGATGACGTTGGCGCAGGCTTGATCAAGGGAAGAATAGGTGCTCATGGTTTCTCGCTGTTGCGCAGCGGACGACTGCGCATCCGTGGTTTTTCAAGATGTCGGGGATTATAAGTTTGCGGCTTGGTGGTTGATGGGACAAGACGCTGTCCGCTGACAACAGCGGAACTTGTTTGCAGCAGCAGATAAGGCGGGGCTTCTCCTCTCCAAGGTGGGCCGGCGCTGGCATTGTGCTTCTGCGACAGGCAGTTGTCGGCACTTCCCTTCGCGGGTGTTTGCTAAACGTGATATTGACAAGTGGTATGTGTAGCTCAACGTTGTAAAGCGAGCGCGTCCCACTACCGCTGCGCACACTACTGTATACTATCCATATTGTAATTCAGTGTTATTCTTCTAGCTCAAATCGTGTATGGTGCTGAGATGTCCGTAGGGCCAAACAAAGGTACTGCATTGGTGCTCGAGATCTTGCCAGCGTTTTTCGGGATCTACGGCATTGGCTGGCTATACGCTGGCAGGGTGGCCACCGGGCTGATCTTGCTGATCGTAGGCTTGATCATGATCTGGGGTGGCTACGCGGCTATCTTCGTGCTGGGCGTATTGACGTTCGGTTTAGGGTTTTTATGCATTTGTGCTGTCCTCGTCCTACAGCTCTTGATCGCAATCCTATCGGT
>Ga0308417_1001262_pt1 | contig 17521 bp, 22 predicted proteins | sample HotsprSampleOS65_FD_203528 | JGI IMG/M metagenome (GOLD analysis project Ga0308417, IMG submission 203528) | Hot spring phototrophic mat microbial communities from Octopus Spring, Yellowstone National Park, Wyoming, United States - 20090730_OS65 ... | reverse complement strand
TCGGTGACCGGCAACGGTCCGAGCCTGGTGGCCAGCTCGTCGAGGCGGGTGGAACCGCAGATGCCACACGACGAGGTCGCGGTCGTGAGCCGGGCCTCCGGCACCGCCGCCCGACCGCCGGTCTCGACGCTCACGACGTTGAAGTCGGATCCGGCTGCCGGACCGGTGCCGCAGTACCGGCAGGCCAGCACCGGCGCGCCCGCGAGCAGCCCCTCGGTCAGGCAGAACCCGGCCGCCAACTCGAAGTCGTGACCCGGGGTGCGCATGGTGGTGGTGACGAGGTGCCCGTCGAGGCGGATCTCGAGAGGCTCCTCGACGATCAGCTCATCCGGTCGGCGCCGTGCCGTCCCGGCCTGCCAGCGCGTCGTGAGCACCTTCGTGGACCGTCCCTGCGCCACCGTCGCAGGGTACCGAGTCACCTGCGGTGCAGCTCGGCGTGGAGGTGGTGGGTGAGGGGTTGGCCGACGGCGGCCATGGCCAGGTCGTAGCGCAACGTGTCGCCCTCGACCTCGATGCTGCGGGTGAGGGCACGCACATCCTTGGCCGTTCGGGTGCAGGTCACCGAGGTGGTCCGGATCTCGATCCGGGTGCGCTCCACCGTGCCCTCGTAGACCTCGACCACGCCTGTCGGGTGGGCCAGCAGCACCTCCAACCCCCGCTCGCCCACGGGGCGCCAGTACCCGGTCTCGGCGTGCATCGGGACCTCGGTCTGCGGATGCCGGGTGCGCTGCTGGTAGGCGAGGAACGGCTTGCCCACGTGGGAGAAGGTGACCACCTCGAGGTAGCTGAACGGCTCGATCGTCGGGTAGCCGCCCTCCCCGCGCCCCTCCCAGGTGCCGAGGAGGAACGCGAGCGGCACGAGGTCAGGATGCACCGGGGGCCCGTCCACGGCCCGGCACGCTACCGGTCCCGCCGACCGGAGCGGAGAACGTCCTCGGGCGCCCCCGCAGGGGCGCCCGAGGCACCGACCCGATCGATCCGGGGACGGGGACTAGAAGTCCTCCATGCCGCCGGGCACCGACGGCGTCTCCTTCTCCGGCTTGTCGGCGATCACCGCCTCGGTGGTCAGGAACAGGGCCGCGATCGACGCCGCGTTCTGCAACGCCGAGCGGGTGACCTTGGCGGCGTCGATGATGCCCGCCTTGACGAGGTCCTCGTACTCGCCGGTGGCGGCGTTGAGGCCCTCGGAGGGGGTGTCGAGGTGGCGGACCCGCTCGACGACCACACCGCCCTCGAGGCCCGCGTTGGCCGCGATCTGCTTGAGCGGCTCCTCGAGGGCGTGGGCCACGATGCGGGCACCGGTGGCCTCGTCGGCCGGGAGGTCCTTGGCCAGGTCCGCCACCTTGGCCTGGGCCCGCAGCAGGGTCACGCCGCCACCGGCGACGACACCCTCCTCGATGGCCGCCTTGGTGGTGCTCACGGCGTCCTCGATGCGGTGCTTCTTCTCCTTGAGCTCGACCTCGGTGGCCGCACCGACCTTGAGCACGGCCACACCGCCGGAGAGCTTGGCCAGGCGCTCCTGCAGCTTCTCCCGGTCGTAGTCGCTGTCGGTCTTGTCGATCTCGGCCTTGATCTGGTTGATGCGGCCGTTGATGTCCTCCTGGGAGCCGGCACCCTCGACGATGGTCGTCTCGTCCTTGGTGACGACCACCTTGCGCGCCTGGCCGAGCAGGTCGAGGGTGGTGTTCTCCAGCTTGAGGCCGACCTCCTCGGTGATGACCTGGCCGCCGGTGAGGATGGCCATGTCCTGCAGCATCGCCTTGCGGCGGTCACCGAAGCCCGGGGCCTTGACCGCCACCGAGTTGAACGTGCCGCGGATCTTGTTCACCACGAGGGTGGCCAGCGCCTCGCCCTCGACGTCCTCGGCGATCACCACGAGCGGCTTGCCGGCCTGCATGACCTTCTCGAGCACGGGGACGAGATCACGCACGGCGGTGATCTTCGAGCCGACCAGCAGGATGTAGGGGTTCTCGAGGACCGCCTCCATCCGCTCCGGGTCGGTGATGAAGTACGGCGAGATGTAGCCCTTGTCGAAGCGCATGCCCTCGACCAGGTCCATCTCGAGGCCGAAGGTGTTGGACTCCTCGACCGTGATCACCCCGTCCTTGCCGACCTTGTCGATGGCCTCGGCGATCATCTCGCCGATCTCGCTGTCGGCCGAGGAGATGCCGGCGACCTGGGCGATCTGGCTCTTGTCCTCGACCTCCTGGGCGAACGAGCGGATGGCCTCGACGGCGGTGTCGACGGCCGCCTCGATCCCCCGCTTGAGCGACATGGGGTTGGCGCCGGCGGCCACGTTGCGCAGGCCCTCGCGCACCATCGACCAGGCGAGCACCGTGGCGGTGGTGGTGCCGTCACCGGCGACGTCGTCGGTCTTCTTGGCGACCTCCTTCACCAGCTCGGCGCCGATCTTCTCGTAGGGGTCCTCGAGCTCGATCTCCTTGGCGATCGACACACCGTCGTTGGTGATCGTCGGTGCCCCCCACTTCTTCTCGAGCACCACGTTGCGGCCCTTGGGACCAAGCGTCACGCGCACGGCGTCGGCGAGCTGGTTCATCCCCCGCTCGAGCGCCCGGCGTGCCTGCTCGTCGAACTCGATGATCTTCGGCATTGGCGACTGTCCCTCCGTGTTGGGCGGGTTTCGGTTAGCACTCTCGGTACGAGACTGCTAACAGCCAACCAGACGGGACGCCGAATCGCAACCCGGTGTCGCCACCGGGCGCGCAGGTGGGTCGGCGGGATCATTCTCGGGTCCGCGAGGCCCATTCCGTTCAACGCCACCGGTGTCACCGCCGATGGCTGAGCATCACCTGTGCGGCGGGTTCCCGGAGGCCGGGGGCCGGTCACCCGCACCGGCGGGGTGGGGTGGCCGGCCGACGGTCAACCGCCGGCCACCGCCTGCATGATCGACACCGTCCCACCATCGGGCACCGGGGTGTCGAGGCCCTGCATGAACCGCACGTCGTCGTCGTCGACGAAGATGTTCACGTAGCGCACCAGGGCGCCGTCGGCATCGAGCAGCTTGTCCCGGAACCCGGGGTGGGCGGCCTCGAGGGCACCGAGCACCTCGCCGACGGTCGCCCCTTCGACCTCGATCTGGGACTGACCACCGGTCATCGTCCGGAACACCGGCGGCACGCGGACGGTCACGCTCATCGGGCACCTCGCTCTGCGGGCGACCGCCTGGCGGTCGCTGACACCTTGGACACGGGGATGCTACCGGTCCCCGCCGAGCGCGGGTCCGGGGCCTGCGACCCACCGGAAGGGACCTCGGTCACCTCCTGTTCACCCCTGCGCCCCTTGCCCGGCCAACACTGCGTCGTCAACCATGAGGCCGTGCTCGTGCCCATGATCCGTACGTTCCGGGCCGGTGAGTTCGATCCGGTCACCCTCGCGCACACGAAGCGCGACCGGATCTCGGTGTGTCTGCCGGCGCGCAACGAGGAGCCCACCGTCGGCCAGATCGTGGAGGCGATCCGCACCGAGCTGATCGAGCGGGTGCCCCTGGTGGACGAGATCCTCGTCGTCGACGACCACTCGACCGATCGCACCGCCGAGGTGGCGGCCGCCGCGGGCGCACGGGTGGTCCCGGCGGCGGAGGTGCTGGCCGACTACGGCGAGGGCCACGGCAAGGGGGAGGCGCTGTGGAAGTCGCTGTACGTGGCCGAGGGCGACCTCATCGTGTGGTGCGACGCGGACGTGCGCGAGTTCGACACCCGCTTCGTCGTCGGTCTCGTCGGCCCGCTCGTGACCCGGCCCGATCTGGCCTTCGTGAAGGGCTTCTACGAGCGGCCCCTCGACGGCCGCCCGGGTGGCGGGGGTCGGGTGACCGAGCTCGTCGCCCGGCCGGCCCTCGCCCTGCTGTACCCGCAGCTGTCCGCCATCATCCAGCCCCTGGCGGGTGAGTACGCAGGGCGCCGCTCGGTGCTCGAGCAGCTCCCGTTCGTCGAGGGCTACGGCGTGGAGATCGCGTTGCTCATCGACATCGCCGAGCGCTTCGGCGTCGAGGTCATGGCCCAGGTCGACCTGGGGGTCCGCCACCACCGCAACCGCCCGCTCGAGGAGCTGGCACCGCAGGCGGCCGAGGTGCTGCAGGCGGTCCTGCGACGGGCGGGATCCGGGCTCGCCCAGCGTCCGGCCACGCTCGTGCGTCCCAACCACGAGCCGGTGGAGATCGACGGGGCGGAGCGCCCGCCGCTGGTGGAGGTGCCCAGCTACCGGCCGCTGTCGTCCGGACGGTGGACCGAGACCGGCACGCCGTAGGCCATACGCACCATCGGCTCTGGGCCGATTGACCCATGCTGGGCGACGTAGTACACGGAGGGTGGTGAAGCAACCTCCTTCGGTGACCGACCGGCTGGCTGAGCTGGTCAGTGCCCTCACCGGTGCCGATCCATCGGCATCAGCCGTGGTCGTGTCCGACGCCGGCTCGGTCGAGGCCGACCCCGATCCGCTCGTGGTCGTGGCCCGGGCGCTGGTCCGCCTGGGCCGGACACCCGCGACCGCGCCGGTCGCCACCCCACCACCGCTCCCGCGCCGCCGGGCGCAGGCACTGACCTGATGCCGATCGTCGGGTCCTGACCGTCGCCACCACCCCGGCAGTGGCAGCGGCCTCTACGCTGGGGCTGGTGTCCGAGCAGCCGGAGCGACCCACGACGCCGCTGTGGCTGCTCGCCGTCGTGGGTGTGCTCGCCGCCATCGGAGCGGTCACCGTCCTCGGGTGGCTGCTCGGCGCGTTGGCGGGTCTGGTGAAGCTCGCCGTCGTTGTGGTGCTGGCCGCGCTGATCGTCGGTGCGCTGCGCAGCGCAGTGCGCCGCTGAGCCCGACGCGGCGGGCGACGCCCCCTCAGGGCCGGGCCGCCAACCACTCCCCCACGGCGGTCTGGACGCAATCCGCAGGGTCGGCCAGCGCCGCCTCCCGCCCGAACCGCTCGACCAGGGAGATCGCCGTGACCGGAGACGGAACGGGGGTGAACAGCTCACCGGCCACGACGAGAGCCGGCACGCGCAGCACCGCCGCCAGCTCCAGGACCCCACCGACGACCTTGCCGTGGAAGGACTCCTCGTCGACGAAGCCCTCTCCGGTGACGACCAGGTCGGCTCCGGCCATCCGCTCATCGAGGCGCACCTCCTCGGCCACCAGATCGAAGCCGGGCACGAGCTCTGCGCCCACGGCCGCCAGACCACCCGCCAGACCACCAGCGGCGCCGCTTCCGGGGATCGTGGTGACATCGACGCCGTAGTCGTGTCGGTAGACCTGGGCGAGCCGCTCCAGGCGGCGACGCAGCAGCGCCACCTGGGCGGGTGTGGCCCCCTTCTGGGGGGCGAACACCGCTGCGGCGTCGACGAAGGTGGTACGCACGTCACAGGCGACGACCAGCTCGACCGACCGGAGCCGCTGCACGGGATGCAGCGCCCGCAGCGCCCCCAGCCCGCCGTCGGTGGTGGCCGACCCTCCGACCCCGACCAGCACCCGGGTCGCGCCGGCCTCGACGGCGGCCGCGATCAGCTCGCCCGTTCCGTACGTGGTCGCCGCCACCGCATCGTTGCCCTCGGCGCCACCAACCAGCGCGAGCCCCGACGCCCTGGCCATCTCGATCACCGCCCGCGCGGGGTCCAGTCGCCACGCGGCATCCACCGGGTCCCCCAGCGGTCCGGTCACCGTCGTCACCCGGTTCGGTCCACCGAACGCCTCGAGGAAGCCGTCGCCCCCGTCGGCCATCGGCACCGGATCGCACCGGTGGCCGAGCGCAGCGGCCGCCCGGCAGACGGCCTCGGCGATGACCGAGGCCGAGGCCGTGCCCTTGAACTTGTCCGGTGCGGCCACCACGTGCACGGGCGTCATTGTCCCCGACGGCGGCCGGGCCGGCCGCCACGGCGCTCAGCGACCCGGTGACACCCTCGGGGTAGGGTCGGCCTGCCATGGAGGGCGCACCACCAGTCGTCGTCGTGTCCAACCGGGGTCCTCTCTCGTTCGAGATCGGCCCCGACGGCCTCGTCGCCCGTCGGGGTGCCGGTGGTCTCGTCTCGGGACTCGCACCCCTGCTGGCCGACACCGGGACGGTCTGGATCGCAGCGGCGATGACCGAGGCGGACCGGCTGGCGGCCGAGCGGGGCGTCGTCGACGCGGAGGGGTTCCGGGCACACCTGCTCGCCCCGGACGAGGCCACCTACCGGGCCGCCTACGACGTGGTCTGCAACCAGACGCTCTGGTTCCTCCACCACGGGCTCTGGGACCTCGCCCGGCGCCCCCGCTTCGATCGCCACTGGCGTCGAGCCTGGGAGGCGTACCGATCCGTCAACCGGGCCTTCGCCGACGTCGTGGCCCGGGTCGCGCCCGACGGCGCCCGGGTCCTGATCCAGGACTACCACCTGTGCCTGCTGGCGCCGGCCCTCCGCCGCGAGCGACCCGACCTGCGCCTGGTGCACTTCACCCACACCCCGGTGGCAGGACCGGACCTGTTCGGCGTGCTCCCCACCGACGTCGCCCTCGAACTGCTCGAGGCGATGGCGGCACACCACGCCTGCGGGTTCCACACCCCCCGGTGGGCACAGCGCTGGCGATCCTCCTACCAGGAGCTGGTCGGGCATCCGCCCGACTGCGGGGTGTTCGTGGCCCCGCTCGGACCCGACCCCGCCGATCTGGCCGCCTCCGCCGCCTCCGCCGAGAGCCGGCGCGCCTTCGAGGCGCTCGATGCCACCGTGGGGGACCGGGCCCTGCTGGTGCGGGTCGACCGCATCGAGCTGTCCAAGAACCTGCTGCGGGGGTTCCTCGCGTTCGACGAGCTGTTGACCGGCTGGCCCGAGTGGCGCGAGCGGGTCGTGTTCGGGGCGTTCTGCTACCCCTCACGTGAGAAGCTGAGCGAGTACCTCGCCTACCGCCAGGAGGTCGAGGCGGTCGTCACCGACATCAACCGGCGGTGGTCGACACCGGGCTGGACCCCGATCCTGTTCGAGACCGACGACGACTACCCACGCTCGGTGGCCGCCCTGCGCCGCTACGACGTCCTGCTCGTCAACCCTATCCGCGACGGTCTGAACCTGGTCGCGAAGGAGGGGCCCCTGCTCAACGAGCGGCACGGCCTGCTGTGCCTCAGCACGGAGGCCGGCGCCTGGTACGAGCTCGCCGGCACCGCCCGACGGATCGACCCCTACGACATCTCCGGCACCGCCGAGGTGCTCGCTGCGGCCCTGGGCGCCTCGGCCGATGAACGCCGGGCCGAGGCCGACGAGCTGCGGCGCCGAGCGGCCGCCCGGACACCACGGGACTGGCTGGCCGACCAGCTGCGGGCGGCGGAGCCGGGCGCGCCGCCGAACCCTGCGACCGGTCAGCCCCTCGGGTGATCGCAGAGGTGCTCGATGAGGGCGAGCACCTCCCGCGGGCCGTCGAGCACCACGTCGGCGCGCTCTTCCAACCCGGCGGCCTCTCCCGAGCTGCGGACCGCCACCCGTGCCACCCGTACCCCGGTCCCCTCCAGCTCGTCGAGCGCGTCGAACGCCCGGAGGTCGGCATGGTCGTCGCCGACGAAGCACACCGTCCCGAGGCCGGCGGCCAGCTCGAGCACGGCGGTCCCCCGGTCAGCCGGGATGGGCGGGTGGAGCTCGACCGACATGCGCGCCGGCCGCCAGCACAGCCCCGAGCGTCGAGCCTGCTGCTGCGCCCACTCGCGCACCGCGCCCTCGATGTCGGGACGACCCCGGAAGTGCAACGTGAGCGAGATCCCCTTCGACTCGACCCGCATCCCCTCCGGGCCACGGGCCCGGGACACGGCGGCGACGTCGTCGACGACCTCCCGCCACACGCCCCCCGACGGGTGCTCGCGGCGTTGCGCTCCCTGCACCACCTCGAGTCCGTCGAGCCCGGCGAGCAGGAGCGATCCACCGAAGAATCGCTGCAGGAAGCTCACCGGCCGGCCCGAGAGCACCCCGACCCGGGCGTAGCGCTCGGCGAGAGCCTCCACCGCGGGCACCGCCCCGTCGAGCGGTTCGGCATCGGCCGGATCGTCGGTGATCTCCGCGAGGGTCCCGTCGAAGTCGAGGAACACACCGGCCTCACCGGGCGCCTCCAGCAGGGGTCTGAGGGCGGTCGACCGGGCCGTCAGGTCGTGCACGAGCCGACAATAGCGAGCGGGTGGAGCGTCCCGATCCGCGCCGGTGTGACCTGCGGGTCCGGAACGGCACGCCGGCGGTCAGGCCTTGTCGGTGCCGATCACCACGAGCACGGTCGCCCCGTCGAGGGTGACCGGCGGCGACGACGGCAAGGGCTGGACGCTCGCGATGCCGAGCGCCTGCGCCACCGCATTGGCGTCAGGTTGGGCGTTGGGGGTGAAGTACACGACGCTGGTGGTGGTGGTGTCGGCGTTGGCGGTGTCGACGTTGGTGTACCCGACCGCCTTCAGCCGGTCCGCGTTCGATCCCGCCACCCCGGCCTTGCCGGTCCCGTTCGCCACCAGCACCGCGACCGACGCCGGCGGGTTGCCGACCGGGGCGATCGTGGTGGTCGTCGTGGCCTCCCCGAGGGGAACCGGTGCGGCGGTGGTGGTCGTGGTCGGCTGACCCGGTGTGGCCGTCTCGACGAGGCCACCCTCCTGGGCGAGGCCCTTCCACAGCAGCAGGAGACCGACCAGCACCGCGGCCGCGAGCAGCACGGCACCGACGGTGCGGGCCCGCGGGTCGTCACCGTCCGCCGGTGGCGGTGCGGAGGCGGGCGGGCGGGGGGCGGTCACCGTCGGTTCGGTTCGATCGTGCGGTCGCCGGCGGCGCCGGCGCGACGCCGGTCACGCCGGCGGCGGAGGCGGCGGACCACCAGCGGGTCGTGGGCGTAGGCGTCGGCCCGGTCCACCAGCGCGGCGAGCACCTGGTAGTAGCGGGTCGGTGAGAGGCCGAGATGCTGCCGGATCAGCTCCTCCTTGGCGCCGGGGTGCTGCCACCACGAACGCTCGAAGTCGAGGATCGCACGCTCCCGGTCGCTGAGCTGCATCCCGTCGATCCTTCCCCGACCGGATCGGGATTGCAAGGACCATGGCCCGGCGCCAGCGCTGATCCGCCCACCCCGGTGCCCGGCCTACGCTGGGGTCGGTGCCCGGGTAGCTCAGCGGGAAGAGCAGCTGTCTTGTAAACAGCAGGTCGTGGGTTCGAGTCCCACCTCGGGCTCTGGCACGGTCGACGGCCCGGTGCCCGTCGGGCCCGACGACCCCGGGGCCGGTCGCGCCCGGCGCTCAGACCACGGTGCAGGTCCCGTCGGTTCCGATCCGCTCGACGCGCTTGACGCCGCTGGCGTAGCCGCCCTGGTACACCTGGACCTCGGCGGTGGGGTCCCGTTCGAACACGTAGGTCGACGCAAGCTCGCAGGAGGCGAGCGCGGTGGCGTCGTCGAGCTCACCCGCGGCGTAGAGCTGGACGGTCTGGGTGCCGAGGTAGGTCACGGCGATGACCCCGTCACCGGTCGTCCAGTCATACAGCGCCCCGACGGTCGCGTCTTCGGCGTTGAGGTACTCGAGCAGCTCCGTGGTGCCCACCTCGCTCGCGTCCTGCGCAGCGTCGCCGGCATCGGTCGTCGGGGTCGACGGGAGACCGGTCGTGTTCGGCGCGGCCGTGGTCGTCGGCGCCCCGGTCCCGTCGTCGCCCGAACACGCCGTGACACCGGCGAACAGGATGAGCAGCGCCGTCGCGGCGCCGCGGGAACGGTGGACGTGATCGGTGTGCATCGTGCCCCCTCACGGTTCGGGACGCTCCCGCCGGGCGGAGGGAGTCGAGCCGGTCGATTCTGCCACCTCCGGCACCCACGCGGTCGACTCGGCGTGGCCCCGCAACCCCGTAGGATCCGTCATCGCCGCGGCTGGCGTGCACAGGGACGGGGGAGGATGCCCGAGCGACCGATCGAGGAGGGCCTGTTCGTCGACGACCGCGCAGGCCGTACCCGCCTCATCGGCGGGAGCTGCCCGGCGTGTGGTCGGGTCCACTTCCCCCGTGCGGCGCACTGCCCGTGGTGTGGCGCCCGTGGTGTCGTCGAACGGCTGCTGTCGCCGGAGGGGACGCTGTGGGGCTGGACCGAGGTGACCGCCGCCCCGCCCGGCTACGAGGGTCCGGTCCCCTACCACCTCGGGGTCGTGGAGCTGCCCGACGGCATCAGGGTGGTCACCCGGCTCGTGGCCGACGCCGCGGACGAGCTCCGCTTCGGAGCGCCGATGCGGGCCGTCACCGACGCGGTCGCCGAGGACCCGGACGGCACGGTGGTGCTGAGCTGGGCGTTCACCCCGACCGGAGGTCGACCGTGACCGTCGTGGAGGTGGCCGGGGTCGGCCTCCACCCGTTCGGTCGCTTCGACACGACCCTGACCGAGCTCGGGGTCACCGCCGTGCGCGCCGCGCTCGACGACGCCGGCATCCACGGTCGGGACGGGTTCCAGGCCGCCTTCTGCGGCACGGCCTACGGCGGGGTCGCCGCCGGCCACAAGGTGCTCGCGGCGCTGGGCCTCACGGGTGGCCCCATCGTCGATGTCGAGGCGGGGTGCGCCAGCGGCGCCGCCGCCCTCATGCTGGCGGCCTCGGCCATCCGTGCCGGCCAGTACGACACCGTGCTCGTGTTCGGGATCGAGAAGATGCCGAAGGGCATCATCCGGTCCTCGTTCTTCGAGCCGTGGCGCGAACGGGCCGGGCTTGCCGCCACGCCGGCCTACTTCGCGCTCCGGGCCCAACGGCTGATGCGGGACTCGGGCGTGACCAGGGAGGACCTGGCCGCGGTCGTGGTGAAGAACCGCCGGCACGGGGTCGCCAACCCCGACGCCATGTTCCGGCGGGAGGTACGTCCCGAGGAGGTGCTGGCCTCACGGGTGGTGTGCGATCCGCTCCATCTGTGGATGCTGTGCTCCCCGAACGAGGGGGCCGCCGCCGTGGTGCTGCGCCGCGGACCTGCGACCCGCGGGGCGGTCCGCGTGGAGGCCGCCGTGCTCCGATCGCACCTGCCGGGCAACGTGCTCGGTGAAGCCACGCCGCTGTGCGGGCTGGTCAGCGACGACGTGCCCGCCCCGTCGACGCTGGCTGCCGATGACGCCTACGAGGCGGCCGGGCTGGGCCCGGAGGACCTCGATGTCGTGGAGTGCCAGGACACCGACGCGGCGCGGGAGCTGCTCGCCTACGAGGAGCTCCGCCTGTGCCCACCGGGGCGCAGCGCGGCGATGCTGCGCGCCGGCGAGACGGCTCTCGGTGGGCGGCTCCCGGTCAACCCGAGCGGCGGCCTGCTGTCGAAGGGGGAGCCGCTCGGCGCCTCGGCGCTCGGTCAGGTGGTCGAGCTGGTCCGCCAGCTCCAGGGTCAGGCCGGGGACCGCCAGGTCGACCGTGCACGGGTGGGACTCGCCCACACCGTGGGCCGGGGTGCGAACGCCTCGGTCACGATCCTGCGGCGCTGATCGCCCCCGGCGCGGGTCGTCGACGACGCCGCTCGAGCCGCAGCGGCCTCAGGGAGCGGTCGTGGTGGACGAGGCAGCGGCCTGCGCGAACGGGTCGCAGTCGTCGATGAGGGTGACACCGGCGCCGACCGGGGCCCGTGAGCCCCAGGCCCAGTAGCGCGTCACGATCGGGGGCACCAGCTCGGGCGGCACGACGTAGGAGACCTCGTCGCCCTCGACCACCACCGGCACCGGCAGGGTGGTCCGGGTCGCGGTGGTCGTGCCGTCGTAGGTGATCAGGGTGACCACCCGGGACCCCGCCTCGAGCTCGGTCTGGATCTCGAAGCTGCCCGCCCGGCCCGAAGGTCCCTGGAACACGAAGAACGTCGGGTCCGGCACCGACCCGGGCGGCCCGGCGACGCGGAAGCGGACCTCGAGGCCGGCGTCGGTGAGCTCGGCCGAGGTCTCGACCAGGTCGATCCCCGCCGGTTCGCCCAGGGTGCCCGACTCCTTCGTCGACTCCCCGAGATCACCGGTCACGTCGCTGCAGCGGTCGCCACCCGGTGGCGGGGTCGGGACGGTGAGCGCAGCCGGTTCGGCGGCCTCGTCGCCGGTCCCGCCCGACGAGCAGGCGACCAGCAGGACCAGTGCCGCGACGGCTGCGAGCACACAGGTGAGGGGCGGAACGCACGAACGACGCACGGGAGACACGGATGACCATCGTCGCGCGTGCTGACGCCCACCCCGGCGCGCCCCCCGGGCCGCCCGGCGGTGACCCGGATCAGGCGCCGGTGGGACCCGCGAGGCGGCGACGGGCCACCTCGAAGCAGGCGAGCGCCCCGGCGGCCGCCACGTTGAGCGACGCCAGACGGCCGAGCAGCGGGATGGCGGCCACGAGATCGCAGCGCTGGCGCACCAGGCGGGACAGCCCCCGACCCTCCGCCCCGAGCACGAGGGCGATCGGCTGTGCGGCGTCGACCTCGAGCTCGAACAGCGACCGCTCACCACCGGCGTCGAGCCCGACCGTGAGCACCCCGCCGGCCCGCAGCACCCCGATGGCGGAGGGCAGCCCGCCGACCAGCGCCATCGGCAGGTACTCGATGGCCCCGGCGGCCGCCTTGGCCACCGTGGGGGTCACGTGCACCGCCCGGTGCCGGGGCAGCACCACCCCGGTGACCCCTGCGCACTCGGCCGAGCGCAGCGCCGCTCCCAGGTTCTGGGGGTCCGTGATCCCGTCGAGCAGCAGCAGGAACGGGGCCTGGCCACCGCCCGGCACGAGCAGCTCGTCCAGGTCCACCTCGGGCAGCGGTGCACAGCGCGCCACCACCCCCTGGGGAGCTTCGGTTCGGGCCTCCGCGCGGAGTCGTGACGCGCTGACCTGCCGCACCGGCACGCCGAGTCCGGCGGCGAGCTCGGTGATGTCCTCGAGGATCTCCGAGTCGTCCCGATCGGCCGAGACCAGCACCTCGCGCACCCGCCGCCGGCCGGCCAGGAGCAGCTCCCGCACGGCCTGCCGGCCCTCGACCTGCTCGCCGCCGAGCGTCCTGCGGACCCGCCCAGGCCCCGGCGTGGCCCGGGCACGGGACCCGCTGCGGCTGCGACCGGCGGAGCGTCCCGCCGGCCGACCCCCGGGGCCGGCCCGGCCCGGGCGGGGACCCCGTCGTGCTCGGCTCACGGCGCACCCACCAGCGCGACCGCGTAGCAGACGACCCCCTCGCCCCGGCCGATCGCGCCCAGCCCCTCCGCCCGGTTGCCCTTGACCGACACCGGCGCCCCCACCGCCTCGCTCAGCCGCTGCTCCATCTCGGCACGTCGGGGAGCGAGCCGGGGTCGCTCGCACACGACGCTGCAGTCGACGTTGGCCGGTTCCCACCCGGCGGCGCGCACCCGTCGGGCGACCTCGGCGAGCAGCACCAGCGAGTCGGCGCCGGCCCAGCGGGGGTCGGTGTCGGGGAACAGGGCTCCCAGGTCGCCCAGACCGGCGGCGCCGAGCAGGGCGTCGGCGACTGCGTGGGCGACGACGTCGGCGTCGCTGTGGCCGGCGAGCCCGCGCTCGCCCTCGAACACGACCCCGCCGAGCACGAGGCTCCGGACGGGGTCGTCGGAGAATGCGTGGACGTCGAAGCCCTGACCCACCCGGAGCCGCACGGACGTCGACGCTACCGAATCAGCGGAGGTACAGCGCTGCGACTGCGAGGTCGTGGGCGTAGGTGATCTTGAGGTTGGTCGGCTCACCGGGCACCACGAGCACCTCGCCGCCGGCGGCCTCGACCAGGGCGGCGTCGTCGGTGGCATCGGCGCCGGACGCATGCGCCCATCGCAGCAGGTCGGCCCGGAACGCCTGGGGGGTCTGGACGGCCACCAGCTCCGACCGGTCGAGCGTCTCGGCCACCCGACCGTCGATCACCCGCTTGATGGTGTCGGTCACCGGCAACCCGGGGATGGCCGCCGCTGCTCCCGCCCGCACGGCGCCGATCACCGCTGCGAACAGCCCTGCCCCGGCGAGCGGACGGGCGGCGTCGTGCACCACGATCACCTCGGCGTCGTCGGGGACGGCGGCCAGCCCGGCCCGCACCGAGTCGGCCCGGTGGCGTCCACCGACCACCGTGACGTCCGCCGCCGGCTCCGGGTCGTCGGCGCGCTCGGGGGAGACCACCAGCACGACCCCGTCGGTTGCGCCGCGGGCGTGGTCGAGCGACCAGTCGATGACCCGGCGCCCCTGGAGGGTCTCGTACTGCTTGGGGATCACCCGGCCGAACCGGGAGGAGCTCCCGGCCGCCAGCACGATCGACCAGACGCTCAGGTCAGGGCCTCGTCGAGTCTGGCCTCGGCCTCCTCCTCGCTGACGTTGATGGCGAAGGTCAGCTCGGAGACGAGGATCTGCCGGGCCTTGGCGAGCATGCGCTTCTCCCCGGCCGAGAGACCCTTGTCCTTCTCCCGCAGGGACAGGTTCCGCACGACCTCGGCGACCTGGTAGACGTCGCCGGACTTCAGCTTCTCGACGTGGTTCTTGAACCGTCGGGACCAGTTGGTGGGCATCCTCGCCTCCTTCTTGCGCAGGACGGCGAAGACCTCCTCGACCTCCTCGTCGTTGATGACCTCGCGGAGCCCGACCTCGTCGGTGTTGTCGGCGGGCACCATGAGCGTCAGGTCACCGTAGGCGAGCCGGAGGATCAGGTACTCGCGCTCCTCACCGAAGGCGTGCTTGCGCTCGCGCCGCTCGATGACGGCGGCACCGTGATGCGGATAGACGACCTTGTCACCGACGTCGAAGGACATGGCGGAACCAGCACCTCGTTGGTGGCGTACCGGACCTCTCCAGGGTAGAGACCGGACCGGGGATCGACAAATGACCCAGGCCCCCGCCCGCAACGACGTCCGGGCGCCGCGCACTACGATCCACGACGTGGTGGATCGCGCCCTGCTCGCCGAGACCGAGCTGTTCCGGGGCCTCGACCCGGGGGATCTCGACCGGATCGCCGACGCCGGCGAGACCCGCTCGTTCAGCCGCGGCGACGTCATCTTCACCGAGGGGGACGACCCCACCGAGCTGTTCGTGGTCGCCTCGGGCCGGATCGCGATCGCCAACCGCTCGGTCGACGGACGGGAGTCGGTCGTGGCGCTCATGGAGACGGGGGACCTGTTCGGGGAGATGCCCCTGTTCGACGGGCTCGCCCGTTCGGCCGAGGCGCGGGCGCTCGAGCCGTCGGAGGTGATCGCCATCCCCTACGAACCCCTCCGAGCGCTCTACGAGGCCCAGCCGGAGCTGCTGTGGAACGTGGTCGCGCTGCTGGCCGGGCGGCTGCGCAGCACCGACGAGGCCCTCGCCGACTCGGTCTTTCTCGATGTGACCGGTCGCACCGCCAAGCGGCTCCTCGAGCTCGCCGGCGACGCCGAGGAGTTCTCGCTCCCCGTCACCCAGGAGGAGCTCGCCGGCATGGTGGGCGCCTCGCGTGAGCGGGTCAACAAGGCGATCGCCTCGTTCGTCCGGCTGGGCTGGATCGAGCAGGCCGACCGGCGGTACCGGATCACCGACCGCGAGCAGCTCAGCCGTCGGGCCCGCTGATCCCCTCGTCGGGCTCGCTGAGCCCTCCGTCCGGGCTCGGACCGTCGCCACCGGCGAGGAACGCCAGCGCCCGCTCCCAGGCGTCAGCGGCGTCCTGCGGTCGGTGGGCCGGACGATCCGGGTCGTGGACGAACCCGTGCTCGGCGCCCTCGTAGCGGACCACCCGGACCCCGGCAGCCTCCAGGGCGGCCACGTCTCCGGCGGGCGTCCAGACGTCCTCGGTCCCGACGATCGCCATGGTCGGGCACCGCCGGGGTGAGGCGAGGGCCTCGAGGGGCTCTCCCTGGGTCGGACTGCGCCATCGCTCGGGGACCCGGATCATCCCGTAGAAGGCCACCGCCCGGTCGAAGCGCCCGGTGCCTGCGGCCTTGAGCGTGTACATGCCGCCCATGCAGAACCCGAGCACGCCGACCCGCTCGGCGCCGGTCAGCTCGGCGGCGGCGACGGCATCGGCGAGCAGGCGGTCGTCCCGCAGGTCACCCACGTGGTCGAGTCGCCACTCGAGCGGGCGGTCCTCGAACCCGGGGAACGGCTCGATGGCGCAGACCACCCATCCGGTGCGCTCGGCGAGGGTGCGGACGTGGTCGTCGAACAGGGGCCGCAGGCCCATGATGTCGGGGATGACCACCAGACCCCGCGAGGGGGAGCCACCTGGCCGGACGAGCTCGGCCGGGGTTCCGGAGGGAAGACGGACACGCACGGCTCAGGAGTAGCGGTCCAGGATGCTGGATTCGGCCAGACGGGCGAGGCCCTCCTTGATCGCCTTGGCCCGGGTCTCACCCACCCCCTCCACCTCGTCGAGGTCGTCGAGGGTGGCCCGCATGATCTTCGGCAGGGTCCCGAAGCGCTCGACGATGTGGCCGATGACGGTCTCGGGCAGGCGGGGGATGCGCGACAGCAGCCGGAAGCCTCGCGGTTGGAGGGACTCGTCGAGGTCGCTGGCCGCGCTGGGGAGGTGGAGCACCTCGGCCACCTTGCCCAGCACGAGCAGCTCCTCCGTGTCGAGCTCGGAGAGCCGGGCCAGCGCCTCCTCGAGGTGCCATCCGGCGTCTTCGTGGAAGTAGTCCAGGAGCACCATCCGGCGTTCGTCCTCGACCCCGGCGAGCACCTCCTCGAGCTGGAGGCGGACCAGGCGGCCGTCAACCCCGAGCTCGACGATGGCGTCTTCGATCTCCTCGGCGATGCGCAGCACCATCTCGGTCCGTTGGAGCAGCACGACCACGTCGCGCACCGTCACCAGATCCTCGACCTCCAGCGCCGAGAGCGCCTGCGAGACCTCGACGAGGCGGTTCTTGTAGCGCTCGAGGGTCTGCAGTGCCTGGTTGGCACGGTCCAGCAGCCGTGGGATGGACACGAGCTGGTGCTTCTCGGCGCCGACGTAGACGGCGATGATGGACATGTCCTCCGACACCGAGATGACGGGGACGTCGAGGGAACGGGCGACCCGCTCGGCCGTGCGGTGCCGGGTGCCGGTCTCGGAGGTGGGCACGTTGGGGTTGGGCACCAGGTGGACGTTGGCCCGGGCGATGCGGCTGGCGTCGGGCGCAAGGATGATGGCGCCGTCCATCTTGGCGAGCTCGGAGAGCCGTTGCGGGCTGAACGCGGCGTCGAGGAGGAACCCGCCGGAGCAGATGTTGAGCACCTCCGGCCCGTCCCCCACGACGATGAGTGCGCCCATACCGGCCTGCAGGATGCGGTCGAGTCCCTCCCGGAGCGGCTTTCCAGGCGCCACTGCAGCAAGGGCCTGAAGCATCGCCTCGCTGCGCCGGGTCACGTCTGGAGTCTAGTTGGTGACCCCTGCACGACGGGGAGGACCGTCGCGACCGCACAGGCCGGCCGCTCACGGCAGCGGCATCCCGCTCAGCGCCACCGCCTCTCCGACGGTCCGGGCCCGTCGCAGCGCCAATCCGGGTGGTGCGGTCCGCACCGGGTGCGGAACCACCGCGGCGCGGAAGCCCAGGCGGGCGGCCTCGGCCAGCCGCCGGTCGGTGTGCGCCACCTGACGGAGCTCCCCGCCGAGGCCCACCTCCCCGAGCGCGACCAGTTCGGCGGGCACCGGACATCCGGCCT
>Ga0308417_1001261_pt1 | contig 17530 bp, 16 predicted proteins | sample HotsprSampleOS65_FD_203528 | JGI IMG/M metagenome (GOLD analysis project Ga0308417, IMG submission 203528) | Hot spring phototrophic mat microbial communities from Octopus Spring, Yellowstone National Park, Wyoming, United States - 20090730_OS65 ... | reverse complement strand
ATCGCGGCGGCTACTACGACCACGCCGGCGCCCTGCGCGACATGGTGCAGAATCACCTGCTGCAGCTCACGGCCCTGGTGGCGATGGAGCCGCCGGCCGGCCTGGAGGCCCGCAGCGTCCGCGACGAGAAGGTGAAGGTGTACAGATCCATCCGCCCCATCCGGCCGGTGGCGGTCGATCGCCTCGCCGTGCGCGGCCAGTATGGCGCCGGAAGACACGCTGGGCGGAGCACCCCCGGCTATCGGCGCGAGGAGGGCGTTGCACCCGACTCGCGCACCGAGACCTTCGCGGCCGTCAAGCTCTTCATAGACAACTGGCGCTGGAGCGGGACGCCGTTCTATCTGCGCACGGGCAAGTTCCTGGCCGAGAAGGTCTCGGAGGTTGTGGTGCGGTTCCGCTCGCCGCCGCAGACGCTGTTCCAGGTGCAGTGCGACACGCCGGTGTATCCCAACGACCTGGTGGTGCGCGTGCAGCCCAACGAGGGCCTGAGCCTGAGGCTCAACGGCAAAGTGCCGGGCGGAGCGATGAGCATCAGGCCGGTGGCGCTGGATTTTCTCTACGCCAGAGCTTTCAGGAAGGAACCGCCGGAGGCCTATGAGCGGCTCATCCACGACGCAATGAGCGGCGATCAGACGCTGTTCATCCGCGGCGATGAGGTCGAGGCCGCCTGGAGTCTGATCGATCCCATCGAACAGGGCTGGGCCGAGTCGAAGACGCCGCCGCAGGAATATGCGCCGGGTTCGTGGGGCCCGGCGGCCGCCGCCGACCTCATCGAGCGTGACGGGCGGCGCTGGCTACAGAACGGCGGGGAAACCGAGCCGATCGTGGCCTGTGCGCTGTGACGGCGCCGCGCGTGCATGCCGCGTTCCCGGCCGCTATGATCACCCTTGGAGGCAACCAGCATGGCCCAGTCAGTCTCAAACGAACGCATCACGATGTCGCCCCGGCCGTCATGGGATGACTATTTTATGGCGCTGGCGGAACAGGTCAGCCGGCGTTCGCCCGACCCCAACACCAAACACGGCTGCGTGCTGGTCGACGCCGACAGGCGCGTCATCAGCACGGGCTACAACGGACCGGTCTCCGGTCTGCCCAACGACATGGTGCCGCTCGAGCGGCCGGCCAAGTACAACTGGTTCATCCATGCCGAGGACAACGCCGTCGCCTTCGCACGATGCGACCTGCGGGGCGCTACGGCGTATGTCACAGGCCAGCCCTGCGCCGCGTGTTTCCGGCGGCTGCTCCAGGTGGGCATCCGACGTATCGTCTACGGCGAGCGTCAGGCCGCCAGCATCACGCCCGAGGAGACCGATGCGTGTCGGAAGATGGCCGAGGCACTGAAAGTGCAGGTCGTTCAGTGGCGGCCGAGTGCCGGAGCGGGCGGCGTAAGCGGCCTGGTGCGATGTACCGCAACATGAGCAATCTCGATCGAGCTGCACGGCTGGCCGCGGGCGTGGCGATTGTTGGCGGCGGTCTTGCTCTCGCGTCGCTGTGGTCCCTGGCCGGCATTCCACTGATCGCCACGGCGCTGGTGGGCTACTGTCCGGGCTATTGCGCCTGGCGGCACCTGACGGGCCGGGGGCGAGCCTGCGGATGCGAGGCCGAGAGCTGCACAATCACCCACCCTTGCGCACCGCAACGTAACTTTCAAGCCGCGACCAGCCCCCATGCGAAAGCTCCTGACAGCGATGGCGGCGCCGATGGGCGGCCATCCCACGAAGGCCAGAACGCGGCCGACGCCGGTGGCAACAGCCGGTATGGCCCTGGGAAGCGCTGATCAGGTCCGCCCAGACGCTCACGGCATCCATGAGCGTGGTGATGGCCTGGTCGGAGCCTTTGCGTTGTCGGTATGGAACCTTTTTCGGCGTGTGGAGGCCCCTTCAAGCTCCTCCGCGGTGTGACACCGCGCGTTTTCGCGTTGAAGGCTGCACTGCCCACCGCCGGCGGGTCGCTCTCACTCGAGCCAGCGGCCTGAGTCATCGACAGTGGGCGATACAGGACTCGAACCTGTGACCTCACGGGTGTGATCCGTGCGTTCTAGCCAACTGAACTAATCGCCCGTTTGCTCATAATCTATGGCCGGCGGTCTGGGAAATCAATGGTCTGGGCTGGCAATCCGACAAGCTGCGCAGGCGGCAACGTCGCCGTTGGCCCGCCCGGGCAGCACCGGAAGGAAGACCGGCCACCGAGCCAACACCTGTCCAGCGCAGCGCCGTCTTGCCGGGGTGGATTCGACTGAGCGCGCTGGGACTCGAACCCAGGACCTACGGATTAAAAGTCCGTTGCTCTACCTGCTGAGCTACGCGCTCCGGCGTCAGCGATTGGATTGTATAGCATTGGCCGTGGCAGGCAATGAAGGCGGTTGCGCGGCCCAACGGCGATACATGATGACGGCTGGCAGGTCAAAAAGACGTGTCCGCCGCAGCGGCAGTCGCTGGCGCCGAAGCCGTCAACGGGTCGCGCACACGATCGCGCCAGCATCGCCGCCAGGCGGCACTCCAAGTCGCCGGGGGCCTCGAAGATCAATGCGCCGACGAAGCGCGCATGGCAAGCCAGATAGTCGATATGCCAGCGGAGCGGCTTGCGCCGGCGGGCGTGGCGGGCCAGGCGTTGCTGGAGGTTTCGCTGGGCGCTGCCGACGTACAGGTATCGCCCCGCCGAAAAGCGAAAGCGGCCGAGTCTGCCGATGGCGATGGTGCGGGGCCGCGGCAGGTCGAAGATGGCGACGTAGACGCCGGAGAGGATGGGGGCGTAATGCGGCATGAACTACCAGTTCCTGCACAGGGATAACCGCTTCACATTCTGACTGAATGGTGGCCGAGTATTCGGCTCAAGCGTTCTCATACGCGGCGAGGAACTGGTCTCGCGAAATGCCCCCCTGAGTGCAGATGGCGCGCAGTGTGCCCGACTTGTGGCATGGTTCGGGATCGTCAGGGGTGTGCACGTTCCATCGGCATTCTCGCGGAGCATGGCGATGTGTTCCCGTTCCCGGACCAGGCGGAATCCAAGCCGCACCAGCGCTCGGATGACTCGTGCCTTCGATGCATCGGCGGGGAATCTGGCCATCAGGCCACCTTCAGCTCCGCAACGAACGCATCGAGAACCGGAGGATCCGATTCCAGAACCTCCCCGCCGAACGTGTCGACGTGAAACCGTATGGCTGACTTCACGTCCGCCAGCGCTTCGTCATACGTCTCGCCCTGCCCGACCACGATGCCCTTGAGGCCCAGCGGGTATGCCACATAGCCGTCCGGGTGCTGTTCGATGATAATCTTCATCTTCAGATCATGATTCTACGTCGCCGCCGTTTGCGCACCAAACCCGCTGACCGGGGAGCAGGCAGCAGGAGCGTCCCGGCCCGTTCCTACCTCAACTCCACCGCCAGCACCTCGTGGTCCCGGATCGACGGCACAGTGGTCTCGATCGCGCCGTTCACCTGGCGCACCTGCACCGGCCGCTCGCTCACCAGCAGCTTGGCGCTGATCGGACGGCGCGCATCCGGCAGCCGCATCCGCACCCGCTGCTCACCCACCGGGAAGAACTCGCGAAACGGCCCTTTCATCATCATCGGGTTGGTCAGGTTCACCAGGTGGACCGTCAGCGAATCGGCCTGCTGCCAATAAGCGATGTCGAGGACGCCGGGCCCCTCGACGGCGAGCGGCGGCTCCTCGTTGCACGCCCAGCGGATGGTGTTGGCCAGTATCTTCAGGTGGTCGGGCGCCAACACCTCCCAGAACGTGCGGTCGATGTCCCAGTTGAAATACGCCACGCGCGACGGGCCAAGCTCGCGCAGGTACAGCTCGGCCGTGTCTGTCCTCTCCTGCCGCGGATACACCTCCTCCATGGGCAGGTCGGGATACGGAGGGATCAGGGTCATCGGCGGCCGGGCGAAGTGTTCCCTCGGCGTGACGTTCAGCCGGTTGACGCCGTGAATGATCCGCGGCGCATCCTCCAGGCCGGCCAGGATCGGATGCGGATGCTCGAGGCGCAGGTAGGCGTTGAGCATCGGCCCCTGGCGCATTCCCGTCACCGACACGCCGAACAGGTCGGCCAGCCCGAAATCCGCGCGCTTCTCGCCCCACTCGTCGTAAAGCGAAGTCTCGAACGTCGCCAGGATCGACCCGCCGCGCTGGATGTACTGGCGGATCTGCTCGCACTGCTGCGATGACATCGCCGCGATGTTCGGCAGGATCAGCAGCCTGAACGGCCGCAGATGGTCCTCATCCAGCAGTCGGTCGTGAACCATCTCGAAAGGAATGCGCGACTCGATCAGGGCCTGGTACATGCCCAGCAGATGGTCCTCCACCTTCTGCTGCGCCTGCGGGCCGCCGTAGAAATGGGCCGTCTGCTGCGAGTAGACCACGGCCACGCGCGCCAGGTTGCGCGTGTTGCGCAGGTACTTCTCGCTGCGATGGTGCCAGGTGAAGAGCCGCTCGACTGGCTCGAGCCAGCGTTTATCGTGCAGCACGCCGCCGAACTTGCAGAACCACGGCCGCATGCCCTGGGCGATGGCGTCGGCCACCCAGATGCGGATTTCCGGCTCCACCTGCACCGAATCCTTCCATCGATGCGGCTCCTCCGGGCCCACGGAGAACAGCATCGTCACGGCCTTGTTGCCCATGGTTGCGCGATACTCGCGGCCGTGTTTTCCGGCCGCCCACGGCGGCGTGAGGCCGCGGCGGCCCTGGCGGTCGGCGACCATCATGGGCGCCAGCTCGCCGATGCCGGCCATATCCAGCTCCGACAGCGCCCCCCACCGGTGTTGGGGATGAAGCGGGCCTCGGGCTTGATCTTCTGGATTTCGCCATCCCACAAGCGCCACAGCTCAAAGAGGCGCTGCTGTTTCCAGAGGATGTAGTTGCGCCGCGCGGGGTCGCGCGGGTCGCTGGTGCGCGGCAGGTCCATGCCGTAGGCCTTGCGGAAGTTCGCCTGGCAATGCTCGCAGTAGCACATGCCCGAACCGGCCCAGCGGTTGGTGAAGATGCCGTCCACGCGATATTTCTGGACGATCTCCCGCGTGACTTGCGTCATAAAGTCGAAGGCGTAGGGGCCGAGGGTGCATGCGACCCAATAGTCCGGATGCGACCAGTGGCGGCGCTTGTTGCCGGATGCATCCACCGCCACCCAGTCGGGATGGGCCTCGGCCACGTCGTTGTGAAACGCATGCGGGTCGGTGCGGGCGACGATGAGCATGTTCATCCTGCGGCAGCCGGCCACCAGGTCGCCGAAGGGGTCTGAATTGCCCAGCCACCTGCTGCGATAGTGGAGCGGGACTTGTGTCGGGTAATAGGCGACACACCCCCCGGCGCTGAGGCACGCGGCGTCGGCGTGGACGCGGCGGATGTAGTCGAGCCAGAACGCCAGGTCGAAGCGGCCGGGGGCGTTCTCGACGAGCGTGAGCTGTGCCCAGCGCATGGGGCGATCGAAAGGGCTGGGGGTTGGGGGGGCAGGGTTCAGCGTTTGTGTTGTGGCGCGGGACATGCGCGGGAGGATAACCTGCGCCGGGGGAATTGCGAGTCGCGAGGGTTGGTTCGCATCACTCGCGGGCGCACCTCCTGTGGCACACCCTCTTTCACGCCAGGGGCACGACCGCCACCCAGAGCGCGCCTGATACGATCCACACTATGACAACCTCCAGGGCCGCCGCCGTCCGCAGGAACCGCAACACCGCCCACATGCATCCGCCCGGTTTATTCATGCTGCCTCCGCCTTTCGCCGCGTTCGGCTCGACCACCCGATATTCGGCGCTCGCCCCGCCGCCGCGATCCGTTATCGCCTGGTCGTACGGATGCGAGACGCAATGGCTGCGTTGTGCGCCGCGGTTTTGTCGTGTGCCACGGTCGTGTCGGGCTTCCTCTGATGCCGCAAAGGCCGGTTCATTCTGCTTCCAGCAGCGCAAGCAGCTTGTCCATCACCTCGGTTACGATGGCTTTGGGAGCCCGCGCCACCAAAGCGATCTCGCGCTCGCGATAGTCGATCTGTCGAATGGCGTCGGCGAGCACCACGCTTGATACGGTACCGACGCCAGCCTTGTCGGGCAGCAGCCCGCCCGGGAGCAGCACCTCAAATGCCCAGCCATGAACCCGGCTGGTGATGCCGCATACCAGGGCCATGCCCGACCTGCGATTGTACGAGAGCGGGCTGAGCACCAGGGCGTAGTGCCGGCCTGTCAGCTCGTGTCCCGCTGACGGTGCGAAGTTCAGATGTACCAGGTCGCCGCGGTCCGGATGGTACGTGCGATGGGCCATGGTCAGATGACTTCCCGCCCTCTGGGCGCATCGCTCTGCCACTCGCCGTGAGGATCGCAGCCCTTCGACTGCGCAAGCAGTTGTTTGAGGGTATACCGCCGGCGCCGCGGGCGAATCGTCAGCACGCCCGACGAAGTGTCAAATTCGATCTCGGTCCCCTGCCGGAGCTTGACCTGCTCGGCGATCGCCTTCGGCACACGAATGCCCAGGCTGTTGCCCCATTTCTGAACGGTAGTGCCCATGGCAAGCATCTCCTGCGTGTACACAATGAGTATACTTAGCGATGCGCCTCAGTCAAGTCCGGCCGGGGTTCCTGCGCGGTTCCTGCCCTCACCCCACCGTCACCTCCACCCGATGCACCTTCCCATCGCCCAGGATCGGTATCCGGTTGTCCGGCAGCATCGTCCCGTCCAGCTCCACGCGCACCGTCTTGCCCGGCCCGGTCTTCCTGATCTTCACAGCGAAGCTCGCCCCCCGGAAATGCCGGAAGACCGACACTTCATTCCAGCTCGAGGGAAGCTGCGGCTGAATCAGCAGCCCATCGTGCATCCGCGTCACGCCGCACATCTTCTCGATCGTCTGGTGCAGATACCACGACGCTGAGCCGGTGACCCATGTGCCTTCGATCCGGCCGGGGCGGATGGTATAGCCGGGGCCGTAATAGCTGTTGGGCAGGACGTAGGGCGGCGAGCCGCTCACGCTCGTGGGGTTCACCCCGTTGCACGGATGAATCGTCTCCAGCAGTTCCAGCGCCCTGTCGGCCTCGCCCAGCTTGAGCAGCGCAGCGTAGACGAAGGCGTTGGCATGGACGTATACGGCGGCGTTCTCGCCGGTGCCCGGGGGCATGCCTGTGATCCGGCCGATGGTCGGGTCGAACTTCGTATAGGGCGGATTCAGCGTCAGGTAGCCGTAGGGAACTCGCAGGTGCTTCTCCAGGGCTTGCAGGACCTTGGGCCGGCGCTCGGCCGGCGCCACTTCGCCGATGATCGACCAGGTCTGGGAGTTGATGAAGACGGTGCCTTCCTTGTTCACGTGCGAACCGATGGGATCGCCATCGTCTTTGAAGCAGCGGACGTACCACTGGCCGTCCCAGGCGTGCTTGTTGATGCGCCGCGCCATCTCGGCGTGCCATTCCATGGCGGTTGCGGCCTGTCTGGTCAGCCCCGTCGCGGTGAACAGCTCGTTAAGCTCCAGCAGCGCCCAGCACAGCGCCTGTCCCAGCCACACGCTTTCGCCGATTCCCTTCTCGCCGACGGCCGAGAGCGAATCGTTCCAGTCGCCCTGGTGGATTTTGGGGATGCCGTGGGGGCCGACGTCGGTGAACGCCTTCTCGCAGCCGCGCAGCAGGTGCTGCCACACCGGGCCGCAGTCGCCGTCGCGGTAGGGGATGATGCGGTTGACGTAATCCCTGTCGCCGGACTCCTTGATATAGTCGTTGACGGTATAGCACAGCCACAGGGCGCTGTCGGCGTAGCGCTTGGGCGAGAAGGGGGCCCAGCCGCGCACGCAGAAGCCGTCGCGCATCTGCCACGTGAGCGCTTCGGAGAGATTGGCCTTCACACGCGGCAGGTCGAAATAGCAGGCGCCCTGCGTCTGCTGGACGATGTCGCGATAGCCTCGCCAGCCCCAGCGGCCCCAGCCCGCGCCCAGCTCCACCTGGCGCTTGGCCCAGACGTTGATGAGCCGGTTGATATTGACGCTGGGGGTCTGGATGCGCGGCGATTCGAGAATCTTCTTCGCATTGGCCGCGACGGCCGCCTCCACCTTCGCCGGTCCGTCGCCCTTCAGATACTGCTCGACGAAACCGACGGCTTCCTCGGGGGACGCCACAATGCCGGCCAGCAGATTCAGCCTTTCGCTTGCGCCTGGCGCGAGGCTGAGGCGTTTGTGGTATACCGCGGCCATGGGCTCGCGGCTGGCCTTCTGGCAGCGGCATTCGCCCGCCTCGACGGCCGCCGGCTTGCCCAGTGTGCTGTAGAGCCCGCGGAAGCTGTTGCGCGATGCATCGTACGAATCGGGCTGGAAATCGGCCGCCTGAAAGGCCTTGTACCGCGGGTGCGGCAGTCCCGGCGCGTTGTTCTGAAAGAACAGAATCTGCTCCCGCTCCAGCCAGTCGCCGCGGCAGAAGTGGATATAGCCGTGCGTCGCGGCGCCGCGAAGAGAGACCTGGCCGTAGGTGAAGACGCTGATCTTCCGCGGCCGGTCGGTCTCGTTGGTGACGCTGACGCTCCACAATTCCACCGGGTCCTGCCCCAGCGGCACGATGATACGGAAGGCGGTGCGGATGCCGTCGCGCACCGAAGAGATTTCGGTGTACCCAAGGCCATGGCGGCACTGGTAATCCTGCACGCCGCTGCGCGTAGGCCAGTCGGCCACCGACCAGTACTGCCCCGTCTCATCGTCGCGGATGTAGAGGTAGCGGTTCTCGTCCCGCTCGTACATGGCCGACAGATGCCACAGGAACGTGACATACCCCTCGCGCGTGTGAAGCTTGGACCACCCGCGGCCGAGGTGGTCAACGATCGAGAGGTAGCGATCATTGAACAGGTAGTTATCCCAGGGCAATGGCGGCGTGGTTGTCGTCACCACGAACTCATCGCGCTCATCGTCAAATCGGCCGTACTTGTCCCAGTCGGGTCTTGTTTCAGTGCTCATGTTTTCGTCCAGTCCGTGTCGTTCGTGCCCTCGTGCCCGTGTGCGTTCGTGGGTTGCGGTTCATGCCTGCGTCATGATGTAATTCAGGTAATCCGACGCGCTTTCGACCGGCAGCAGGTAGTCGATCCGCGCGCTAAACTGGAGAGCGGCGGGCCTGGTCTTGGCCGCCGCCACCAGCACGCGCAGGTCGAGCCTGCAGAAGTCGCTGAACGGCAGCTCGGGGATGATGAAGTCGCTGCCGGCGGGCAGCGCATCGGCCTCCAGCGTCGCCTTCTGGGCCTTGTTGGCCGCCAGCTTTTTGAGCGTCTTCCTGCCCACGCGGATTTCGAGAGGGCCATTGCCCTTGAGGGCGATCCTGCAGCCGGTCACCCTGGCCGTCTTGGGGAGGACCACCGGGAAGTCGAAGATGGCCGGTCCGTTGGCGGGCGAGGTGGCCAGGCCCCTGGGTCCGAGCACGATCGTGCCCGCGACGGGCCGGCCGCTGGCGCTGCGGACGACGGTATTCTCGTCCGGCTTGAGGGTCATGTGGCTGGGAACCATTCCAGCGATGTTCATCGTTGCTCCTGTGCGGAATCGTGGTCTGCCGTCGCGGGCGTCCGGTTGTGGGCCGAATGACTGTCCCCCGCGATCGGCTGTGAGGCGGAGAGTATACGGCTTGCGGGAAGCGGTGCAAATCCGTAGGCTCCCGCCGCCGTGAAACGCACCACCGGAGTCTGGTTGATCCTCGCCGCCGCCGTCATGTGGAGCAGCGGCGGCGTGCTCGTCAAGACGCTCACCGGCGACTTCGGCGTGCGGCCTCAGGTACTGGTCTGCCTGAGGAGTCTGGCGGCCGGAATCGCGCTGTCCTGGGCGCTGCCCGGCCTGCGCGGCGTGTCCTGGCGGCGTATGGGACCGGCCGCCGCCATGTACACCGCCATGGTCTTCACGTTCGTCACCTCTACCAGCCTCACCACCGCGGCCAACGCCATCTTCCTGGAATACTTCAGCCCGCTGCTGGTAGCGGTGGGCGCCTATGCGATAGGGACGGACCGGCCGCGCGCGGCGACCCTCCTGAGCCTGGCCATCGGGATGAGCGGCGTGGCGATCATTCTCTACGGCTCGTGCACGCCGCAGGACCTGCGCGGCGTGTGGCTGGGTCTGGCCTGCGCTCTGGCCGGGGCTCTGTTTACGCTCATCCAGCGTGGCATTCACACGGGCAGCACGGTGGGATTGATCAGCCTCTACAACCTGGTGGCGGCCGCGGCCGTGTTTCCGTTCGCGTACGCCGCGCTGGGGGCGATCGTGGTTGTGGCGCTGATGGGCACGTTTCAACTGGGCATTCCCTTTGTCTGTTTCATCCGCGGGCTGCGTGTGGTGCCGGTGGTGGAGGCGTCGCTGCTGACGCTGCTGGAGCCGGTGCTCAACCCCATCTGGGTGTGGACATTCCGCGGCGAGGTCCCCAGCGCCTGGACGCTGGCCGGCGGCGGCGCCATTCTGGCCGCGCTGGTGGTACACATCCTGACGCTGCGCGCCCCGGCGGAGGCCAAGCCCGCCGGTCTGGTGGTGGCGGTGACGGCCGACAAGTGAATCGCCTCCTGTCCAGGAAGCCGACGGTCGTGCGATCCCCTGGATGCCACGGATGCCACGGCCGTGTTATGACATGGTCGGCTCGACCATTCGGGGACGCATCGTCGCCGCCCGCGGATATAATTAACGCGATGAAGAGCCCCTTCCCAGGCATGGATCCCTATCTCGAGAGCCGCTGGTCGGACGTGCATGCGACCCTCGTGGCGATCCTGAAGGAGGCGCTCCAACCCGCACTGCCGCCATCGTTGCGCGCCCGATCGGAAGAGCGGGTCTTGGTCGAAGCACTCGATGAAGAACCATCGCAGTACTATCGCGCCGACGTGGCCGTGCTCGATCTGGGCGAAAAGCGATCCGCCGGGGCCGCTGTTGCCGAGGCGCCCGTATCAGCCATCGAACCGGTGGTTATCGAGTACTGGCGGGGCCCGGTTGTCGACCGCTGGATCGAAATCCGAGATGTCAGCAGCGGCCACAAGGTCGTGACCGCGATCGAAATCCTCAGCCCCTGGAACAAAATGCCCGGCCGGCTCAACGACGACTATATAAAAAAACTCGACGACTACGCGCGGGGCGGCGTCAGCGTCGTGGAGATCGATCTGTTGCGGCACCCCCGACGCGGCCGCCTGCTGGTCCGCGATGAGGACATACCGGTTCACCGTCGCACGCCGTACGTCGTCTGCATTCGTCGCGCCTGGGCCGATTGGCGCTGGGTTGCCTACCCCATCCCCTTGCGCTCGCCGTTGCCCGCCATCCCCATCCCCCTGCGCCAGACCGACACGGAAATCTGGATCGAGCTCCAGCCCCTCATCGACCGCGTCTACGCGGCCGGCGCGCATGACGACATCGACTACAGCAAGCCCTGCGAGCCTCCGCTGACGGGCGAGGATGCCGCCTGGGCGGATGAACTGCTGAAGGCGGCGGGAAAGCGATGAGCCTGTAACACGGCTTCATCCCTGAACCCCGAATCCTGAACCCCTGCCACCAACCGCCTCGCGCCAATCGGTTGCCTTCCACTATAATCCCGCCATGGCCAACTCCCCCTCCATCCGCCCCCGCCGCCTTCGCCTTCGCCCCGAGCTGCGCCAGATGCTCCAGCGCGTAACCCTCCGCCGCAGCGACATCATCGTCCCCGCGTTCGTCACCGAGGGCCGCGGCGTGAAACGCGAGGTCTCCTCCATGCCCGGCGTCTTCCAGATGTCCACTGACCTCGCCGTCCCTTGGCTGAGCGCCCTTGCCGAGCAGGGCTTCAAGGCCTACCTCATCTTCGGCGTCATCGACCGCTCCAGGAAGGATGCCGTCGGCTCGGCCGCGCTCGATGAGAACAACGTGGTCTGCCAGCTCCTTCGCGCCGCCGCGGCCGCCAGGCTCCCTATGCTCGGCATCACCGACCTGTGCTTCTGCGAATACACCGACCACGGCCACTGCGGGCCGCTTACCGACGACAAGTCCACCGTGCACAACGACCAGACCGTGGAACTGCTCGTGAAACAGGGCATCAACCACGCCCGCGCCGGCGCCGCCGTCATCGCCCCCAGCGGCATGATGGACGGCACCGTCGGCGCGCTGCGGACCGCCCTGGACTCGGCCGGGTTCGCCGACGTCGCCATCCTGTCCTACGCCGTCAAGTACGCCAGCGCGTTCTACGGTCCCTTCCGCGACGCGGCCGATTCGGCGCCCGCCTTCGGCGATCGCCGCTCCTATCAGATGGACCCGGCCCGCGGCGTGGACGAGGCCATCCATGAAGTAGAGCTGGACATCCAGCAGGGCGCCGACATGGTCATGGTCAAGCCCGCCGGCGCGTATCTCGACATCATCGCCGCCGTGCGCCGGCATGTGCATGTGCCCGTCGTCGCCTACCAGGTCAGCGGCGAGTACGCCATGCTCGAGGCCGCCGCCCGCAACGGCTGGATCGACCGCGAGCGTGCCGTGCTCGAGTCGCTGCTGGCCATCAAGCGCGCCGGCGCCGACCTGGTCATCAGCTACTACGCCGAACTGCTCACCAAACTGCTCGATGCCTGAAAGGGACCACGATGCCGAAGCTGTTCTTCCAGCGCCCCGATGAACTGCTTCTGGGGCAGGAGACCGCCGCGGCCGCGCTGGCGCGATTCCCAGCCGCCGTCCAGCGCGTGATGGACATGCACCCCGAGGGGAACGTGGCCATCGTGACCCACGGCACCGTCCTGGCGCTGTATCTGGCCGAATTGAGTGACGAAGCGCCCTTCGCGCTCTGGCGGCAGATGCGGTTGCCCAGCTCTGCGATGGTCCCGTGGCCGGCGGATGGCGGAACGGAAGTGGTGGCACAGCTCACGTGGTGGCGCGGGGAATCAGGGTGCGGATCGGTGCATCGTGGCGGGGATCACGGCAAGAACTTCGTTGCGAACCTGACGAGCAACGGCCAATGTGTCGGCGGCTTCCTGGTGCGTCGGCCAGAAGTCGCTGTCATATCACAACTTCACCGCGCAGTCAGTCAGCAAGAGTACTTCAGGGCGCGCCAGATTGAGCGCGGGTTCGACCGTTGCCAAGACAGTCGCCGGTCGCCCCAGATCATGGGTTCGCTGTACGGGGTGGCCATGCAACTCCAAAACTGCCTTGATCAATTTCTCGACCGCCTGTTGACAATGGAAACACCCGGTGTCGTACGGCCCAGTGCTTCCAACGCATCGGGCCGCTTCCGCCAGATGGCTGTCGGCCTTAGCCAACCAACCGCTGACCAAGTCTGCTTTCGTCTTCATAGAGGACCCGGCCTTCGCGCAGGATAGTCGTGATAAACGCGTTCGGAACGGAGGACCATTCTCGAATCTCTTCGGGCGTATACACCACCAGATCGATGTCCCGATCGATGCCCAGAAGCGCCATTCGGTAGTCCACAGCCCGTCGATACCGCGGAAGCGAGTTGTGCTGTTCGATGATGAGCAGATCCAGGTCGCTGTCTTCACGCGTTTGGTGGCGGGCGCTGGACCCGAAGAGGATGATCGCCGCCGGGCGACGAACGCTCAAGATGCGCTGCACGACCTCCTTGAGCAGCGAGTCGGCCGGGTTGGGAGGAGGGGACCGTTCGAGCATCGCATCAAAGTCTATCGCCATTGGCCCTGCGGGTCGAGGACCCGTTCTGCTGCGTACACGACGGACGCAGCAAGCCTGTCCGGGCCGCTCAGGGCGACTGTGCCGGGCGCGTCGACAGAATCCGCCGCGCCTGCTCCAGGTTCTTCTCCGCGATGCGCGCGATGTCGGGGGGTGGATCCTGCCGCAACGCCGCCTCGAACCAGTCGATGGCCTCCTCGATCCGTCCCTGATTCGCCAGCGCCGCCCCCAGCGCGGTGAGCACGTCGGTCGAGCCGCCGCCGTGCTTGATCGCCCTGCGGTAGTGCTCCTCGGCGCGGTCCCATCGCCCCAGAATCCGCATCATGCCGCCCATGCCAGCATGCGCCTGCGCGTCGCCGGGACTGCTCGCCAGCGCGGCGGAATACAGGTCAATGGCGCGCTGGGCGGCCGCGCCGGCCTGCGGTATCTGCCCGGCCGCCAGAAGCAACTCGGCCTCGCGGGCGTATTCGCGGGCCAGATTTACATTGCCGGCCACGCTCGCCGGATTGACGTACACGGTGTGCTCAAAAAGCGTCCGCGAGTCGCGCCAACTCAGCGTCTGCACATGACTGCGAATGGCGAGGATCACGACGATGATGCACAGAACAACACGGGCGCCGGCCCCCCACCGCTGTGCCACTGCGGCAACCAGCAGCGCCGGGCCAAGCATGGCCAGATACAGGTAGTGATCCGCGACCGTCGAGTACGCCTGAAAATCAAACGGCACCAGCCCCAGCACCGGCAGCAGTGCGGCCACAAACAGCGCGCATCCGGCCGCCAGCGCCGGCAGCGAGCGCCGCATGGCCACGCACGCCACGGCCACCGCCACCGGCACCAGCCAGGTGACGTATCGCTGCCACGATTCGAGCAGCCATTGCGGATTGCGCCCGTAGTCAATCGCCAGCCAGGCGGGGAACACAAGCTGCATCGCGTAGAACGCCAGTGCATCGGCCGCCACCAGCGGCCGGGCCCACAGCGGCGGCACGAAGGCCAGCGACTGGGCCGCGGGCTGGGCAAGCCTGGCGATGAACATGACGGGCACGGCCAGCAGCAGCCACAGACCCGCCGGAGCCAGCGCCTGCCGCCAGGACCGTCGCAGCCACATCACGCCCAGCACGGCGGCCATCAGCGGCACGACCACCGCCGAGGGCTTGGCGAGCATGGCGAGGACGAAGGCGGCGGTCGCGAGGAGAAGCGGATTTTTGATTTTTGATTTTTGATTTTTGATTGGCGCTGGGGGCCGGGAGGCATACCCAGTGTCATCGCTGAGGTACTCGATATAGCCGAGGAGGGCGGCGAGGGCCAGCGTTCCCGCCAAGACGTCCTTGAGTCCCGACACCCAGGCGACCGGCTCAACCTGCACCGGATGCACAGCGAAGACGGCCGCGCCCAGAAACGCCGCCCCGCGCGGCAGGCCCAGGCGATTGAGTATCGCCAGCACCAGCAGCGCGCCGCCGATGTGCAGCAGCAGGTTGAAGGTGTGGAAGACGTACGAATTGAGCACCCCGCCGTCCGCCGTCCGCGCCACCGCGGTCAGCGCCGACCAGACCGTGTACGTCAGCGGGATGTACAGGTCCTTGTAGGCGTTGGCCCAGTAGAACCCCACGCCGCCCAGGCTCGGCGGATTCATGTGCGGGTTGGCCACCAGGTTGTGCGTGTCGTCCCAGGCGACGAAGTCCATGGTGCAGACGGGCAGGAACGTCAGCGCCGTCAGGGCGGCCAGCAGCAGCGAGGGCAGCCTCAGCGATCGCTCGGGAACATCGGCGCAGCGCGGCATGGCCGGCGATCTGAACCCAATGGCGCGGGTGCGTCAATGGCGCCAATAACAGGCCCGGCGATGGACCGACAACCGCACGAGTCGCCTCGTCCCGCAGCGCGGCCGCGAGCCAACGCCACGGCCACGGACAGCACTGCCGGTGGGAAGACGCGCTGCCTCGTGCCTCAATCGCAAATTGAAAACCGAAAATGGAAAATCGACAATGCCCCCATGAAGCCGCCGTTACGCATCCAGGTCACGACGCTCTGGGATTATCCCTCCCAGGATTACGGCGATCGGCCGCAGGGCCGACCGGGCTACAAGGGCGCGACTCCCAGCTACATCATCTGGAACCTGCTTCAGCGCTACACGAAGCCCAACGACCTGGTGGTGGATCCCATGGCCGGCAGCGGAACGACTCTGGACGTCGCCCGCGATCTGGGCCGCCGCGCCCTGGGCTATGACGTTCATCCGACGCGCAAGGACATCTTCCGCGTCGACGCCCGCAAGCTACCGCCGGAGTTGAGCGGCAAGGTGGACTTCGTCTTCATCGACCCGCCCTACTCAACCCACCTGGACTACGGCCCCGACCCGCGCGACATCGGCAAGCTCGATGCGGCCGGCGGCGAATACTACCGCGCCATGGAGCAGGTCATCGCCGAGATTTGCCGCATTCTCAAGCCCGGCCGGCACATGGCGCTTTACGTCTGCGACTCGTATGTGCACGGCAAGGCGTTTGTTCCGATCGGCTTCGAGCTCTTCTCACGTCTGCGGGCCGCGGGTCTCGAGCCGGTCGACATCATCGCCGTCACCCGCCACAACAAGACCCTGCAGATGGGCAATTATCGCAAGGCCGCCGAGGAGGGCAATTTCTTCCTCCGCGGCTTTAACTACCTGTTTGTTATGCGCAAGCCCCCGGGGCCACCCGGGCGCGGCCACGACATGAGCGGGCGCGGCGGCGGGCTTACCGCTTGAACGTCGCCCGGATCGTGACCTGTTCCGCCGCTCTGAACCACACCCGGCACATCTCGTTGGCCGCGTCGAACTCGAACCGTTCTGCGCCGTCGACCGCCGTGGGCGCGGTCCTGGTCCACAAGCGCAGCATGGGTGCGGTCGGGACGTCGGCGATCTGTTCATCGCGTCCCAGCACAAGCGTGAGCTGGGAGGTGGCCTCGTCCCAGACGTGGTCGCGCAGGAGCATCCAGGTTGGAATCAGGGCGACGGGGCGAGAGCCGACCAAATAGTGCTCGATGACCGGTCCGCTGTGCTCGCCGACATAACCCAGCAGCGTCTTCAGGTCCTCGCGGAACATAAGCGACCGCATCATCAGGTGCATGTCCAACTGGTAGAAGTGCATGTGCGAGGCGTAGAGGGGATAGCGCTGGTCGGGGCCCTCGCCGGCCGCGTTCTTCGTGTAGTAGCGCGTCCAGTTGGGCACTTCACGCGGGAAGACCTCGTACTCGTATTCGCGGATGCGCTGGCGGCAGCGCGGGTACTCCCAGTAGAACAGAAGCAGCTCAGGGGTGCAGTAGCCCACGAGGTTGGAGGCGTTGAACGCGCGGACACCGCGCATGGCCGTGGTGGACGTGCCTGCGCCGATGCGCGCCTCGTAGCCGTTGCAGATGTAAAAGGTTGCTTCCGCGGCATCGGGCTGGCGCGCGGCGGCGGCCGCACCAGGACCGGCCGCCCGCTCCGGCAGCAGCCGCAGCGTCTGCGCGTAGTCGTGTGAGAACAGGCAGGCGTAACGGGTCACCAGGCTCTTGGCCGTGTGATACTCCGCGAGCCGGCGCAGCTCGTCGTCGCCGGCCATGCGCGCCAGGCGGGCCAGGCCCTGGAAGCCCTGAAGCGCAAAGTGAAGGCCGTCCATCCACAGGAACAGCTTGGTCATGCTGGTCCACGTGGCCATGGTCGCCCAGTCGTTCCAGACGCTGAAGTAGTCGAACACGCCGCGCACCAGGTCCCACCGCTGCCTGATCATCTGGAGGTAGCGCGGATGCTCGCCGAAGTAGGCGGCCGCCCACAGTCCGGCAAGCTGCATGCCGTTGTACCACTCGAAGTCGACGGTGGTGTTGCTGCCGGTCCAGATGTGCTTCTCAACCAGATAGCGGCCCTTGCGGTTTGGCTCGGTCTCCTGCTGGTAGCTTTCCAGGACGAAGCTGTGCAGGTCGCGGGCCAGGCCGTCGAAGCCCGCGCGCCGCTCGGGCGCCGGCAGCGACCAGCAGGCCCA
>Ga0308417_1001258_pt1 | contig 17551 bp, 15 predicted proteins | sample HotsprSampleOS65_FD_203528 | JGI IMG/M metagenome (GOLD analysis project Ga0308417, IMG submission 203528) | Hot spring phototrophic mat microbial communities from Octopus Spring, Yellowstone National Park, Wyoming, United States - 20090730_OS65 ... | reverse complement strand
GGAGCCGCCGGGGTACGCGCACCGCACGGCGTGTTGCCGCACGCGCACGCCGCGGGGTTGGTCCACCGGCCATCCATCGCAAGTTTCCGCATCAATCCGGACGACCTCGTCCGGGACACTATTGGCAAGATGCCCGTGCTACGGAAAACCCGCCGGCTGGTAGTAGCACGGGCGTCCTCGCCGGCGTCCTCGCCCGTGCCAACGAGGCTCCGCCACGGCCATCCTGACTCCAACCAACGCAGAAACTGTCACGCGCCCACGGCACGCATCCGCCGTCGTCGGCCCGGGAGTTTCTGGGCCGAGCGGCTGACAATGATGAACTCGCCATCGATGGTTGGTGTCGATCACGGCCCGTTGTCCTTGCCGCCACGATCAACTGCCTTAAGATACTCGCGTTTCGCACCAGGAGCCCGATAAGATGAAGGTCACACTCACCGGCGCGGCCGGGAATCTGGGGTCGGTCGTATGCCGGCACCTCGTTGCGGCCGGATTCGACGTCATCGCCACCGACCGCGCCTATCGCAGCGATCTGCCCGTCCGTGTTCGCGTGCTGGATTTGCTCAATGCGGAGGGCATCTACGACCTGCTCGAAGGCGCCGAGGCTCTGGTTCACCTGGGCAACCATCCCAGCTTCCACGGCCGTGAAGGCCAGCGGATCTTTGGCGAGAACGCCACCATGAACTTCAACGTGCTGGAGGCGGCGCGGCAGTGCGGCGTGCGCAAGGTCGTCTTCGCCAGCACGATTCAGGTGATCGGCGGCCGCCGCTACGCCGGCGAGGACGATCCGGGCAGCTCGCTGCCCTATCTGCCGCTGGACGGCGAGGTACCGCCCAATCCGGGCAACCCCTATGCGCTGAGCAAGGCCGTCAGTGAGCAGATCCTCGCGTACTTCGCGAAGTTCTGGGGCATGAGCTGCACGGCGTTGCGCTTTCCGCTGCTGATCAGTCCGCAGTGGATGGATCGCTTCAAATCGGAACCGCGCCAGCATCCGTGGCCCGGGAGCAATCTCGACGAGGCTTTTGCCTGCCTGACCATGACCGACGCCGCCGCGCTCATCGAGGCCATCCTGCGCGCGCCGCTGGAGGGCTTCCGCATCTACTTCCCGGTGTGCCCCGATCCGGCCATCCGACTTCCCATCCCGCAGATCATCCGCACGTATTTTCCCAACGTGCCCCTGCGCAAGCCCATCGAGCAGATCGACGCCATGGTCGACGTCTCGCGCATCACCCGCGAGACCGGCTGGGCACCGGCGCGACTCTACTGAGACGCCGCACCCGCGCTTCGATCGCGCTTCACAACAACACCACTCCCCGCTCCCGCAGCTTTCTCCTCATTTCCTCCGGCCAAAGCCCGCATTGCACCTCGCCCACGTGCTCCTTCCTCAGATACAGCATGCAGAGCCGCGACTGACCCAGTCCGCCGCCGATGCTCAGGGGCAGCGACCCCTCCAGCAGCCGCTTGTGGAACGGCAGGCGGGCGCGGTCCTCCGTGCCGGTCATCGCCAACTGACGCTTGAGCGCCTCGGCATCCACCCGGATGCCCATCGACGATAACTCGAACGCTCGCCCCAGAACCTGATTCCACACGAAGATGTCCCCGTTGAGTCCGCGGCCGTTTTCCGTCGGCGTCGACCAGTCGTCGTAGTCGGGTGCGCGCCCATCGTGCGGGCGGCCGTTCTTCAGCGGATAGCCGATGCCGACGATGAACACCGCCCCCGTTTCCTTTGCGATGCGGTCCTCGCGCTCCCGCGGCGAGAGGTCCGGGTAGCGCCGCTCCAGCTCTTCGCTGTGGATGAACTGGATGCGCTCGGGCAGGTACGGCGTGATGACCGGATAAGCCTCGGCCACGCGCAGCTCCGTCCGCCGGATCACATCGTAGATGCGCTCGACGATCGACTTGAGAAACGCCAGATTGCGATCGGCCGCCGTGATGACGCGCTCCCAGTCCCACTGGTCGACGTAAATCGAGTGGGTTTCGTCCAGCTTCTCATCCGGACGGATCGCGTTCATATCGGTGTAGATGCCCTCGCCCGACTCAAAGCCGTAGTCGGCCAGTGCCATGCGCTTCCACTTGGCCAGCGACTGCACGATCTCGGCGCGGCGCCCCAGATCCCTGACCTCGAAAGAAATCGGCCGCTCGATGCCGTTGAGGTTGTCGTTGAGGCCGGTGTCGGCCGGCACGAACAGCGGCGCGCTGACGCGCAGCAGATTCAGCGCTTCGCCGAGGTTGGTCTGGAAGAACTCCTTGATCAGACGGATGGCCTTCTCGGTCTGGCGCAGGTCAAGCAGCGGCCCCTTTCTCGCGACGGTTTGCGATGACATTCCTGCTCCTTCGGCAATCGGCCCTGACGGGGGGAAGCATAGCGGCGACAAGCCCCGTCGGGCAACATGTCGCATCACCAACCGCCCGCCCGCCTCAGCCCCCGATGCGGCTCATCTGCTCGTCGCCGTGCCCGCTGTGAACCTGCGGTTTGTAGCGCACGCAGTCGGTCATGGCCTGCGCCAGCGCCAGGCGGCGGCGGAGCGGGTCAGCCGTGCGACGCAGCAAATCCCGGATCGCCACCTCGCCGCCGTCAAACAGACACGAACGGAGCACGCCGTTGGGCGTGAGGCGCAATCGATTGCAGGTGGCGCAGAATGGCGCTGACATGGCGCTGATGAAGCCGATGCGCCCGCGAGGCCGGCCGCGCGACAGCCGCCAGACGCTGGCCGGCCCCACGCCCGGCTCCAGGTGCCGGTGCAGCGGCTCCAGCGGCCCCAGTTCATCCTCGATGCGCTGTCGCACCTCGCTCTCGCTGATGAAGGCATCGGCGCCGCGGTCCTGGGCGCCGCAGCCGCCGGCCGGGCCGATCTCGTCGTCGGCGATGCGGTGGGCGCCCGCGGCGGAATAGGCGTGCAGCAGGGCCGCATCACCCAGCGGCATGTACTCGATGAACCGCACCGTTACCCGTCGGCTCAGGCTCAGCCGGGCGAACTCCACATACTCATCGTCGTTGATGCCGCGCATCGTCACGCAGTTGATTTTCAGGCCGTTGAAGCCGGCCGCCTCCGCCTCCTCCAGGCCGCCCAGGACGGTATCCAGGTCGCCGGTGCGCGTGATGCGCCGGAAGCGGTTGGGGCGCAGGCTGTCGATGCTCACGGTGATGCGGTCCAGCCCGGCCTGCTTCAACGGGCGGGCCAGCTCGTTCAGGAGCATCCCGTTGGTGGTCAGCGACAGCTCCTGGACGGCGGGGTTGGCGCGGAGCATGCGAACCAGCTCAACCAGTCCGTTGCGAACGGTCGGCTCGCCCCCCGTGAGCTTGAAGCGCCGGATGCCGTGAATGTCGGCGGCGGCCGCCACGACCTCGGCGATTTCCTCGTACGTCAGCAACTCGCCCTTGGGCAGCCAGCGCACACCCTCCTCGGGCATGCAGTAGAGGCAGCGGAAGTTGCAGCGATCGGTGATGCTGATGCGCAGGACGCGCACGGCGGAGATGGATCGCGGCCCGTTCTCGAAGGGAGCCGGCACGCCGCGGAGATTATCCAGCACGTTAAGGCGCATGGGGCGGCAGATTCTAGCGGCCGGGCAGTCCCGCCGCCATCGACGGCGAAGGTTTTCGGACTCACCGAGGTCGCCCCCTGGGCATGAGGTCCCACTTGTGCCCCGTGCGGCAGGCGTGGCACACCGGGCGGTTCCGATAACTTTTCACTCAACGCCTCGGAAATTGCCGAAGATAGAGATGCCGGCACAGAGGCATCGGCCGGCGCAGGCTGACTGCGCCGGTCGGCGCCCAAGGTGCGGACCAACACAGCGGAGCGCGAGATGGATCTTGCGACACTGATCGGCTACATCGTCGCCTGGGCAGCCCTGCTGTTCGGGATGTATCACGTATCCCACGGGGCGCTGGGCTCGTTCCTCAAGCCCACCGAGATCATCATGGTGGGCGGTCTGGCCCTGGGGGCGGCCATCATGTCCATGCCCCTGCACAGCGTGCTGGGGGCGCTGTCCTCGGCGAAAAAGATGCTCTTTTCGCGCGAGACTCACGTTGAACACCTCATCAAGCAGATGGTTCAGTACGCCGAGACCGCCCGACGCGACGGCGTGCTGGCTCTGGAGTCGGTGGCCCGCGAGGCGCCCGACCCCTTCCTGAGGCGCGGCCTGCAGCTCACCATCGACGGCACCGACCCGGAGGTGATCGAGCGCATCATGCGCATCGAGATCGAGGCCATGCAGGAGCGCCACAAACACGGCAAACACTTCTTCGGCATGCTGGCCAAGTTTGGCCCGGGCTGCGGGCTGATCGCCTGTCTTTGCGCCCAGGTGGCCATGTTCCGCAACCTCGACGGCGACGCCAAGGTGATCGGCGCGGCGCTGGCCGTGGCGCTGGTGGGCACGCTCTACGGGGCGATGCTCCAGAACGTGATCGCCGGCCCGGTGGCCGAGAAACTGGGACTCAAGTCGCGCGAGGAGGCGTTCGTGAAGGAGATCATTCTCCAGGGCGTCTTGAGCATCCAGGCCGGCAACAACCCGCGCGTGGTGGAGATGCAGCTCCTGAGCTTCCTCAGTAGCCGCCAGCAGCAGACGCTGGCCAAGGCGGCGTAGAGGGGGCCGATTACACCACGGAGTGCACAGAGGGCACGGAGAAGGACGACGATGACTGGAGGGAAAGGAGCCCCTGATGCTGAAAGAAGAAGCACTGACGCAGAAAACCATCGGCGCCTGCATCGAAGTGCACAGGCACCTTGGGCCGGGCCTGCTGGAATCGACCTACCGACGGTGTCTTTGCGAGGAATTGCGATTGCGCGGACTTGGCTATGAATGCGAAAAGCCCCTGCCGGTCAGGTACAAGGGCATTCTGGTGGATTGCGCCTACCGCATCGACATCGTAGTCGAAGGCAAGGTTCTCCTGGAGACCAAGTCCGTCAACGCTTTGGAGCCGATCCACGAGGCTCAACTGCTGACATACATGCGGCTCGGATCGTACTCGATCGGTCTGCTGGTCAACTTCAATGTACGCTCCTTAAGGATGGCATCATCCGCCGCGTCCTGTGAGCGGCTCCGAGTCCTCTGTGTCCTCCGTGGTGGACCTTCCCCTGCGCCCTGAGAGCGAACCATGGCCAAACCCGCCTGCAAATGCAAGGAAGTCGAATGCGAGGAGTGCCCGGAGTGGATCTTCACCCTCGCCGACCTCATCATGTGCATGATGGGGCTGTTTGTCATTCTCTGGGTCCTGAAAACCTCCGGCATCGGCAACGCCAACCTCTCCGCCGCCGATCAGCAGAAGATCAACGAGGTGATCGCGGCCATCCGCTACGGGTTTGGATACGTCCCCGACGCGGCCAGCAACGATCCGATCGACCTGATCCTGCTGCAGCAGTTGCGGCAGATGCGACCGATGAACGGGCAGGGCAAGGGCGCTTCCTCGCTGATTCCCAAGAGCGGCGCGGAAGGCACCGATCCGGAGGTGCTGGCCGTGCGCCGCGGAACCCAGGCCACCGTCGGCTCCCGCGTGCTGTTCGCGCCTGGCAGCGCGGCACTCGATGCTGAGGCGATACGCATCCTCGACGAGATCGTCAAACTCATCAAAGGCCACCGCAACGTCATGTATGTGCGCGGCCATACGTCCCTCGACGACCTCCCCGAAGGCGCCACCCCCCAGCAGAAGATGGAGCTGTCATGGCGACGGGCCATGGTGGTGGTGGAGTATCTGGTCTCCCAGGGCGTCGACGAGGACATCCTGCGGCCCATGGGCTGCTCCACCTTCGAGCCGGTGATCCAGCGCGTCTACAGCCCGCAGACCGTCGGCCAGAATCGCCGCGTCGAGGTCGAGTCCACCCACGCCCTGGTCAGCGACCTCCAGGACCGTCCCGAGCCCGCCCGGCCCATTCAGGGGCGCCCCTCCCCCTGACGCGACGCCCCCACGCTATAATCCAGCCCCATGGCCGAGCTCAAGTACAAACGTGTGCTCCTGAAGATCAGCGGCGAAGGCCTGTGCGCCGATGGCGGTTTCGGGCTGGATGCCGCCGAATTGAACAACGTCGCCGGCCAGTGCGCCGAGGTCGCCCGCCTGGGGGTGGAGCTGGCCATCGTCGTCGGCGGGGGCAACTTCGTGAGGGGCGCCGATCTGGCCGCTTCGGCCCACATCCAGCCGGCCACCGCCCACTACATGGGCATGCTGGGGACGGTCATGAACGCTCTGGCGCTTCAGGAGACCATGGAGGGCCTGGGGCAGCCCACACGCGTCCTGTCGGCCATCAGCGTCCACAACGTTTGCGAGCCGTTCATCCGCCGCCGCGCCATCCGACATCTGGAAAAAGGCCGCGTCATCATCCTGGCCGCCGGAACGGGCAACCCGTTTTTCACCACCGACACCTGTGCGGCGCTGCGGGCCACGGAATTGCACGCCAATGTGGTGCTGAAGGCGACGAAGGTGGACGGCATCTATTCGGCCGATCCGCGCAGGGACGCGGGGGCGAAACTGTACGAACGAATCAGCTACGAGCAGGTGCTGCGCGACAAGCTGCGGGTGATGGACCTGACGGCGATCACGCTGCTGATGGAACAGAAGCTGCCGCTGGTGGTCTTCAACTTGAGGCGGCCGGGCAATATCATGCGTGTCGTCCGCGGCGAGGGCGTGGGAACGTGCATCCTCCCCGGCTAGGTCCGGGGCGCGCCCCCGACCCGCTCGAACAACATAGCGAGGCTGCCATGCCAATGGACGACATCCTGATGGACTGCGAAGAGGCGATGGAAAAGGCGATCGACCACCTCAAGCATGAGCTGCGCGGCATCCGCACCGGCCGGGCATCGCCGGCGCTCGTCGAGAACATCCGCGTGGACTATTACGGCTCGCCGACGGAACTGCGCTCCATCGCGGCCATCAGCGTGCCGGAGGCCACGCAAATCCTGATCAAGCCGTTCAGTCCGCAGGACATCAAGGCCATCGAGCGGGCGATCAACGAGAGCAAGATCGGGCTGACGCCGCACAGCGATGGCAAGCAGTTGCGGCTGGTGCTGCCGCCGCTGTCGCAGGAGCGGCGGCTTCAGCTCGTGGCGCAGTGCAAGCACATAGCCGAAACGGCCAAGGTGGCGATCCGCAATGCCCGGCGCGATGCCAACAAGCTGCTGGAGACGGAGAAGAAGGGGGGCATCCTGACGGAGGATGAGGAGCAGCGCGGCAAGGAGCAGGTGCAGGAGCTGACCAAAACGTACGAGGGTAAGGTGGATGAGCTGATCGAGCACAAGCGGCAGGAAATCCTTCAGGTTTGAGGCGATTCATAACTTTGCTTGCCATCGGAGGCTACCCCCGATATCATGCGAAGAATGCGGCCGAGTACCCAAGTGGACTAAGGGGACGGATTGCAAATCCGTTATTCGCGGGTTCGAATCCCGCCTCGGCCTACTTGTGTTGGCGCGTTGGTATCAGCCACCCGGGGGGCGCGCCTTCGAGCAGCGCCTGCTCGCCACCGTGGCCCGCGCCGTCGATCTGTCGGAGAACCTCGCCGTCAAGAAATCGCCTCAGGCGACAGGACGCAACCTGGGGCTGAGGCTGCTGGAGCACTTCGTCAACACGCAGCCAGCGCAGCGGTAGGCTCGGTAACGCCCGCCGTGGCCGATGCCGCCGCAACCGGTGCGCGGCAGGTTCGTCCAACGACACCCATCCAATGTCATCTCCCACTTCGCATCGCCTCGAAATCCGCGGCCTCATGCTCGATCCGGCACGGCTCACCGAGCGGCATGAGTTCTACTTCGATCTCCTGCCGCAACTGGCCGACTGGGGCATCAATACCATCTGGTGGCACTTCAGCGACGACCAAGGCTTTGCGTTCAGACTCCGCCGCCATCCCCAACTCGCCTCCCCGCATGCCTTCACGCGCGGCGAAATGCAGCGCTTTGTGGCCGAGGCGCATCGACTCGACATCGACGTGGTCCCCGAAGTCGAGTCGCTCGGCCACGCGCGCTATATCACGCGGCTTCCGCACTACGCGCATCTGGCCGACGGCGAGGCCGGCGGCTTCAACGCCATCTGTCCCTCGCACCGCGAAACGCTGCCGTTGCTGCGCCAGATCATCGAGGAGGTCGCCGAGCTGTTTCCCAGTCCGTATCTGCACGCGGGACTCGATGAGGTGAGCCTCGCCGGCTGTCAGCGGTGCCAGCGTCGCGGCCGCGGTAAGCCGCCCTGGTGGATCTATCTCCAGCATACACTCGCCATCCACGGTATCCTCGCCGACCGTGGCAAGCGCATGGTCATGTGGGCCGATCACGTCGAGCACGACCCGCAGCTTCTGGCGCACCTGCCCCGCGACATCGTTCTGGCCCACTGGCAATACACGGACGTGCGCGAAGAGCCCATCCGCCGCAGCCTGGGCGCCGGTTTCAAAGTCGTTTGCGCGCCCTCGATGCTCCACTGGGGTGACGTGATCCAGCCCAACGCGGCCAACCTCGACAACATGGACCGCATGACCGCCACCGGGCGGCGTCTGGCCGGCCGCGGCGTGCTTGGCGTCGTCAACACCTGGTGGACGCCGTGGCGCATTCTTCGCGACGCGACCATGCCCGCAGTCGCCTACACCGGGCGACTCCTCGCTGCCGGCGCTCCCATCGACAAACCGCGATTCATGCGGTCGTATCTGCGGCAGCGCCACGGGATCGCCCAGGCGTCGGTCGCCGCCGCCATGTGGGACCTCCACCAGTCGCCCATTCACATGAACGAGCTGCGGGCGCTGCTGTTCGACTCGCCCCTGTTCATGCAGGAGGCCATCGCCCTGGCTCGCCAGCCGACGTTTCGCCCCAGGCTCCAGCGCATCGAGTCGGCCATCGCCGCGCTTGAGCGCGCGCGGCCGGCCGTGCGCAGTCGCCGCGAGGAGTATGATGCGGCCATCGCCGCGGGGCATGTGGCGGCGAAGAGTCTGAGGATCGGGCTGGAGCTGCTGCGTGCGGCCGAGGCATACAAGGCGGCGCAATGGCTGTTCAACCGCGATTGTGGACGCGGGCCGGTGATCGCAAAGCTTGAAGAAGTGGCCGGGACCCTGGCCGGCATGTCCGGGCTGGTGGGCGACGCGTGCGAGCTGGTCGAGCGCGAGTGGGACCGCACGCGATACCGCAACGACCGCAAGAAAGGCACAACGCTTCTGACGACCGCGGCGGCGCCTGAGGATTCGCTGCTGGCGCGGCTGGCGCGGTGCCGGAGGTATCTGTCGGGTGTGCTTGTGCGCATGGGGCGGGCGACCGCCGCCTACCGCCGCCGCGGCGTGTTTCCTACAGATGGCATCTGCTGACACACTGCCAGCAAAGCGGTAGGCGGCCGCCCGCTCGCCCATGCCCAACGACGCAGCGCCCACCTGCAGCACGGGCGTCCCGCGCGTCCCCCCGTGCCCGACCGCGCTCCGCCGCTCTCCTGCGCGCACGGCCACCTGTGGATTGGCTCGGAGATGCAGGGAGTCTATCGCTACACGCCCCCAACCGGACAATGGACCCGGTTCACCACGGCCGACGGGCTGGGCGATGACTATGCGGGGAGAAAGGGGGTCAAGAAGTAGAAAGGGGGTCAAAGCCGGCTTTGACCCCTTTCTCTGACCCGCGAAGGCTGTAAGATTTCTGATTTTAGATTTGCGATTGGGGTAAGGACGCGCGGGGGAACCCGGCGTCGCTACGGGGCCGACCGCCCGCGAGAGGCGCGGCGCATCTTCGAGGTGGCCGAGTGCGGTCGATCCTGATGGCGCGCCACGGGGAGCGGCAGCCTATTGCCGTGCGCCTACGTGTTGTCACCGAAGCGATGAAACGCAACGGCGGGCGGACGGTAGAAGGTAGAAGCAGCGTGCGGACCTCCCCGGACATCCGGCACATTCGGCACGTGACCGCGACATCCGGGCTTCCACATGGTATAAGAGCTTCATTCATGAGCACACTGATTACCCGTTGCGCGGCGATGATTCTGGCGGCCCTGACCGCCCTGGCGTGGACAGGCGCCGGCGCGGCGGCCGGACCTTCGCAGGAGAACGTGATGCAGGCAAAGGAGCTGTGGGTCTACATCGGCACCTACACATGGGAGAAGCGCAGCCGGGGCATCTATCTGGCGAAGCTGGACCTGTCCAGCGGCCAGATCAGCGCCCCGGAGGCGGTTGCGGAGGCGACGCACCCGACCTTTCTGGCGATCCACCCCAATGGCCGCTGGTTGTATTCGAACGTTGAGGTCAGCGATTTCCAGAGGCAGCGGAGCGGCGCGGTGCGCGCGTTCGCCATCGACCAGTCGACCGGCGCGCTGACGGCCCTCAATCAGCAGCCGACGAACAGCCCCGGCACGTGCCACGTTGTCGTCCATCCCGCCGGGCGCCATCTGCTGGCCGCCAACTATGCCGGCGGCAGCGCGGTGGTATTGCCCATCCGCGACGACGGAAGCCTGGGACCGGTCTGCAGCCTCGTCCAGCACGAGGGCAAAGGCCCCAACAGCAGTCGGCAGGAAGCGCCCCACGCGCATTCGACGACGCTCGACCCGGCCGGCAGGTTCGCGCTGGTCTGCGACCTGGGCGTAGACAAAGTCTACAGCTACCGCTTCGACGCCGAGCGGGGAACCCTCACACCCAACGATCCGCCCGCGGCCGTGATGGCGGCGGGCGCCGGTCCGCGGCACCTGGCGTTCCATCCCAACGGCCGGTATCTGTACGTTATCAATGAACTGAACAACACGGTGACGGTGCTGGCCTACGAGGCCGCGACGGGCGCCATGAGCGAGGTGCAGACGATCGGCACGCTACCCGAGGGCTTCCGCGGCAACAACACCACCGCGGAGGTGCAGGTACACCCCTCCGGCCGGTTCCTCTACGGCTCCAACCGCGGTCACAACAGCATCGCCATGTTCAGCATCGACTCGGCCAGCGGACGGCTGACGGCGATGGGCCATGAGCCCAGCGGCGGCAGGAACCCGCGCAACTTCAGCGTCGATCCCACCGGCCAGTTCCTGCTGGCGGCCAACCAGGACACCAACAACGTCGTGGTGTTCCGCATCGACGGGACAACCGGACGGCTGACGGCCAACGGCTCGGTGGCCAGCGTGCCCATGCCGGTGTGCGTGAAGTTCCTGGCGCCGCCGAAGTAGGCGGTGGGGCCCTGCGGCAGAGGGGGATGGGCGCGGCGTGGGTGCAGCGAGGGGGAGTTGGGTGCGCGCTCAGGCGGCGGCCGGTTCCAGCCCCAGTTCGCGGCGGAGGTTGCCGCCCAGGATCTTGCGGAAGTCGGCCTCCTCCAGCCCAAGTCCGCGGATGGTCTCCAGCCCGATGAGCGTCTCCCGTTCCAGGTTGTAGGGGAAGTCCAGCCCGAAGATCACCTGCTCGGCCGACGTCTGAAGGATAATCTCCATGATCTGGTCCGGGCGGAGGTACCAGAAACGATTCTGGTGGAGCGTGAAGACGCTGGCAAGCCCGGCGAAGACGTTGCAGCGGCGTTTCTCCCACGGGGGCGGGTAGTGATTGATCAGCACGGCCAGCGCCTCATTAAAGAAGTGGTAGCCGCCCATGTGTTCCATGGAGAACCGCAGCCGCGGGAAGCGGCGGGCCACCTCGTCGAACTTGAGCAGCCGGCAATCCTCAAGCCGCGAATGATGCACGCCGGTGTGGAAGGTCACGAACAGTCCCTGCTCTTCGGCCGCCGCGTAGACTTCCATCGCCCTGGGGGAGAGGACGTCGAACTCCTGCACGTTGGGATGCAGTTTCAGCCCCCGAAGGCCGAGCTGCGCGCACTGGCGCACCTGGTCCTTGACATCGTGGCGGGCGAAGTCGATGGTGCCGAAACCAACCAGGCGCGAGTGGGGCGCTATCGCCTCGGCCAGCCAGCCGTTGGGATGAACGCCTGCGTGTCGGACCTGGAACGAGAACGGTGCGAAGCAGACGGCACCGTCGATGCCGCAGTCGTCCAGCAGGCGCAGGAGCCGTTCGATGGTGCCGTCGGCCCGCACGCTTTCGGGGAAGACGTGTGCGTGGTGCGCGAAGATGCCGGTGCTCATGCGATGGCTCCTTGCGCAGCGCAGAATAGCGTCAGCGGCCCGAAAAACAAGGAACGCGCGGGACGCGTGCGGGAGGCACAACGTCGCGATCGCCGGATCACCGCGCCGCGAGCCTGCGGAACATTTCAGAGCCGGAAGCTGCGGGGGACGCGACGCTGCCTGTGAACAGCCGCGCAGCCGGTGGCGTTGCCCTCGCGGCCACTGCGGGCTTTGTGGTCTTGGCGGCCATGGGGGTCCGGGCCTTGGCGCGCGCCAGCGATGGGCTGACCGATGCGGGCGCCTTCACGTCGATGGTGAAGACCACCTGCGGGTCCAGCTCGGTGACGGTGTCATCGAAATCGGCGTTAATCTGCTTGCCGTCCACCAGAACTAGGATCTTGTAGGTGGCCGGATCACCGCTGTCCACGTATCGCACGCCGTAGGTGTACTTGCCAACGGGATAGCTGGGATCCCAGGTGGCAACCTCCACGCCCAGCGTCGAGTTGCGCCCGCCGCGATCGTTGCGGCTCATGGCGCCGCCGCTGGCCACCGAGAAAGGCGCATCGTCGCGCGGGATCAGGATTTCGCCCAGCGGGCTGATGACGAACAGGTCGAGGTTGGGCGTGATCGGCCCCGATGCCCCATCACCGGTCCACGAAAGACTGAACGACAGCCGGCCCATCGCGGTGACGACGTCCGTCGGCGGCACGGGGGGCCGCGGCAGCGTCGAGGTATCCCACGAGCCCTCGCGGAACCGCCACAGCCCCGTCTGGAGCCCGCCGACGCTGCTGTTCCTGTTCAGCGCATCCTGTTCGGTGCCGGTCATGGCGCCGGCGCCGTCGTAGGGATTGAAGGCCATCCGCTTGAAGTAGTCCGACGGCCACAGGTCCGAATCGGTCAGCACGGACGGCTCGCCGTCAATCGGAGCGATGTCGACGAATTCGCCCTTTTCGTTCTGCGTCCGGCCGCTCCCGCTGAAGAAGCTCACGCCATAGCCCAGGGCATCGTCGCTGGCCACCACGTCGGTGCCCCGAATCGCCAGCACGTTGCTGGGCGTGCGGATGCGCGATTCGTGCTCGATCCCCGCCGCCTCGATGCGGTAGCGCAGGCGGCCGTAGCTCATTCCCAGCTCGGTCGTAAGCTTTTTGCCGCGGAACGCCTCGAGAATCTTGACGGTCCCCAGCCGATCCAGCGTGATCGTCTGCTGGGGCGGCATGGTCAGGGTGATGGCCGATCGCAGGCCGGTGCGGCATTCCGCTCCCACCGGCAGCACCATGCCCACCTGGGCGATCTGCCAGGCATCATCCTCGCCGGCGCGCACCTCCACCATCCCCCTGACGCCCACAACCGTGGCATACAGCGACTGGCCTCCCTCGGCACCCGACGCACGCGCGGACGATGGAAACAGGCCAAACCCCACAAGACCGGCGATGACCGGCCAGATAGCGCGAATCCTCATTGCATGCTCCTCCGTCACCACGCGATCACCGCCGCCACGGCCTCTGGCGCAGACCTTGTACCGGCAGTCCCCATCGCGTGCGACAATGCTGATGACCGGTCCGGCGAAAGCGTACAGATGACCGATCCACACTCTATCATCGGAACGGCGCAGGGGCCACTTTGCCGGGCGCCAGCAGGGCGCGGAGGGGGCGTGAGACTTTCTGCGGCCGGCGGTGCGGAACCGCGCCGGCGCACAACGTAGCACGGGCGTCCTCGCCCGTGCCCAACGAACCAGGATGTGAGCTGTATTACCGGGCCGGACCCGACTGGTAAGGTCCGATAGGTCGCGCCGTCGGGGCGCGAGCCGGCGCAGCCCGCGCAGCCCGCACGGCACTGGCGGAGTTACTGCGCCCCGCTGTCTGAAGCCCGGACGAGCCGCCGATGCTCACCTCATACGAGTCGCGGTTGTTCTGCGAATCCAGGCTCCCGCCCACCGCATCGCCCACCACGCGGCCGTCGCGGATCACCACCAACTGATACTCCGCCCCGGCTCCGCTCATGTGCGTCACGCCATATTCGTAGCGGCCCAGCGGGAACAGGTCCGGCCAGGCGGCGACTTCCTGTCCGGCGCGGTTGGCGGCGCCGCCGCGGTCATCCAGGGGGGAGCGCCCGCCGCTGGGGACCACGGGAGGTCCGAGCTTGGGATCCAGCAGCTCGCCCAGCGGGCTGCGCACGAACAGGTCCAGATCCGGAAGCAGCGATGAGGGCTCGCTGTTCACCCATACCAGTTGAAACACCAGCGAGCCCTGGGCAAAGTTGTCCGGCACCACCGGCGCGGACGCCACCGGCGGCAGCGCCAGCGAGCTGGTGAAGGTCGTGCCGAATGTAAACCCGCTGATCGACGGGTTGTCCAGCAGCGCCTGCGCTTCGCCTGCACCGCGCGCAATCGAGGATGGATCGACGTAGTTGAGGCCCAGTGCCGTCTGCGCCGCCCCGCCGCTGCCGCTGACGATCACCGCCTGCTGCTCGCCGCCGAACGTCTGCACCGAGCCGTCCAGGTCGCGGAACCTCGCGGTGCCCACCACGCTCGTCGCCGTCACCGGATAGAACCCCTGGTTGAACATGATCACGTCCGTGCCCCGCACCGCCAGCGTGCTCCCGGGTGTGTGAATCGTCGCGTCGTGCTCCTGACCGGCCGCCTCGATGTCGTAGCGCAGGCGGCCGTAGTCCATGCCCACATCCATCTTGATGCGTCCTTCGGCCCGAAGCGCCTCCAGAACCGTCACCGTGCCCAGACGGTCCAGCGTGATGGTCTGCCCCGGCGGAAAGACGAATCGCACGGCCGAGCGCGGGCCCGTGCGGAACGCGGCGCCCGGGCCGATCTTCATGCCGACGCCGGCCGATTGCCAGGGTTCATCCTCGCCGAGCCGCACCTGAACCATGCCGTCGACGGCGGTGATCGTGCCCACCAGGGCCTCGCCAGTCGGCGCGGTGGTAGACGCCGCGGGCGCGGTGGTGTGCTGCGCCCGTGCCGCCGTGGCGCCGGCCGCCACAAACGCCGCCAGGGCGGCGATGGCGATCGCAAATAGTCTGTTGCTATGGCTCACTGCTGGCTCCCAGGCGCTCATTGCGGCGCCGGCGAATCGGTTGACCTGATTTCAGGAGGAAGCACGGCTGCCGGCACCTTCACCGCCTGGCCGCGCTGGTAGTCCTCCATCCGTCCGATTATTCCCACGAACTCGCCGCCGGAAAAGGTCTGAAACGTGCTGCTGGGCGGATACAGCTCCGCAAACTGCAGCTCGCGCACCGCGTAGCGCGGCGCTGCGCCGCTCAGCCGCATCATCACCCCCCCCTTGATTTCCAGCGCCCGGCAGATCGCCACCGCCAGCGTTCCACGCTGGACGGCTTCATTGGCCTGGCCCCTGAAGTTCGCCGGCAGCATCTTCCGCGATTTGAGCAGCTCCACTCGCGCCTCGTAACTGTCCGCAGGGTCCTGCCCGTCGGTGTACAGCAGCAGGCCGTGGAACGCCTCGTCGTTGCTGGTCAGGGGGCGGGTGGCCAGCGTGTGCCAGAACTCAAGCTGCTGCGACGGCTCGTTGCCGGCGAGTTCCGCCGTCAGCGGTTGTGCCACGCGCGCCGTCTGACACCCCCCCAGCGCCGCCAGCAGGAGGGCGGCCAGCGCCCATGCCGATCCCGATCGTGCGATGCTGTTCATGTCGTGTCTCATGCCGTCTGGTCCCGCTCGGCGGCCTGGCCGTGGTCCGCCGGCCGCCTGCCTCTGATGCTAGAACGCCAACGTCACGCCTGCGAAGAAGAAATGCCGCGGGCTGTCGTCAAACTCGATCGCCGTGCCGGGGAAAAAGACTCCGTAGCGCACGGCGACGGTCACATCGCTGGTCACCTGCCAGTTGAGAAAGATGTCAGGTTCCACGCCCAGGTACCAGTCGTCGCTGGTGGGCTCATCGATCGCGCCGTCGGACTTCATCTTCCCGAACAGCAGCACGTCCGCGCCCACCTGGAGGCGGCTGAAAGAGGCGCTGGTTGGCAGTGGAAACGTCGAGCCGCCCACGCGGAACACGGTCACGTTCGACACGCTGGGCGCAAACGCAAGTCCGGTGTTCAGAAGCCCCATCGCGTTGAACGAATGGTCTTTGGTGCCGGGGGCGTTGCCACCCAGCGTCGAGTTGCTCACCAGCCGGTCGGAATCCCCCGTCGCCAGAATCAGCTCGCCCGTCAGGCGACTGCGGCGCTGGTCGGCCAGCAGGTAGTCCAGGCGGAAGTTCAGTGCTGCGGCCTGAATGTCCTCTTCGCTTTGGCCCTGAAGCGTCTGCGTCAACGGATCGAACCGCACGTCCGAGCGGCCTTCGCCGCCCTCGTAGACGGCCTCCACGCCGTAGAGCAGACGGTCGCCGATGCTGCCGTTGATGCCCGCCCCGATGTAGAAGCTGTTGTACTCGGACTTCGCCTCCACCGGGCCGATGGCCACCGCATCGTCATCGTTGTAATCGCGCTGAATCAGCCCGTACACGAACGGACGGTGGCGCCCCAGGCGCACGGCCGCCAGAGCGCCGTAGAAGCCGCGATTGGTGTCATCGTCGAAGTCGGGACGCGAGGTGTCGAAGTCGATGGTGCGGTCGATGGTGACGCCGCCCAGCAGTTGCAGCTCAAATCGGTCAATGGTCAGGTCCACGCGCACCGCGTCCAGGGTCTGCCCCAGCACCAGGCCGTTGGCCCAGTACACGAACTGACGACCGCCCTGGAACACCACGTTATTGCGTGTGAGCTGCCCCCTGCTGGCAGCCAGATGCCTCGCCAGATCGAAGCGGTAATAGGCCTGTTCGACCGTGGGCCAGATCGTCTCATCTCCCTCGCCGTCGAAGCTGTCGCCGGAGTTGAAGTCGCGGTAGCTGGTGCGGGCGCGGAGGAACAGCTCGTGGGCGTTGTCGAGGTTGAGCCGGGCGTAGCCGATCAGGTCGTACTGCCGGAGGATGTGGGTCTTCTGCTGGACGTCGTCGATGGCGAAGAAGCTGAGGCCCAGAAAGCCGCCGTAGTCCAGCAGCAGGCGCTGCCCCGCCGGCACCTCGGGGTTGGCCCGCAGGCGGGTGTCGCGGTAGATCTGATCGAGCTGGCGCTCGAACCGTTCGATGCTGGTCTGGGCCACGGCCGCCGACGCCAGCGTTATCGTCACGCCCACAGCCACCAACGAGTGTCTCATCCACATCCTCGATTTGAGTGATGGGTGCACGGCGGGTTGCCGTAACCGACCCGGGCGCGGCGGGCGCTCAACCGTCCGCCCGTCGCCACGCTGCCTGCCGACCATGGCAGCTTCGAGCGGCACTCTATACCGCCGACACGCCGGATGCAACCTGAAAATGCAAGGGATGCAGCGACGGGGCGTGACCGGGGTGTGTGACAGTTTCTGCGTCGGATGGAGCCGGGAGGTCCGTGGCACACGCTGAAGCGCGGACGCAAGCCAGCCGGGCCAGACGCCGGCCAGACGCCCGTGCTACGCTTGCTATCCATGAAAGGCTTTCGGCAGTCAAGCCCGATTTTGCGCAATACCGACCCCGGTCGGTATCATCACTCTGCCGCCGCGGAGGATAGGGCAACGCTGGGAAGCGACCCCAGCGCCGCGGCGGCGGCCCAACGGCAGGGCGG
>Ga0308417_1001257_pt1 | contig 17567 bp, 10 predicted proteins | sample HotsprSampleOS65_FD_203528 | JGI IMG/M metagenome (GOLD analysis project Ga0308417, IMG submission 203528) | Hot spring phototrophic mat microbial communities from Octopus Spring, Yellowstone National Park, Wyoming, United States - 20090730_OS65 ... | reverse complement strand
GCCCGCGGCGGCCGAACTCTCATCGCCGCGCGCACCAATTCCCGATCGATCCCCGGCGACCCGCCCCACCCCCCTGCCAAAGTGCAACCGGAAAAACGGATCGTTTGCGTGTCTTCGCCCGGCGACGTCGGTTCGCCACGGCGCCATCGGTTTGGCGGCAAAGTCCAACCGACCGTCCGGCCGCCCGGTCATTTCTGGTCGGGCAGCGAGATCGGCCGGATCCAGATGTTGCGGAACTTCACCGGGCAGTGGTGGCCCATCAGGCCGATCGGGCCCTTCGGCGACGGGTTGTTGTAGGCCGCCAGGCGGGCATGGGGCGTGTCGCCGTACACCTCTTGGTTATGGTGAACGAGCACGCCGTTGTGGTGCATCGTCACCCGTGCCGGGGCGACCAGCTTGCCGTCTTTCACCCGAGGAGCGATGACGACGATGTCGTATGTTTGCCATTGGCCCGGCTTGCGGCAGGCGTTGACCAGCGGCGGCGTTTGCGCATAGATCGAGGCCGCCTGACCATCGGGATAGATCTGCTTGGTGAACGAATCGTATATCTGAATCTCGAACAGCCCCAGCATGAGCACGCCGTTGTTGCCGCAGTTGCCCCAGTTGGGATCGGGCGGGTCGGGCGCCTGCCATTCGAGGTGCAGTTGGCAATCGCCGAATTCGTCTTTGGTCGTCAGCGTGCCCTCGCCGGCCACCAGGCAGCCGTCTTCAATGGTCCATTTCGGCGTGTCGCGCCAACGGGCCAGGTCTTTGCCGTCGAAGAGAATGACGGCGTCCGCAGGCGCGGCGGCCGGCGGAGGGGCCGGGCCCGGATCAACCCGCGGCGGAATCGGCCGATCGGGATCATGGACATGATAGCCCGACCACGGCTGGATCGGCGTCGTCTTGTAGCCGATCGCCGCACCGTCTTTCGACTTGACCAATTCGTGCTTCTGCGCCGCGGCCTGCGAGGCCGCTGCGGCCGCAATGATGCCCACCGCCGCTATCGCACTGACCCTCAGCACCAAACTCCGCCCGATCATCGTGGAACTCCCATGTGATGGTTGGTGGCGGCCCACCGGCCCGAAATTCTCGCACGCGGCGGGCAATCCCGCGCCGCGCGTCGGGAAGCCGAGAACCTTCAATCCGCGCGCCTCTCGTCGGTGAGGAAACCTCGCCGCATGCCGACCATTCTACTCAGCCCGGCGAGCGAAGGGAAACAGCCGGCCCGGCGGTTTCGAGCCGGAGCGAAGCGGGAAAACACCACGCGCCCGCTTGTCCCGGGGCGCGGAAAGAGAGCGGGCGTTCCCGACCGGCACGCGGCATCAATCCGAAGAGGCCGGCTTGCAGAGCGGCCCGGTGGTTGCCGCGGTCGCTCGAAGGTAGTCGGCCGGGGCGAGAACGATTTGCAGCCCGCGCATCCCCGCCGAGACGGCCACGCGATCGAAGAGCAAGATCGAATCGTCGGCGAACACCGGGTAAGCCTTCTTGCAGGCCAGGGCGGTCACGCCGCCGCGGATGTAGCCGGTCAGCGGCTGCACTTCTTTCAGGGCGACCAATTCCACGCGCCGATCGCCGGTGAGTCGGGCCAGGGCCTTCAAATCGACTTCGCTGTCGCCCGGCACCACCGCCAGCAGCACGCCGCTCCGGTCGCCGCGGGCGACCAGCGTTTTGAACACCTGTTCGGCGGGCAGTCCAATCTTCGCGGCCACGGTGGTGGCGGTCAGATCGTCGGGATCGACTTCGTAACTGCGAAGCTCGAAGGCGATGCCCATGCGCTCCAGTTGCCGCACGGCGTTGGTCTTGGTCGCTGCCATCGTTTACGGTGGTTGAAACGAGCCGCTGGTTCGTTGGCGATGCGCTGCCGGCTGAAGTCGCAGCGGCGTCGGCTTTAGCCGCGGGGATGGAACTTTTTGTGAACGGCCTTCAGCCGCGTCGGATCGACGTGTGTGTAGATTTGCGTGGTGGCGATGCTGGCGTGCCCGAGCATCTCTTGCACCTGCCGCAGATCGGCGCCGCCGGCGAGCAAATGCGTGGCGAAGCTGTGGCGGAAGGTGTGCGGGCTGATATTCGCCGGCGCCCCGACCCGTTGGGCATATTGCTTGAGCAGTTCCCAAACCCGTTCGCGCCTGAGCGGCAGGCCGCGGCCGCTCAGCAGCAGGCGATCGGTTGTCGTCGGCGCGCGGGCGGCCAGAACGGGGCGTTCCTCGGCCAGATAGAGCTTCACGGCGTCGATCGCCCGCGCGTGAAACGGCACGATCCGTTCCTTGTCGCCTTTGCCGCGGCAACGGCAGTACCCTTCGTCGAACCGCAGATCGGCAACCCGCAGCCCGACGATTTCGGAAACGCGGCAGCCCGTGGCATAGAGCAATTCCAACATGGCCCGATCGCGCCGCCACCAGCGGTCGAACGGCTGCGGGGCGGTGAAGAGCCGCTCGATTTGTTGCGGGCTGAGCACCGAAGGCATCCGCTCCCACAGCTTCTGGCTGCCGAGGGCCTCGGCCGGATTGTCGCGCACCACGCCTTCGAGTTGCAGATAGCGGTAGAAGACCTTCAACGAAACCAAATGCCGGGCGATGCTCGCCGGGGCCAGCGATTGGTCGTGCAGCCAGCGGGCGTAGTCGGCCAGGTCGGCCACGCTCAGCCGCAGCGGGTCGCGGCCGTCGAGCCAAGCGGCGAAATGCCGCATGTCGCGACGGTAGGCGGCCACGGTGTTTTCCGCCAAGTGGCACTCGCCGGCCGTGTATTGCACAAAGGCATCGATCAGCCCGGCGGCCGTCGGGCGAAGCGGCATCGGTTTGAGCGGTCGGATCGGCTTCACGGGCGCAGACGCCTCGGGCTTGGGGAACGGCAACGCGGCACATGAGCCGCAGGTGCCCGCCTATGTTTACTTCGTCGCGGCCGGGCATCACACTTCAACGGTGTATTCGCTACAATGCGCGCAGTGTGAACGTTCGCGCAACTCGCCGCGGGCAAAGGCTTCTGCCGCGGCAATGGTCGTCGAGGGGTGTTATGGCGATCGTTACCCTGACCGAGATGGAACCCGGCCGCGAGGCCGACGTGTTCGTCCTCCTTGCCGGCAAGGAAGAGCTGACGGCAAAGAACGGCAAACCCTATTGGCGCGTGGTGTTCCGCGATGCCGGGCGCGAATTGAGTTTTCCGATTTGGGGCGATTCGCCGTGGGCTGCCGAGTGCCGCGATCATTGGACGCCTGGCGAGTTCTACAAGGTGCGCGGGATATTGCGCGAGACGCCGTTCGGGCCGCAGTTGGAGATTCGCAAGATTCGGCCCGTCGAACCGGACGATCGCGCCGACGGGTTCGATCCGTTGATGTGCCGCCGGCGGAGCCGCTTCGACCCGGAAACGATGTTCGCCGAGCTATTGCAACTGGTCGAAGCGGAGATTCAGCCCGACGCCCTGCGTCGCCTGGTGGAAACCCTGTTGACCGACAATCGCCAAGCGTGGCTCATCTGGCCCGCGGCCCGTCGCAACCACCATGCGTTCGTCGGCGGGCTGCTCGAGCACACGCTGAGCGTGGCGCGAACGTGCGCCCTGCTGGCCGACAAATATCGCGCCTACTATCCCGACATGCAGCCGCCGCTGGAAAAGGGCTTGGCCGTGGCCGGCGGGGTGCTGCACGACATCGGGAAGTTCCGCGAAATCGGCGACGGCCCCGAAGCGGCCCACACGCCCGCCGGGGCGCTGGTGGGGCACATCATCCAGGGACGCGACATGGTGCGCGAGGCGGCCCAACGCTGCCCCCTGCCCGGCGACATGCTCTTGCGCTTGGAACATATCATCCTCTCGCATCAGCGGCTGCCTGAGTGGGGATCGCCCAAGCCGCCGATGACGCCCGAGGCGCTGATCGTCCACTATGCCGATGATCTCGACGCCAAGTTCGCCATGATGGCCGACATTCTTGCCGACGACCCCGGCACCGGACCGGTTACTTCGAAAAAGAACGTGCTGATGCAGCCGGTCTATCGCGGCCTGCCCGAGCCGCGCGGCGCCGACGGAGGGTGATCTTCCCGCGGCAAACCGCACAATGGGGCAACGGCGTACCTTCGAAAGGTTCAACAGCAGATTTGTTCGTTTCCAACACTCACCGGCACGCTGCCGCTTTCCTTCACCGCGGAGAACATTCAGATGGCGATTCCCGTTACGACCACCTTCAGTTTCGACGGCTACCGCATCACGGCCTACAAGGGACTGGTGCGGGGGATCATCGTCCGCGCGCCGACGATCTCGCAAGGCATTCTCGGCGGACTCAAAGGGATTATCGGAGGGAATATCGGGGCCTACACCGAAATGTGCGAGCAGGCGCGGCAGCAGGCCTTCGATTTGCTCGTGCAGCACGCGCTCGAGTTGGGCGCCAATGCCGTGATCGGCCTGCGCTACGACGCCTCGAGCGTGGCCGAGCGGATCTCGGCGACCGAAGTGCTTTGCTACGGCACCGCGGTCACCATTGAGCCGATCACCGACGAATAGACGGGCGGCCCGCGCCGGCGGCGCGTCTCCAATCGCTGCAAGCGCGGCAAGCGCGGCGATTCTCGAATGAAGATGGAGCCGTCCGCCGGCCGACTAGGGCGACGGGGACGGCGAGCCTTCCGACGGCGGCGAATTGTCTGGAGTTGCCGCACCGCTCGGCGACGCTGAGCCATCGGGCGTTGCGCCGCCCTCGCCCGGGGCCGGCGTTACCGCGGCCGGATCCGTCTGGCCTTCGGGCGGCTCGGGCGGTTTGCGGCCCTCGGCGATCCGTTTTTCCCATTGAGAAAGCCGCTCGGCGCCGAGTTGCTTATCGAGCGCCTGCTGCGCTTCGTTGCGGAAGGCATCGAGCCGCGCCGTAACGCGCGCATCGGCGCCGGGCGGCTTGCCCAACCGCAACATCAGATCGGCCGCCCACGTCTTGCCCGAGGGAAGCTTCTTCAATTCGGCCAGAAGTTGGTCGGCCTTGTCCCATTGCTTCGCGGCCAGCAGGGCCTCGATTCGCGCAACCGGGCCGGCGCGGCGGGCCAACTCGTCGATCAACGCATTTCGGGCCGGCAACAAGAACACCTCGACGCCCGGTGAAAGCGCGCTTTGGGAAAGTGCCACCTCGAACTCGGCCGCTCCGTCGGCAATCAGGGGGAACTCGATCAGGATGCGGCTCCCGTCCGAGACGGCCAAACGACGCAGAACACCTTCCCCCAGCGGCACCACGAAGCGGCCGGCGCGATCGGTCAGGCCCAGACACACCGGCTGCTTCGGGTTACCCGCGTCGAAAACCGCATACTCGGCCGCGGCAGAATCGCCGGCAACAAGCCGCAGCGGCGCGGGACGGGCTTGCCGGCCCGCTCGAAGGGCCAAACGTTCGATGCCCAAACCGCGAGCTTCGTCGAACGGAGTCTCCAATCGGGTGACCACTTGCGCCACCAGACCTTTCGAGCCGACTTCGCTCAGCACGGCGGCCGTCCAGGGAATCGCCACGGCGGCCGGAGATGATGCGTCGGACTCGTTTGCTTCGACCGCGCTTGGTTCGGACTCGCCCGGCTCGGCCGGCGCCGCGGGTTGGTCCGCCGGTGCGTCTTGCGGTTCGGATGCTGCCGCCGCCGGCGCGGCCTCGCCCGCGGCGGTTGCCGGCGACTCGCCTTGGGCCCCTTCAGCCGATCGTTCGGCCGCCACCGACGAGCCGACGGGCTTGGGGCGGAGGAACAGCCGGGCCACATCGCCCTCGGCCCACCCCGGCAGCGGCTCGCGCGTCCGCAGTTGCGCTCCGCGCGGGCGCAAGGTCAACGATCCGTTGGGCAGCGATTCGAACCGCGCTTGCGGCGCAAAGGCCGCCGCCGTCGCGGCCGCCGCCGCACCGGGCAACACCGCCACCGAGGCCGCCTCGCGCTGCTCGATCGGGCCGAGAAAACCGACATCGGCATCGTACTCGCGGGCGATCGCGCGGAAGCGATCGTCGCGGGCCTCGATCGATAGGAAGATGACCTTGGCGGCCGAGGGCCACGCCCGAGCGATCGACCGGGCCGCGGCCGGCGAAAGTGCGGCCGGATCGTCACCAAGGCGCTTTTCGGTGGTAGTGGTCGTGGCGGAATCAGCGGCAGCGGCTCCATCGGCGGCGACAACCGTCGTGTCCCACAGCGGGGCGTAGGCCGACTCCAGCCGTGCGGCGAACGCCTCGCACCAGCCGCGATGTTCGGCCGGCGGCAATTCGGCGATGCGGGGAAGCGCGACCACAACCGTTACCCGATAGGGCCGAAACGACCAAGCCGGGGGCGGCTCGGCCGCGGCGACGGGAATGGCCGCGCAAACGATGGTTGCAATCGCCGCGATCAGCCCGGCGAAATGGTTCCGCACCATTGCGGAAGCGGCCGCCGGCGCAGCGCGGCGGCCGATAGCGTGCCGTCCTCCGTTGAACCGCTTTCCGTTTTTCGCGGTTTCATTGAGAAACCCCTTTGCCACAAGAACCGCGGCGAACACGGCCCGATGCCGATGGCGCGGCTTGCGGCGGTGCCGCGCGCCTGCGGCGCAAATGCAGCTTGACCACCGGCCGCACTTGCCTCGCGGGCGCCAACGACCGCCATTGCAGTCGCAACGATTTCCGCGCGCCGCGGCGGCCTGACCCATGCCTTCTCCGTTCACGTTAGAACTCCGACCAAGTGAATGCCGGCTGCCATTGTTCGATGAATTCGTAAAGGCTCAAGGCCGGCTGATCGATGCCTTTCAGATCCGCCCGTGCGGCGAAATGTTCCGCGGATTGGAAGAGGGGAATCAATGCGACCTCGTCGCGGCACACCTGATCGAGCAGGTGCAGCGCGTCGCGCGCTTGTTCAAACGATTGCGCCTCGTCGAGTCGCCGCAAGGCCCATTGACGCAGCGGCGAAACCGGCAGGTCGAGGCCGTCGCGCCCGAACAGCGCGAACGAATCGGTCAGCGGCTCGCACACCGGGTAAACGACGTATAGCAGATCGCAATCGTCGGGCACGCGGGCCGTCGGCGCAGCAAGCGGCTTCAACTCGACGGCCAAGCCGAGCCACTGCCACTGCAACGCCAATTGAGCAGCCGCCTCTTTGGCCGTTTCGTCCGGCGGATAGGCCAGCACGAGCTTCCAGGGGAGGGTTCGGGCCGAGGGCCGCGGGACCGCCGAAACCGCCGAGGTTGTGCCCCCCGGCGCTTTGCTCGGCGGGGCCTCGTCGGGCGACGGCGGGGGCGGGGCGTAGTGGTCGTCTTCCTCTTCCGATGCCGGCTCGCCCGAACCGCCCGGCGTCGAAGCCGTTCCGTCCCGCGCCTTCTTCGCGCCGGCGGTTGATCCGGCAGTCGCGCCGGGTTGGCCGGCGTTCGGTTCGGCAGCCGGCGATGCAGATGTGGAGGACACAGGCGATGCGGGCGATGCCGGCGATTGCGCCCCGTCGGTCGAGGCCGGAGCCGCAGCGCCCTCGGCCGACGCGTTTTCCGCGGCGGGTTTTTCCGTTGCGGCCGGCGTCGCGGCCGGAGAATCGACGCCCTTCGATGCCGCGGAACCGCCGGCACGTGCGGCGGCCTCTGCTGCGGCAGCGTCGGTTGGGGCCGGTCGCTCCGTCGCAACGGCCCCGAGACGTTCCAGGGCGGAGAGCAGGGCCAGGGCCTGCATCGGATCGAACTTGGCCGCCGGCAGTTGCGGGTTCACCGCGTAGCGAAGCGGATCGTCGGGACCGAGGCCCAACGGAAACGGACCGCTCAGCGCGCGCCGCTCGCTGGTGGAACCGCCGCTGCCGCCGATCTCCTCCAACAGGGTCGCGCGGTCGATGGCAGCGGCCAACGCGCGGCGGAAGTCGGCCTGGGTGGTTGGGCCGCGCCGCGAGTTGACCAAAACGGCGTGAACCAGCGGCACCCGATACACTCCGACCACGAATCGTTTGTCGGCTTTGAGGCGTTCCGCCTCGGCGGCAGACAACCGATCGACCACGGCGATTTCGCCCGACTGAAGCGCCTTGGCCGCCGCGGCCGACGACTCAAACCAGCGCACGACGATCTGACGCGGCATTCCGGCCGACGAGGCGAAGTAGTCGGGATTCAAATCGAACCCGCCGCCGGCCTTGCCGGGCAGATACGGTCGCCACCGCGAGCCGACGGCTCCGCCGGAAACCGGGAATCGGTAGATCGCGGCTACCGCGGCCTCGGGCCGGGGCAGGCGACGCGGCCACGCGAGCGCCACGCCGGTTGTTCCGATCGGGCTGGCCACCGCCTCGGCCGCCGCGCCGCCGGGCTGATGCCGATGCACCCGCGAGGCGGCGGCAGTCCAATGGGCGACGACTTCGGCCGGCGTCAGCGCGGGATAATCGGCGGAGAGGGTCAGCTTCCAAACCGGGTTCTCGCGGTCGGCGGCGAACGTGCCGACGGCCGATCGATACGTGCCGCCTCCGACGCCCGGAGCGACGAATTCGCACAACGGGCGACAGAGCAATCGGCTGTCGCGACGGACGGCCCAATCGACATACCACGCCACGGCGCCCGACGAGTCGGTTGCCGCAGGCGACTCGGCCGCGCCGCCTGATAGGGCGCCGCCCGAAACGGCGCCGCCTGAACCGCGAACGCAGCCGACGACCACTGTGGGCCAACGCCGGTGCAGCGTTTCGGCCAGTTGTCGGGCCTCGGGCAGCGCAGGCCAAATCTCGTCGATCCGGCGGCAAAGACGACCGGCGGCGGCCGGATCGGCGGCGGCCGCCTTCTTCGCCTCTTCGAGCAGGGCGACGGCCTGGGCGCGAAGCTGCTCTTCGCCGGCAACGGCCTTGGGATGGTCGCGATAGCACTCGCGGAGGCTCCGCCACAGCCCACGCGCGGCGGCATAGCGTTGCTGGGCCACCGCCTCGGCCGCGGCGCGTTCGGTCGCAACGCCCATCGCCGCATCGAGCCCGGCGCGCTTCGGGTTGCGCCGGTGCAACTCGCGGAGCATGGCCAGCGCCCCGGCATAGTCCTTTTGCCTCATCGACCATTTTGCTTCTTCGAACAGATAGTCTTCCACGGCTTCGGCCAGCCCGGGCAACTTCGGGTGGTTGCCCTCGAGGTAGCGGAACAGTTCGTAGGCCGCCTCGAGCTTGCCGGCGGCAGTCATCGCCTTCGCCTCGTCGAGAACGATCTGCTCGTACAGCTCGACCTTGGCCAGCGCGGCCCACGACACCTCGAAGACCTTGTCCGGCTCGCTGAACAGTTGCACTTGCAGGCGATCGGTCGGCTTGGGATTGGCCGGAAGCTCGCGCACCGGCAGCCGTTTGATCTTGACGACCGTGCTGCCGTACTGCGGCGTGAGCGTCAGCCGATCGAACGGCTCTTGTTGCAGCAGGGGTTCTTCGGGCGATTCGTCCGCCGCCGTTGCCCGGCCGCAGCAGACCCAGCCCACCGAAACAACCAGCAGCACGGCGATGGCGATCCGCCTGTTCACGACGTTCTTCACTGAACCGGAACGGTAGTCGCCGGAATGAATGGCGCTTACCGGACCAGCGTGATCAGGAGATGGAGATACGGTCCGATGATCCTCGCGGGCGCTTCGCGGCGCGGCTGGGGTCGGAGCGAGCGAGTCGATCGCCTTTCGGACGAAGAGACGTTTCATTGTTTTTTCACCAGGTACAGCGTGCCTTGCGAGCCGACGATGGCCCATACGTCGCCCAAATCGCAGGGCGGCCCGACGAAGGGAACGCCCAACTCGTCCCATTCGGCGGGCCGTTGCGCGGCGGGCTTTTCGGGAGGAGGGGCGGGGCGTGCGGGATCGGCCGCGTCGTTTGCTTTTTCGATGCTCGGCTGCGGATCGGTGCGGACGATCAGTTCGGTGCTGCGGCCGCCGCGACCACGGACGCGGCATCGCTGGCCGTCGATCGCTTCCAGCCAAAGCGAGTGTGCGTCGCCCGCATCGTTGCCGACCACGGCCCAATCGGGCAACGGGGCCGCGGCCCCAACAGTGCCGCGAAGCGGATCAATCAACATCGCCTGCCCGTTGCGATTGACCGCCAGCAGCCAGCGATCGAACACGAGCGGCCGGGCGGCCAACCGGCCCGGCACGGCCACGGCTTGCGCCGCCGGTTCGCCCGGGCGGTAGACGAGCAACTCGTCTCCCTCGCGGCCGTGCGCAGCCAATACGCCGTCGGGCAGCACATGGGCGCAACGAAGCGGCTCGCGCAGTCGGAGCGAGCCGGCCGTCGCCGCGGGCGAGTCGATCGTCTCCGGCGGCGAAGCGATCGAACTTTCGAACAGCTCACCGGTGGCCAACAACCATCGCACGGTGCCCGGCGCCTTTCCCGGGGCGGCCGGACCGGCAGCGGGCACGGCCAATGAGGTGCGCCAAATCGCCTTGTCCGCGGCAGCGTCGATGGCCGAAACCGCGCACCCGCCGTGCGGGCTGCGCTGGACGCACAAGAGCACGTTCCCTCGGCTCAACGGGGGCTGCAAGAACCAGCCGGGGCCGACCGCTTTGCTCAACGGACCGGCCTTCGCCCGACCGGCCGAGTCGAACCCAACCTGCCGAAGTTGGTTGCCGGCAATCCAAACCCGGTCGCCCGCGAGCACCGGATGAAGCGTCATCCCGATCGGCAAGCCGCCTTTTTTCTCGCTTTGGTCGGCTGCTCGATTCGATGTGTCCCAGCGGCTCCAATCGAGTGGCTCGCCACAGGGTTTCAGCGGGGCGGCATCATCGCTTTTCTCGAGACGAAAGACGTACACTTTGCCCGCATCGGTGCAAACGACCGCACGGCGGCCGTCGCATTGCATGGGGCAAGGCACCGAACCCTCCAACGCGAATTCGCCCACGCGGGCGAGCGACGGTTGCCGGTCGGCCTGCCGACGGAACACGAGCAGGGCCGAGCGCGTCAGTCCGCGGCTCACCGTCAGCAGCACCACGCGCGAAGTAACCACGGGCGGATGACGCACTTCGCCCCATTCGTGACCCACCGAGATGGACTCGGATCGGCCGTCGTCGGTGCATAAGGCGAAAAGCGTCAATTGCTCAGCCGGCACGTAGAACCACTTGCCTTCGGCGTCGGTGCCCGGCGCGGTGGCGGGCGGAATGGGCAGCAGCCACTGGGCGCGGACCTCGCCCGACTCGATGTCGAAGATGCGCACCGTGCCGCCGCGCAACGACACCCACACCGTCGAACCGGCGACGACCGGCGGGCCGAGCGGGTCCGAATCGAGCGGCGCCCGCCATCGGGATTTGCCCGTGGCCGGATCGACCCGCACGATCGACCGCTCTTGGAACCGTTGCACAAACACCCAGTCGGTGTCTGGGGAGGAATCGACAGGCACCGGATCGGTGCAGCAACCGGCGGCCGAGGCGCCGACCGAGCGCCGCCACCGCAGTCGGCCGTCGGGGGCTAGGGCATAGATGCGGCCGGCGAACGGCACGGCCATCACCGGCGGCAGTTGAGGTACCGGACTGTCCGCGGGCAGCTCGCGCGTGTAGGGGGTGATCGTCTGCGGCTGGGGCAAGTCGTCCGCGGCCGGCGCCGGTTTTTCCAGCGATTGCCAACGCGGAGCGTGGCTGGCCAACGCCGCCTCAACAGCCGCGCGCAAGCCTTCGTCTTCTCGCAGCTCGGGATAGTGCGCCAGCAGCGTGCGCCGCAGCCGCAGCACTTCGGCCGGGCGGTCGGCCGCGGCCCGAATCGCCTCGATCGCGGCCGTGCGGCGCGCCTCGCGTTGGGCTTCGTAGTGCTGTTTTCCCAGAGTGTCTTCCGCCCGATCCAACCGTTGGGCGGTGAAGTCGATCTGCGGCATCGTTTCGGCCGCCAAATCGAGCAAGAGCAGCCCGTCGCGCGCCGCTTGCGCGTCGCCTTGCGCCGCTGCTTCGGCCAAGCCCGAGACAATCGACGCCAGCGGCACCGTCAGCCGCGAGGCCGCCTCGGAAAAACCGGACAGCGCGGCCAACTCGGGCAACAACGCCGCCGCTTGCCGCGAGGCGGTCGCCCACTGCTTTTCGCCGGCCGACTGTTGAATCGCTGCAATGCCGCGGCGAAGCCGAGCTCGCTCCGCTTGCGGATGCGATGCGAAGGAACCGAGGAAATCGTCGTAGAGCTTGACCGCCTCGGCATAGTTGCCGCTGTCGTAGGCTTGGTCGGCACGGGCCAGTTCGCCGCTGCCGTCGGAACGATTCACCACGATGATGACGACAACGACCACGATCAGCAGCACCGCGGCGCCCACCGCTCCCCCGACAAGCAGCGACTTGGGAATGGCGATCGGCTGCCGCGGCGCCGCCGACGGCCCCAGCGGACCACCGCCCAACGGCCCGGCCGCGCCGGTTGGCGCCCTCGCCGCGCCGCTTGGCGCCGCCATGCCCGGCCCAGAGGCCGGTTCGTTGAGCAGCGATTCCAAGCTGCCGAGATCAGGCAGGCTGCCCAGCGGGTCGAGCGAGTCGCCCAGCGGGGGCAATTCGTCGGCCAAAAGCGACGCCAGGTCGTCGTTGCTCGACGAAGCGGACGCCGGCTTCTTCTGGGCGCTCCCCGCTGCCGCCGGGCCGGAGGCAGGCTTTTGCCCTTTGCCTGCCGAAGCACCCCCGCCTGCGTCCCCGGGCGACTTCGCCCCGGAAGATGCAGGCTTGCCGGCGGAAGAAGGGCTGCCCGCGGCGGTCTTTCCTGCCGAAGCACCTCCGCCGCCGGTCGTCTTGCCTGGCGAAGAGGCGCCGCCGGCGGCGGGTTTGGCTGTCGAAGAACCTTCGCTCGCGCCGCCGGGCGATTTAGGCCCCGCTGCGCCCGAGGCAGCGGCCCCGCCCGGTGCCGCAGGCCGCTTTTCCGGTGGAACGCCCTCGTTGGCCGAAGGTGCTTTTCGCTGAGGATCAGTCTTCTTGCCGGGTTCGTGCGGATCAGTCATGAGCAATGATTCGTGATGAGAAGGTGGTGAATAGGCATTCCCCTCGCTACGCTGACCTGCCCGCGATTGACGGTCCGCTTGCTCAAGACTCTGTGTCGCGTTGGGGCGTCTGGTCGTCAACGACCGAGCGACGCGCCCAGCCTTAAGGATTCTAACAAAACCCATGGGCTCTCGTGGCTCCGCGCGATGCCGTTCCCTTACGCGGACTGTGGAGAGGATGAATTGTTAGAGTCCCTTATTCTTCTTGAGGACGAACCGATCGGGCACTGCAACGCAACGCCTATCGTTCCGTGCCGGACCGCACGCGGCCCGGCTTCCCGCGACCTCTTCCGCGCGGGACCTGTCGACGCTCGAACGCACTCCGCCGCGGATTCAGCCGACATGAGGTCGGCGCGGGCGTTTGTCCGCCCGTTCGGCGAGGTGTTTTTCCGAGAATCGACGCACTTCTCAGTTCCGCCACACTGTTCCGCCGAGACTCCGCGGCAGCCGCCGCGGGTCTCGCATAACCGCTCGCTGGTCCTCCGGGGTCAATGATGTTCTTGTACGACGAAAGCTTGATGCCGCGGCGCTGTGGAACAACGCCGGGCAACTACGGCGACGACACGCTCGCGCCGCCGAGACAATCTAGGATTTATTGGAACCACTGTTCGACAACCACGAACTGATACCCGTCATCGCTTGCGCGGATGTCGAACCGGGTTTTGCGCACTCGGTCGGCCCGCGGTCCGGCCGCCTGCCGTTCGAGTTCGGCAAGTTTCTTTTCGAGTTCCGGGGGCAGCAGCTTCAGCAAGACGCGGTTGCGCGCCTCGACGCCGGCCCGATGGAGCAGTTCCAAGTCGGCCAACGAGAGTTCGCCCCCGCGCCAGGTGAGATAGAACCGTTTCTCCTCGGCCGCCTTGCCGGTGCGCGTGGTCGGCTTGTCGGCCGAAAGACTCGAGACGTAGAGCAGCACTCCTTCAGGCATCACAACGGCCAACTCGATGCCGAAGTAGTCGAGTTGCTTGGCGTATGTTTCCACCGTTTGACCCTTGGGAAACCGGATTTCCCAGTTGCGCTGGGCCGTGGCTTCTTCCTTCGCTTTGACGATCCGGCGTCGGCCGGCCGCCGCGGCCTCGGTCAGTTCCGGGTCTTGCTGCCGCGCCAAAAGCACCGGACCGGCCGCTGCGAACGAATCGACCCAGTCGGACGGCGCGGTCGGCGTTGCGCCGGGCAGCGTCTTGGGCGAAGGCGACAACGCGGCCGCCGAGTAATCGGGAATCTCTGCCGCGATCGGCGAAAACGGCTTGCCTGCCGAAGCGGTCGGCGCAGCGTCTTTCGAACCGCCGCAGCCGAGCAACACGACCGCCCCGAGAAGCAACACGGCCGGCCCGGCGAGACGATCCTGCGGCCGCCCCGGGCAGCGCGCTCCGAAGGACTCGCACGGACAGCCATTCGGCCGCGGCCGTCCCGCCGACCGCCGCGGTGATCTGTTGCTCGTCGCCGCTTGCGCTTTCATCGACTACGCTCTCCCAGCAGGCTGCCGGCGCCGGCCGGCCTAAATAGAACCGCGAGCGACGGAAAGCGGTTCAAACGGGTATTGCACGCAATCGGCCGCGTCATTGCGACGCCGGCCGCTTGCGCAATTGTGTGGGACTATTTAGGGCGAAACCTCCGCGTCGGGCCGCACGGCCAGGAGCCACGCCTTCCAGCGGGCGATTTCATCGCGGCGCTGCAACTCGTTGGCCGGCGGGGTCGGCGTTTCGTCGGTTCTTCGGCTCAAGCGGAGCAGCCCGGCGCGGGCCTCGGCGGCCACCTCGGCATTGTCGTCGCCCAGTGCGCGAATCAGCACCGGGGCATGGTTCAGATTGCGCACGCGCCCCAACGCGCGAACCGCCGCCAGCCGCGCCAGCGCCGAGGGGTGCCGCGACAACCCCTCCAGTCGGCTGAAGTGCTGCGCCGTCAACGCTTGGATTTGTTCCAACGGCAATTCCTCGATAGCGTCCAACGCGCGGGCGAAGTCGGCGTGTTCGGGCCGGTCGAGCAGGGCCATCAGCTCCTGGGTCGGATCACGGTCCGACTTGACCACCACCCGGCCGAGCCGCACTTCCACGGCGTCGGTCTGCCGCGGCAGGCCGTGCCCCACGACCATGACGCCCGCATTGAAACTGCGCGCCTTCTCGATGCTTTTCTTGCTCGATCGCAACAAGAAAAGCGCCCCGAACGCCGTATCGGCCGTCGGCCCGGCCTTGCTGTTCCAACTGCCGTTTTCGGCCTGGGTGCGGATCAGCATTCGGGCGCCTTCGTTGTACCAGCGAGGTTCTTTGTCGCTTCGGCCCTCGGCCAACTCGCGGAAGCTCCAATAACGTTCCAGTGCGTAGAGGTAGTAGTGCGTCCAGCCGGGCGGTTCCACATTGAAATGGGTGCGCAGCCACGTGTTCCCGCGATTCAGCGCCGCGCGGAGGATTCGCGGGTCCACCTTCGATTTCGCCTCTTCCTGCTCGGGATTTTCGGCCTTCTGTTTCACTTCGCGGAAGACGACCGGAAGATCGTCGCGGCGTTCGGGACGACTGCCCAGCCCCAGTAGATCCGCGCAGATGTAAAGGCTGCCCATGCCGGCGGCCGCCATGCTGTGCTTCACCCCCGATTGCTTGACCGGCGTGAAATCGTCCGCCACCGTGCCTTGATAGCCGAACCCTCCGCTGGGATCTTGTGTTTTCAACAGCCAGATGGCGACATTTTCCAGCGAAGTTCGCGACATGCTGAAGCCGGCCTGCGCGGCCTCCCAGGCGCTGAGCACGGCATACTGCGTCATCGAGGTGTCGCCCGTCTCGCGATCGGCGTAGCCCCATCCGCCGTGCGGCTTCTGCCGCACCTCATACGACTTGAGCAACAAGATGATCTCGTTGTGATACTTGCTCGGATCGAGCGTCACCAGAAAGATGATCGCCAAGCCCGTGCTATAAAGATCGGTCTTGACGTCGGCGGCCTCTTTGTTGGCCACGGCGCGGACAATCGCTTCGGCGGCAGCGACGATCTTCGGGTGGTCGGCCGGAGCGCCGTATTTGAGGAGAACCAGGCCTACCAGCGCGCGAGCGCCCAAGCGGGTATCGTTGGCTTCGTCCGATTCGAGAAACTTGACGGCCTTGGCCAAGGCGGCGCGAACTTCCGGGCTGTCGGGCGTCAGGGCCGACGCCTTGCTTCCAACCGCAAAAAGAACCGCAACGCCCAATACGGCCGCTCGGATAGCGGCGGCCTGCAAGACTCCCACTGCTCTGCCGCTCATCGCGTCGTCCTCCGGTTGGTGAAGACGCCACCGCCGGCCCGCCCCGCCGCCGGCCCGTTCGATTCGTTTCCTCCGCGCCGTTGAAGGCCGTGTTGCCGCCGAGGGCCATGTCATCGCTGGACGCCCGCCGCGCGGCCGACGCACGAATGCCGCCAAGTGCCGGAAATCGTTCGAAAGATCGCGGCACCGAATGACGGGCTGTGCCGAACGCGGCGCGCGTCCCGGCGGCCGAACCCGCCGCGGGTATTCGCCAGACGAGCACGTTCGCGGCCGGCGAACCGATCCTCCTTACACCTCGCCCGGCGCGAAACGACCTCTTTCCTTGCAAGAGAAAAACGATCGTTTCAGCGTGCGCCACGCATAAGTATATCGGAGGCCATCGTGCCATCGCCGACCACTGTTGCCGATGGTAAGGCGGAGAGCAACGGTTGTCAACGATTTTCGGCAAGGGCTTTGCGCTGGGCCTCGCCTGGGCGAACGGTTGCGGGCCGAGACGGCGGAAACGGCCCGAACGTCGGCGCCTGCGCTCGTGCGGCGCAGGGCCGATCGTGCAAACTCATCTATCCCGCCAACGGTGTTTGCGATAGATTGAGCACCGCGAAATGGATCTCCGCGAAACGAAGCCGCCAACCGCGGAGGCCGGACCAAGCAGGGACAAAACGCAAGGGGCTGTTTCGCCGCGCCGGCGGCCGGACGCGGCAACGGAAGATTCTTTCGGTTTCCATTGGCTTTCGGCATGGGAATAACCACACCGTCGTATCGCTGGGCAGCGTTGGCCGGCTTGGGGGTAACACTCTATTTGCTTCCCCTGGCTTTGAACTGGCCGCTGCTCGATCCCGACGAGGGCCTTCACGCCGCGATTGCTCAGGAGATGGTCGAAAAGGGCGACTGGGTGGTGCCGCGGCTTTTCGGTCGGCCCTTTTGGGATAAGCCCGCCTTCTATTTCTGGTTCGAGGCCGCCTCGCTCCGCGTCTTCGGGATGAATGAGCGGGCGGTGCGGTTGCCCGGGCTGATCTTCGCCCTATTCGGCGCGGTCTCCACCGCGATGCTGGCCGCCTGTGCGCTGGGCCGGAAACTGGCTCTGCCGGCCGCGGCGTTCTACGCGACGATGTTCCTGCCGATGGCCCTTTCGTTGGCCGCCACGCACGACGTGGCGCTGGTTGTGTGGACCAATTTGGCCTTGCTGATGTTTTGGGAAAGCCTTCGGGCCGAGCCGGGGCTGCGCTGCTGGAGGTGGGTTTGCGGGGCCGGGTTGGCGCTGGGACTGGCCATGCTGACCAAAGGGCTGTTCGGCGTAGCGCTGGTTCTGACGGCGCATGGTCTGTATCTCATCGTCTCGCGACGGCTTGCCGCCGCCCACGTTGCCCAGGCGCTGGTCGCGGTAGCGATGGGCGCCGCCTTGGCCGCCCTCTGGTTCTGGCCGATGCACCGCCAGAACCCCGGCTATCTGCAATACTTCTTCATCGAGCGGCATTTTCTCGGGCTGTTCGGCGGCACACAGACACACGGAGGG
>Ga0308417_1001256_pt1 | contig 17570 bp, 16 predicted proteins | sample HotsprSampleOS65_FD_203528 | JGI IMG/M metagenome (GOLD analysis project Ga0308417, IMG submission 203528) | Hot spring phototrophic mat microbial communities from Octopus Spring, Yellowstone National Park, Wyoming, United States - 20090730_OS65 ... | reverse complement strand
TGACAGGCGGATGTAAGCTGAACATTAACCGCTGCAGTTTTCGCCAGTCGTCAGGCTGACGCAACGGCACGCGACCGGATCCGATGCGGACCTGCCAGCACGGACCACAGCGCCCTGCCCGCCTCCTTCCAGCTCTCGCTCTTCTCGCGCGGCGCGAGCGGGGGGCGACCGCGATCGCCTTCGGCGTCATGGCCACCGCGCTCATGGGCTTCGCCGGCCTCGCGACGGAAGGCGGCTCCAGGTATCTGATGCGCCGGGAAGCGCAGACGGCGGCTGACACTGCAGCCCAGGCCGGCGCGATTGCCGCCCTGTTCAACCGCGACCCCATCGCGGCAGCGCGGGAGACGAGCGCGCGCAACCGCTTTGCCCACGCTGTGCATCAGACGACCGTAACGGTGAACCACCCGCCTTCCGCCGGGCCGAATGCGGGAAACCCGCGCGCCGTCGAGACGATCATCGAACGTCAGGTGCCGCTGCAGCTCGCCGCCCTGTTCCTCGGCGGCCCGGCGACGATCCGCACACGTGCCGTTGCGATGGCGCTTCGCATCACTGGCGGTGCTGCCTGCATCCTCGCGCTCGGCGCTGCAGGCGGCCAGCTCACCCAGGAATACGACCTCGAGGCCGGCGGCAATGCCGCCGTCAACACGCCAGGCTGCAGCCTCGCCTCGAACACCTCGATCCGGCAGTTAGGCTCGTCGTCGATCAGGGCCTTCACGATGAGCGCGGTCGGCACCGTCAGGATCTCGAACCCGAACAATGTCGTTCTGCAGCGCCCTGTCGCCTCGTTCCAGCCGCCGATCGCCGACCCCTTCGCGCCAGGTGTGCCGGGCACTGGCATCCCGCTGCCTGCGCAGAACGGCACCTGCAACCACACGAATTACAGAGTGAACACCAACCAGTCGGCCACCATGACCGCTGGCCGCTATTGCGGCGGCATCACACTCAAGGGCACGGTGACGATGACGCCCGGGGTGTACGTGATCCAGAACGGCAACCTCGACGTCAGCGCACAGGCAAAGATCTGCTGCCCCTCCTGCTCGCCAGGAAACGGCGTCACCTTCGTGTTCACCGGCAACCCCGGAACGGTCGGCGGGCCGAGGATCAATGGCAGCGCGGAGATCGACCTGATCGGGGGGGCGGGCGTCTACCGGGGAATCCTGATGTATCAGGACCCGCGCGCCGCGGCTGGCAACGACGTGACGCTCAACGGCGGCGCTGGCATCACCACCCAGGGCCTCTTCTACTTCCCCTCGGCCGACCTCAAGATCAACGGCAATTTCGGCGGCGTGAACTCGACCTGCAAGGCGTTCATCGCCGAGTCGATCGACCTCGTCGGAACGACCACGCAGACCATCACCGTCTCCGGCTGCGCCGCGCTCGGGCTCGATCCGGAGAACGACCTGCCGCAGATCCGCATCGTGAGGCTCGTGGAATGAACCGGGCGCTGGCACCGCTCGGCGTGCTCAGCCGCTGCCGGCGCGGCGCCTCGGCAGTCGAGTTCGGCATCATCGCACCTGTCATGATCCTGCTCCTCTCCGGCCTCGCCGACCTGGCTGCCGCGATGCAGCAGGCGATCCAGCTCGAGAATGCCGCCCGCGCGGGCGGGCAGTTCGCCATGAGCTTTCCCGAGAACCAGGCAGGCATCGCAGCCGCAGCGACGGCGGCGCTCGGTTCCGCCGCAGCGGGCGCAACCGTCGTCGCCTCTGCTCCCTTCTGCGCCTGCCCAGGCGGAGGCAATGCGCCGGTCGCGTGCGAAGGCACCCCTTGCGCCGGCTCACCCGCGGGCACCTACGTCACCGTGACCGTGACGCGCCCGTTCACGGCGATCGTCGGCATAGGCAGCTTCGTGCTGCCCGCGACGCTGCGTGGCGATGCGGTGATCCGTGTCCGCTGAGCGACAGGCCGAGCTGCCGCGCCGCAGGCTGCGCCGCGCGGAACGCGGAACCACGGCACTCGAGTTGGCCGCGGTGCTGCCGGTCTTCCTCGCGCTCGCCTTCGCGATCGTCGACTTCTCGCGCTACGCCTTCACGCTCGTTTCGCTGCGGCAGGCAGCGGCGGAGGCCGTGCGCGCTGCCTCGATGGGCAGGCCTGAGGCGGAGGTGCAGGCGCTCGCGCGCGCCCGAGCACCGTTCCTCGGCAGCGGCCTCACGGTGACCTGCCACGGCTGCGGTGTCACCGACGTCAACCGGATGATGACCTACAGCGTGACGGCAGCCTTCACCTTCCAGCCGCTCGCCCCGCTCCTGCCTGCCTTCACCGTCAACGTCGCCGAGGAGACGCGCGTCAGCTTCTGACCTGAGGCGCTTGCGCGCGCCGGAACAGAGCTGTGAGCCTCCGCAAGGCGCTCTCGCCCAAAGCCTGCTCAGGTCAGCCTCTGGAGGGCGAGGTCGAGCAGGACCTCGCCCAGGCCCTTGGACGAGCATGCCGTTGGCCGGCCGATCCGCCCGCGCGATGTGCGGGGCTGGCCGTCTCTTCTCCCTCCGACGCTGCAGAGCTCATGACCGGCGCGCTGATCGATTTCGACCAGACCATGGTCGGGGCCCATGACGGAAACCGCTGGCGCAAAACCCGTGTACAGGCCCGGCCTCTGGGCAACGGTTGCGGCATTCGCGCCGCATCTCGCTCCAAGCTACGAGGACGATCGAGAACAAAGCCGCGTTTCCCTGAACCGTAACATGCCTGCGGCAGGAGAGGCGGATAGGATCGCAGAGCGTGCAACTTTGGGGAGAGAATGATGACGTTCAGACGCCACTTCGCCATCGCAGCGCTTGCCGGCGCGCTCGTCGCGGTCGCGCCTGGCGTGGCGCAGGCGCAGGGTACACTCACTGTCTACTGCTCCGTGCAGGAGGAGTGGTGCCGGCCGATGATGGCCGCCTTCGAGCGGGCGACGGGGATCAGGGTCGCGATGACGCGCAAGAGCTCCGGCGAGACACTGACGCAGATCCGCGCCGAGGCGACCAACCCGCGTGGCGACGTCTGGTGGGGCGGCACCGGCGATCCGCACCTTCAGGCTGCCGAGGAGAACCTCACCCTCGAGTATCGCTCGCCACGGCTTGCCGAGCTGCACGACTGGGCGGTGCGCCAGGCGGAGCAGGCGAAGTTCCGCTCCGTCGGCATCTACGCAGGCGCCCTCGGCTACTCCTACAACGTCCCTGAGCTGCGGCGGCGCGGGATCGAGACGCCGCGCTGCTGGGCGGACCTGATCAAGCCCGCCTTCCGCGGCGAGGTGCAGGTGGCGGACCCAAACACCTCGGGCACCGCCTATACCCTGCTTGCCACCATTGTCCAACTGATGGGCGAAGAGCCGGCGTTCCAGTACCTCAAGGCGCTGCACCGGAACGTCAACCAGTACACCCGCTCCGGCGCGGCACCGGCCCGTGCGGCCGCCACCGGCGAGTCGCTCGTCGGCATCACCTTCCTGCACGACGCCGTGACGCAGAAGGTCACCGGCGCTCCGGTCGAGCTGGTTGCGCCCTGCGAGGGCACCGGCTACGAGATCGGCTCGATGTCGATCATCCGCGGCGCGCGCAACCTCGACAACGCGCGGCGCTTTTACGACTGGGCACTATCGGCAGAGGCGCAGGCGATCGGGGCGGAGGCAAAGTCGTACCAGCTTCCCTCGAACCGTGCCGCGCCGATCCCGCCCGAGGCGCCGCGGCTCGAGGCGATCAAGCTCATCGACTATGACTTCGCGCGCTGGGGCTCGGCGGCGGAGCGGACGCGCCTGCTCGCCCGCTGGGACCGCGAGGTCAGGGCCTCCGCCCGCTGAGGCACTGCGTCTAGGGCTGCGAATGGGCGCATAGAGGGGTGGGGGCAACGAGCCTCGCGCGCGCCGCGCTCGCCTGTGCCGCTTTCGCGATCCTGTTCCCTCCCTGGTATGGGCTTGAGGGTGGGCTTGCGGGTTGGCCAGGCGGCGACGCGGCCCCTCTCGCCGTCCTGGTCGCGCAGGGCAGGTCCTGGTGGCTCTGGCCGATCCCGCTTGCGCTTGCCGCCGCTGCGCCGGCGCTGACTGGCCGCGGCACGAACGGGCGGCTCCTGATCGCCTGCGGGGCGGGCGCGCTCGCCTGGGCTTTCCTGCAAGGCTTCGCGATCGGACTTCCCGGGCAGGCTTGGGGCATCGCCGAGACCCTGGCCGGGGTGGGCGTCTCGCAGCCAGCCTTTGGCTGGGGGGCTGCGCTGCTGATCGCCGGCGCTGTCGGGCTCGTGGCCGCAGGGTTCGCCGCACAGGGAGCTTTCGGCGGCGACGGCTTCATCAGCGCGCTGGTGCTCGGCAGCGCCGCACTCCTGGTCGCGTTCGTCTTCGCCCCGCTCTTGACGATCCTGTCGGCGGCTGCAGTCGAGGCAGGCCAGATCTCGCCGGGAGCGATGCTCGCGCGGCTCGGCGCGAGGGAAGCCTGGAGCCTCGCCTGCGTCGGAGGCTCGCTCGGCTGCGGTGTCGTGTGGAACACGCTCGCGCTCGCCGTGCTCACGGGGATTCTCTCGACGCTGCTCGGACTTGCCTTCGCGCTGCTTTCTGCGCGCGGCGCAGTGCGCGGCGGCGGCGCCTTCCGGGCGCTCGCGATCCTGCCGCTGATCACGCCGCCCTTCGTGGTGAGCCTGTCGCTGATCGTGCTGTTCGGGCGAACCGGGGTCGTGACCCAGTTCCTCTCCTCCGTGTTCGACATCCCCCGCTCGCGCTGGATCTACGGCCTCCCTGGCGTGCTGCTCGCCCAGCTTCTCGCCATCACGCCGATCGCCTTCATGCTGCTCGAGGGCGCGGTGCGGCAGATCGCCCCGAGCCTCGAGGAGGCAGCAGCGACTATGGGGGCACGCCGGTTCACCGTGTTCCAAACGGTCACCTGGCCGCTCTTGCGCCCCTCGCTCGCCGCTGCCTTTCTGCTCGGCTTCGTCGAGAGCCTCTCGGACTTCGGCAATCCGCTTGTGCTCGGTGGCGACTTCGACGTGGTCGCGACGCGGATCTTCTTCGCCATCGCCGGCGCGCGGCATGACCCTGGCCGCGCCGCCGCGCTCGCGCTCCTGCTCTTCGGCCTCACCCTCGGCGCCTTCGCGCTGCAGACTGCCTGGCTCGGCAGGCGCCGCTACGTGACCCTGACGGGCAAGGGCGATTCGGGCGTCGCCGCGCCGCTGCCGCGTGGGCTGGCCATCGCCTGCGGCGCTGTCGCCTATCCCTGGCTCACCTTCACCGCCGTCGTCTACGCCATCATCATGCTGGGCGCCTTCGTGCACGACATCGGTCGCGGCGACATGACCTTCACGTGGCGGCACTACATCACCGCCTTCGCCGTCGAGTGGCGGAACGGGCCCGCGTTCACCGGCGCCGCATGGGACAGCCTGTTCTCGACTGTCGAGGTGGCGGCGATCTCGGCACCGCTGACCGCAGGCCTTGGCATCCTACTCGCCTGGCTGTTCGCGCGGCAGACCTTTCCCGGCCGGCGCACGCTCGAGTTCATGGCCATGCTCTCCTTCGCGATCCCGGGGACGGTGGTTGGCGTCTCCTACATCCTTGCGTTCAACGTTCCGCCAGTGGAACTCACCGGCACGTCGCTGATCCTCGTCATCTGCTTCGTCTTCCGGAACCTGCCGGTCGGGATGCGCGCCGGCATCGCCGCACTTGCGCAGATCGACCGCTCGCTCGACGAGGCCTCGGCGACGATGGGTGCGACCGCGGTCTCCACACTCCGGCGCGTGATCCTGCCGCTCCTCAGGCCGGCCATTGTCGCCGCCCTCGCCTATGCCTTCGTGCAGGCGATGACAGCGGTCTCAGCCGTGATCTTCCTTGTCTCTGCGCGGCACAACCTCGCCACCGTCTACATCGTCGGCCGCGTCGAGGCGGGTGAGATCACGCTCGCGATCGCCTATTGCTCTGTGCTGATCGTGATCATCCTCGCCGTGGTGCTCGGCATCGACCGCGCGGTCGGCAGCGTGCGGATCGGCAGGCGCGCTGAGGTGGAAGCGATGCGCCCCGCGCCGCTGCCGGTGGCGGCCTGAGCGATGGCCGAGACCGCGATCCGATTCGATTCCGTTACGAAAACCTTCGGCGCCGTGCGCGCGGTGGATTCCGTCAGCTTCGACCTGCCGCGGGGAGCGCTTGTCACCCTGCTCGGCCCCTCCGGATGCGGCAAGACCACGACGCTTAGGCTGATCGCAGGTCTCGAGCTTGCAGACAGCGGCTACATCGAGATCGAGGGAAGTGACGTCACGCGCCTTGCCGCTGCCGAACGGCGGATCGCCATGGTGTTCCAGTCCTACGCGCTGTTCCCGCACATGACGGTCCTCGAGAACGTCGCCTACGGGCTTGCGGTGAACGGGGCCCGCCGCGCCGCTGCCGAGGCCGAGGCGCGGGCTATGCTCGCCAGCCTTGGCCTCGAGGGATACGAGGCGCGCCTGCCTGCTGAGCTTTCCGGCGGGCAGCAGCAGCGGGTGGCTGTGGCGCGGGCCCTCGTCCTGAGGCCGAAGGTGCTCCTGTTCGACGAGCCGCTCTCGAACCTCGATGCGCGGCTGCGCCGGCGGGTGCGCGAGGACATCCGCGACCTCCAACGCAGGCTCGGGCTCTCCGTTGTCTACGTCACCCACGACCAGCAGGAGGCGCTGGCGGTCTCCGATCTCGTGGTGGTGATGCGCGAGGGTAGGATCGCGCAGATGGGAACGCCGACTGAGCTCTACGAGGAGCCGGCGGACGCCTTCGTCGCCGACTTCATGGGCGAGGCGAACGTGCTTGCGGGCGAGATCCTCTTCGCGGAAGGCGGGAGGGCGCGGCTGGTCGTCGCCGGTGTGGAGGTAGAGACGGCCATGCGCCTTGCCGCCCCCCGAGGCGCGGTGAAGCTTGCGGTTCGGCCCGAGGCGGTCACGCTTGCCGAAAACGGCAGCGGCATACCCGGCCGCGTGGCGCGTGCGGCTTTCCTCGGCCAGATCCGCGAGTACGAGGTGGAGACCGAGGCCGGAACACTGTTCGTGACCAGCCCGGCAGCAGCGCCGGCCTATCCCGCAGGCGCCGCCGTGGTCTGCCGGCTGGAGCGGGTGATTCCCCTCAAGGCCTGATGCGGCGGCGCGCGCGCCGCCCTCCGCCCCTGTGGGAGGTCACCGCCCGCGTTCATGCGGGGACGTCACGTCGCGGTTGACGTCCTTGTAGAGCAGGTACTCCACCACCTCGTTCCCAGTGGCGTAGATCTGCTGCGGCGGATAGAGGCCCATCCAGACGAAGTCGCCTTCCCGGAGCTCGTGCCAGTCGCGGCCGAGGGGCTGCAGCGCCTGGCCCCGCAGCATGACGAGGCCGTGCTCCATGATGTGGGTCTCGACGCACCAGTAGTGCGCGCCGGAGGCATAGGCTATCATTTTTATCTCGAAATCCATTGAGACGTCCTTGTTGCCGATCAGGACGTGGCGCCAGCGCGGTCCGCTGTCCTCGCGCGGCGCATCTTTTCGGTGGCCGATTCCGAACGGCGGCCATGCTACCCCAGGCACGGCGACGTAGGGGCGCTTGACCCAGATGGCGCGCGCCTCGCCTTCGTTGGTGGCAGCGAGCGCGAAGCCCATGCCTGCAGGAACGTAAGGCGAAGCCTCCAGGGTCGAGCGTCGCCGCCCGCCCGTCGGCTGAAAGGCGGAAGGCGCCCTGCGTCACGTAGAAGAAGTGCTCGAGCCCGTCCTCGACGACGCCGGCGCTGCCCTGCAGGCGCGATGAGCAGGGCCTGGGCGAAACGCACGCCCATCGAGGGAGAGGTCTGGAACCGGATGACGCAGCCCGGCCACGCTGGCAGCACGCTGTCCATGATCCCTTCCGGAGGAAACACGCAGTAGTGCGGCTCAGCATCGTGCGGTTGTGCCCAATGTCCCGGGCGGGGGATGCGCGGTCGGCGTGCGCATGGCGTGGCTCCTGCGGCGCGTCCGGCGCCTCAGCCGAGCGCTGCGATCACCGCATCGGTCGTGGTGACGAGCGCAACGTTCTGCAGCGCGTAGTTGATCGAGGCGCGGTGCCAGTCCGCGTTCATCGTCGAGCAGCCATCCTCGGGGATTATCATCACATAGCCCTTGTCGGCGCCGGTCCGCGCCGTGTGCTCGATCGACATGTTCGTCCAGGCGCCAGTCTCGATCACGATGTCGCGCCCCTCGGCCTTCAGGATCGTCTCGAGCATCGTCCCTTCCCAGGCCGACATCCGGTTCTTCTCGACGATATGATCGCCAGGCCGAGGCTCGAGCCCCGGCACCGGCGCAGCCCCCCAGCTTCCGCGCACCATCGCATTGTGGTCCACAACCCCCTCGAACAGGGGCGCGTTGAGCGTCATGCCCTTGCCGCCTGGCGGCACCACGAACCAGACATGGATCACGGGGATGCCGAGGGAACGACACCGCTCAGCAAGCCGCGCGATGTTGGCGATCGCGTTCTGCTCCCGGCAGTGCTGGGCCGCTCCAGTCGAGGCGAAGGCGCCGCCCTCCATCACCACGTCATTCTGCATGTCCTGGATGATGAGCGCGCAGCGCCGGGCATCGAGCCTCAGCGGCTCCGACGCGCGCGGCGTGCGGGAGGCGGCTGCGCGCATGTGCGGCTCGTTGCGCGGCCCCACCTTCGTCACCACCGCATAGACCGAAGTCGAGGCGCAGACGAAGAGGGTGCGCCAGTCCTCCCCGCCCCAGGCGAGATTGGCCGCCTGTTCCGGAATCGCAACGCGGCCGATGTGTTTCCCGTCGGGGCGGAACACCCAAAGCCCGCCCGGGCCCGTGACCCAAACATTGCCCTCGGCGTCGCACTTCATGCCGTCCGGCACGCCGGGGTTAAGGCTCTCGCGGATGCCAGAGGCGAAGATTCGGACCTGCCGCAGCGAGCCGTCCTCGGCGACGTCGAAGACGCGGATGTTCGCCTGCTCGGTGTCGTTGACGTAGAGCAGCCGTTCGCACGGCGAGAAGCAGAGGCCGTTCGGCTGCGAGAAGAGGTAGCGCTCGACGAGAAGCTGCGGCTCCGCGCCCGCGCCGTGGTTCGGCGCAAGGCGATAGACGCCCTGGAAGCCGAGCTGGCGCGGCCGCTCGACGCCGTAGTGCGGCATCCGTCCGTACCACGGATCGGTGAAGTAGATCGCGCCTGAGGAGTGCACGCAGAGGTCGTTGGGGCTGTTCAGCTCCCGCCCCTCGAAATGGCTCGCGAGCACCTCGCGCCGGCCATCCGGGCGGAACCGCGCGACCGCGCTCGTCGCGTGCTCGCAGGCGAGCAGGTTCAGCTCGGCGTCCAGGGCGAGCCCGTTGGCCTTGTTCGAAGGCCGCATCACCTCGCGTACGCCGTTCCGGTCCCAACGCCGTCGCACGTCCGCGGGCATGTCCGAGAAGTAGAGCGCCTGCTCGGCCGAGTGCCACACCGGCCCCTCAGTGAAGGTGAAGCCGCTGCAGATCTGCCGCACCGGGGCGTGCAGGTCGATCAGGCGCTCGAAGGCGGGATCGTGGGCCGTGTGCGCCATCGCGTCGTCTCCCTCGCTCACGCCGGAAACCAGTCGCGACGGTACACGGTCTCGACGATCGGCCCGGGAACCTCCATGCCGAGCCGGCCGACGACCTGCCCCTGCACCACCTTGGCTGGGCGGTCGTGCACCGGGAGCAGGAAGGTTGAGTTGCTGAGCAGCTTCTTCACGGCCGCCTTCTCCGCGCGCTTCGAGCCGGCGTGATTGCCCGTCACCTGGATCTCCTGCGCGAAATGCAGGCGGAACGGTTCGACGATCTGGTCCTGGATGTCGTAGATCACGTCGCCGCAGATGGTCGCGCGCCCCTCAGCCGTCTCGACATGCACGTTGAGCGACCCCTCCGTGTGCGCGTTCGCCGCCTCGAGGACGACACCCGGGATCAGTTCGATCGGGCCAGAAAGCTCGAGGTCCTCGAACCTCAGCGCCTGTGGCGTGTGCAGCCGCTCCACGAGGTGCATGATGTCGGGCTTGGGGTACTGCGGATGCATCAGGCCCGAGACGGAACATTCCATTTCGCGGCGGTTGACCACCACGGTGGTGTTCATCGGGAAGTGGTCGTCCTTGCCGGCGTGGTCGATGTGCAGGTGGGTGTGCACGACGAAGCGGACGTCGCCGACCTTCACGCCATGTTTGGCGAGCTGGCGCTCGAGCATGTTCTCGTGCGACTGCAGCCCCCGCATGCCAAGCGTGGCCATGATCGCGTTGTCGCGGAAGCCCGTGTCGACGACGATCGGATACTGCCCGCCGAGGATCAGGAAGCCGTAGGTGCACACCCGCCGGGTCCGGCCGCAGTCGCGCCCGAGCACGAGAAAGCTCGATTCCAGCTCGATATCACCATAGTCGAGGATCTTGATCTCGAGCGACATGCCCTCTCCCTCCCCCTCACAGCCGGTAGACCCGGCGAGCCGTCTCCTCGAACACCGCGCGCGCGGCCGCCGCGCCGAACGGGGCGACGGCATCGCGGTAGGCGGCGACCAGAGCCGCATAGTCCGTCCAGAGCTTCTCGATCGGGAAGTTGGAGCCGAACAGACAGCGCTCCGGGCCGAACAGACGGATGGTCTCGGCAGCCACCATCGCCACATGCGCGGCATCGAGACGGCGCAGGAATGTGCCGAGTCCCGAGAGCTTGGCGACCACATTCGGCCGGCGTGCGAGCAGCGCCATGCCCCGGCGCCAGGCCTCGATACCTGCCTCGGAGAGGTCTTCGAGCATGCCCGCGTGCTGCAGCACGAGCGTCGTCTCCGGCGCGGCCTCGGCCAGGGCGGCGGCGGCGGCCATCTGTCCCGCGAACACCTGCAGCTCGAAGACCAGGCCCATCTCCCCGAGGCCGGCGACGTTGCGCTGAAGTAACGGATGGGCTGCGAGGTCCTCGCGCGCGGCGAAGCGGTACTCGGGGTTGGCATGCCAATGCAGTTGCTGGCGTATGCCGCGCAGCCGCTTCTCGCCGGCAAGCGCGAGGACCTCGCGCAGGGCGCCCTCGCGCGTGAGGTCGGCGTAGCCGACGATCGCCTGCGGCCAGCCGGTGCGATCGGCCACCGAGGCGACCCACGCGACCTCCTCCCGTGCGCGCTCGGGAGGCCAGTTCGCCTGGATGTAAACGGAGGCCTCGATGCCTTGTCCGGCGATGTCGAGCAGGTATTCCTCGATCAGGTAGTCGCGGCGGATCGGCTTGTAGGGTCCGAAGATGCGCGGCTGCATCGGCCCGACAAGCCAGGGCAGGTCGTCGCGACGCCAGATGTGGAAATGCGCATCCACCGTCATCGCTGCCGCGCGTGCCGCGCGAAGCCGAGCACCTCATCCGCGATCGCCATGGGGCTGCCGCCGTCGCCGAGCCTGTCCAGCAGGGGCAGGATTGCGCGCATCGCCCCAGTCTCGGGCCGGAATGCCGGGTCTGAGGCGAGCGGCGAGAGCCAGAGCACGCCCCAGGCGAGCCGGCGCAGATGCGCGACCGCGGAGACGAGCGCCTCCGGTCCGCCGCGCTCGAGCCCGTCGGAGACGATGATCACGACCGCCCCGCGCGTGAAGGAGGCAAAGCATGGTACGGAGAGGAACACCGCGAGCGCCTCGCCGAGCCGCGTGCCGCCGTCCCAGTCGGCGACAAGTCCGGAGGCGTGGACGAGGGCCGCGCCCGGATCGCGGTGCGCCAGCGCGCGTGTGATGCGCGTCAGCCGCGTGCCGAGGGTGAACACCTCGACCTGCTCGCCCGCCTGGACCAGGGCATGCGCGAGACGTAGCGTGCCGTCCGTCGCCGCCTTCATCGAGCCGGAGACGTCGACGAGCAGGAGCACGCGCCGCTGCCGCGTCCGCCGCCGCCGCGTCGGCAGGGCGGTGAGCTCGCCGTCGCGGCGCAGCATCATCCGGAAGGCGCGGCGCGGATCAGCCACCCCGCCGCGGCCAGGCGCGAGGCGGCGGCTCCGCCGCCGCGGCAGGTCACGCGCGGCGCGGCGAAGGAGCCTCCGCGCCGCCTCCCCCGCGCTGCCGCCATCGAGCGCGCGGCGCGCGAGCCGTTCCGCTTCCGTCGCCTGCTTGCCGGACTGGTCCGTCTCGCCCGGGTCCGGCAGCGCCTCGAAGCCTGCCGAGTCGAACGCGGCCGGAAGCTCTTCCGACTCCCCGGGCATCGGCGCAGCGATCTCGCGGCCGAAGAACACGCGGTCGAACACCGCGTCGAAGGCCCCTTGTCGTTCCGGACCCGGGCCGAACACGGCTCGCGCGGCAAGCCTCACGTCGCGCAGCGAGCGGGGGCCGAGCAGGCCCACGGCGGCGAGGAAGGCCTCCGTCTGCTCGGGCGCCGCGGCGAAGCCGTCGGCGCGCAGGGCTGGCGGGAAGGCAAGGAAGGGAGCGAGCGCGCGCGGCGTCGTCACGGCGAAGCGTCCGCGAGCAGGCCATCGAGCCTCGGCCCTAGGAAGGCGAGGTCGTCCTGGTCCTTGAGCGCGACACCGATCGCGCGGGCGAAGGCGCGCGGCCAGGGCGCCCCCTGCTCGTGCAGCAGTGTGGCCGCCTCAGCCCACTCCACGGTCTCGGCGACGCCCGGGGGCTTGGCGAGCGGCTCAGCGCGCAGGCGGTTGACGGCAGCGACCACGCGCTCCGCCGTCGCCCGCGCCACAGTCGAGGCGCGCATCATCACGATCTCCGCCTCCAGCGCAGGATCAGGGTAGCCGATCCAGTGATAGACGCAGCGCCGTCTCAGCGCCTCGTGCAGCTCGCGCGTCCGGTTCGACGTCAAGACGACCACCGGCGGCTCGGCAGCGCGGATCGTGCCGCGCTCCGGGATCGAGATCGCGAAGTCGGAGAGGAATTCGAGCAGGAATGCCTCGAACTCGTGGTCGGCCCGGTCGATCTCGTCGATCAGGAGCAGCCGCTGCCGCGGCAACTGCAGCGCAAGCAGGAGTGGCCGCGCGATCAGGTACTCGTCGGCGTACAGGTTTACGTAAGACTCGCCCGCCTGGCGTATCGCCAGCATCTGGCGGGGGAAGTTCCACTCATAGAGCGCGGCGGAGGCGTCGATGCCCTCGTAGCATTGGAGCCGGACGAGCTCGCGCCCGAGAATGGAGGCGAGCGCCTTCGCCGCCTCCGTCTTGCCTACCCCAGGCGCGCCCTCGAGCAGCAGCGGCTTGCCGAGCGCAAGCGCGAGATAGGCGGCTGTGGCAAGCCCCTCATCGGCGATGTACTGCGCATCGCGCATCGCGCGCGCGACCGCGCCCGGTCCGTCGAGCCCCGCGATGCTGCGCCTGACCGGCATCGCTCAGAGGCGCTTCCTCGGCCTCGCGCCGCCCTGCGCGCGCAAGCCACGCAGCACCTTCTCGGGTGTGACCGGGAGCTCGTCGATGCGCACGCCGACGGCGTCGTAGATGGCGTTCACCACCGCGGGCAGAACGGGGTTGGCGCACATCTCGCCCGGGCCCTTGCCGCCAAACGGGCCGTCCGGCGCAGGTCGTTCCAGGATCGAGATGTGATGCGGCGCGAGGTCGCCGGGTCCAGGCATCAGGTAGCCAGAGAAATCGACCGGTCCGTGCGCGCGGTCGGGATAGTAGGGTTCCGTCGTTTCCCATGCGGCATGGCTCATGCCCATCCAGGCGCCGCCGCGCAGCTGCTGCTCGACGAGCTTCGGGTTGAGCGCACGCCCGACCTCGTAGGCCGACTTCATGTCGGTGACACGGACCTCGCCGGTCTCGTCGTCCACCTCCACCTCGACGATCATCGCCGCGTGCGCGAAGCAGGAGACGGGAGTCATCTCGCCTGTGTCGGGATCAACCTCCGAAAGCGGGATCAGGAAGATCCCCCGTCCCGAGACCGTGCGCCCATGGCGGAACTGGGCCGCCTGGCAGGCGGCCATGGTGGTGATGGAGCGCGAGGGCGCGCCGCGGACGTGGATGTTGCCGCGCCCGTCTGTCACGAGGTCGGCTGCGTCGACCTCGAGCTCCTCCGCCGCTGCCTCGAGCATCACCGCGCGCGCCTCCTGCGCCGCCTGGATCACCGCGTTGCCGACGCGGTGTGTCCCGCGCGAGGCGAAAGAGCCCATGCAGTGCGGCCCGGTGTCGCTGTCGGCGGTGTCGACATAGACATCCTCGACCGGGACGCCCAGCGTTTCGGCTGCGATCTGGCGCGTGACCGACTTCATTCCCTGGCCGAGATCGATCGAGGACAAGGAGACGGTGAACTTGCCGTCCGGGTTCGCGTGCACGAGGGCCTGCGACGGGTCGCCACCCAGGTTCATGCCGATCGGGTAGTTGACGGCGGCGAAGCCCCGCCCGCGATGGAGCGCCATCAGCGCCTCCTGAAGCCGGAGATGGAGGAGAACCGGATCGGCCCCGACCGGGCCGGACCGCCCGTCTGCGCCGGCTGCGCGGGTGCCGGCGGGATGGGCGGCGCGGCCGAAGCCGCGCGGGAGGGCTCGAGCCGCGGCACGCGGGGCTGCGGCGGCGCCGGCGCTGGCGCTGCCGCAGCGGGCCGTGCCGCCGTCGCCCCCGCCTGCCGCGCGGGCTTGCGCGCATAGCTGCCCGTGTCAAACCCCTCGACACGCCCTACCTGGTCGAGCGCGGTATGCGCTGGGATCCGCCCGCGCTCTCCCCCCCCTCCCTGGCGCGAGGAGGCGGCGCGCGAGGCGCTGGTCAACTGCACACCCGCCTTCTCCGCCACCACCTGGCAGCATTCGATGAGAGCGCAGTTCTTCGCAACGCGCCGATGCGCCTTCATGTCGCCGTCGCGGTAGGCGTTTAGGATTCGGAGATCGATCGGGTTCATGCCGACCGCCTCGGCCACCTTGTCCATGTGCGCCTCGATCGCGAAATCGACACCGGTGATGCCGAAGCCGCGCATGGCGGTGGCGGGCGTGCGGTTGGTGAACACGCAGTAGACGTCGGCATGGACGTTCGGGATCGTGTACGGCCCTGGCAAATGCCCCACCGCCTTGATTACTGCGTAAGAGGTGAGCCGCGTGTAGGCGCCGCTGTCGAAGTAGCCGGTGAACTTCCGTGCCACGATGCGGCCGTCGCGCATCACGCCGTCCTTGATGTACCAGCGCTCCGCGCCGCGCGGCCCGCCGACCTGCATCTCCTCCTCGCGGTCCCACATGAACTTCACCGGCCGGCCGGTGAGCATCGCGCCGAGCACGGCAAGCGGCTCGTGCACCGAGTCGACCTTGCCGCCGAACCCGCCGCCGACCGTTCCGCCTATGAAATGCAGACGGCTCGAGGGCAGGCGCAGGAGCTTCGACGTGGTGGCAAGGGAGAAGAACAGCGCCTGCGTGGAGGTGTAGCAGACATAGCGGTCGTTCGTCTCCGGCGCGGCGATCGCCCCGCAGGTCTCGATCGGGGCCTGCTCGATCGGCGATATCTGGTAGCGGCCCTCGATGATGTGGTCGGCAGTGCGGAAGGCGGCCTCGACGTCGCCAAAGCGGAGCTTCTGATGGTCGTAGCGGCCGTGATAAACAAACCTGTTGCCGGGGTAGATCTCGAGCACCACGGGTGCGCCCGGGCGGATCGCCTCCTCGACGTCAAGCACGTGCGGCAGCACCTCCCACTCGACGCGCACCTTTGCAGCCGCCTCCCGCGCGGCCGCCTCGCTCTCGGCGATCACCGCTGCCACCGGCTCGCCGCGGTAACGAACGCGGTCGGTCGACAGCACGGGCTCGTCGTCGATGCCGAAATCGAGCAGGGACAGAAGCGTGTTGAGGTTCAGCGGCACGTCTCGCCCGGTCAGCACGCGCACCACGCCGGGGCTCAGCTCCGCCTCGGTCGTGTCGATGCGTCGGATGCGTGCGGCATGGTGGGGCGAGCGCGCGCAGCGCATGTGCAGGAGCCCGTGGAAGAGATGGTCGTCGTAGAAGGGTGACCGGCCGGTGACGTGGCCCAGGATGTCCTGCCGCCGCGTCGGCTTGCCGATCTCGTTCAGCGTGTCGTCGCGCTCGTCAGCAAAGAGCTCCTTGCGGAACTCGATCATTCCGTTACTCATACCATCCGCGCTCATGCCCGCGCGCTCCCGTGCGCCACCGAAAGGATCGCCTCGATGATCGGCTCGTAGCCGGTACAGCGGCAAAGATTGCCCGAGATCGCCTCCACCACGTCCTCGCGCGTCGGGCGTGGATTGCGGGCGAGCAGCGCCTTCGCCGCCATCAGAAACCCCGGCGTGCAGTAGCCGCACTGGGCGGCGAAATGCGCCATGAAAGCCTCCTGCAGGGGGTGCGGGGTCGCGCCCGACATCCCGGCAACGGTCTCGACGTTTCGGCCGTCGACGGCCTCGGCGAGAACGAGGCAAGCGAGATGCGGCTCGCCGTCGACCAGAACTGTGCAGGCGCCGCAGCCGCCCTGGCCGCAGCCGTATTTCGGCGTCAGGTCGCCGAGGCCGCGGCGCAACAGGTCGAGCAGGTTCTGCCCGGGCGCGGTGAAGGCGGCGCGGAAACTGCCGTTCAACGTCAAGGCCACTGGCTTCATCACCATCAGCTGCGCTCCATGCCCTGCAGCAGACGCCGAAGATGCACCCCTGCCACCTCCCGGCGGTACCAGGCGGAGGCAATTGGACAGGTCGGCGGGTCGATCCCCTGCGTCGCCACCTCCACGGCGCGCGCGATCGTCGCGTGGTCGAGCGCCTGGCCTTCCAGCGCCCGCTCCACCGCAGCGGCCTGCAGCGGGGCCGGGCCCATGCCGCCATAGGCGACGCGTGCGCCGCGGATCCGCCCTCCCTCGCGCGGCAGATAGGCCGCGATCGCGATCACGGAGGCGCCGCGCGGGTGCACGCGCGACACCTTGAGGAAGCCGAAGGCACGTCGATCGCGCGGCCGCGGGCAGTCGATCTGGGCGACGAGGCCGGCCCGCGCCCGGTCGCGCAGGAGGTCCGAAAGCGGCCTCGCGCCTCCCTGTCCCGCCATCGTCACACGCGCACCGAGCGCAAGCAGCGCGACTGCGAGGTCGCCATAGGGGTGCGGCGCGAACAGGTTGCCCCCGACCGTTCCCATCGCCCGGAGCTGCGGCCCGCCCACCTGCTGCGCCGGAACATGCAGGAAGGCGAGCTCTCGGCTCGCCACCACCTCGGCGATCGTCACGCCAGCGCCGATCCTCACCGTCTCGCCCGCCAGCGCGATCTCGCGCAGGCTACGGTCGGTCGTGCGCACGATCCGCCGCGGCGCCTCGCCGGCATTGACCGCGCGCATCACGAGCGTTCCGCCAGCGAGATAGAGCGCCTCGCCCGAGGCGAGCGCGCGCGCGGCCTCCGCGGCGGTCGGATAGGTCTCAACGACGAGGCTCACGGGCCGGCCCCCTGTGCGATGTAGGACCGCACCGCTGCGAAACCGCTCTCGTAGACGTCACGGCCTACCAGCTCGGCGAGCTCCCGCTCCCGCCCGGGCGGCGTGTCGAAGCGGCTCTCCCATTGCCAGAAGGTGCGGTCCCCATCGGTAACCGGCGCAAGGCGGACATGCGCGACGTAGTTGAACAGCGGCAAGGGCGTCTCGAGCAGGCAGTAGGAATATGCCGTGTCGGCGTCAGAGAGGGTGAGCAGGAGCTCGCGCAGCTCCGACCCGTCACGCAGGTGGAAGCGGCGGACGCACCCGACGCGGTCCGAGGGCTGGCCGCGCTCGATCACGCTGTCGGCGATGATCGGGTGCCAGCGATCGTGGCCGTTGAAGTCGCGCAGCAC
>Ga0308417_1001254_pt1 | contig 17578 bp, 15 predicted proteins | sample HotsprSampleOS65_FD_203528 | JGI IMG/M metagenome (GOLD analysis project Ga0308417, IMG submission 203528) | Hot spring phototrophic mat microbial communities from Octopus Spring, Yellowstone National Park, Wyoming, United States - 20090730_OS65 ... | reverse complement strand
GATCGCCCCCGCAGCCGCGGCGATGCTCTCTTCGAGGGCTTCGTTGAAGTGCTTCAGCCAGTCTTCGTAGATGTTCAGAGGATCCGACGCCCAGGGGTCGCGCCAGGGGCCCGACGCCTGGCGCACATCGGGAGGGCTGAGGCGAAGCAGAACGAGCCCGAGCCCGCTCTCCCCCTGCGCCCGCAGGAGTGTGGTGTCGAACGACAGGAGGTAGAGCGTGTTGCCGTTGGCGTCATGGCGATCGTCCAGCATCAGCTGCGTGCGTTCGGCGCGGAGGGCCTCCCGGTATTCGTTCATGGCCCGGAAGACCGACAGCGTTGTCGGCCTGAGCTCCTCGAGCTTGGGGCGCTCTCCGGGCGGAACCTTGGCACCGATGCGGCGGTACACTTCGGCGGTGTGCAGACCGTCGATGCTGCGGAACTTTTCCATGAACTCGGGCCGGCTCATCTCGGCAAGCAGCTGCTCGAGCCATGCCGCATGGTCGAGACGGTCGTTGAGGAGCCGTTCCCGCGTATAGACCTCGGGGCTCTCGATGCTGATGAGGCCCCCTGTCGGCGCTGCGATCCAGCCGAGATACCCGACGACCCTGCCCAGCAGGAACTCCACAACGATGACGGCCGCGGCGAGCGCCATTGCGGCGATGGCAAGCCGTGCGCTCGCTCGGCCTGGCCGCCGGAAGAAGAGGCGGAGCCGCGAGAGAAGCCGCCGCCGGCGCGCCACCGCCGCAGAACTGGAAATGGGCGCAGCCGGCGCGGCATGCGGCAACGCCTGCAGCGATCTCGGCCGCAAGGCGTGAGTGGACGGTGCGCTGCCAGATCGTCTCGAGGTCTTCGACCATGAGGTCGCCTAGGACGAAATCCTTATGAGCGGCGCTCGACGTCCCAAGGAGCTCCGGCGAGAACGAGGACACCTTGCCGTCATGCGTGACGGAGAGGATCCGAAACGGATCGGCCTCCTGGTTGTAGCCTTGCGGCAGGCCTGCGGCGATCGCGGCCGAAGCCCAGGCCTGCTCCCGCAGCACGATCGCACCCGGCGCCTCGCGCATGCGGGCGAGGAACCGCGCCAGGAAGGCGCGAAACTCGTCCTCGGCCGCAGCATCGGCAAGCGACGACGCCCGGGCTTCGCCGTCGATCTCCTCGATGTTGTAAGGCGACCTCGCGGATCCCATGCGCGCGATAGAAGTCGAACAGCGCATCGGCGTCCGCGAGGCTCTCGCGCCGGAGCACGGTGATCACGTGGAACGGAACCCCCTCCGACCGCAACAGCGCGACTGACCGCATCACCCGCGCATGTGTGCCCGCGCCAGAACGGGTTCGACGTGCCGCGTCATGCAGGAAGGCAGGACCGTCTGGGCTCAGCCCAAGTCGAACACCACGCTCTGCGATGAAACGACACGAGGCTTCGTCGAGCAGAAGACCGTCGGTCTGGATGTTGTGCGTGACCGACAGGCCCGGGGGTGCACGGTCGGCCGCCATGTCCATCGCCCTGGCGTAGAACGAACGCGGCAAGACCAGCGGCTCGCCGGCGTGCCAGAAGACGGTGAGCGCGCCCGATACGAAGCGGCTGCCGAACACCTTGGCAAGCACCGCAGAGAGCACGTTTTGCGATATGCGGCGCTTGTCAAGCCGCCCTGGAAGGTAGCAGTAGCTGCAGTCGATGTTGCAGAAACTTGTTCCTTGGAGGACCAGCAACTCGATCGCGTTCGGTCGAGGCGCTCCGTCCACGTTCACCACCTGTTCGGGGAATTTCGGAAAGTTAGGAAAATTGGGAAAGTTCGGAAAGTTCGGAAAGTTGAACCACTGCGCGTAGCTGCTGCAGCAGGGCCCAGGCCGAGGCAGGGTGTTGCGGGCAGCAGCAAGCACGGCGCGCACGCGCGCGACCCTGTCCTCGATCGCCGTCGGCACCGTGGTAACCGCGGTTTGCGGCCTGGGCCCGACATGAGCCTCTCCAGCGGCAGCGCTCGCCTGCGCGGCGGCAGCAATCCACCCCGCTGCGAGCGCGACGACGCTTACTGCGCCATGCAGCCTGTCCATGACGGCACCCCCGACGCCCTTTGCCTAGGATAGCAGGAAAATACTTTCCGGTTTTGCAACCGTAGGGCCGTCTCACACAACGAGTTCGGCGAGCACGGGAACGTGGTCGGAGGCCTGCGGCCAGTCGCGCGCGTCCTTCAGCACAACTGCCCCCTTCAGCGCGCCGCGGAGGTCAGGCGTCAGCCACACATGGTCGAGCCTCCGGCCTCGGTCGGAGGCGCGCCAGTCGCGGTTGCGGTAGCTCCACCAGGTGAAGAGTTTTTGCGGAACAGGAACGAAGACGCGAACCGCATCCACCCATCCCCCCGCCGTCGCCTGCCAGCGCGCAAGCCCTTCCGTCTCCACAGGCGTGTGGGAAACGACGTCGAGCAGCTGGCGGTGGCTCCAGACGTCCTCGGGAAGCGGCGCGATGTTGAGATCGCCCACCAGCATGGTCCGCCCCTTGTCCGCGGCGCCGGCGGCGAACCAGGCCGTGGCCTCGGCGACAAAGTCCAGCTTGTGGCGGAATTTTGGGTTGGCCTCCGGGTCAGGGATGTCACCACCGGCAGGCACGTAGAAGTTGTGCAGCCGCAGAGGCCCGCCAGGCAGGTCGAGATCGGCGGCGAGATGGCGGCAATCGCCCCTGCCGCACCAGTCAGGCGCCTCGTCGGCAGGCGCGAGCGGGATCCGCGAGAGGATCGCCACCCCGTTGTATCCCTTCATCCCGCGCGCGAGCACATGCGGGAAGCCGAGTGCCGCGATCTCTGCGCGCGGGAAGGCCTCGTCAGGCGTCTTCGTCTCCTGCAGGCAGATCACGTCTGGGGCGAGCGCGGCGGCGAGGTCGGCAAGCCTTGCAAGGCGCAGGCGGAGGGAGTTGATGTTCCAGGTGGCGATACGGAGCCGGCTGCGGCGCTTTGGCATGAGCGGTCTCTACCGCGACGACGCCTCTCGGGAAACAGGCCTTGGCCGAAGGCGAGAACTGTGCGGTCGCGACTTGCCCCATCGAGACTGCAGCGGAGAGTCTCTTTTACAAGACTGGAAAGGATCAGAAAAATGACAACAAGAAAGCGCCCGGTCAGGGGGGTAACCGGGCGCTGCTTGTTCCGTACGGAACCCGCGAGGTTCGGCAGGGGAGACCGGTCCTCGCGGCACGTCGGCGCCTAACCGCACCGATGACTGCAAGGATACTTCAAAGCGCACGCAGTGCAACCATGAAATGGTGCGCGCAACAAACTGTACACGCTGCCGGGAGAGCCTGCCTGGAGCCTCGACCGCCGCCTCAATGGCCTGCGAGGCATCACAACCTGTGCGCGATCATTCCGCAGCGAGCCGGCGCCGCGCGCCCCCCTCCCGCAACGCGACATGGCGCGCCACAGCCTCGGCGAAGGCGATGAAGATCGCGCGCGAGGCGCTGTCCGTTTCGAAATCGTATTCCGGGTGCCACTGCACGCCGAGGGCGAAGCCGCGCGCTCGGGCGACGCGCACGGCCTCGATCGTGCCGTCGGGTGCGGTCGCCTCCACCACGAGGCCTTCGGCGAGCCTCGCAATCCCCTGGTTGTGCAGGCTGTTCACGGCGAGCTCCGTGCGCCCGACGATGGCCTCGAGCGCTCCGCCAGCGGCAAGCCGCACGCGATGCGCCTTGGCCGTGCGCACCGGCGCGAAGGCCTGCTCGGCCGGCGTCGAATGGTCGATCCGGCCGGGGAGGTCTTGGATCCGCTGCTCAAGCGTGCCGCCGAACGCGACGTTCAGCTCCTGCATGCCGCGGCAGATCGCAAGCAGCGGCACGCCGGCCGCCACAGCCTCGCGGATCAGCGGCAGCGTCATCGCGTCCCGGGCCGGGTCCTCCGGAACGCCTTCCGGGTGCGGCGGGCCACCATAAAGCGCGGGCAGGACGTTGGAGGGGCTGCCGGTGAGGATCAGCCCGTCGAGGCGGCTGAGGAAGCCGGCAGCGTCAGCCCGCTCTCCCATAGCCGGGATCAGGCAGGGAAGCCCGCCGACGACGAGGTCGACGACGCGGACATAGGTGTCGGAGACGGCGTGGTTCGGCCTCTGATAGACGCCGAAGGGCTTGATGCAGCAGGAGATGCCGATCAGTGGCTTCATGCCGGTCGCTTCATGGTAGGGCGGTCGGGACAAGGCGGGTGATGGCAGTGTCGTCTCGGCCCCCCTCGGGCACGATCCTCGCCGATTGGACAGTATTTCTGTTCGATTGCGGCGCCGTAAAGGCGCCACGGCACCGTGCGCGAGGCTCCGCGCCGCAGCAGGGTGATGGTCTCTCGCGCACATTGGCCACGGCCCCGCGCGCGAGGCTCAGCGAGGCTGCGGCGTGCCCAAATCCGGCGGGACGAAACGGAACAGGCTCTGGTCGATCCGCAAGCCGGTCTCGACCTCGTAGAGCGTCACCCGCACCTCACGCCCCTGTGCGTCGATCACCGTCCACTGGCGGAGCTCAAGCGGCGGGTCGGCGAAGGTCAGGGTGAGGCTGCCCTCCGCGGGGTTGCTGCGCCTGACGACGGTGATCCGCACCAATCCCTCGCCGAGCGCGACCGCGCTGACCCGTGCCTCCCCCTCGTCGAGCCTCACCCGGTCGGCAAGCAGCGTGCCGAGCGGGGTTGAGCCGATCGGCACGGCGGAGGTCTGGTTCACCGCGCGGTCGAAGAAGGTGACGATCGTGCCATCGGCGACGACGAGGATTGTCGAGGGAGGGTCGTAGACGAAGCGGGCGCGGTTCGGCCGCTGCATCCAGACGGTGCCCTGTGCCGTGCCGCCGCGCGAATCCGCCTGCAGGAAGCGCGCCTTCAGGGTGCGGATGGCAGACAGCGCCGCCTCCGCCCGTGCGATCGCCTCGCGCTGCGCCTGGGTGAACGGCGCGGCGGCTGGAGCGCGCTCGGCGAAGGCTGGGCGCGGCAGCGCGGCGACAGGGGACGCTGCGGCGCAGGCCATGAGGCGTCGGCGGTGCATACGCGGTATGTAGCGCGCGCCCGCCTACTTGCGAGGGCGCGGGACAAGCTGCCGGCGCGAACGAGCCGCGACCGCGGCTGGCCCGGCCAGGCCCAGGCCAAGCTGCCGGCGCTTAACCGTCTGGCAACGCATTCGGCGGACCATCACCGGGCAGGAGACAGAGCGATGACCGTCGAGATCCTCGTCACAGCCGATAAGCCCGACCCGGCCCGGGCGCCCGACCGAGAAGCGCGGGACGACGCCGCCCTTGCGACGCCCGGGATGTCACCTGCGGCGGCGAGCCGCGAGGATTCGACGCGCCAGGGCCCGCTCAGCGCTCTCGAGCGCGCCGCCTTCTTCGCAGCCCTACGCCGCAAGGCGGACGCCCGTCTCAGCGCTCTCGGCTGAAGGCGCGACCGCCCCCTTGCCGGAAGGCCCCGGCTGCGCCATGGCTCGCACATGCCGCGACGGCTGGCCGTCAAGAAGTTCCGCACCGCTCTCGTCCGCCCTCCCGCGCATACCGACTGGCGCGAGCGCATGGCGGAGGCGGAACGCAGGGCCGCGCGCGACTTCGCCGAAGCGCGTTCCTTCTCGCAGTGGCGGCAAGTCAGGGCTGCACGGCGCGTCCTCCTGCTGCTCTTGTGGACCCTCCTCTGCATCCCCATCCAGGCGATCGCGATCAGGGGCGCAACGCTTTGGGGGCGCCGCCCCTGCATCACCATCGCCCGTGCCTACCATTCGGTGAACTGCCGTATCGCCGGCATACGGGTGCGCGTGCTCGGCTCCCCGGCGACCACCCCCGACCGGCCCGTGGTCTTCGTCTCGAACCATACCTCCTGGGCCGACATCCTGGTGCTGGGGGGGGTGCTCGAGGCCTGCTTCGTTTCCAAGGCGGAGATCGCCTCCTGGCCGCTCGTGCGCACCGTCGCCCGCCTCGGCCGCACCGTGTTCGTCTCCCGCCGCCGCAGCGCGACCCTCAAAGAGCGGGACGAGCTCGCCGAGCGGCTCGCAGCCGGCGACAGCATCATCCTCTTCCCCGAGGGCACGACGAGCGATGGAAGCCGCGTTCTGCCCTTCCGCTCCGCCCTGCTCGGCATGGTCGAAACAGGGCCTGAGGCGCGCCATCCGCCGCTCGTGCAGCCAGTCTCCGTGGTGTTCGACCGGCTGGACGGGCTGCCGATCGGCCGCAAGGACAGGGCGCATTTCGCCTGGTACGGCGCGATGGACTTCGCGGACCACGCCTGGGTGCTGTTGTCCCGCCGCTCCTCAAGGGTGAGCGTGTTCCTGCACCCGCCGCTCGATCCGCGGCAATTCCCCTCGCGCAAGGCGCTCGCCGAGGCAGCCTACGCGGCTGTCGATTCTGGAGCGGCGGCCTTGCGGCAGGGGCGGCTGCCCGAACCCGTTTCGCGAGAACTTCACGAGCCAAAAGCCGCGTCGGAGCCTCGCGCCGCTTGACACAGCAGCGCCCGCTGTGGCCTCACTGGCACCGGAAAGGAGAGGTCAGCGGCGTTGACAGAGCCCGTCCGCGAGGACGCTTCGGAAACTCCCCGCTCGAACCGTCCGGAAAAACCTTCCGGCGGTGCGGCGCATTCGGAGACGTCCCGTGCTCCTGCGGCGCACCGCTGGGCAATGTACCGCACTACGGCACGCCCCCAGACGTCTCGCGCTCCCGCGGGTCACTTCCCAACAGCGCAGGCTCTGGCCACGCACCCCCCGGCGGCGCGCCCCCGTCCCGACAGAACCCTGCGATGACGGCCACGCCCTGATGACGGCAGCCCCCGAGCCCGGCAAGCGCCTCGTGGTGCGCACCTGGGGCTGCCAGATGAACGTCTACGACAGCGCGCGCATCGCCGACGTGCTCGCCCCCCTCGGCTACGCGACGACGGACTCGGTCGAGACGGCCGACATGGTGGTGCTCAACACCTGCCACATACGCGAGAAGGCCTCCGAGAAGGTGTTCTCCGAACTCGGCCGGCTGCGCCGGATCAAGCGTGCGCGTGCGGCAGAGGGAAAGCGCATGATCATCGCGGTCGCCGGCTGCGTCGCGCAGGCCGAAGGTGCGGCGATCCTGGAACGGGCCCCCTTCGTCGACATCGTTCTCGGGCCGCAAACAACGCACCGGTTGCCCGCCCTCGTCCGCCGCGCCGAAGCCGGCGAGCGGGCGCTGCTCGACACCGAGTTCCCGGCCGAGGACAAGTTCGACTCCCTGCCGGAGGCGACGCTGCCGCAGGGGCTGACAGCGTTCCTCACAGTGCAGGAGGGCTGCGACAAGTTCTGCTCCTTCTGCGTCGTGCCGTATACGCGCGGGGCGGAATACTCCCGCCCGGCGGCCTCAGTGCTTGCAGAAGCGCGCCGGCTCGTGGCGCAGGGCGCGCGCGAGATCACGCTGCTCGGCCAGAACGTCAACGCCTGGGCGGGCGAGGGGCTGGATGGCAGGACCTGGCGCCTGTCGCGGCTGATCCGCGCCCTCGCCGAGATCGAGGGCCTCGCGCGGATACGCTACACCACCTCGCACCCGCGCGACTTCATGGCCGACCATGGCGGGGATGCGGATCTCATCGCCGCGCACCGCGACATCCCCGCGCTGATGCCGTTTGTGCACCTGCCGGTGCAGTCTGGGTCGGACAGGATCCTGCGCGCGATGAACCGACGCCACACCGCAGCCGAGTATCTGCGCCTCGTCGAGGCGCTGCGCGCGGCGCGGCCTGATCTCGCGCTCTCCTCCGACTTCATCGTCGGCCACCCCGGCGAGACGGAGGCGGATTTCGCCGCAACGCTTGCGCTCGTGCGCGAGGTCGGCTTCGCCCAGGCCTTCAGCTTCAAGTTCAGCGCGCGCCCCGGAACCCCGGCTGCCGAGGCGCGCGACCAAGTCGACGAAGCGACCAAGGACGCCCGACTGCATGAGCTCCAGGCCCTGCTGCGGGAGCAGCAGGCGAGGTTCAACGCCTCCCTGGTGGGGCGGGTCGTGCCGGTGCTCTTGCTCGAGCCCGGCCGCCATCCCGGGCAGATGGTTGGGCGCAGCCCCTGGCTGCAGCCCGTGCACGCAACGCTTCCAGCCACCCTGGCAGGAGAGATCGTTCCCTTGCGCATCACCGCCTCCCTCCCGAACAGCCTCGCGGCGGAGCCGCCGGCGCCGGCAGCATCGGCACCGCCGATGCGCGAGGCGCCTTACCACCACCCCGCGCCGGCAGCATCGGCACCGCCGATGCGCGAGGCGCCTTACCACCACCCCGCGCCGGCAGCATCGGCACCGCCGATGCGCGAGGCGCCTTACCACCACCCCGCGCCGGCAGCATCGGCACCGCCGATGCGCGAGGCGCCCCCGGATGCGCCGCTGCGCGCGGGGCAGCCGCTGCGAGCCTCCGCCGCATGAACCACGTGCCGCCCATGGCCGGAGCCTCGGCCGCCCCGCACGTGACGCTGCACCTCACCTTCGACGACAACGCGCTGCTGCCGCTCCTGTTCGGCGAGCATGACCGGCACCTTGCGCGAATCGAGCACCGCCTCGGCGTGCGCGTCTCTGCGCGCGGCAACCGCCTCGCCGTCGCGGGCCCCGCGCGCCAGGCGCAGGCGGCGCGCTCTGCGCTCGAGGCGCTCTATGCCCGCCTCAGTCGCGGCGAGCCGGTCGCGGCAGCCGAGGTGGACGGCGCGCTGCGCATGGCCGCACACGCTCTCGAGCGCGCGAGGGAAGCGGAGGAGGAGCCGCGCCTGCCGCTCTCCGACATCCCCTCGATCCGCACCCGCAAGACCACGATCGGCGCGCGCACCCCGGCCCAGGCGGGCTACATGGAGGCGCTCGCTGCGCATGACCTCGTGTTCGCCCTGGGGCCTGCCGGCACGGGCAAGACCTACATCGCGGTCGCGCAGGGTGTTGCGATGCTTACCTCAGGCAGGGTGGAGCGGATCGTGCTTTCCCGCCCGGCGGTCGAGGCCGGGGAGCGGCTCGGCTTCCTGCCCGGGGACCTGCGCGAGAAGGTCGACCCCTATCTCCGCCCGCTCTACGACGCCCTCTACGACATGCTGCCTGCCGACCAGGTGGCCCGGCGTATCACCAACGGCGAGATCGAGGTCGCCCCGCTCGCCTTCATGCGCGGCCGGACGCTCTCGCACTGCTACGTGATCCTCGACGAGGCGCAGAACACCACGCCCGTGCAGATGAAGATGGTGCTGACGCGGCTCGGCGAGGGCGCGCGCATGGTGGTGACGGGCGATTTGACTCAGGTCGATCTCCCGCCCGGCACGCGCTCTGGGCTTGCCGACGCACTGGATACACTCGAGGGCGTGCCGGGGATCGGCGTGGTGCGATTCTCCGACCAGGACGTCGTGCGCCACCCCCTGGTCGCGCGGATCGTCGAGGCCTATGGCCGGCGCGCCTTGGCGGAGCGCGAGGCGCGGCGCCGCGCCCGCGCCTCCGAGCGGGCGGCGAACCAGGGCAGCGATGGACCCGGGAAGTAGTCGCGGCCCCGGCCCCGATGTCGCGCCACGGCATCGCGGACCGGGGCTTGTCCTCACGGTGGCGGAGCCGCGCTGGCGTGGCGCCGTGCGCGGAGTCGAGGCGCGCGCACGCCGTGCCGCGGCAGCCGCTGCGCGGGCAGCGAGGCTGCGCGGGCCCGTCTCTCTGCTGCTCGCCGACGACGCGACGCTGTCGGGGCTGAACGCGCGCCACCGCGGCCGGCACTATCCGACCAACGTGCTCTCCTTCCCCGCGCCCTCGGGCGGCGGCGACGTCGCGATCGCGCTCGGCACCGTCCGGCGCGAGGCGCGCGCGCTCGGCCTGAGCATCGCCGACCGCCTCGCCCATCTCGTCGTGCACGGCACGCTGCATCTCGCGGGCTTCGACCATGAGACGGAACGTTCCGCGCGCCTCATGGAGCGGGCGGAAGCCCGCGTGCTGCGCCGGCTCGGCGTCCGCAACCCGTACCGGGCCCAGGGATGAGCGCGGACGGCACGATCGCCCGACTCGTCGACCGGCTGCGCCGCCTGCTCGGCAGGCGCGGCGACGAGGCCCTGCGCGAGAGCCTCGAGCAGCTGATCGAGCAGCGGGGCGAGGAGGCGGCCCGCGACGGCGAGGATCCGCCGCCGCTTGATCCGCAGGAGCGTATGCTGATCGCCAACATACTGAGGCTGCGCGGCACCACCGCGGGCGACGTGATGGTGCCGCGCACCGACATCGTCGCCGCCCCCGCCTCGCTCGGCCTCGACGAGCTGACGCGGCTGTTCCAGCGTGAGGGCCACTCGCGCGTGCCGATCTACCGCGAGACGCTCGACGACATCATCGGCATGATCCACATCCGCGACCTGTTCGCCGCGCGCGCCGGCACCCAGCCGTTCTCGATCGAGGACCTGTTGCGCAAGCCGCTCTTTGTCCCTCCCTCGAAGCCGGTGCTCGACCTGTTGCGCGAGATGCGCGCCTCGCGCATGCACATGGCGCTCGTGGTGGACGAGTACGGCGGCATAGACGGGCTCGTGACGATCGAGGACATCGTCGAGGAGATCGTCGGCGACATCGCCGACGAGCACGACGAGCCGGAGACACCGCAGGTGCAGGCGCGCCCCGACGGCAGCCTGGACATCGACGCGCGCATGCCGATCGAGGAGTTCGAGCGCCATGTCGGCGCCCTGCTGACCGAGGCGGAACGCGAGGCGGAGATCGCCACCGTTGGCGGGCTCGTGCTCGCGATCGCCGGCCGCGTGCCGGCGCGCGGCGAGACGATCACCCACTCCTCGGGCCTCTCCTTCCGCGTGCTCGACGCCGACAGCCGCCGGATCCGCAAGCTCCGCGTCACCCCGCCCGCGCCTGCGCCCCAGGCGGACGCGGCCTGAGCCGGGCGGCGCTCGCTCCCTGGAGCGCTCCGCCTCAGGCCTTGCGCCGGACGAGGGCGAGGCCGATGAGGCCCAGGGCGAACAGCACCGCCGCCCCAGGCGCCAGCACCGCCTGCGGCACAACGGTCAGCGCAAGGCTCGCGACCGTCGCGTCGAAGGACCAGCCGCCGAACGGCGTCGGATCGCCGAACTCGTTCTCCTCGACGAAGGCCCGCCCTGCCCCGAAAAGGCCAGCAAAAGGCCCGTTCGGGGCCAGCGCAAACCCGCCGTCTGCGAGCGGCGTCTCGGTCAAGCCGGCGCTTTTGGAGACGTCGACTTAGGCGGACGCCGAGACCTCGTCGCCGATGAAGGCCAAGGCCGATCCGAAGACGCTCGCCGGAAAGGGGGCGTTGCCTGGGAAGTAGTCAAGGATCCCGGCCTGGAAATCGCCCGGCTCGAAGGATGCCGAGACATCGCCGAGCGTGATCGAGACCGACGTGGCGACCCCCGGTGCGCCGAAACCGAAATGAATCGTAGCCGGGCGGAAGGAGCACGGTCATCGTCATGCTGGCGCTCCGGCCGATGAGCGGCGTGTCCGGCGTGCCCGTCAACGATCCGTCGTTGTCCCGCCCTTGCAGGACCGTTCCGGTCACGGTGAGGGTGACGACGGTCGATGATGCTTCGGCCGGGCGGGCGGCGGCCGAGCGAGGCGGCGAGGCCGAGCGCTGCGACGAGGAGGGGGAGGCGGTGGAGGATCATGGCCATGCTCCTGCGTCAGGCGGTGTCCACGAAGCCCTGCGCCCCGCGCCGGAGCGACGCGCCCTTCGTCTTCGCAGCGCAGCAAGGATCGTGCCAGACATGGAAAGGCGAGGGACTGTCTGGACCTGCGCACGCCGCGCGACGCTCCGGCTCCCTCGCTGTAAAGCCGGCCGACTCGGCAGGATGACCATGCTGTGATGTTCCGGTCCGCGACGGCTCGGCCTGGGGAAGTCAGCCGGCAACGAGGCGCAGCTTCTTTCCCCAGGCCGTTCGGCTGCCGTCCTCTGCGAGCGCCTCGGCGGCCGCTGTCGGGGAAAGCGGCCGGGCGTAGAAATACCCCTGGCCGATCGTGCAGCCCTGCTCGAGCAGCCACGCATGCTGCGCGGCCGTCTCGATCCCCTCCGCTACGGTCTCGAGGCCAAGCCCGCGCGCGAGCCCGATCACGGTCGCGGCGATCTTCGCCTCGCGCGAGACGCTGTCGATCGCGGAGACGAAGCGACGGTCGATCTTCAGCCGCTGCACCGGGAAGCGCTGCAGATGCGCAAGCGAGGCATAGCCGGTGCCGAAATCGTCGAGCGCGATCGCCACGCCAAGCCCGCGCAACTCCCCCAGGACCTCGGCGATCCGGGAGGCGGAGCGGTCGAGCAGGACGGTCTCCGTCACCTCGAGCTCGAGGCGTGCGGGACTCACCCCCGCCTCGCGGCAGAGGCGCGCGACGGTCGCTGCAAAGTCGGGCGCGAGCAGCTGGGCCGAGGCGACATTGACGGCGATGCGGCCAGGCTCCAGTCCGCGCGCGAGCATCCCTGCAAGGGCGGATAGCGCCGCCTTCAGCACCGCCGTGCCGAGCGGGACGATCAGCCCCGCCTCCTCGGCGATGGGAATGAACTCGGCAGGCGGCATAGGCTCGCCGTCGTTCCGCCAGCGGGCGAGCGCCTCGAAGCCGACATGCGCGCCGTCCGAGAGCCTAAGCTGCGGCTGAAGCGCGATCTCGATACGCCCCTCCGGCAGAGCCTCCCCCAGCGCCTCGGCAAGGCCCGCGCGGCGTCGCATCTGCGCATCGAGGGCGCGGTCGAAGAACGCCCAGCGCCCCCGGCCGAGGCGTTTCGCCTTGTAGAGAGCCGCATCCGCCGAGCGGTAGAGCGCCTCTGCCGTGTCGGCATCGCTCGGGAAGAAGGCGGCACCGAGCGACACGGAGGGCGTCACGTCCCGTCCGGCGAGCCTGAGCGGGCGGCTCAGTCGCGCGACAAGCCGCGCGAGGAAACGCTCCGCCTCAGCGGCGGAGACGAGCCCCGGCAGGAGCAGGGCAAACTCATCCCCGCCAAGCCGTGCGACGGTGTCCTCTGCCCGCGCGAGCGCCGAAAGACGGCGCGCCACCTTGCGCAACAGGAGATCGCCCGCCCCGTGGCCGAGCGTGTCGTTGATCGACTTGAAATGGTCAAGGTCGAAGGTGATGAGCAGCCCGCCCCGGTCGCGCGACCGCCGCCCCCCGAGGTGCTGCGCGAGCCGCGAGAACAGCACTGCGCGGTTGGCAAGCCCGGTCAGCGCATCGGTCTCGGCCAGGCGCCTCAGTTCAGCCTCGGCTTCCTTCAGGGGGGTGACGTCTGTGCGCACGCAGACGAGGTTGCCCGAGGATGACCGGCGCTCCCGGCCCTGCAGCCAGCGGCCGTCGACGTTCTGGAACACGCGGCTTTGGCTGGTCGAGCGTATGTCGGCCGCCCGACGCTCGACCCAAGCGCGGCGTTCCTGCTCCGGCGCATCCGGCGCGATCTCGCGCGCATAGAGGCCGGCTGCAAGGCCGGCTTCGAGGACCTGTGTCAGCGTCGTGCCCGGGGTGAGATGCGGCACAAGCTCCGGATAGAGCATGGCATAGGCGCGGTTGGCCAGCAGGAAGCGCTCGTTCCGGTCATAGGCGATCACGCCGGAGGGAATCGCGTCGAGCACGTCGCGCAACAGCGCCTCCGCCTCGCCGCGGCGGCGAAGCTCTGCCGCAGCCGCAGCCTCAGCTGCCTGACGCGCCGTGACGTCGCTTTCGATGGCGATGAAGCCCGTGAGGCGGTCGTCGGCATCGCGCACAGGCGTGATCGTCATGGCGATCCAATAGGGGCTGCCGTCGCGGCGGTAGTTGAGGAGCTCGGCCTCGATCCTTTCCCCTGCGCGCAGCGCTCTGCTGATCCGCGCCGTCTCCGCACGGTCGGTCTCAGGCCCCTGCAGCACCTCGCCTGGCTTGCGGCCGACGAGCTCCTCCAGGCGATAGCCGGTCAGCCGCGTGAAGGCGTCATTGACCCAGACGGTCTTGCCTTCCGCGTCCGTCAGGATCGCGGCATTGGTCATCTGCCGCACGACGAGGGAGAGGCGCTCGTGCTCCTCCGCCCGCCGCCGCCGCTCTGTGATGTCCTCGAAGGTGCCGGCGAGCCGGATCACATCGTCCTCGCGGGCGAGCACGCGCCCGCGGGCCCTGACCCAGATGCGGCGCCCGCGCGCGGTGACGAAGGGGAGCTCGAGGTCCCAAGGCGTGCCGTCCGCCATGGCCGCGGCGATCGCGGGCTCGAGCACGGCCCGTGCCTCGGGCGGGTAGAAGGCGAGCGCTGCCTCGAGCGTGGGGGTATAGTCCGGCCCGACCTCGTGGATTGCGCGTGTCCGACGGCTCCAGCGTATCTCTCGCACGCTGCCGCCGCGGAGCTCGACGCACCAGGCGCCGATGCCTGCGATCTCGAGCATGAGTTCGGCAGTCGGCCAGGTGTCGCTTCCGTCCTCGCTCGTCACCTCGCGAATTTGGCGCATGTCCGGTTCTGACAGGTTAACGCTGAGCATGCAGCCGCGCGCGGCCGCTCAGCACCCCTTCCCCTTGAACCGCCGGGCTGCTGCGGCCAGGGTGCCGCTCCGTGACCGCCTCCGCCCTCTCGCGCACCGCCTCGCGCATCGCCTCCCATCTCCGCTCGCGCCAGGGCTGGCGTGCAGGCGCGACCGCCTTCGGCCTCGGTGCGCTCGGCGCGGCCGCCTTCCCGCCCACTCATCTCGTTCCCGTCCTTGCCCTCTCCCTGCCCGGGCTGCTGGTGATCGTGGAAAGCCGCCGCACGCTCGCGCTCGGCTTCTGGACTGCCTGGGCCTGGGGCTTGGGCCATTTCATCGCCGGACTTTGGTGGATCTCGAACGCGCTCTTGATGGAGAGCGACCGCACCATCGTCGCCGTTCTCGTCCCGGTCGCCGTGCCGGCGATCTCTGCCCTGCTCGCGCTTTTCGCCGCCGTTCCCGCCGTTTTGGCGGTGCGGCTCTTCCCCCCCGGCTGGCCGCGCGTGTCGGCCTTCGCCGGGCTGTGGACGCTTGCCGAGATGGCGCGCGGGGTGGTGCTGACTGGCTTCCCGTGGAACCTCATGGGCTCTGCCTGGGCGTTCGGCTCCCTGCCGATCCAGGGGGCTGCCTGGGTTGGCACCTATGGCCTGTCGCTCGCGACCGTGCTGCTTGCCTGCCTGCCGCTCGTGTGGTCGCGCCGCGCCGCTGCGGTGGGCGGCGCGATCCTCGCGGGCGGCCTCGCCTTCGGCCTCTGGCGTCTTTGGCCTGAGGAGCCTCCCGTCCAGCCTGTGGCGATCCGCATCGTGCAGGGTAACATCGCCCAGGGGCACAAGTGGCGCGAGGAGCTGCGGGCGGCGCATTTCCGCCATTACCTTGCGCTGACCGCCGCCGTGCCGCCGCCCAGGGCCGAGGCTGGCGAGGGCCAGGTGGTGGTGATCTGGCCTGAGACCGCGTCGCCCTATCTTCTTGCGAGCGACGATGCCGCACGCGCCTTCGCCGCACGCGCTCTGCCGCCCAGTGCCGTGCTGATCGCCGGCACGCCGCGGCTCGAGCGGCTGCCTCAGGGTTCGTCGCCGCCGGTTCGGGTGTGGAACAGCCTCGTTGCGATCGACGGCTCTGGCGAGATCCTCGGCGTCTACGACAAACATCACCTCGTGCCGTTTGGGGAATACGTCCCCTTGCGCTGGCTTCTGCCGCTCGAGACGATCGTGCCGGGCAATCTCGACTTCTCCGCAGGCCCGGGGCCGCGCACCCTCGCCCTCCCTGGCCAAGATGTGCCGCCCTTCTCGCCGCTGATCTGCTACGAGGTGATCTTTCCGGGGAACGTCACCGCGCCTGGCGAGCGGCCTCGCTGGCTGCTCAACCTGACGAACGACGCGTGGTTCGGCCTCTCCTCCGGGCCGTTCCAGCACCTGGCCGCCGCCCGCCTCCGCGCCGTGGAGGAGGGGCTGCCGCTGGTGCGCGCTGCCAATACAGGGATTTCGGCGATCTTCGACGCGCGCGGCCGCACGGTCGGGCGCTTGGGCCTCGGCGAGACGGGCGTGCTCGCGGCACCGTTGCCGGGCGTTCTACCTGCCACCCCTTTCGCCCTGGCAGGTGGTATCGTTCCGGGGGTTCTTGCCTGTCTGGCGGTTCTGGCCGGCACCGTTTTGAGAATACGTTTGCATGTTTCTGGAAGACACATCCAAAAAATACATTTGTATTCTCTTAAGCATTGACTGCTATCGCTGCCTGCGACCTCTGTTGACGCGCGGAGGTTGTATCGTTTACATCTTGTTAAGGGATGCCAGGGGCAAGGCCAGCAGCGTCGCCCAAGCAGGGGGTGTCGTTCACATGCATGACGGAAGCGCTGGGTCGCTTGGCAGCAAGGGGGTTGCTTCCATGGCGGAGGAATCGACTGACCGGCCTGAGCGAGAGAGCAGGCCGAGCCCGATCGACGTACACGTCGGCAGCCGGATCAGGCTTCGGCGCACCCTCCTCGGCATGAGCCAGGAGCGGCTTGGAGAGGCGCTCGGGCTGACCTTTCAGCAGATCCAGAAATACGAGCGCGGGGTGAACCGGGTCGGTGCCTCGCGCCTGTTCGACCTCGCCCGCGTGCTCGATGTGCCGATCAGCTTCTTCTTCGACGACATGCCCGAGCCGCTCGCGCGCGAGTATGGCGGGCCGGCGATGCGCCGCGCCGTCGGCTTCGCCGAGCCGCAGGAGGGGTTCGACGACGAGACGCTGCACCGGCGCGAGACTCTCGAGCTCGTACGCGCCTACTACCGCATCACCGACCCGGTGGTGCGCAAGCGGGTGTTCGACCTGATCAAGTCTCTCGCGCCGGTCGACTCCGGCGCCTGAGCGCGTCTGGCGCTCAGCAGAAGACGGGCGAACGCCAGAGTCGGAGCGCGCGCTCCAGCGCTTCCGCGAGCTCGGCCTGCTCCTCGGGCGCGAGGAAACTGCCGACCGCGAGGCGCCGACCGTGCGTCGAGAGCTCTATGTGCCCGGCGCGCAAGCCCTCCGCCGGGCGCAAAGAGACGCGCAGCCAAGCCGGCTGCAGCCGCTCCTCCTCTCGGTGCCCGGCCCAGTCTATGCGCGCGACCGTCAGCCCGGCCTCGTCGAGCGTGAGCTCCTCACGCGCGCGGCCTGCGCGATGGTGCAGCACGAGCAGAAGAACCGCCATGCCCACCTCGGCGCCCACGAAGCCCGCCACCGGCCACGCGCCAAGCAGGAGGAACACCAAGGCCGTCAGCACCGCAAGCCCGGCCAGCAGCCCGGCAGCCCAGAGCAGGCCACGGCCGCCCAGGCTGCGCCGCGCCGTCAGCACCGCGTGGAACAGCGGCGCCCGTGGCCCTTCCCCTTCGACCATCTGGCAACGATACGGCGGCATCGCGCGCCCCGCCAAGCGGGCTTGCGGACCGGCAGCGCCCCGCGCATGAAGCGGCCATGGACGCCACGGCGAGAAAGCCACGCACCAGGCCCAAGCGGCCGACGGCGCGGCGCATGCCAGCGGAAGACGTGCGGCCCTTCATCGAGGCGCTCGCCGCCGCCAACCCAGAGCCGCGCACCGAACTCCACTACGGCAACCCCTTCCAGCTCCTCGTCGCCGTCGTCCTCTCGGCGCAGACGACGGACGCTGCGGTCAACAAAGTCACGCCCGCGCTGTTCGCCGCCGCGCCAACCCCGGCCGCCATGGCGGCGCTCGGCGAGGCGGGGATCGGCAGGCTGATACGCTCGATCGGGCTGTGGCAGACGAAGGCGAAAAACCTCGCCGCGCTCGCACGCCTGCTCGA
>Ga0308417_1001253_pt1 | contig 17598 bp, 20 predicted proteins | sample HotsprSampleOS65_FD_203528 | JGI IMG/M metagenome (GOLD analysis project Ga0308417, IMG submission 203528) | Hot spring phototrophic mat microbial communities from Octopus Spring, Yellowstone National Park, Wyoming, United States - 20090730_OS65 ... | reverse complement strand
CTCGAACGCGCGCGTGGCGGAATGGCAGACGCGCCAGGCTTAGGACCTGGTGGCCCACACAGGCCATGGGAGTTCAAGTCTCCCCGCGCGCACCAAGACAAGCCCTTTGGGTGGGCGACAGAGACGGTGAGCTGTGGCGGTCTGTAAAACCGTTGCCCTTTCGGGCTAAGGTGGTTCGAATCCACCCCCACCCACCATCTCCCAAAAACACGCGCCCGCAGCTCAACGAAGAAAACGTCATCCTCCGGATCCGAAGGCTGCAGGCTCGACTCCTGCTGGGCCCGCCATCTCCACCCCCTCGCGCCCGAGACCCGATTGGAACGGGCACCGGAATCCTAAGCCGGAGGCTGCGGGTTCAAGTCCCGGTCTGGCGCCCCACCCGACCACTGCTCTGCTGCGGCCCATCCCTTCGGATCCGCAGCGTATAGCCCAAAGGCCGGGCAGCGGACTCTTAATCTGCCCGCAGGTGGTTCGACTCCACGCGGATCCTCCAGTCCCGATGGTGGCCATCATCCAGCGTCCCAGTACGTAGGGTTGTGGTCCCTGAAACACGGGTTCGAATCCCGTTGGCCACCCCATCGGCAACCCTATCTCCCCTAAGCCGCCACCAAGGCCCGACTGGAGCAACGTTATCCCAAGTGCCCGTAGCTCAACTGGACAGAGCACCAGACTACGGATCTGGAGGTTGGGGGTTCGAATCCTCCCGGGCGCGCCATTCCTCCCACACCAGACCCGATCGGAAGCGTGGCCGAGTGGCCGAAGGCACCCCGGTGCTAACGGGGCAGACCGGAAGGTCTCGCAGGTTCGAATCCTGCCGCTTCCGCCACCCTTCTGCCCCATCGTCTAGCGGTAAGACCCCCGACTTTGAATCGGGAGACCATGGTTCGAATCCATGTGGGGCATCCACACCCTCCGCTCCGTAGCGCAGCGGTAGCGCGACGCCCTCATAAGGCGCAGGCCGGTGGTTCGAATCCACCCGGAGCGACCAGACGCTAGGTGATCCAATGTTGCCCATCCTTTGTTGGCCTTTCGTCTAGCGGTAGGACACCCGGCTCTGAACCGGGGGGCCCTGGTTCGAATCCAGGAGGGCCAGCCAAACACCGATCCGTCCCCAGGAACAGGGCCCCCTTGCAGGGGCGTAGCTCAGATGGAAGAGCGCCGGTCTCCAAAACCGGATGTCGCAGGTTCGAATCCTGTCGCCCCTGCCAACACGACCGGAGCGTAGCTCAGCCTGGGAGCGCGCCAATCTGGGGTATTGGAGGCTGCGGGTTCAAATCCCGCCATTCCGACCACCATACCCCAAGGTGCGTCCGCCACCCCGGAGCATCGCGCCCAACGCGCGCGTCCGGGGCGGACACGCCAAGGTCCCCTTGGCCGGACGGCCCCGCCGCACCGAGTTCCCCGCCATCGCCCTTGTAGCTCAGCGGTAGAGCAGCCGTTTCGTAAATGGCAGGTCGCGAGTTCAACCCTCGCCAAGGGCACCATCAACGGACCGTAGCGCAGCCTGGTAGCGCACCTGCTTCGGGAGCAGGAGGCCGCAGGTTCGAATCCTGCCGGTCCGACCATCTCCATAAGCCCAATCCCCATTCATTCGCCCCTGTGGCTCAGTGGTAGAGCAGCCGCCTTGTAAGCGGCAGGCCGCGGGTTCGAATCCCGCCGGGGGCTCCATCCGCCGACCAGGACAACATCCGCAGAGCAGCCGTTTCGGTGTCTTTCACTCCTCCGGTAAGGAGAGAGCCCAGTCGTAGGACACAACGGGCGCGCCACACGACCTCCCCCTTGAGGAGGCCCCTCGAGGATAGGCACCGACAGGCCGCATCACCATCTTGTCGGGAGCCGTCGATCGGCGAACACCCCCAGAGCCCGACAGGAACGGGCGCCCGACTTCTAATCAGGAGGCTGCAGGTTCGAATCCTGCCGGGGGCGCCAATCCCCTCTCGGGTCGTAGCGCAGCCTGGCAGCGCGCCTGGTTTGGGGCCAGGAGGCCGCGGGTTCGAATCCCGCCGACCCGACCATCTCCTCCTCCACGATCTTCCCGGGCCCGTAGCTCAGCCGGGAAAGCGGCCGCTTTGCAAGCGGCAGGTCGCCGGTTCAAACCCGGACGGGTCCACCATCCCTCGCCGTGCCGACGTGGGGCCTAGATCTTGGAAGGGTGCCAGAGCGGTTGAATGGACCGGTCTCGAAAACCGGCGTACAGGCAACTGTACCGTGGGTTCGAATCCCACCCCTTCCGCCACTCTTCGGCGGAAAACCTCAGGTTGCCATCAGCGCCGCAAGGATTGGACATACCCACCTCCGTCTCGGCACACGCCGCAGCGAGACGCACGAGCGCGTCCCGCGCCGTCGAAAGATCCGAAATGCGCGCGTCGAGCTAGGCGACGCGCGCAAACGCCACCGCCCGGACCTGCGCTCGACTACCCGGAGAGCCGATCGCCAGCAGGAGCCCGGCCGCCTCTAGCGAGAACCCCGCCCGCCGCGCCTCCCGAACGAAGCGCCGGCGCCGCAGATCCTCCTGCCCGCAGCGACGGATCCCCCCGCCCGTCCCGCCGACCAGGGGACGCGGCTGCACGGGCAGCAGGCCTAGGCGCTGGTAGTGGCGCACCGTCGCCACGCCCACGCCGCCTTCCCGGGGGAGCCCGGCAATCGTCATGCCCTTCATCCCTTGACTCCGGAGCCGACTCCGGACCGACATCGCGCGCATCACCGCCCCGTCCAGGAGCCGCTGCGCATGCCTGAGCGTCCCTCCGTCCCGACCGCCGTCGTCCGTCGCCTGGCCGGCGGCGGCCACCTCTGCCCCTATGGCCTGCAGGCTCTCCATCTGCTGCACCGCCGCGGCTACCACGTCGAGGACCGGCCGCTGGCCGGACGCGCCGAAGCCGATGCCTTCAAGGCCGCCCATGGCGTCAGGACGACACCGCAGGTCTTCATCGACGGCGTGCGGATCGGCTGCTACGAGGACCTGCGCGCCACTCGGCCTGCGGGTGCAGGATCCGGCGGCGCCGACCTGCGTGCCGGTCCTGGCCCTCTTCGCCACAGTCATCCTGATGCCGCTGGCCGCCAGCCAGGCCGCCCTCGGGACACCTTGGACGCTCCAGGCGTCCGAATGGGCCGGGGCCTGCGCCATGTGTCTCCTGGCCTTCCTGAAGATGCAGGACCTCGGACGCTTCGCAGCCGTCTTCCTCGGCCACGACCTCCTGGCACGGCGCTGGGTGCCCTACGCTAGGCTCTATCCCTTCCTCGAGGGCGGCGCCCGCCTGCTGGTAGCCGCCGACGTCCTCCACGGCCTTGCCGCCGCAGTGGCCCTCGTCATCGGCGCAATCGGCGCGGCGTCGGTCGTCCACGCCGTGTGGATCGAGCAGCGCAAGCTCCGCTGCGCCTGCGTCGGTAGCGGGACCAACGTCCCCTTCGGCGCGCTGTCGCCGGCCGAGAACGCGATGATGATCGCGATGGGGATCTGGATGGGGACGAGTCTGCTCCCATGAATGCCACCAGCTCCCTCGACCTGCTGGTCCTGGCTGCGCCTTGAACACAAAACGCCGACCTGCATGCCGGCGGTGGATGCAATCGCAGGACGCGCCACCTTTCTCCAAGTCCCGGGCCCCTAGCTCAGCCGGAGAGCACCTCGTTTACACCGAGGGGGTCGCTGGTTCAATCCCAGCGGGGCCCACCATCCATCTCCACTCTTGCGGGCCCGTAGCTCAGCTGGAAGAGCGCCTGGATCGTACCCAGAAAGCGGCCGGTTCAAGTCCGACCGGGTCCACCACCTCCACCCCCATCGTCTAGCGGTTCAGGACAGCCGTCTTTCACGCGGCCGACACGGGTTCAAATCCCGTTGGGGGCTCCATTCACTGGCACAAAACAGGCACGGACTCTGTTTCAGAAAGCCCCCTCGAGGACTGAGCCTGCCATATATGCCCCCCGCATCGAAATCTTCTTCTGCGACTTCTGCCCTGGCGCCGGACAGCGCCCGTCGCTTCCTCAGTCGCCAAAGCGTCGCCTGGCGCAAGACTTACGCCCCCTCCCGGCTCGCCCGCCTGGCTCCAGTCCGAGGCCTGCGCGGGCGGACCACAGGCCACGCCCCTCGTCTTCCTCGACGGACGCTTTGTCGGCAGCTTCGACGGACTCTGCCGGGAGTTCCGCACCACCGCCTGAGGCGCGCCTTGTCCTCCTTCCCAGGAGATCCTTCCTCCCAGGGATGGCCTCCTCTGCCCGCCTGGCGCCAGCTCCACGCCTTCGACCGCCGGATCCGCGGTCCGGAGCTGTCGCTGACGATGCTCCACCTGCAGCCCGAGAACGCGCACCCCCCTCCTGCTCACCCGGATCCGCGAGGAGGCCCTGCGCCAGGCCTGGAGCGAGCGCAACGCCCGGATCATCACCGCCCCGCCGATCCTCGTCGAGGATGGGGACGCCCCCCCACGAGGCTCTCCAAACCGCTGCCCTCGTCCAGAGCACCATCGCCCCCGGCTGGGCCCGCGTGCTCGCCGGCATTCAGGGCGGAGCCGCCTGGGCCGTCGTCGAAACGCTGCGCTCCACCGCCGTGGCGCTGGACTGGATCGGCCCGCTGGAGCCCCTCGCCACCGCCCAGGATGCCGCCGACGCCTAGGCCGCATTACGCACAGTCGCGCTCTTCCCAGACCTCCAGATCCCCCTCGTGCCCCATCCCAGGGATTCCGCCCATGATCGGCCGCACGCCGCCGCCGCCCTTCTGCCTGACGGCGGTGGTCTCGAAATTCGGCAGGCCCAGGTCTGCGCGCCCTCCTTCTTCTCGACCGAAAAGGACGTCCCAACGCCCCCTCCTCCTGACGGACGTGCCCACATTCCACTCCCTATGACCCGCCTGGCCGCCCTCACGCTCGTCCTCCTCCTCACCGCCACAGGGCGGGCGGAGGCCGGCTGGGGCAGCGGTACCGTCGTTGGCACCCGCGGCGAGATCCTCACCGCCGCTCATGTCGTTCACGGCTGCGGCGCCATCCAGGTCATCACCGCCGACGGACGCCGAGCGGCCGCACGCATCGAAGGCCTCGATCCCGTCGGCGACTTAGCCCTTCTGCGTGCCAGCTTCATCGGCGGCACCCCGCCCCGCCTGCGCGAAGGAATCGCCCGTGGCGACACCGTCCATGTCCATGGCTTCCCCGTCGCCGCCGAAGGCCGCCCCATCTTCAGCTCGAGCCGTGTCGCCCGCCTCTCCGGCCCACGCGGCGAACCCGACGCCCTGACCCTTGACGGGCGCATCACCATCGGCGAGAGCGGCGCAGGCGTGTTCGACGCTCACGGGAATCTAGTTGGTCTCGCCTACTCCGCCGCCGAGAGCCGCTGGTACGCCGTTGGCGCGGCCCGGATCGCCGAATTCCTCCTAACCCACGGTGTCCCCGTCTCCGCCGGAGCCGCCGTCGGATCCCCCTCGCTCAGCCAGATTTCGGCCTATCTGCGCCTCTTGTCCGTCCATGTCCGCTGCTGGAACAATCAGCCGACCCCTCCCCTGCCGCCGGAAGCTCCCCGCCGATGACCCACGCCCGGATCCCCCACCTCCGCTGCCTTGGCACGACCGACGCTTTCCTCTATGAGGCGACCTCGATCGGCCGCGCCATCGTGCCCGCTTCCAAGAATCTCCTCGCCACCGCCGGCAAGGTCGAGATCGTCCCAGAAGCCGTCGTCCTGTCGGACGCCCAGATCGACGCCCTGGTCCTGCGCGGGATCCACCTCTCGTTCCTCCCCTTCCCGCTTCTCCTCTTCCCGCTCCTGTCCGACGACCGGCGCGTGTTCCAGCCTGTCGGTCTGCTCCGCCGGGCCTGATCGCTTGCGGCGCCCCCCCGGGGGGCGCCATTTCCGGTCCCATGAGCCGATCCGTCCCCGACTTGCTCCGCGCCGCCCAGCACCGCCTCGCAACCGATCTCGCCCAGCGCATCGAAATCCGCATTGGCCTCGATGGCGACGGGCGCCCCGAGGCCCGCGTGCTGCGCCCCGGCGCGCCCGCCTGGCCCGGCATCGTCCCCCTCTGGCCCACCGGCCTCGGCACCCCCGCTCCCGATGCCCTCCTGCTCGAGGCTGAACCCCTCGCAACCGCCGCCGGCCCCCGCGCCCGCGATCTCGCCGCGCGCCCAGGCCTCGTCGTTGAAGGGCACATCTTCGCCCTCACCGCGTTGTGGCTCCCCGAAGGCGATGGCGACGTCGCGCGCGTGCTCGGCCCCGACGGCCCCCTCGACCTCCCCGTCCCACCCCCAGCCCAGGCTATGCCGCCGCTCGCGCCCTGGCCCGCCGACGCTGACTGGTGGAGCTTGCCCCCCGCCGGGGAGATCGCCCCATGAGCAACACTCCCCGGATCCTCGGCGACAAGATCCTCGAGCCCTACCAGGTGCGGATCCTCGACGCCGTCGCCGACGCCCTAAAGGCGCGCCGCAGCGGCGCCGTCGTCGCCCCTACCGGCGCAGGCAAGGGCGTGCTCGCCGCCGGTATCGTCGCCGAGGCCATCGCCCAAGGGCGCCCCGTCCTCCTCATCCAGCCCAACGCGCAGCTGCTCCGGCAGAACCTCGCCCAGATCGCCGCCCTCGAATTCCCTAAGGGCACGCGCATCGCCGCCTGGGTCGCCAAGGACACCGTCCTCGAGACCCCAGACGGCAAGCGCCTGCGCAACCGCGACCTCAGCGCCAACATCGTCCTCGCCACCGCCCCCGCCCTCGTGCGCCACCGCCACGAGGCCGCCCCAGCGCTTGCCGCCTTCGCCGCTCGCGGCGCCCTCGTCGTCTTCGACGAGGGCCAAGGCATCGCCGCTGAGGAGACGGCCGAGGTCCTGCGCGGCCTTCACGCCGCCGGCGCACAAGGGATCGCGCTCACCGCCACCCCCTACCGCGCGGACGGGCGGGACCCGCTCGAGCCCTTCGGCACCTCTGTCCATCAAGAACCGATCGGTGTTGCCTCCATCGGCGAGGTCATGGCCACCGGCCGCACCGTCCCGCCCCGCTTCGTCCTCGCCCGCCAGGACTTCCAGGCGCGCATCGGCGCCGAGGCCGCCGCCGGCATCGAGGAAACCTTCGAAAATGCCCTCGACCGTCGCGCCTCCCTTGAAGCCGCCTCCCGCGCCGCCTTCTCCCGCTTCTTCGCTCCAGAGGCCACGCCCCATGACCAGGCCATCGGCCGACGCATCGCCGACGGCGTCGCCGCTGCTTGGGCCGAGCACGGCGCCGCGCGCCGCCTCACCCTCGTCCATTGTGACGGCCTCGCCTTCGCCAGCGCCGTCTCAGCCAAGATCGCCACCACTCCCTATCCTGACGGCCACCCCCGCGCCGGACAGTTCCCCCGCGTAGCCTTCGTCTCCGCCGACACCGCGCGCGTTGAAGGGGCGCCCGCCAGCGCGCCCCGCGCCACCCGGGAAGGGATCCTCGCCGCCGCCCGCCGCGGCGCGTTTGACGTCCTTGTCAACTGCGAGGCTCTCGGCGTCGGTACGGACGTCCCCGCCATCGACTGCAATATTCTCGCCTTCCGCCAACGCAGCCCCGGCCCCTTCGTCCAGATTATCGGCCGCGGCGCCCGCGCCGCCCCGGGCAAGACCGACAATCTCATCGTCGATCTCGGCGGCACCGTCGAGAGCCTTGTCCAAGACCTCCGCTGTATCGCCGCCGGACGCCCGGAGGAGGCCTCCGCCGGCGTCGCCACCCTCCCCGAAGTCGGACGGGCCCAGCTTGTCGATCTTCTCGCCCTCGATCCTGCCCTCGCAGCCCTGCCGACCACAGCCGGACGCCCACGTCGCCCGGCCAGGCCGCCCTCCGCCCTCGAGGGTGCTTCCGCCCCGCCGCGAGACGCGTTGGCGGCCATGCACCACGCCGCCACGCCGACGCCCTTTCGCCGCGGAATTTCCATCGCCTTCGGTGCCGATGGCGGCGTCGCCCGGGCGGGTCTGATCGTCGACCTCCAGCAGACCGGCCTCTGGGGCGCCCCCTGCTCCGTCGGCGCCCCGCGCTGGCTCGCCGTTTCCCTGCCCGCCGACGACCCCGAGGGGCCCGTCCTCCACCTCGCCGCCTCCGACCTGCGCGTTGCCCGCGGCTTCCTCGCCTGGAGCGGCGTCCGCGCTTCCGCCGAAGACCAAGCCGATGACCTCAAGGATGCCAAAGGCGCGGCCAAGATGCCCGCGCCCCTGGGAGATGTCATCCTAGACACCCCCGCGTGCGGTGCCGACAGCGTACTGGCGCGGCGTAACCTCGCCCGCGGCGCGAAGATCCTCCCCGCCCTCCAAGCTGCCGTCCGCCTGGCCGTCGCACGCGAGCTCGGTCAGGAGAAGACGCCCAAGATCCTCGTCGTCGCCAGCGCCGCCCGCCTCGGCATCGACCGGCTGCGCGCCCTGCGTTCCTACATTCAAATCGCTCGAATCTCCGTCGTTGGGCGTATCGGCGGCCAACCCGACCAGGATGCCCTCGCCCACGCCCTTGCCGGTCTCTCTATCGAGCCCCGAGCTGCCCTCGTCAAGGATCTGGCCAAGGCGGAGCGCATCGCCGAGATGAGTCGGACCGGACAAGTTGCTGTCGTCGCTCCGACCCCCAAGGCCACGGCCGAAGCCCGGGCCCGTCTCGAGAACCACCCAGAACAACTCCGCGCCAAGATCGCGGAAGCCAATGTCGTTGCCGCCTGACGCGCCCCGGAGCCGCATGACAAGGCACTGACGTCCTAATCCAGCATGCCCATATGCCTTGCCGCCTCGTCCCGTTCGTCTAGAGGCCCAGGACACCGCCCTCTCACGGCGGCAACAGGGGTTCAAATCCCCTACGGGACGCCACCCCTCCACACAGAGAATCGTCCTCCTAGCCCACAGGATAGATAAATACGGTGTCTCGTCAGAGACATCTGACCAATACCCACGCGGGAGGCAATTCTAATTCGCAGGTGCCCGTTTACACTCTTCTTGCCCGCCCAGCTTCGCCTCCCTCGGCCTTCCCCAAGCGCCAGGCCGAGGCGACGTTGGCAGAAGCGGCCAAAACCCCCTGCGGCGAACGGACGCCTATTTCAGCGAGAATGTCCCGAAGATCGCTTCGGAACGTACGATGGGTGGCAAGCCACGCCCTCCGCGGCGCCAAGCGTCCTCCAGGTGCATCGCCGTGCTCGCGGATGTCCTGGATGTCCTGGCCTGCGATATCGACGAGGAACATCTGGAAGCGGTGGCGTTCCCAATTGAGCACCAGACAGACCTTACGCCGCCGATTGGGAGCACCGAACCGCGCTGCTCCCGCAAAAAGGCCGCGCTCGAAGGACATGTTAAACCGGAACAACCCGGGCGCGCCGTCCGGCTTGGTCCTGGAGATGTCTTGCATGCCAAACCGGATCCGCGGGCAATCTCCAGGATCTTCTCGACCCGAGCATGTCCCGCGTCGTCGATCGCCTCAAAGATCAGCGCATAGGCATCGGCGAAAAGGCAGGTGAAAAGAGGCTCTCGTCAGAGACCGCCGCGCAGGGCCCGCGGTCAGGCAGTCGCCTGGCGCCACTTCGCCGCCACAGATCAAACGGCCCGAGAGATGGCAGAACAAGTGGCATTCACTGGCTTCTGGGCAGCCCTCGGGATAGGGATAGCCACGAGCAGCTTCGAGGTGGGGTTGGTCGCAGCCTTGGCAGACGTAGGCTTGGAACAACCAATTGGGATCTTTTTCGTGGGCGAGAGCGTGAGGGCAGGCACCGCAGGCGGCAAGCACAGCAAGACACCAGGGTTGGCTTCGCCCCAGAGATGTCACGCAGACCCCCCAACAGAAAACGGCCTCGCAGAGGCTGACCTGCGAGATCCTTCCCCCTCGAGCGCTCCGCTACCAGGTCGTTAGCCGGCCTCGTTGTTGTTCGTCGTCTTCATCTGGACCCTCTCTAGCCCCGCCCCAAGCTCGCCACCAATGCCCAGCACCTCAGCGCCGAGGTCGCCGGCACCGTCTCCGCGCGCACCAACGCCTTCGTCGCCGGCGACAAGACCGGATTCAAGAAGGCTCGTGCCGAAGTCCTCGGCCTCCCCGTGTTCGACAAGGCCGCTTGGCGCGCGCACATCGCCAAAGCAGGCCGCTGACCCGAGCCAGATTTACAGAATTTACATTCCGTGGCCTGTTTCTGTTCACGTGCCAACATCCTTACAAGATTTCGACCTCCCCTTCTCTTTGGTCGCCGTAAAGATGCACCACCTGGTCGGCAGGGAGTTTCCTCATTGCTCTCCAAAAGAGCCTGCAGGATAACATCATTGCGCAACCCGGGGCACTCTGGGACGATGGAGAAAATCCCATGCCTCTCTTCCATGCTCCCTACGACGGCGGCCGCGGCGGCAGCGACGGCCCGCGCGCGGTTCAGTGGCCAGACGGCAACCGACGCCTCTACGGCCCCGCCGAGGTCGCGCGTCTGCGTGGCTCCATCCCCATCGAACGAACGATGGCTCGCCGCGGCGCAGAGCGGCTGCGCCGGCTCCTGAAGGAGCGTCCATTCGTGCGGGCGCTCGGCGCGATGACGGGCGGCCAGGCTGTCCAGATGGCCAAAGCCGGGCTCGAGGCGATCTACCTCTCCGGGTGGCAGGTGGCTGCCGACGCCAACCTGGCCGGTGAGACCTATCCCGATCAGTCGCTCTACCCCGCCAACTCGGGGCCTGCGCTCTGCGCGCGCATCAACCGCGCGCTGCTGCGCCAAGACCGCATCGAACACATGGAGGGCAAGCGCAGCGTCGCCGACTGGGGCCTGCCGATCGTAGCCGATCGCCGAGGCTGGCTTCGGCGGCGTGCTCAACGCCTTCGAGGTGATGCGCGCCTTCATCGAAGCCGGCGCCGCCGGCGTCCACTTCGAGGACCAGCTCGCCGCCGAGAAGAAATGCGGCCACCTGGGCGGCAAGGTACTTGTTCCGGCCTCCCAGTTCGTGCGCACGCTCAACGCCGCGCGCCTCGCCGCCGACGTTGAGGGGGTGCCCACGGTGCTCATTGCACGCACCGATGCCCACAGCGCCCAGCTGCTGACCTCCGACATCGACGCCCTCGACCGCTCCTTCCTCAGTGGCCAGCGCACGCCCGAGGGATTCCTGTGCATCAGCCCCGGCAAGGGGGTCGAATATGCGATCGCCCGCGGCGCTGCCTACGCGCCCTGGGCAGATCTGATCTGGTGGGAGACTTCCGATTCCGACCTCGGCGAGGCCCGGGAGTTCGCCGAGGAGATCGCGCGCGTCGCCCCCGGCAAGATGCTGGCCTACAACTGCTCCCCCTCTTTCAACTGGCGCCGCAAGATGGAGCGCCGCGAGGCCGTAGCCTTCCAAGAGGCCTTGGCCGGACTCGGCTATCGCTTCCAGTTCGTGACCCTCGCGGGCTTCCACAGCCTCAACTACGGCATGTTCCGCCTCGCACGAGGCTATGCCTTGGAGGGGATGGGTGCTTATTCGGATCTCCAGCAGGAAGAGCTCGCCGCCGAGGCAGAAGGCTTCACCGCGGTGCGCCACCAGCGCGAGGCTGGCGCCTCCTGGTTCGACGCGGTCGCGATGACCGCCTCGGGTGGCGTCGCCTCAACGATGGCGATGGCCGGATCCACCGAGACGGAGCAGTTCGCCCCCGTCGCGCCCGCAGCCCGGACCGACTGGCTGACCAACAAGTCAGGCAGCACCATGCCCGTCTATTACCGCCCGCTCCGCGATGAGGATCACGACGATGGCCTCGTCCATGGACACGCTTGGGCGAGATCGCACACCTAATCGACTACGATCCACGGGAGAAAGAACGCGACCCGGGATCACCTCTCGGTCTGCGGACGCGTCAGGGGGTCGGAAAGGCCGCCATCTGCCGCAGGCGTGCCGCCCGCAGGCCTGGCGGGGGATGGATACAGAAGAGCCCGCCCAACCAGGCACGATCTGTTTCGCCATGGACCTTCTCGATGGCCCGCGCCAGGGCCTCCGGATCGCCTAACAGGCGGGCACCGGTGCGATCCGCCCGCCATTCCTGCTCGCGCAGTACCGACAGCGCGCCGAGCCACGAGATGAGGGCGGCGAAGCTGCCTATGCCCGGCATCGCAAGCGAGGCGTAAATGACGCCCGCCCAGAGGGCGGCCAAGCCGAAGGCCCAGAAGGTGAAGAAACGCAGCGCCGCGTCGTGATGGTACAGATGGGCCACCTCGTGGGCCATCACCGCGGCCGTCTCCTCCCGATCAAGACGCTGCAGCAGACCTCTCGATAGGAAGACATCGCCCCGTCCGGGCAGCGCGAGGACAGCACCGACGGGCGCGGAGATCGGAACGACGTGGAGCCTCGGCGCGCGGATTCCCGCACGGCCGGACAGGGTCTCGAGGTCGGCGCGCAGCAGAGCGAGATCGTGAGGCATCGCGGAGAACCTTTTGCATCGGTAGCTGGTCCGATCTGGGCGGTCGAACCGCCCGCGTCCACCGGCGCGCTTGCCTAGGCGGATCAAGCGCTTATCCTCGGAAAACGACGATACCACCGCCCACGCCGCTGGCCAGCAAGGCCACCGATGCAATCCACAGCTTCCCTTGACGTTCTGCTCCTCTTCTCGACCTGCGCCAGAAACCCGAACGCGCCCGCACTGGCGGAGCCGCCACCCCCGCTGCGCACCTGGCTCGGCCAGGATTCCCGAGCGGATCTGCTCCAGGCGGCAGGGCCTAGCCCGCGATCGCCGCTCTCGCGGGCGAGGGCAACCCGGATCGAAGCCGGGGCCGCCAGCGCTGCCGATCCTGCAGGCCACCTCAGCCGCCGCAGTCTGTTCCCGCGCGCGTCGCTCCTCTACGAGGGAAACCAGGAGGCCGGCAGGCTCCTCGCCACCCATGGCGCCGACGCCAAGGCCGGACTGGCCGTCCTGCGGCAAGCGATCCCGGGAACGGATGCCGATCGGGTCGCGGGCGAACAGGGGCATTCCCCGGGCCTCGCGGCCTGAACCGCCCGACCGACGCGGATGTCGGAGGCGGGACGCTGCTGGGCCAATGCGCCCCCAGACTACGGCCGCCACGCCGATCGTCCTGGCCAAGATCGAACATCTCCGGAGGGGCGATCTGGCGCAGACCGAGCGCCGCCAGCGGATCCTCCTCTCAGCCATCGTCAACGTCGCCCCCCCCAAGGCCACGCCAGCCGGAGACGCGCCCGTAGCGACGCCTAACGCACCCTTCTCGGATACGCCCCCGGCGGATCTATCCTACCCCGCCGCCCTCCCGATCCGTCGGATGCTGCTCGGTCTTTTTTCAGCAGCTCCTGCCAGGTCACGATCTCCTGCATCCCGTCGGGACGCAGCAACACCGCGGTGTTATGGGGGCGGCCGGGGCCGCGGATCGGCAGCCCCACCAGCGCCGCCGGACAAGATCCACGCACCCGTGCTGCCAGGGCCTTGAGCACGGCCTCGGCTCGGGCGGCGAAAGTTAGGCGCAGCACAAGATCCTGCGGCGGATAGCCCGAGAACACGCCCTTTGGCAGCACGAGCAGGTCGGCGTCGCCGGCCTCTGTGTGGAAGGACAGGATGCGCCGGAGGTTGTCATCGACGGCGCCGACGGAGAAGTCGACTTGGACGAGCGCCAGGCGGAGACGGTCAGACATCGCTTGTTCCCTCGGATCAGCAAATGCTCTCTCCGCACGATGCGTTTCCCTCCCGAGGAGATACATCGTCGGCGACACGGTCTCCAACGAAGAGGAAACAACGGACTGAGTCAGACAACCTGGACGATTGGCCCAGGTGGGGCCAGATCGTCTCACCAAGCGACCCAACAAGAACGTCTTCTCCCATGCCCCTCCTCCGCCGCGCCCTTGCTCTCGCCTGCGCTTCGACCGCCTTGCTTCCCATGGCCTGCCCGCTACGCGCGGCTCCTGGATCCGGCGGCGTCGCGTGGGACTTCCGCTTTCCCGCCCTCGAGGAGGGAGAGCCGGACATCCAACTCTCGGCATGGCGCGGATCTGTTCTGCTCGTCGCCAATACCGCGTCGTTCTGCGGCTTCACCCGGCAGTTCGAGGAGATGGAGCGCCTCCACCAGGCGTTCCGTTCCCAGGGCCTGCGCGTGCTAGGTGTCCCATCCAACGACTTCCGCCAAGAGGCGGAGAACCATGCCCGGATCGCGACCGTCTGCCGTACCGACCACGGCGTCACCTTCCCGATGGCCAGCCCCCAGACCGTCACCGGACCGGAGGCCCACCCCTTTTTCCGCTGGGCCGCAGCTCAGGCGGGACCGCCGCGCTGGAACTTCCACAAGTACGTGGTTGGCCGCGACGGGCGCCTCCGCGGTGCTGTGCCTCCCCAGGCGGGGATGCGCCCCGTCGAGGCCCTCGTCCGCCGCGCTCTGGCCGAGGCACCGCCTCAGGCCGGCTCGTAAGTCACGGTCGCACCGCGGGCACGGAAGCGTAGACCCCGCCAGACTGGGCCCTCATACCAGAGCGACAACACCAGGTCGCCCGAGACGTCGAGCCGCTCCGCCGGACGCCCCGCCCAGGTGTCCGGCGTCGGCGCCGAGACGTTTAAGCGGAGCGGCTTGCCGCCCTGGGCGTCGAACTTCGGGCGCCGGATCGCCTGTCGGTTCCAGTAGGACGTCGGAGCGCTCTCGGGCGGCAGGACCCCCTCGAAGTCGCTTCCCCGCAGACGCAGCCCCGAGCCCTCGGCGCGGACCTCCAGGCGGCGCGGTGTCCCGTTGTCGTCGGTGGTCGAATCCAGCGACAGGAGGCGCCCGTCGCGCCATCGCTCGATGTTCCTGTGCGCGTAGCGGAAGACCCGGACGCCGACAACACGGACCTCCAGGTCGATCTCGATCTCAGCTACCGTCTCCCGGCCTTCCGTGCGGAAGCGGACGCGATGGATGCCAAAGGGCACGCCGTCACGCCGGGCCGTGAAGACCAGGGACGGAGGCACGGCGACGGCGGGGGGAGGAGAGATCCCAGCCGCCAGCAGAGCAGGCATGGCCAGCAGAAGACGACGCGGTAGCAATCCCGTGGCTCCGGCGGACAGGAACGGCAACTAGAAGATGGGCTCTGTTTCTTCGTCGCCCAGCAAATGCCCTCCCAGAGGAGGAGGGCGTTAGCATCCCGCGCCGATCTTGGGCGGCAGTCCCAGCATGACCGATCCCGCGATCGGCAGCGCCGGCAGAATCGCAGCTGCCGCCAGATGGGACATCAACACGGCCGCCGACTGGCCAGCCTGCAAATCCGGAGCCGCCAGATCCGTCGCCTGGAACCCAAGATCCCGGGCGACGCCCATGTGCAAGCCGACGTCCAGCTCTGCCTCCGTCCGATCTGTCATCTCGCACATCTCCACTGGCTGCATACCGTCGCGCGTGGGTAGTATCGGGCGTGCAGATGCCGAAACCGGCGCGGCGGGGAGCGAACGCACCGCCAATCGGTGCACCTCTAGCACGGAAACCTCCGTCGCCAGACGCTCCTGACGGCAGAAGGCCGCCTCGGCCGCCGCCTCTGCAGTTGTCGCCCAGTACTCCAGAGCCGGTAGGATCCGACGTAGCTCCGCTTGCCGCGCGGAGAGTGCACGCAACTCCTCCCCGGCCTCGGTCCGTTCGCGGACCAACAACGTGAGGGCCGCGCGGATCGCGGATGCCGCCGTCTCGTGCAGTCGCGCTTCGCCTTCCGTCGTCCGAACACGCTCGGCGGCCAGACTCCCCTCGGCCTGGACCAGGGCTGCCTGCGTTTCCCCTCCCTAGCCCTGGCATCGAGGCGGGCGACCGCAGACTCAAGGGCCTGCCGCCGCTTAGCCAGCGGACGCAACACCATATTAGCGTCGGAGTGCAGTGCGTCGAAAGGCCGCTCTGCCGTCTCGACGTTCCCACGCAGGACCGGCAGGCGCTCGGAGGGAAACGCATCTTCGCCCGAACCCCCGCCATCTAGACTGCTTCCGCCGCCGCGGTGCGGCGGCGCGCGACCGCGTCGGCGACGCGCATCTCTACAGCCTCGAGCTGTCGCTCCGCCTCGAGGCGCAGCGACAGCAGGCGATCCGCAATCATCGCAGCCCTGGCTTCCTCGGCCGCCACCGCCCCGCACCGTGCCTCGAGCGCCGAGTTCAACGCGGCGAGACGCGCCGCGGAGGCACGCTCGACAGCCCCCGCAGAAACGCCCGCACCGCCGCCAAATCAGGAGACAGCGCCGCCGCGGCGAAAGCCCCTGGGCCGCAGAACCAGAAATCGCCAGGCTGGGCACCGCAGCCCCATCTAGGCGATGCCATCACCGGGGCTGCGCACAGCGCGCAGAACGCGGACGATAGCAGCACGATCTGACTGATCCTTATCGAAACGTCCTCCTGACGGACGGACAAGCGTATCTGTTTCCCCTGGGCGGCCCGGGCAGGGCCGTCTTTGCCAGGCAACCTAGGCGCCGGACCAGGCCGCGGTGAGAAACGGGCTCCGGCAGATCCAGAACGTGCCCGACGGACGTTCCCAAAGAGAGGAAGGTCAGGAGGCCTGTACGCGGGATTCTGTCCGGCCCCGAAGGACCTGGACGGCCATTCGTCTAGGCCGAGGGTCGCCCCTCGGCTCCAGCGGCCTACCCGGAGCCGCGGCGGGCGGGGACACCCAGGGCTCCTGTCTGGCCTCGCTCCGGCGTGGGGTTGCTATGCCGTCTCCGTTGCCGGAGACGCGGTGGGCCCTTACCCCACCTTTTCACCCTTGCCTCGGGGCCTGGCCTACCGGCGCCGAGGCGGTCTGCTTTTCTGTAGCCCTGTCCGGCAGGTCGCCCCGCCCCAGGAATTGCCTGGACGCCTGTCCCCGTGGAGTCCCAACGTTCCTCGTCCCCGAAGGGCCGCGGCCGTCCGGCCTCCTGACCGTCCATCAACAATGGGGTGGAGACCGACGAACGGCGAGGTCTTGAGTTTACGGAGAATGCCATCGACGCTTAGAGACAGAAAAAAGATCGCGAAGGAGCGCGCCATGCGGGTCCCGGCCGCTGGATCGCCCTGCCGCTGCTAGCCGCCACAGGCGCCGGCTCTACCGACGATCCTGCAATCCTCCCTCGAGACTGCCGCTTCCGCGGCTGCTCCCTGCCACCGGGCTCACGGCGACCACCGTTGCCATCGGTCTCGGCCCCGCAATCCACACCTTGGCGTCCCCAACCACTACGGCAGCTGTGGGGATGACCCTGCTACAGGCGGGCATGCTCGCCGGTGCCCTACTCCCAACCCGGCCGGTCCAGTTCATCCGGTCGATCAGGCACACGCCCTCAGGGTAGTCATCTGGTACGAAGATGCGGATAGTGAAGGGATCAGCCATTCGTGACCTCACGCCCTGATCGTGAACCGGACCCGGTTCCTTGGACACTCGGTTGAGTTACGCGGCCATGGGCATGACCGCAAGCTCGTGTTGGCGACGTCGTGCGTGTGGGCTGAGGTGGCCGTTTTTCTCGAACAGCCATTGGGCGTTGTAGCGGGCGATGAAAGCTCGGACGGCGTCACGGAGGTCTTCGAGGGTCTCGAAGACGCGGCCGTGGATGACCTTCTCCTTGAGTGTGCGGAAGAACCGCTCGACGACGCCGTTGGTCTGGGGCTCGCCTACGAAGGCGAAGCTCGGGGTCATGCTCCAGGCTCGTGTCTGGTTCTGGAAGTCCTCGGCCATGAAGCAGCTGCCGTGATCATGGCGCAGCTGGACGCCACGGGCGGCGTCGCGGCCGAGATGGCCGAACTGCTGGCGCACGGCCATGCCCAT
>Ga0308417_1001252_pt1 | contig 17603 bp, 11 predicted proteins | sample HotsprSampleOS65_FD_203528 | JGI IMG/M metagenome (GOLD analysis project Ga0308417, IMG submission 203528) | Hot spring phototrophic mat microbial communities from Octopus Spring, Yellowstone National Park, Wyoming, United States - 20090730_OS65 ... | reverse complement strand
AATGCCGTAGTGTTCAATGTAGTTCACCAGTTCTAGAAGTGTGAAAGCAAGTATGCTTTGTAAGATGAAAAACCCAAATACAATTAAAAACACTGGCTGACCTGCCAATAGGCTGAATCCTCCTGCCACAACTGCACCAAAGGCAAGCGGCAGAAGCGTGTACCAAATCATCCTATTTTGTAGAGAATATGGCGTCAGTCCTTTTTTGCGCAGTCTTTCAGCTTCTAAACGCCAAGCACTCAGGTAACCACCACTCACCGAACGCCACCAAAAAGCATAAAAATTTTCACCACGACGGCTAGTAGCAGGGTCTAATGGTGTGCCTACATGTACATGATGTCCTTTGTTATGCTCAATGTAGAAATGCATATAACAAACAGTCATGAGCAAGACTTGCGCATAAAACCGCTCAATCGCGGGTTTTTTATGTCCCAGTTCGTGGGCAACTGTAATACCGATACCGCCTGTTACTAATGGAACACTAGCAATGAAGCCAATCAATTCAACGGTTGTAAACCGATACGTAGCTATTTTCCACATCGCCCAAAGCAAAAATCCTATTTGAAAATACGTCCATATATAGGTTACAAACCGGTAATAAAATTCTTCTGATACGATTTTCACCTGACTATCAGGTACATTTTCATTATCTAATCCTACTTGCCAATCTAATAGCGGAATAACAATAAATACGAAAAAGGGACACATGTAATTCCACCAGCCACCCATGTAAAATCCTGCAATTACTAGTATGGGGATAATAAATGCAGAGAAAAAGCCGATTTTTTTACCAATTTTTATCATATAAACAAGATTATAGATTACACAACTTTTGTTTTGCCTGGAACGGCTACTGGATAAAGCCCGTTTTGGTCGGGTAGCGATTTAGGCAAAGCATCCCATGCCAATTTATCGGGCATTAAATTGATGTTGGAGTTGAAAGCTTCATCCCAACTGACCACCTGCCCTGAATAAGTAGCCATGCGCCCCATAATAGCCGTCATGGTGCTTTTGGCACCAAATTCGGCATCTTGAAATTTAAACTCACCTTTAGCAACGGCTTCAAACAGTTCGTCATGTTCTACTTGATAAGGGTTGAGCTCTTTTTCTTTCTTGCGATAACTCCACAAACGATTGCCCTTCAGGTCGGTAATGATGTGGTTGTGATAGGTAGAAGCCCTACCTTTTGTTCCGATAATGGTTTCTGAAACGCGGCTCATCGTACCGGGTATGTGTCGGCACTGGCTGTTGAGAATCGCACCGTCAGCATATTCAAACTCTACGAAATGGTGGTCAAATATTTCGCCATACTGCTTGCCTTTGCGAACTTCCCTTCCGCCCATGCCTTGTGCACGTACAGGGTAGTCGTTTTTAGCCCAATTGAACACATCTATGTTGTGAATGTGTTGCTCTACAATGTGGTCGCCGCAAAGCCAGTTGAAATAGTACCAGTTGCGCATTTGATATTCCATTTCTGTCCATTCAGGTTTGCGGTCGATAACCCATACACCATCGTTATTCCAGTAGACTTGCCCCGCTATAATGTCGCCAATTTCGCCACTGTGAATTCGCTGCATCATTTCGCGGTAGCTGGTTTCATAGCGTCGCTGTAAACCTACTACTACGTTAAGTTTTTTGTGTTTAGCTAATTCGGCAATTTCTAGCACTTTGCGTACACCGGGCGCATCGGTTGCCACTGGCTTTTCCATAAAAACATGTTTTCCTGCTTTGATGCAGGCTTCAAAATGTGCAGGGCGAAAGCCAGGTGGCGTAGTCAAAATCACCACATCGGCAAGCTCTATGGCTTTTTGGTATGCATCGAAGCCAACAAAACGACGATCTTTGGGTACATCTACTTTAGTAGAAACATTTACTTCCGCACCCGACCAGTCTTTGAATGATTTAGCGGTAAGTGCTTTGTAAGAATCCTCCAAACGGTCGGCAAAGGCATCTGCCATAGCTACTAGTCGCGTATTTTGCTTTACGGAAAGTGCTTGTGCAGCAGCCCCTGTTCCTCTGCCGCCACAGCCGACAAGCGCCACTTTGATAGTGTCATCAGCATAGCGGGCATAGGCACCCCAAGGCATACTCATTGCAAGTAGCCCCCCCGAAGCAAGCGCTGAGGCTTTGACAAATGTACGGCGAGAATGTAGTTTTTTTGTCTTCATAATCCTTGTTAAATAGTAGAAACAATTGAAAGTTAGTGATTTTCAGGCAATATTGTATGTAGTAGGCAAAAAAACGAAGCAGCAACGTAAGTGGATAAAAAGCTTTATAACTTTGCAGGTGATGTAAGTACATCATTGTTCCACTGATGGAAAAAATGTTTAAAACCTCGGAGGTTACCTCCTATGAAATTGCAAGCGACAATGTATTGAATAACCGCTTGTTTTTCGCCTATAAAAAAGCGGCGGAAATGGTACACGGCAACCTGTTGGAAGTGGGCTGCGGCACAGGCAAAGGGCTAACTGTTTTTGCCGAGCGCTGCGCACATTATACAGCCATTGATAAGAATACTCAATTACTGAATCATCTCTCTAAACTTTATCCGCGTTTTACTTTTATCGATTGCTTCATTCCACCTTTTAAAGGTATAGGAAACGATGCTTTTGATGTGGTAGTCACTTTGCAGGTGATTGAGCATATCGAAGATGACCACTATTTTCTCCGCGAAATCAAACGCGTGCTGAAAGCTGGCGGCAAGGCGATTATTAGCACGCCTAACATTCACTATACGCTGTCCCGTAACCCTTGGCATGTGCGCGAATATACCCCTGCACAGTTGAAGGTGTTGCTTGAGCAATACTTTCCCGGACAGGTAGTCCTGAAAGGCGTCAAAGGCAGTGCTGCGGTAATGAAGTATCATGAGCAAAACCGCCGCTCGGTACAGCGGATTATGCGCTGGGATATTTTTGACTTGCAACACAAACTGCCACGTCGGATATTGCAAGTGCCTTATGACATCTTGAACCGCATGAATCGCAATAAGTTGATGCATCAGGACAGTGAATTAGTCAGCAATATCGGATTAGAAGATTTTTCGCTGGACGACAATCCTGACTTGTGTCTGGATTTGTTTGCCGTTGTTACTAAGTAAATACCGATAGCATGTAAAAAATGAAAGACAGTTCGATTTTGCACAACCGCACAACAGCAGCGATTTTATCAAAATAATAAAAAACCCTCCAGCTTTTATACCGAAGAGTTTTTTACTATTGCGTTACCTTGAATTAGTTCAGGAACTCATCAAAGGTGATTTGCAAGTAGTAAATAGCACCCACAGATGGGTTGCCCCATGCTTGTGTGTAGCTTTGGTTGAGCAGGTTGCTGCCGCCAAGTTTAACGATAGACTTGATAGAAGGTATCTTCAAGCTCACTTGTGCATCTAATATGCTGAATGCCGGTACGATGCTCTGTTGCGCACCGCGAATAACAGGACCTACAAAAGAACCTTGCCACACAAATTCATCTTGCCAGCGATAATTTACGCTAAAGCTCACATTCTTAATCCAGTTGCGATTAGAAAGCGATAAGTTGTAGCGATACTTAGGCGTGTTGAAAGATGTTTCAAAGCCCGCAGGCAGTTTATCAGTGTTTAGCAGTTCATTGTAAGAAACGTTACCGCCTATGGCAAAACCTTTGGGTAAAGCGTAATCTATGCCTAGCGCCCAGCCGTGATTATTCAGTCGTTCGGTGCTATTTACAGGAAAACTATAAACATTACGTGTATTAGCGCTTAACAAAGTCAAAGGCAATGCGCCCGGAGGAAGAGGTTCTCTTGATTGTACTACTACCGCACCGCCATCAAAGTTCAGGAAGGTGCTGTTGTAATAGTAAGCATCAATAGACAACTTGTTGCCAATCAGACTCTTGTAGCCAATCTCGAAGGAGCGAACGCGCTCAGGTTGAAAGTCGCGGAACTGAAATTGTTGCAATAGACGGGCAGCCTCTGCAGGAGCTACACCACGTTGCAAAGCAGCACCAAAGGCTTGTACAGATTGCAATGTATAAACAGGGTTGTTAATCATGTTGTAGCGCTCGCGAAACAGCGGTAAACCGCCTATCAAACGGGCTTGTGGAGTGAGTAAGTCGATGTATTGGTTTTGAGTGGTCGGTATGCGGAAGCCTGTTTGATAAGAAGCGCGGATGTTATGGTCTTTAGCTACGGTCAATACGGCAGAAGCACGAGGGTTTACTTGACCTTTGAAGTTCTCGTTTTTGTCATAGCGAAGAGAGCCGGTCAGTTTCAGACGGTCTTCAAATAATTTTTTAGAGGCCTGCACATAACCGCCGTACTCTTTGATACTAAATTCGCTGCCATCATCTCGCAAAGCAAACAAGGTGCGTTCAGAGTTCAAGGCATATACGCGGTAGTTAGCACCCACAATCACTTCAGCAAACTTAATTTGGTTGGAGAAGTTATACATACCTTCTAAGTGGTATAAACTGGTTTTGTCAGTGAATTTGGACCCTACACCTTGTGCATTACCGGGAATAGGGCGATTGCGAACTGCTTCTGATGCACGCTGAAACTCAGGTGTACCTGGCAAGAAGCGTCCTTGATCTGCAATAGCACGTGCTTGCTCATGAAAAGTATTAAAGCCTGCTTGGGCAGCAGCGGCAGCAGCGGCAGCGGCGGCGGCAGGAGAAAGCCCCTGACCCAATGCGCCTGCGAAAGTGGTAGCATAAGTTGTTAGTGCGCGTTCACCAAATGCACCAAAGTATTGAGGGAACCATGTAGTGCTTGGTTTCCATGCTTCGTTAATGCCTGAACCCAAAGTACCTATAGCATAAGATTCACCAGAGTTTTCACGAGTAGTGTAGGCACGCAGATAGAAGTTAGAACCGCGCAATTCTGCTTTGTATTGAGAAAGTATGAAGTTGCTAAGCGAGTAGCGGTCAGCGCCTGTGTAAACAGTAGTACCTGTGCCTATATTAGCTTGTAGGATAGCTTCTACCTTATCGTTGATACGGTAATGTAAAGCACCGTTGAATTTGATGCTCTTGGTTGTATAGTCAGCTAAATCACGTTCGTTATAGCCTGTGCGGGAAACGAAGGTGTTAGGAATAATGGCTTGAAAAATTTGCTGCGGTGTCTGACCGGTCAATTGGGTCAGAGAGGCACCACCGATACCTGGAAGCCCTGTAGGATAGCGAAAATTAGCGATTGCTCCTAAGAATGGAGACGTACCACCTGCGCCTGTGCCGGGCTGACCGTTGGCAAATAGCGAAGTAAACATATTGACGTTGTTTTCATCGCCATAAGTATTTACACCATTGTAACCTGGATTATTGGCGCGGTTGCCCGTGTTGACATTGAAACCATTCAGCAAGCTCTGGTCGCGAATGTCGGATGCTTGCCAGTCGTTGGCGCGCAAATAGCCGATGTTTATCTTGAAGGCTACTTTGTCATTAAAAGACTTGGCATAACGAATAGCAGCGTCAATCATACCAGTAGCACCCAAAGCATCGGTAGTTCCCGGTTTAAGACGATTTTTCTCGCTCATCAAGCCAGTGCGCACATAGGCACTTGCACCCTGATATTGGAATGGATTTTTAGAGTTCATTAGGATAATGCCGTTTAGGGCATTCGGTCCGTACAGAGCCGAAGCAGCGCCGGGCAACAGTTCGAGAGTTTCCAAATCAAGCTCTGATATACCTACAATATTGCCAACAGGGAAATTCAACCCCGGCGCTTGGTTATCCATCCCATCAATCATTTGCACAACGCGCACGTTACCGTTAGCATTGAAGCCACGTGTATTGAACGAGCGGAAAGTCAAACTCTGTGTACTCATTTCTACGCCTTTCATGTTTTGCAGAGCATCGTAGAAGTTAGCTGCAGGCGTCTCACGGATTTGCATAATGTCCATGCGCTCCACAGTAACCGGCGATTTTAGTACGCTTTCCTCGATGCGGGAAGCCGACACTACTACTTCCTGACCAATGATAGTTTGTTCGTTCAGCGCAATATCTAAGTTCATGCCATCAGAAGTAACCTCTACTTCTTTGCTTTGATAGCCTACAATAGATATTTGCAGTGTAAAAGGTGGCGCACTGTTTACTTTCAGTGTGAAGTTGCCTTTGCCATCAGTGATGGTACCTATCACGCGGTCTTTTACTTTAATGTTCACACCCGCAAGTGTTTCTTTCGTGTTCGCATCTGTTACCTTACCAGTTACGGTGGTTTGGGCTATTGCTTGGGCAGCCATCAGCAGCGCTATCCCTAAAGCAAAGCAAAGCTGTTTAGTAAGTTTTGTTAACATTTTCTTCACTGTTTTGAATGAATAAAGATTGGTTACTAGGTTGTGTCTCTCAATTTTAAGCCAAAATAGACAAACTAACAAAATACCTGCAAATATTACTTGTGAATGTTTGTAATTTCGTTCAGAGCCATGCAACGCCTATGTCCATATTTCTGGAAAAAGTCGCCTGTAGCTTATTAAATGACCACATTTCCATCAAGGGTTGGGAAGAACTTACTTCTTGGTATTTGGTGCTTCCTACACGCCGTTCATGTCTTTACATGAAGCAACATTTGGCAAAAATTGCCCCACATTCATTTTTAGCACCTGAAATTTTAGCTGCTGACGATTTTGTGGCACGTATTGCAGGGCTGACAATTCCCGACCATGTTTCCCTGCTTTTTTCGCTTTATGAAAGTTATCGCCTCTTTGATAAAGACCCCAATCACAATTTAGACAGATTTGCGCCGCTGGGGGCTGCCTTGCTTCGCGACTTTGATTTAATTGACAAAAATATGGTGGAGGCTGACAAGCTATTTGACTATGTAGAACAAGCCAAAGCCATTGAACGCTGGGCAGAGGAATTAGGGCAGGATGTAACATATGTACAGGCAAAAATAGGAGAGAACAGTACGGTTGCCACTTACTATCAGTTTTGGCAATATTTGAAAAAAACGTATTTCCATTTTCGCAGCAAATTGCTAAATGAAGGCAGCGCTTATCTGGGAATGGCTTACCGCATCGTGGCAGAAAATGCCCAAAAAATCGCTGAGAAACAACAACTTAAAAAAGTTTTTTTTATCGGGTTTAATCAGTTGGCAGCTGCTGAAACAGAAATTTTTCAACGCCTCAAAAAGTTAGGCATTGCAGAGTTTTACTGGGATACCGACGAATTTTACATTACTGTGCAGCCGCGACATGAGGCAGGGCTTTATTTGCGAAGGCATAAAACTGAAGGCTTAATTTCTGCTGACTATGCATGGGGCAAAGCGCTGCTTGCTGAACCCAAACAGATTGATGTGATTTCGGTCAGCAATAAGGTTACACAAGCCAAACTCTGCGGCGACCTGCTACAAAAAGCTATCCTTGAAAAAATACAATCTGCACCTTCTTTGGCTGAAGGTATCGTCCAATTCAAACAATCCATTAATTACGTAGGGATATTGCTGCCCGATGAAAGTATGCTTATGCCAATCTTATATGCCCTGCCAACCGTTGCTGTGAACAATATAGAACTGCCTGCCAAAGAATACCTCAACATTACAATGGGGCTTTCTATGGATAAAACACCATTTTTCAGCCTGATTGATAATCTTTTTGCTATGCAGGCAAATTTTTCAACCGATGAAAACGGGCGGCGATTGGTTTATTTTCGCGATATTTTTAAACTGCTGCGTCACCCATACTTGCAATATTCTACGCGTTTTGCCCAAGACTACGACAAAGTGCAGGAACACTTGATTCATATTCAGAAAGAAAATCTGGTATATGTACCGTTGGAAACGCTGTTAGAATGGGGCGCAGGTACGAGTTTCTATCAAACGGTTTTTCGCTACTGGGAGCATCGCGCCGACTATGCCCTGCAAGCCCTTTTTGACCTCTGCCAAGTGCTTTCTCAACTATTTGACCGAGAAAATAACGTACTAGAAAATGAGTTTTTATTACAGTTTTTTACCTTGCTCAAACGAATAGATAGCGTACTGGGCGACTACAAAAAACAAATTAGCGCCCGCACACTGCAACAGTTTTTGTATGAAACTATTCGCGGAGCGGTTGTACCATTTACAGGTGAGCCACTCAGCCCTCTGCAACTGATGGGAATGTTGGAAAGCCGCACGCTAGATTTTGAACGCCTTATCATACTCTCTTGCAATGAAGGCATTATGCCAAAGGGCAAGCAGTTTGGTTCGGTTATTCCAATGGACATTCGCCGCCGCTTTGGTATGCCTACTCATACAGAAAACGATGCTACTTATGCCTATACGTTTTATCGGTTACTACACCATGCGCAGCACATAACGCTGGTGTATGTAGATGCTGTTGGCGGAAAAAGTATTAATACCGCAGAGAAAAGCCGCTACATTATGCAAATTGAGGCTGAGCTTGCCAAATACGATAACATCTGCCTGAATCATTACCGTTTGCAACTCAACCTGCCCGAAAAGGCGACACCTGTGTTGCAAGTAGAAAAAACGCCCGAAGTGTTGGCAATGGTGCGCGAATACCTAAAAAAAGGCATACCACCTTCCGCTATCAATTTGTACATAGATAATCCACTAGCATTTTTTCAGCGCTACGTTCTTGCCTTAGGCGAACCCCAAGAAATGGAAGAGGAAATGATGGAGCATACCTTTGGTTCAATGGTGCACCAAACAATAGAAAACTTGCTGAAAAACTATGAACAAAAAACCCTCAGTGCCGAAGCTATTGCCGAACTGGCTAATAATTCCGACAAGATAGACCAATTGCTCAGCGATGCTATTACAGGTATCAAGGGAGGCATTATCACGGAAAAAGGCAAAAATTATCTGCTTAAATACATCGCAGGCTGGCTGATTGAGCAATTTTTAGACAAAGAAAAAGAAATAACCCCTTTTGAGTTGTTAGCGCAGGAAACTGATTTACATGCGCCGCTAAACGTCCAATTGTCAACAGAAGAAGCGCCACTGACAATTTTATTAAAGGGAACTGCCGACAGAATTGACATTTGCAACGGGCAACTTCGCGTAGTGGACTACAAAACAGGCACATTTAATAAATCTGACCTTAAAGCCGATACCCTAAACACTTTGTTAACTGATTCAGGGAAAAGCAAAGTTGTGCAGTTGTTGATTTATAAATATCTGCTAATCAGACATTTGCAAAGCGAATCAGGGCTGAAAATACCCATACAAGCAAAGCGATTTGTAGATGACTTTAACATTACCTCAGGCTTCTACTTTTTGCGCAAACTCAACGAAGGTTTTCAGCCCTACAAACTAGCAGATGAGCCGCGCACAGCTACAGAGTTTAGCACCTATGTAGAGGGTTTTATTCAGCAAATCATCGCCGAGATGTTAAACCCTGCCATTCCATTTGCAGAACGCAAAGCTAATGAGTATGAGGACGAGGAAAAAATGGACTAACTTTGTTCATACGCTTTTTTTATGCAATCCTTTTCTCACCTACACTGTCATACCCAATTTTCGCTACTGGATGGCGCAGCAAGTATTTCTGGCATGATGAAAAAAGCTGCTGCCGATGGAATGAAAGCTGTTGCCCTGACCGACCACGGCAACATGTTCGGAGCGTTCAGATTTGTGGCAGAAGCCGATAAGCACGGCATTAAACCAATTGTAGGCTGCGAATTCTACCTTGTGGCAGACCGCCACCGCAAAGAGTTTGGTAAAGGCAGCAAAGATGTGCGCTATCACCAATTGCTGCTTGCCAAAAATTCTGAAGGATACCGCAACTTGTCCAAGCTGTGTTCGTTTGGCTTTATTGAGGGCTTATACGGCAAGTACCCGCGCATAGACAAAGAACTGATTCAGAAATATCACAAAGGACTCATCGCCACTTCCTGCTGCATCGGTGCAGAAATTCCACAAGCTATCATTCATCAAGGAGCGAAAGCAGCTGAAAAACTGCTGCAATGGTGGGTGGAACTTTTCGGTGAGGACTATTACATTGAGTTGCAGCGTCATCACATCAACAACATCGACGGCACAGGCATCAGTCAGGAGGATGTAAACCAAACACTCATCGGTTTTGCCAAAAAATACAACCTGAAAATTATTGCGACCAATGACAGCCATTATATTGACCAAAAAGATGCCGACCCGCACGATATTCTGTTGTGTATCAACACAGGGGAGAAGCGCGCTACACCCATAGGCGATGGGAAAGGCTTTCGTTTTGGCTTTCCTAACAACGAGTTTTTCTTTAAATCGCAGGCAGAGATGAACCGCCTCTTCAGCGATTTACCACAAGCGCTGGACAACACCAACGATATTGTAGAAAAAGTTGAAAAACTCAAACTTAAACGCGACATCCTGCTGCCCAACTTTCCACTGCCTAAAGGCTTCCAAACCCAAGACGAGTATTTGCGACACCTAACTTTTTTGGGTGCAAAGCGAAATTATGGAACAATTACACCTCAAATAGAGGAACGCCTCAATTTTGAACTGGAAATTATTCAAAAAATGGGCTTTCCGGGCTATTTCCTCATCGTGCAAGATTTCATTAGTGCAGCGCGAAAATTGGGTGTAGCTGTCGGTCCTGGTCGTGGTTCGGCAGCAGGTTCGGCAGTAGCCTACTGTACGGGCATTACCAATATTGACCCGATTAAGTACAATTTGCTCTTTGAACGTTTCCTAAATCCTGAGCGCGTTTCCATGCCCGATATTGACGTAGATTTTGACGATGTCGGTCGCCAGCGCGTGATTGATTATGTAGTAGAAAAATACGGCAGAAACCAAGTGGCTCAAATTATCACTTACGGTAGCATGGCTGCCAAAATGTCGGTGAAAGATGTTGGTCGGGTGCTTGATTTTCCATTGGAAGAAACCAACCAATTAGCCAAACTCATCCCCGAAAAGCCCGGCATCACATTGGCAAAAGCTTACGAAGAAGTACCTGAACTGGCGGCTATTCGCAGGGGCAACGACCTACGCGCCGAGATTCTGAAAAGTGCCGAGATTTTGGAAGGTTCAGTGCGCAATACGGGCATTCATGCGGCAGGTGTTATCATTGCTCCAGCAGACTTGACCGACTACGTTCCCGTTTGTGTTGCCAAAGATTCCGATTTGCTCATTACACAGTTTGACGGTAAGGTAATTGAAGATGCGGGCATGTTGAAAATGGACTTTTTGGGGCTAAAAACCCTGACCATTATTCAAGATGCGCTTAAACTCATCAAGAAAAATCATGGCAAAGAAATTGACATAGATAGCATCCCATACGATGACCCGAAAACTTTTGAACTTTATCAGCGCGGCGAAACGATAGGCACGTTTCAGTTTGAATCCGAAGGGATGAGGATGTACCTCAAAGAGCTAAAGCCGACTAATATAGAAGACCTGATTGCAATGAATGCTCTCTACCGTCCAGGTCCGATGCAGTTTATCCCCAATTACATAGCCCGCAAACATGGACGCGAACAAGTAGAGTTTCCTCATCCGTTGTTAGAGCCGATTCTGGGCTACACCTTTGGTATCATGGTGTATCAGGAGCAAATTATGCAGACTGCGCAGATTTTAGCGGGCTACTCGCTCGGCGGTGCAGATTTACTGCGCCGTGCGATGGGTAAGAAGGACAAGGAAAAAATGGCAAAGGAGAAAGACAAGTTTATTGCCAGCGCTAAAAAATTGCACAACATTCCGCAACACAAAGCCGAAGAAATTTTCGGCATTATGGAAAAATTTGCTGAGTACGGCTTCAACCGTTCCCACTCGGCGGCTTACTCTGTAGTGGCTTATCAAACGGGCTATCTCAAAGCCAATTACCCCGCTGAGTACATGGCAGCCGTATTGACGCACTCAATGGGTGATATTGATAAAATCAGTTTCTTTCTGGAGGAATGCAAGCGCATGGGGTTAACTGTTTTAGGACCTGATTTGAACGAATCCTCCGCTACATTTGACGTAAATAAAAAAGGACAAATCCGATTTGGTTTGGGTGCTATCAAAGGCACAGGTGAGGCTGCCGTAGAAAGTATCATTCAAGAGCGGGAGGCGAGGGGGCTTTTCAAAAGTATTTGGGACTTTGCTGAGCGCATCAATTTGCGAACTGTTAATAAAAAGACCTTTGAAAGCCTTGCTTACAGTGGTGCATTTGACTGCTTTCCTGATATTCACCGCGCCCAATATTTTCATACACTCGAAGGCGAAGTTTCTGGTATTGAGAAAATTATCCGTTACGGCAACACTGCACAAAGTGAAAAACTTTCCTTACAGACTTCGCTGTTTGGTACTGGCCGAGAAGGGGTAGTGGCCAAGCCTAAATTACCACCTTGCGAGCCTTGGACAGACCTTGTCAAGCTCAAATTTGAGAAAGAAGTAGTTGGCTTTTACCTCTCCGGGCATCCGCTCGACCCATTCAAAGACGATATTAAAAATTTTTGCACTTGTGCTGTTACCGAGGTTGGAAATTTCAAAGGAAAAGAAATTAAAATTGCAGGTATTGTAGTTAATGTTAACAATCGTGTCGGTAAAAACGGCAAGCCTTTCGGTATTTTCGTCATAGAAGATTATCAAGGCTCGCTGGAATTTGCACTTTTTGGAGAGGATTACCTCAAATACAGCTACATGCTTTCCATAGGGCAGTTTTTATTTCTGAAAGGCAAAGTGCAAGAGCGCTACGGGCAGATAGGTGCTTGGGAGTTTCGCCCTACGCAAATTCAACTGCTCGCCGACCTCCGCGAAAAAATGGTACGTCAACTAGAACTTCGCATCAACGTACAGCAAATTTCTGCCGATATGCTTAGTGCGCTCCACAAAGCTGTTCAGGAGCATACCGGGAACTGCGAATTGCGTGTCACCATACTCGACCCTTTGCAAAATATGAACGTAGAAAGTACCTCTCGAAAATATAAAATCAATCCGGGTAATGATTTCTTGCAAAAATTAAAAGCCCTGAACTTAGAATATCGGATGATTGGGTAGCCAACAGACCAAAGTACGGAGGTATTTGCTTGAAATCCGATTTATATTTAGTAAATTAGAGACACATTAACTTTCTTGTGTCTGTTATGAAAACCCTTAGCCCTAATTGGTTAACCGAACATTTGATTGATTTTGAGTATAAAAAGTATGTGCTGCTTGCCTATTTGCAAGGCATACGGCAGGAGTTGAGCGAACAAAAACTTTATCCGGCATTTGCCGATTTGATTTTTCACTATCGCAACCTATGCCACTTGCGCGATAATAAAAATTTACTTTATGACAATTTTCCGCAGCGCATCAGCCATGCCGACTTTGAACGGTTGAAAATGATTTACAAAAACATTGTAGAAGATGATGAAACCATGCATGTAATAGAGGATTTGGTACACTATGCCATTCCATTGATAGGCAGTGCTCTGGAAGAAGCTCGTGAAATTTATGATTACATCGAACAACAGTTGGAAATCAGTCCAGTAGGTATTACGCCACTCAATACGGATAGAGGCTATATGTTCCTTAGCAAAGCCAAAAGCCGCGATACTATTATATACACTTACCATATTACTATTTTTGAAGACCTTCACGAGCGCTTTCGCGGTATTCATACAGCCTATCTGGAAACGGCAAGCATTACGCTGGTGCAAACCTATGAGCAATTGAAGCTCAATCTTGCCCGAAGATTCGCACAATTGCCCAATCCCGCTACTTTTGCAGTCATTGCCAAAGTGGAGTGTCCTCTGGAAGAAGCACTATTGCCGATTGCACGGCGGGCTTTGGTTAAACACATCAGCCGTATAGCTGCCTAAAATATCCGATATGCTCCAAGCTCAGAACCTGCACAAATATTACGGACAATTGCACGTACTCAAAGGAATAGACCTGCAAATTGATGCAGGCAAGATAACCACTATTGTAGGTCCTTCTGGTGCTGGCAAAAGTACCTTGTTGCACATCTTAGGTACGCTAGACCGTCCGGATGAAGGTTGGGTAATGGCAGACGGAATGATATTGCACAACCTTAACGAACAGGCGCTGGCACAATTCCGCAACCTTTCCATTGGTTTTGTCTTTCAGTTTCACAATTTGTTGCCAGAATTTACAGCATTGGAAAATATTGCTATGCCGGGTTATATTGCTGGTAAACCTATTGACGAACTTCACAGCCGCGCTGAGTTGCTTGCTCGCATGCTCGGAATTGTGCATCGCCTTTCACATAAACCCGCCGAACTTTCTGGTGGCGAGCAACAGCGCGTTGCAGTTGCGCGTGCGCTCATTAACAGCCCCAAAATTGTATTTGCCGATGAGCCAAGTGGCAATTTGGACACCCGCAATGCCGAAGAGCTGCATCAGCTGTTCTTTCAACTGCGCGATGAGCTTGGGCAAACCTTTGTGATTGTTACACACAATGAATCGCTTGCTAATACAACCGACCGAAAAATTACCATTCTGGACGGGCGTATTGCAAATGATTTAAACATAAGTCGTCCCGAAATATAGGCTTGTCTTGCTAAGGTTGCATAATTAGTAGCGTCCACTTTAATTGAACCTTTGGGGTGGCTAGTCATAGGAAGAATTGACAATCACACGTTCATACTCCTTGTTCTAATAACTGCCAACTTAAAAAGTGTGTACTTAAACCTACAATTCAGGATGGCTCACGTTTTGCCTTTTCGGTATCTTCAACTTGAAAAGTTGCCTCAGGCGTATCCCCGCAGCTACTATATCTGCATTTTCCCGAAAAAGCCCTAATTTGACACTTTCTAAATGATAAATCAATCATGAAAAAGTGGCTTAAAATGATTGCAGGCTTGGTTCTGCTGCTATTAATGGCTTTCTTTGGGCTTCGCACTTGGACAAAATCTTACAGCCCAGAAGCAAAGGAGAAAATTGTTAGAAAAGGCTTTATGGCAGAGGTTACCTATTGCCGACCCTCTAAAAAGGGACGCATCATTTTTGGCGAACTCGTTCCTTACGGCAAAGTATGGCGTACAGGCGCTAATGAAGCTACTGTTATTCAGTTAGGTCAGGATACAGAAGTGGCAGGCTCAGTATTGCCCAAAGGCAATTACTCACTTTGGACTATCCCCGACCCACGGGAGTGGACAATTATTTTTAACAAAGAAACAGGGCAATGGGGTACTCATTACAATGCTGAAGAGGACATTTTAAAAGTCAAAGTACCTGCTGCACGCATAGAAGTACCTGTTGAAATGTTTACTATTTCGTTTCAACCATCGGATAACGATGTACAAATGATACTTGCTTGGGAACACACACGTGTCGCCGTTCCAATGAGAAAAGCCCCATAAGCCTATGCAACGCAGAAAATTTATGCGCCTATCAGCGCTTGGTATTGCCGCAGCCACCATATGCCCTGCCAACATTTGGGCATCGACTCAACTGAGGCTCAAAAAAAGTCTGAAATACAGTATGATAAACAGCGGCGAAAGCATTGGCGAAAAGTTTGCCATTGCTAAACAGGCTGGTTTTGACGGCATTGAGCCTGACAGCCGCCTTAACTGGCAGGAGGTATCAGACGCTGCTCGCCAAACTGGTCTGGCTGTTCCGGGACTGGTTTGCTGGGAACACTGGCGCTCGCCCCTTTCGCATCCTGAACAAGCCGTGCGCGACCGATGCCTCGACGCTATGCGTGAAGCGCTGGAGGCCTGTCCGCCACTAGGTGCTACCACCGTGCTGCTTGTTCCCGCCATAGTTAATGCGCAGGTTTCCTATGAGGAAGCCTATAGGCGCTCGCAAGAAGAAATTCGCAAACTTATACCCTTAGCTGAACGACTGAAAGTGGGTATTGCTATTGAAAATGTCTGGAATAATTTTTTGCTCAGTCCGATGGAAGCCGCCCGCTACATCGACGAAGTTAACTCGCCGCAGGTAGGCTGGTATTTCGATGTGGGCAATATTGTGCGCTATGGCTGGCCTGAACAATGGATTCGAATTTTAGGTAAACGCATTTTTAAAATAGATGTGAAAGAATACAGCCGCAAAATAGCCGAAGAACAAGGGATTTGGAAAGGTTTTGAAGCCGAACTAATGACGGGTGACTGCAACTGGGCGGCGGTCAAGGCAGCCCTTTCTGAAATTGGCTATCAGGGCGGCTGGATGAGCGCGGAAGTTAAAGGGGGTGATTTAAACCGTCTGAGAGAAATTGCCAAAAAATTAGACGATATTAATCGGTTATAGCAGCAAATAAACGAAAACTGCGCCGATGCAAAGGCGTAACGCCGTGCTTGGCAATAGCTTCATAATGAAATTTGGTTGGATAACCTACATTTTGCTGCCAACCATAATATGGATATTGCTCGGCATATTCCTGCATCAGGTGGTCACGATAGGTTTTGGCTATTACCGATGCGGCGGCAATAGAGTAATAAAGCCCATCGCCTTTGACAATGCAATGATAGGGTATGGCAGATTCTTTTGAAAAAAATTTACCATCTATCAGCAAAAGCTCTGGCGGAAGCGGCAAAGCGGCAACGGCGCGATTCATTGCCAAAATAGAAGCCTGTAAAATATTGATTTGGTCTATTTCTTCGGCAGAGGCAAGACCAATGCCAATTGCAAAGGCATCCCGCTCAATTTCTATTTGCAGTTTTTCCCGTTGCCTATAATTGAGTTTTTTAGAATCATTCAGAAGCGGATGAGTGTAATTTTTTGGCAGAATGACGGCAGCAGCTACTACCGGTCCTGCCAAACAACCCCTGCCTGCCTCATCTATACCTGCCTCTATTAGCAAATCGGTGTAAGATGGTATCAGCATTAGGCAAAAACAATTAAGATGGTATTTTTTTCTACACGGTCGCCTTTTTGTACCTTCACGGCCTTAATGGTGGCATTTGCGGGTGCTTTCAGCACATTTTCCATTTTCATGGCTTCCAAAACCAGCAGCGTATCGCCTTTCTTTACTGTCTGACCCTCGCTTACACTAACGCTAAGAATCAAGCCGGGCATAGGCGCTTTTAGGTCGTTGATTTTATGACCTGTGGTATTGCTCATCCCCATTTTCTCGAGCAACAAATCGAAGCGGTCTTTTGCCGACAGATGATACATGCGGTTGTTAATGCGAAATGTAAAAGACTTTGCCTGATAATCTGCTTTCACTACCTCAGCGTTAAAGCTGTGATTATCAACTAGTATATGATAACGTCCAGGAGCTATCCGTAAGACGTCCCATTGCAACGGCTGTTCATTGACCAAAGGAAATTCGCCTTTATTTTCTACCTGATAGGTATTGCCTTTTTCAACCTGAATACGATACATAAAAGTTGGACTAATTTGCTTGCTTAACGCAATTTAGCGGAAAAATAATTGCTATTGAACACATGTTGTATTTGAAAATCTTATGGACTGCCTGCCTTTGCATCCTTTTTTCAATGCCTGCTTTTGCACAGGAGATGGAGCGGGTGCGCCGAAATATCCAACTGCTTTGCGCTCCCGAAATGGCAGGCAGAGGCTACACTATGAACGGAGATAAAAATGCCGCTCAACTAATTGCGAAGGCATTTCGCGAGGCGGGTGTACAACCCTTTGGTAGCGACTATTATCAGTCTTTTCCACTGACAGTCAATACATTCCCCCAAAAAATGTGCTTGTCTGTTGGCAACAGGAAACTGCAGGCAGGCAGAGATTTTATTCCTAACCCCGTATCAGGCGCAGGGAGAGGCAATGTGCGGTTAGTATATTTGGATACTTTATTAGCTCG
>Ga0308417_1001251_pt1 | contig 17618 bp, 16 predicted proteins | sample HotsprSampleOS65_FD_203528 | JGI IMG/M metagenome (GOLD analysis project Ga0308417, IMG submission 203528) | Hot spring phototrophic mat microbial communities from Octopus Spring, Yellowstone National Park, Wyoming, United States - 20090730_OS65 ... | reverse complement strand
AAGGCGGGGATGTGACCTTCGGTCGACCTTCGGACTCGAACTGAGGCGAGGCAGGTTGCGGCGAGGCGGTCGTATCTGGCGGCGACGCGGCTGAAGTCCTTCAGCCGGCAGAGCAGCCGCTCGACAGCGTTGCGACTGCGGCGGGGGGGGGGGGAAGGGGGTGAGCGGAGGCAGCCTTCCGCCACCGGTTTGTCTTGGGCGGGATGTTCGGCACTGCGGCGCGGGCTTCGATAGCGCCTTAAGGGGCAATACGCATCGAAGGCGCGATCCGCAATCACCAGGGCGTCTTCGACAACGGCGTCGATCAGCGCCTCGCCGCCGTGGAAGTCGGCTGTCTCGTCGCCCGGGTAGACGAAATGCGATCGGCTTGCCGGTCTCGCATGCCGCAGCGTGGATCCTGGTCCTCCGCCCATCACCCCATCGCGGCAAGCCGCGATGGATTCCCCGTCCGCCCGATGGCCTGCGCGCGCTCCCTCCTTGCCGGCCCGAGGTGCATGGGGCGCCCTCGCGAGGCTGCAGTCGAGAAGCAGATCGGCCGGCGGGCCGCCAGCGGTGGCGAGCGCGCGGAACACGCACTCCCACAAGCCCTTGGCTGCCCAGCGCGCGAAGCGGTTGCACAGCGTCTTCGGCGGGCCGTACTCGCGCGGTGCATGCGGCCAAGGGCAACCCGACCGCAGCACATGCACAAGGCCGCCGATCACACGCTGGTCGTCCACCCGAGGCTCGCCGCGTCTATACGACGGCAAGAGCGGCACAAGGCCCTACATCTCTGCCTCGCTCAGAGAGACACCGATCCCTGATCCCCGTTCCCCCCCCCTCAAGCCTGGGGAACCACGTCGACCCACACCGCCCCGCGTTGCCCGAAGAATGGGGGCGGACGCAAGACGAGGCCAAGCATCCAGGCAGCAGCGAGAGCCGCGACCAGCCAAAGCGCCACGACGATCGCGCCGCCAGCACGGCTCGGCCTGAGCCTCGCCTAGGCCGCCGCGGCGCGATGGGCGGCGAGCACCTCGGGCGGGATCAGCCGGATCACCAGCCAGAGGCCGGCCGGCACGAGCAGGAGATCATCCAGCATCCCGAGCACTGGGATGACGTCCGGGATCAGGTCGATCGGCGACAGCGCATTGGCAGCGACCGCCATGGCGAGCAGCTTCGCCGCAAGCGGCATGCACGGATCCCGCGCCGCAGCGGCGACCGCCGCCACCTCGCATTTCAGCCCACCCGCCCAGGCGCGAAGCCCCGCGAGCACGGCTCAGGCCTGCTTGAGCTCGATCAGTCTGCGGCGTATGCGCCTGCCGCGGGCGATCTTGTCCTCGATATAGGCGTCGTCTCCCCAGCGCACCGCGCGCGCCATCGCCGTCATGTCCTCGGTGAAGCGCTGCGTCATCTCGAGCAGCGCCTCGCGGTTGTTGAGGAACACATCGCGCCACATCACCGGGTCAGAGGCGGCGATGCGGGTGAAGTCGCGGAAGCCGGAGGCGGCGAAGCGGAGCACCGCCTGGCGGCTCTCCTCCTCGAGGTCATCGGCGGTGCCGCAGATCGTGAAGGCGATCAGGTGCGGCAGGTGCGAGACGATCGCAAGCACCTTGTCGTGATGCGCAGGCTCCATGATCTCGACCATCGAGCCGGCATTGCGCCACAGCGTAGCGACCTTGCCGACCGCCGCCTCGTCCGTCCCTGGCGGCGGGGTGAGGATGCAGTAGCGCCCCTCGAAGAGCGTCGCGAAACCTGCCTCGGGACCCGAATGTTCCGTTCCCGCAATAGGATGCGCTGGCACGAAGTGCACCCCCTCCGGCACGAAGGGGCCGACGTCGCGGATCACGCTGCCCTTGGTCGAGCCCACATCGGTCAGCACCGCGCCGGGCGAAAGATGCGGGGCGATGCGGGCGGCGATGTCGGCATAGGCGCCGACCGGGGCGCAGAGCATCACGCAGTCTGCGCCTGTGACCGTGGCCGCGAGCGTGTCCTCGACGCGGTCGACAAGACCGAGGCGCCGCACCGTCTCTCGCGTGGCGGCTGTGCGCGCGGTCGCCACGACCTCGCCCGCGATTCCGCCCTTCTGCCTCGCAGCGCGGGCGAGCGAGGAGCCAATCAGCCCGATGCCGATGAGCGCGAGCCGCCTGAACGGGGCGGGCGGCGAGCGCGGCTCATCCATGCGCGGGCTCCCGCGCCGGCCCGGTCATGAAGGCGGCGAGCGCCTCGACAACCGCGTGCATCTCCTCCTCGGTGCCGATGGTGATCCTCAGGCAGCCCGGCAGGCCGTAGCCGCCCATGGCGCGGACGATGATGCCCCGCGCGCGCAGGGCCCGATCCGCCTCGGCAGCGTCTCGTCCAGCGGCGGCGAAATCGGCAAGCACGAAGTTGCCCTCGGTGCCGTGCACGGGAATGCCGAGGCCTGCGAGCGACTCGACGAGCCAGCGCCGCCAGCGCGCATTGTGCGCGCGCGAGGCTTCAAGATGCGCGGTATCGGAGAGCGCGGCGATCGCCGCCGCCTGCGCCGGCCGCGAGGCGTTGAACGGCGAGCGGATCCGGTTGAGCACGTCGACCACCGCCTCCGGCGCATAGGCCCAGCCGAGGCGTAAGCCCCCAAGGCCGTAGACCTTGGAGAAGGTGCGCGTCATCACCGTGTTGGCGCCAGGGGCGTCGACCAGGTCGATCGCCGCAGAACAGCGCGGCTCGTCGAGATATTCGGCATAGGCCGCATCCAGCACGAGCAGGACGTGCTCGGGCAACAGGCGCCTCAGCCGTGCCACCTCCTCCCAAGGCAGCATCGTGCCGGTCGGGTTGTTCGGGTTGGCGAGCAGAACGAGCGTGGTGCGCGGGGAGAGGCAGGCGAGCATCGCGTCGACGTCGGCCGCAAGCCCGCGCTCCTTCGCCGCGACCACGGTCGAGCCGGCGTAGCGAGCATAGATCGGGTGCATGGCGAAGCCATGCTCGGTGACGATCGTCTCCGTGCCTGGGCCGCCATAGGCCTGGGCGAGCAGGCACAAGAGATCGTCCGACCCGGCGCCGCAGACGATCCGCGACGGGTCAAGCCCCCAAGTCCCGCCGATCGCGAAGCGAAGCGCCTCCGCCCCGCCGTCCGGGTAGCGGTGGAGCTCGTGCTTCTCCGCCTCGTAGGCGACGACGGCCTTGTGGCTCGGCCCGAGAGCGCCCTCGTTCGAAGAGAGCTTGATGACTCGGTTTCGGCCGCCGAGCCTGCCCTCGCCGCCAACATAGGGGGCGATCTCGAGGATGCCGGGGCGCGGAAGGGGCGGCATGGCGGTCACTCCGGTTCGAGCAGGAAGACGTGCTCTGGCGGCGGCACCGGCCAGGCGCCGATTACCACCGGCCTCGTTGCGGCGATGTCCGACTCGGCCAGGGCGGCAAGCCTCGGATCGTCGGCAGCGACGAGCCCGTCCACCTCGGCGAGGCAGGCCACAGGGCCGCGCTCGGGCCGGTGCAGGACGAGATCGCGCGGCTTTAGCCCGACAGCGGCGAGCCGGTCGCCGAGGCGGGCGCGGCTTGCCTCCGGCGCGGCCTCGAAGGCGACGAGGCTACGGTCGTCGCCGGAGGGCTCGGGCGGGATCGCCGCGACCACGAGGGCGGCCGCGCGCGAGGCGCCCTCCGTGCGCAGGGTGACGAAGGGCAGCCGCGCGATCACCGACAGGCCCGGGCGTTCGCTGCGCATCAAGGTGGTCCACCACGGGTCGTTGGCGCCCTCTGCGTTTGGGTCATCGGCCGGCAGAGGCAGGACACCCGCCTGCGCCTCACCTTCGGCGACGGCGTAGAGGACCTGGGCGGTGGTGCGCATCCAGCGGATCGGCGTCACTGAGCCGAACTGCTCGCGCGCGAGGCTGACCGCGCCTGCGCCCGGTTCGGGGTTCCACACCGCCACCGCGAACGGCCCCTGCATCGCCACCGTGGCGGCGAGCAGCTCGCGCCAGATACCGACCACTGCCTGTTTCGGCAGCCTGCCCCTGTGGCGGGCGAGCAGGCGGCGCAGGATCTGCGCCTCGCGCGCCGGGCGGTAGGGCGTGCCGCGCTTGAGGCCGGAGGCGGCGAGCTCGCCGACGATCGCCACCCGCAGCATCAGCGTGTCGTGCATCAGGTCGTCGAGACGGTCGATCTCTGCCCTGAGCGCGGCAAGGCGCGCGGCAGCGTCGGCCTCCGTCGCTGCGGGGGCCGATCCGCCTGAGGCGTCGCGTTCGGGCGTGTCTGTCGTGGCCTCTGGCGGCATGGCGGGCAACGCATAAAGCAAGCCCCGCAGGTTGCAAGGGCAGGCGACGGCGGCGGCTGTTGCGCGGCGGGGAAGCTTGCGCCTACTGATGCCGCATGCACGCGGACGCACCCGCGCCCGCCTTTGGCGGCGCCGTCTCCCACCAGACCGAGACCTTCGCAGAGGGCCTCAGGCTCGATTGCGGAGCGCTTCTGCGGCCGCTCCACGTGGCCTATCGGACCTATGGCCGGCTGAACCCGAGCCGCTCCAACGCAATCCTCGTCTGCCACGCCCTGACCGGGGACCAGTATGTCGCCGAGACCCACCCGGTCACCGGCAAGCCGGGCTGGTGGGAGACGATGGTCGGGCCAGGCAAGCCGATCGACACCGAGCGGTTCTTCGTCGTCTGCGCCAATGTGGTCGGCGGCTGCATGGGCTCCTCGGGCCCGCGCACGGAGATGACCGATGCCGAGGGCAGGCCACAGGGCAGGCCCTGGGGCACGCTGTTCCCGCCCGTGACCATACGCGACATGGTGCGCGCCCAGGCGATGCTCATCGAGCGCCTCGGCATCCCGAAGCTGTTTTCCGTCATCGGCGGCTCGATGGGGGGGATGCAGGCGCTCGAATGGGCAGCGCTCTACCCTGAGCGCGTGTTCTCGACGATTCCGATCGCGACAGCGGCATGGCACAGCGCGCAGAACATCGCCTTCCACGAGATCGGCCGCCAGGCGATCTGGGCCGACCCGGACTTCCACGGCGGCGAGTACTGGCGCCACGGCAAAATCCCGGCCCGCGGCCTCGCGGTCGCGCGCATGACCGCCCACATCACCTATCTCTCCGAGAAGGCGCTGACGCGGAAGTTCGGCCGGCGTCTGCGCTCGGGCCCGATGCTCACCTTCGACAATGACCTGTTCGAGGTCGAAAGCTACCTGCAGCACCAGGGCAGCACCTTCGTGCAGCGCTTCGACGCCAACGCCTACCTCACCATCACCCGAGCGATGGACTTCTTCGACCTCGCCGCGGAGCACGGCGGCAGCCTCGGCGAGGCGTTCCGCGCAAGCCCGGTACGCTTCTGCGTCATCTCCTTCTCCTCCGACTGGCTGTTCCCGACCGCGATGAGTCGCGAGATCGTGCGCGCGCTCAACGCCGCGGCGGCCAATGTGAGCTTCGTCGAGATCACCACCGACAAGGGCCACGACGCCTTCCTGCTCGACGAACCCGATCTGTTCCGCACCGTCTCGGGTTTCCTCAAGGGCGCCGCCGAGCGCTGGTCGCATGGCTGAGGGCGCGCCCCCTCTGCGCAGCGGCAGGCCGCTCTCCGACAGGCTCGATCTGCGGCTGATCGCGGAGATGGTCGAGCCGCGTTCGCGCGTGCTCGACATCGGCTGCGGCGACGGGGCGCTGCTCGACATCCTGGTGCACGAGAAGGGGGTCGACGGGCGCGGCATCGAGATCGACATGGGCGAGGTGGCCGCCGCTGTGGCGCAGGGGCTCTCCGTGATCCACGCCGATGCAGACACCGACCTCGCCTTCTATCCGGACGGCGCGTTCGACTACGTGATCCTCTCCCGCACGCTGCAGGCGACGGAGCGGCCGCGCGAGGTGCTGGCGCAGATGCTGCGCATCGGGCGGCGAGCGATCGTCTCCTTCCCGAATTTCGGCCACTGGACGGTGCGGCTTGCGCTGCTCACCACCGGCCGGATGCCGCGCACGCGCGCGCTCGACCGGCCCTGGTACGACACGCCGAACATCCATCTCTGCACGATCAGCGACTTCTTCGACCTCTGCGCGATGGACGGCTACACGGTCGAGCGCTGGCTTGGGGTGGACGACCAGGGCAAGCGCACGCCCTGGCGGCGCAACCGGCGACTCGCCAACCTGTTCGCGGAACAGGGCCTGTTCCTGCTGAGCCGCCGTTGAGGGCGGCCCCCGGCGGGGGTCCCTCCCAGGCCGCGGCGCCGCGCGGGCCGGACCGGGCGATCGCCCGGCGGCTGGCGCACGGCGCAGAAGCCCCGGAACGATTCTGCGTACGAATGAATGCGGGGATGCGACTGAAGGCCGCGCTTGCGCCCGGGCGAGGCCGCCGCAACCGCAGGTGGCTTGAAGCTTAACCAATCCTTGCCGCAGGGTAGGGCAGGACAAGGACCGCTGCCCATGCCGAAAATTCGCGAATACCGCCGCATCGACTTCGGGACCGACACGATCGCGGAGGCGCTCCGGCTCTGCATCGCCGACATCATCCGCCTCGACATGCCCGATGCCGTGCTCGAGCACGTGCGCATGGCCGAGGGAGAGGACGCGCCGGACGACGCGGTCGTGGTCGCGCGCTGGCGCCGCGCCGGCGGGCGGTTCCGCGACTGCCCGATGGACGCGGAGGAGGTGACGGCGGTGCTGATCGGCTGGTGCCGGCTCGCCGGCATTCCGCTGCCCAAGGGCGGCGAGAAGGCGCTTGAGACGGCGGCGGATGGGGTCACGCTGGTGATCCGCCAGCACGGGCTTGCGCGCAGAGGCGCGCTGCACTGAACGGCCCGGGAGGCCCCCTGCACCAGGCGAGGAGCGGCGCACGGCATCGCCCCCGCGTCTATCTCGCGGGGCCTGAGGTGTTCCTTCCCGACGCGCTCGAGGTGCTCGCCGCCAAGAAGGAGATCTGCCTGCCGCTCGGGCTTGAACCTGTGGCGCCGCTGCTCGATACGCCGCCGCCGCCGGCCGCGACAGCCCGCGCCCGCGCCTTCGCCATCGCCGCCGGCAACGAGGCGCTGATCCGCTCCTGCGTGGCGGTGATCGCCAATCTCTCGCCCTTCCGCGGCGTCTCCGCCGATGTCGGCACGGTCTACGAAGTCGGGCTCGCGCGCGGGCTCGGGCTTGCCCTGTTCGCCTACACCTGCGACCCGCGCGACTACGCCGCCCGCGTGCTCGGCGACCCGGACGGACTCGACATCGAGGATTTCGGCCTCTCCGACAATCTGATGATCGAGGGCGGGATCGCCTGTGCGGGGGGAGTCTTCGTGCGCGTCTCCGCCCCCTCTGCCGATCCGTGGCGCGATCTCGGGCCCTTCACCGCCTGCGCCCGCGCCGCCGCAGCCGCGCTCGCCGCGCGGCCGCGCTGACCGCCGCACGGGTTGCGCCGCGCCCCGGCTCTTGGCACAACCCGATCCGGACGAGCGGCCCTGTTGGCCGTCGAGACGGAACGAGAACCCGATACCCGAACCCGACAACCAGCAAGGGAGAACTCCAAGCCATGCGCACGCTTCTCTCCGGCCGCCTCGCCGCGGCAGCTTCCGCCGTGGCGCTCTGCCTCGGGCTCGCCGGCGGCGTCGCTGAGGCCCAGCAGGCCAACACCTTCGACGTGATCAAGGCGCGCGGCATGCTCAACTGCGGCGTCAACACGGGGCTTGCCGGCTTCGCCGCCCCCGACAGCCAGGGTGTGTGGCGCGGCCTCGACGTCGATCTCTGCCGCGCTGTGGCCGCCGCGATGTTCGGCGACGCAACGAAAGTCCGCTTCGTGCCAACGACGGCGCAGCAGCGCTTCACCGCGCTGCAGTCTGGCGAGGTCGACATGCTCGCGCGCAACACGACCTGGACGCTCTCGCGCGACACCTCGCTCGGGCTCGACTTCGTCGCCATCAACTTCTTCGACGGCCAGGGCTTCATGGTCAAGCGCAGCCTCGGCCTCAAGAGCGCCAAGGAGCTCGACGGCGCAACGATCTGCGTCCAGCCCGGCACCACGACAGAGCTGAACCTGGCCGACTGGTTCCGCGCCAACAACCTGCGCTTCACCCCGGTGGTGATCGAGCGCCTCGAGGAGGTGAACCAGGCCTTCTTCTCAGGCCGCTGCGACGCGCTGACGACCGACGTCTCTGGCCTCGCCGCCGTGCGCTCCACCCAGGGGCCGCGGGCGGAGGAGTACGTGATCCTGCCCGAAGTGATCTCGAAGGAGCCGCTCGGGCCGGTCGTCCGCCACGGCGACAGCCGCTGGGCGGATCTCGTGCGCTGGTCGTTCTACGCCATGGTCGAGGCGGAGGAGCTCGGCCTGACCTCGGCCAACATCGACCAGCACCTCAACAGCCAGAACCCCGCCATCCAGCGCTTCGTCGGCGCCGCAGGCGGGCTTGGCCAGATGCTCGGCGTGGACAACCGATGGGCCTACAACATCATCAAGCAGGTCGGGAACTACGGCGAGAGCTACGCCCGCAACGTCACCCCGATCGGCATCCCCCGCGGCCAGAACGAGCTCTGGACACGGGGCGGGCAGATGTACTCGCCGCCGATGCGGTGACCGCCGAGCGCCACCAAGGGGCGGTGGCGCGATCAGCCGCCGCCCGATTGGGCAGGGTGGCGCAGGCTTGTGCAGAAGGGCCGCTCCGATCGCTCGGACGGCCCTTTTTGTTTCCCTTTCCTTGCATCAATCCTGTTGAAGCGGGGTTCGCGCTGGCCCACAGTCCGTGGGCAACCTGTCGTGGGCTGGCCGGCTCGGCCTGACCTGCGGTGGTGCGGGCCGGGGCCGAGGATCCCCATCAAGAAGGGGCACCGGCACGGCTCTGGGGAGTTCTCGTTTCTGGGACGGAGGGTTCGATGATCACAATCATGCGCGCGGGCACAGTCGCCGCCGCACTCACGCTCGCTGCCGCAGGCGTTGCGGACGCACAGCAGCAGGCTCCCACCTTCGACGCGGTGCGCGCGCGCGGCGTGCTCAACTGCGGCGTCTCGACCGGCGTGGCGGGGTTCTCCAACCCCGACAGCCAGGGGGTTTGGCGAGGCCTCGACGCAGATGGCTGCCGGGCGGTCGCAGCCGCGATGTTCGGCGACGCCTCGAAGGTGCGTTTCGTCGGCTTGACCAGCCAGAACCGCTTTCCGGCGCTGCAGTCGGGCGAGGTGGACGTGCTCGTCCGCACGACGACCTGGACGCTGGCGCGCGAGGCAAGCCTCGGCTTGCAGTTCGCCGGCGTGAACTTCTACGACGGCCAGGCCTTCATGGTGAAGCGCGCGCTCGGCGTCACCTCGGCCAAGCAGCTCGACGGCGCGACGGTGTGCGTGCAGCCGGGCACGACGACCGAGCTCAATCTCGCCGACTACTTCCGCACCAACCGGATGTCGTTCCGCCCGGTGGTGATCGAGAGCGTCGAGGAGATCCGCCAGGCCTTCATCTCAGGCCGCTGCGACGTCTACACGAGCGACAGCTCCTCGCTCGCCTCGTTCCGCGCGACCCAGGGCGCGAACGCGGAACAGTACGTGATGCTGCCCGAAATCATCTCGAAGGAGCCGCTCGGGCCGGTGGTGCGCAAAGGCGACCAGAAGTGGTTCGACCTCGTGCGCTGGACCTTCTTCGCCCAGCTCGCAGCCGAGGAGCTCGGCGTGACGAGCGCGAATGTCGACCAGATGCTCGCAAGTCAAAACCCGGAGGTGCAGCGCCTGCTCGGCGTCACCGGCGGGCTTGGCCAGATGCTCGGGGTGGACAACCGCTGGGCCTACAACGTGATCAAACAGGTCGGCAATTTCGAGGAGATGTGGGAGCGCAACATCACCCCGATCGGCGTTCCCCGCGGCATCAACGCGCTCTGGACCAAGGGCGGGCTGATGTACGCCCCGCCGATCCGCTGACAGGCGCTTGCCACCGCAGGGAGGCCTCGCGGCCTCCCCCGACCGCCGTCAGGGAGGCATGGCGCGACCGATGCCGAACGACGCAAGCGCCGCCGACCCGCGCTATCTGCGGAGGCCCCCGAGCCGGGGCTTCACGCTGTCCTGGCGCGACCCGCTCGTGCGCAGCATCTTCTGGCAGGCGGTGATCCTCGGCCTCGTCGGCTTTGCAGTCTGGTGGCTCGTCGCCAACACGATGCACAACCTCGCGGTGCGGCGTATCGCCACGGGCTTCGGCTTCCTCGAGCGCGAGGCGGGGCTGCCGATCGGCGAGAGCCTGATCCCCTACAGCCCGGCCGACACCTACGCCCGGGCGCTCTTCGTCGGCGTGCTGAACACGTTGCGCGTGGCGATCATCGGCGCGGTGCTCGCCACCATCCTCGGCACGGTGATTGGCATCGCGCGGCTGTCGAAGAACTGGCTCGTCGCGCGGCTTGCCGCCGTCTATGTCGAGGTGCTGCGGGACCTGCCGCTGCTTCTGCAGCTTCTCTTCTGGTATGTGCTGCTGCAGGGCCTGCCCGGGCCGCGGCAGGCGCTCAATCCGGTCGCTGGCGTCTATCTCTCCAACCGCGGCATCAAGTTCCCCTGGATCGTGTGGGAGGACGCCCACAGCGCAGCCCTCGTCGCCTTCTGCCTCGGCATCGCAGCGACCTGGGGCGTGGGGCGGCTCTTGCGCGCGCGGCAGTACGCGACCGGCCAGCGCACCCCGCTGTGGCCTTTCGCGATCACGCTTGTCGTCGGCCTGCCGGTCGCCGTCTGGGCGGCGATGGGCGCGCCCTGGACGCCGGACGTGCCGGCCCTGCGCGGCTTCAACTTCCGGGGCGGCGGCACGATCAGCCCCGAGTTCACCGCGCTCCTTTTGGGCCTCGTGCTCTACACCGCCGCCTTCATCGCCGAGATCGTGCGCGCGGGCATCCAGGCGATCCACCATGGCCAGTGGGAGGCGGCAGGCGCGCTCGGCCTCTCGCGCGGCGATCAGCTCCGCCTCGTGATCCTGCCGCAGGCGCTGCGCGTGATCGTGCCGCCGATGACGAGCCAGTATCTCAACATTACCAAGAACAGCTCGCTTGCGGTCGCGATCGGCTACCAGGACATCGTCTCGATCGCCAACACGACCATCAACCAGACCGGTCAGGCGATCGAGGGGATCGCCATCATCATGGCGGTCTACCTCACGATCAGCCTGTCCATCTCTGCCTTCATGAACTGGTACAACGCGAAGGTCGCGTTGAAGGAGCGCTAGGCGATGACACCGCCGCCAGCAGACGGCGCCGCGATCTCCCAAGGCGCCGGGTTCGAGCCCCCGGCGCGTCGGTCGGCGCCGTCGACGAGCCTCGGCCCGATTCCCTGGCTGCGCGCGAACCTGTTCTCTTCCTGGGCGTCCACCGCGGTCACTCTGGTGCTCGCCTATCTGCTCATCCGCTGGACGCTTGGCTTCATCGACTGGGCGATCGTCAACGCTGTTTGGTCTGTTCCCGGAACGGGGCAGGCCGTCAACACCGCCGCCTGCCGCGAGATGAAGGGGATCGGCGCCTGCTGGGCGCTCATCGGCGAGAAGTACCGCTTCATGCTGTTCGGCCTCTATCCGTTCGACGAGCAATGGCGGCCGGCGATCTGCATCGCGCTTTTCATCGGCCTCTACGTCGTCTCGGCGATGCGCCGGTTCTGGCGGCGGGAACTTCTGCTGATCTGGCTCGCCGCGCTGTCCGTGATCGGCGTGCTGATGTGGGGCGGCGTGTTCGGCCTGCCCTACGTGGAACAAGAGCGCTGGGGCGGGCTGATCATCACGCTGATCCTCGCCACCTTCGGAATCGCCTTCGCCTTCCCGCTGTCGATCCTGGTCGCGCTTGGACGGCGGGCGAGCAACCTGCCGGCGGTGAAGGCGCTCTGCGTCGTCTACATCGAGCTGATCCGAGGCGTGCCTCTGATCAGCCTCCTGTTCATGGCCTCGGTGATGTTCCCGCTGTTCCTCCCAGAAGGCTTGAACATCGACAAGCTCTTGCGCGCGCAGATCGCGATCATCCTGTTCGCCGCCGCCTATCTCGCCGAGGTGGTGCGCGGCGGGCTGCAGGCGCTGCCGAGGGGGCAGTACGAGGCGGCCGAGGCGCTCGGCCTCACCTACTGGCAGAAGACCGGGCTCGTGATCCTGCCGCAGGCTCTGCGCATGGTGATCCCACCGCTCGTCAACACCTTCATCGGCATGTTCAAGGACACCTCGCTCGTGCTGATCATCGGCATCTTCGACCTGCTCAACGCGGCCAAGACCTCGATCATCGAACCCGCGTGGCAGGGCTTCGGCGCGGAGGCCTATCTCACGGTCGGGGCGATCTACTTCGTGTTCTGCTTCGCGATGTCGAAGTACTCGGCAGGCCTCGAGGCCGAGTTCAACCGCCACCGCAACCGCTGACGCGCAAGGGAGGAGAGGGATGCCAGAGGCAGCGATCGAGGCCCAGGCGAAGGATCACGCCGCCGCCCTTGCCGGCGCCAAGGTGATGATCGAGCTCGACCGGGTGAACAAGTGGTTCGGCGCTCTGCACGTGCTGCGCGACGTGAGCCTCACCGTGAGAGAGCGCGAGCGCGTCGTGGTGTGCGGCCCCTCCGGCTCGGGCAAGTCCACCATGATCCGCTGCATCAACCGGCTCGAGAGCCACCAGGAGGGCAGGATCGTCGTCGACGGCATCGAGCTGACAGACGATCTCCGCAACATCGACGCCATCCGGCGCGAGGTCGGCATGGTGTTCCAGTCCTTCAACCTGTTTCCGCATCTGACAATCCTGGAGAACCTCACGCTCGCGCCGATCTGGGTGCGCAAGATGCCGAAGAAGGAGGCCGAGGAGCTCGCGATGATGTATCTCGGCCGCGTCAAGATCCCCGAACAGGCGCACAAATATCCGGGCCAGCTCTCGGGCGGGCAGCAGCAGCGCGTCGCGATCGCCCGCGCCCTCTGCATGCGGCCGAAGATCATGCTGTTCGACGAGCCGACCTCTGCGCTCGACCCCGAAATGATCAAGGAGGTGCTCGACGTGATGGTCGAGCTCGCCGAAAGCGGCATGACCATGGTGGTCGTCACCCACGAGATGGGCTTCGCCCGCCAGGTTGCCGACCGGATCGTGTTCATGGACCGCGGCGAGATCGTCGAGGTGGCCCCGCCGAGCGAGTTCTTCGCCAATCCGCAGTCGGACCGGCTCAAGACCTTCCTGAGCCAGATCCTCCGCGGGCACTGAGGCGCGCCACAGCCGCGGCGCTTCGCGCTCGGGTAACCGGTCCCGGCCCGTGCGACGGGGGGAGGGGGAGACACGGTGCCGCGCGACGATGCGTTGGCGTAACAGTTGGCGCACCCGCTCGCGCGGCAAACGGAACGCGCCATCCGCTGCGCGACGGTCGAGCCGCGTCGGCAACGCCGTGCGTGTTGTCAGCGACGGCAGGCATCTCTGTTCTGGCGCCGCAGTCCGGGCCGAGCGGGCGAGCGGCTTGACCGCGACGCGATCGCGGTGGCCTGCGGCCGCAAGCGGTGCCCTGCGCCAGCGCCAAGCCCGATACCGCGCGAGGACGGGCCGGGCAGGCCGCGTTTTCCGGTTCCATTCCGGCGCCGTTTCATGCTCAGCTGGCAGCTTGAGAGTCGCAGGACATGCTCTGATGGCCTATCGCCTGTCCAGGATCGAGGGGATCGGCCCCGTCTACGCCGCGAAGCTCGCCCGAGCAGGGCTTGCGACGACGGACGACCTGCTGGAGGCAGCCGCGCGGCCGAAGGGCCGCGCCGCGCTCGCCGAGCAGACGGGGATCAGCGAGACCCTGATCCTCAAATGGGCAAACCGCGCCGACCTGATGCGGATCAGGGGAATCTCGGAGGAGATCAGCGACCTGCTCGAGGCCGCAGGCGTCGATACGGTCGCCGAACTCAAGCGCCGCCGGCCCGATCATCTCGCCGCGGCGCTGCGCGCGATCAACGACAGGAAGCGCCTCGTCCGCCGCGTGCCCGGAGAGGCGCAGTGCGCCCGCTTCATCGAGCAGGCGAAGGCGCTGCCGCGTATGCTCAGCTACTGACCCGGACAGGCTTCGGGCTCCCCGCTCCTCGCCGGTCGCTTCCGAAGCGTTGACCGGCGCCCAGCGGGCGAGGACCATCGATGCCGAGCCTGGAGCGATTCGATGCAGCCGCCGATCACAACCTCCGAACCGTGGGCAAGGCTTGCCGCGCTCGCGGCTAGGTCGGATGCCGGGGCGATACGCGCCCGCCTTGCTGAGGATCCGAACCGCTTCGCGCGACTCTGCCGCACCGGTGCTGGGCTGATGCTCGATCTCTCCCGCACCGCGCTCGACGCCACCGTGCTCGAAGCTCTCCTGTCGCTCGCCGAGGCAGCGGGCGTGCGGCAGGCACTCGCGGCGATGGCGCGCGGCGAGATCGCCAACGCGACGGAGCGCCGCGCTGCGCTGCACATGGCGCTGCGCGCGCCGCGCGACGCAGGCTTCCGCGCGTTGACGGGCGCCGGCTGGGAGGATGCCTCCGCGCTCGTGCACCGCGAGCTCGATCGCATGCGCAGCTTCGTCGCCGAGGTGCACGAGGGCCGCGCCCGGAGCGCCACGGGGGCGCCTTTCTCGGCGGTGTTGAACCTCGGGATCGGCGGGTCTGATCTCGGCCCAGCGATGGTCACGGAGGCGCTCGCGGCGCTGCCCCAGCGCATGGATGTGCGCTTCGTCTCAAATGTCGATGGCCATGCGCTCGCTCCGGTTCTCGCAAGCCTCGATCCGGCGCGCACCCTCGTAGTCGTGGCGTCGAAGAGCTTCACTACGGAGGAGACGATGGCCAACGCGGCGGCCGCGCGCGCCTGGCTTGTCTCTGCCCTCGGCGAGGCGGCGTTGGCGTCGCATGTGGTGGCCCTCTCGACCAACGTGCGCGCGGTCGCCGCCTTCGGCGCGGTTCCGGAACGGACCTTCGCCTTCCGAGACTGGGTGGGCGGGCGCTTCTCGCTGTGGAGCCCGATCGGTATCGGGATCGCGCTCGCGCGCGGCTGGGAGGCCTTCGCCGGCCTGCTCGCCGGCGCGCATGCGATGGACCGCCACATGCTCGCCGCCCCGCCTGCCGAGAACCTGCCCATCCTGCTCGCGCTCGCGCACACCTGGCACGCGACCTTCCGTGGCCACGCCGCCTATGCTTGCCTCCCCTACGACCAGCGGCTCGCGCGGCTTCCCGCTTGGCTGCAGCAGCTCGAGATGGAGAGCAACGGCAAGCGCGTGGACGCAGCCGGCCGTGCGGTGACGTTTCCCACCGCCCCGGTGGTGTTCGGCGAGCCCGGAACCAACGCCGAGCACAGCTTCATGCAGCTTTTGCACCAGGGAACCGCGGTGATCCCGGCCGACATCATCATGGTTGCGCGGCCGGACCATGCGCTCGAGGCGAACCACCGGATCCTGCTCGCCCACGCCCTCGCGCAAGGCGCTGCACTCGCGCTCGGGCGGCCGGCCGAGGAACAGGAGCGCGCGATGCTCTCCGCAGGCATGGACGCGGCGGAGGCGGCACGGCTTGCCCCGCACAGGCATTTCCCTGGCGACAGGCCGTCGATCGGCATCGTCCTGCCGCGGCTCGAGCCAGGCTCCCTTGGCGCGCTGCTCGCTCTCTACGAGCACAAGGTGGCGGCACAAGCCGCGCTTTGGGGCATAAACGCCTTCGACCAGTGGGGTGTGGAGCTTGGCAAGACTCTCGCGGCTGAAACCCTGCCGGCGCTCGAGAGCGGCGACGTCTCCGCGCTCGACCCGGCGACGGCGGGGCTTGCCTCCGCCCTGTTCAGGCTCCTTACCTAATGGATGGGCTTCCCGCACGCCCGCGCATACGCCTCCTGCCGCCTCAGGTGGCGGATCGGATCGCCGCCGGAGAGGTGGTGGAACGCCCCGCTTCTGTGGTGAAGGAGCTCGTCGAGAACGCCCTCGATGCCGGGGCGAGCCGGATCTCGGTTGCGATCGAGGAGGGCGGGGTCACGCGCCTGACCGTCGAGGATGACGGCGTGGGGATGGAGGCGGAGGACCTAGCGCTTGCCGTCGAGCGCCACGCCACCTCGAAGCTCGCTGACGAGCGGCTGATCGAGATCGCGACCTTGGGCTTCCGCGGCGAGGCGCTGCCCTCGATCGGCGCGGTGGCGCGGCTCGAGATCGTTTCGCGCCGCAGGGGAGCGACGGAAGGACACGCGATCTCCGTCATCGGCGGCGTGAAGGGCCCCGTCTGCCCCGCGCCGGCGAGCCCCGGAACGCGGGTGACCGTGCGCGATCTGTTTTTCGCCGCACCGGCGCGGCTGAAGTTCCTCAAGGGCTCCCGCGCGGAAGCGGAGGCCTGCCTCTCTGCGCTGCGCCGCCTCGCGCTCGCCCACCCCGCTGTTGCCTTCCACGCAACGGTCGACGGCCGCGAGGCGCTGTCTCTTCCGCCGTCCGATCTCGCGGCCCGTGCCGCGCGGCTGCTCGGGCCCGAGTTCGCGGCGCACGCGATCCCGCTCGCCGCCGAGCGTGGGCCGATGCGGCTTTCGGGCCTCGTCGGGCCGCCGAGCCTGACGCGGGCGACGCCTGCCGAGCAGCACGTCGTGGTGAACGCAAGGCCTGTGACGGACAGGCTTCTGCGCACCGCGCTCCGTGTTGCCTATGCGGAGGCGATCGCGCGCGGCAGGCACCCTATGGCGGCTCTGTTCCTCGAGCTTCCCGCGGCCCTGTTGGACGTCAATGTCCACCCGGCGAAGACCGAGGTTCGGTTCCGCGACGCCGAAGCGGTTCGTGGTTTCGTGATCGCGGCAGTCCGCTCGGCGATCGGAACGCCCCGGGTCGCGCCCGTGCCGGCCGCGGCCTTGCGGCTTGCGCCGCCCGCGGGGCCGCGGCGCGGGCTTGGAGAGGCGCCGGCGCTGCCGCTCAGCCCCCTGCCCCTCGCCGCCCCGCCGAAGGCGCGCTCCGCCGTGCCCGTTCCTCAGCCGGACCATCCCCTGCCTGAGCACCCCTTGGGCGCGGCGCGGGCACAGCTCCTCGCCACCTACATCGTCGCCGAGACATCCGACGGGGCTGTCATTCTCGTCGACCAGCACGCAGCGGCCGAACGCCTCGCGCACGAGTCGTTGAAGGCGGCACGCGCAGCCGGCCCTGTGCCCGCGCAGTCGCTGCTCGTGCCGGCGGTCGTCGAGCTCGGCGAGGCGGCGGCGCAGCGGGTGCTCGCGCGCGCGGGCGAGCTCGCCTCTCTCGGCCTCACTGTGGAGCCGTTTGGCTTCGGCGCCGTGTTGGTGCGCGCTGTGCCTGCGCCGCTCGCCGGCGCCGACCCGACACCCCTCCTCCGCGACATCGCCGACGAGCTCGCCGAGGAGGGGGAGACGACGGCGCTCGCGGCGCGGCTCGACGCGGTGCTCGCGCGCATGGCCTGCCACGGCGCGATTCGTGCCGGGCGGAGGCTCTCGCTGGGGGAGATGGACGCGCTCCTGCGCGCGATCGAGACCACTCCCGGAAGCGGCACGTGCAGCCACGGCCGGCCAACCTGGATCAGGCTCGCGAAGGCAGATCTCGAGCGCCTTTTCGGCAGGCGCTGAAGCCCTCGCCACAGGGGCAAGCCGTGCTCGGCCATGGTCGCGCCGAACCCGCCCAGCAGCCGCGCCGTCCCGACAAGGCCTCAGGACGTGCGCCGGCGCAGCACCTCGGGAGACCCCAGCGAAACGTCCTTGATCGTGTGTTTGAGGTGTGACGGCGGCTTGGAAGCGGCTTGGCGGTCGTTTTCGGGCCCGCCAGTCGGGCGGCGGACACACCGCTCCCGTCAGGCGAGCAGCCGTTCGGC
>Ga0308417_1001250_pt1 | contig 17628 bp, 16 predicted proteins | sample HotsprSampleOS65_FD_203528 | JGI IMG/M metagenome (GOLD analysis project Ga0308417, IMG submission 203528) | Hot spring phototrophic mat microbial communities from Octopus Spring, Yellowstone National Park, Wyoming, United States - 20090730_OS65 ... | reverse complement strand
CGCAGCGCATGCGTAAGCTGGCCAGGTCGGCTCCAAAGCGCGCCCTGGCGCGCGTTCAGAATTCACCGATTTTACCGAGCGATTTGCCGCAAATGCGGCAAGATCGCTTTGCGGCGTAGCGTGCTACCTGTAGCACGGGCATCTTGCCCGTGCCCGGCACCTTTCCCTGTACGTCTCCGGGCACCTTGGTGGCTCGCACGCGCGACCACGCCCGCGCTACCTGTAGCACGCGTGCCAGTCGTGCCAGTGCCAGCCGGCCGCAAGGGTGGGGGACAAGGACGCCCGTGCCACGTCGTGCGCCGGCGCGATTCCGGACGCCGGCCGCATAGATTGTCACGCGCCACCTCACGGCGGGGGGCGCGGCGCCGCCCTTGTTGTGCCTGGGACGCCTTGGGTTACAATGCCCCTCGCTCTGACGCGGGGTGCCATTGTTAGCCAGAATCCACAGTTTCGTTCTCATCGGCATCGATGCGATCACCTGCGAGGTGGAGGTCGACGTCGCCAAGCGCGGGCTTGAGAAAACGGTCATGGTCGGGCTGGCCCAGACGGCCGTAAAGGAGTCCATCGAGCGCGTGCGGCGGGCGATCATCAACTCCGGTTATCCGCTCTCCGCCCACCATTCGCTGATCAACCTGGCGCCGGCCGACGTGAAGAAGGAAGGTCCGTCGCTGGACCTGCCGATCGCCATCGGCCTGCTGCGCGGCACCAACTGCATCCAGACCGACCGGCACAAGGACTTTCTGATCGCCGGCGAGCTGGCGCTGGACGGGCGCCTGCGCAAAATCAAAGGCGCCCTGTCGCTGGCGCTGCTGGCGCGCGAGAAGCAGATGGCCGGCGTCATTCTCCCCGAGGAGAACGCCCGCGAGGCGGCCGTGGTGGACGGTGTTTGCGTGTATCCGATGGCCACGCTGTCGCAGGCGGTGGCGTTTCTCAACGAGCAGTTGCCGCTGGAGCCCTACGAGCTGGACGGACAGGTCTACGAGGCGTCGAAAGTTGCCGCACAGCTCGACTTCTCCGATGTGCGGGGACAGGAGGCGGTGAAGCGCGCCATCACCATCGCGGCCGCCGGCGCGCACAACATCCTGATGGTGGGCCCGCCGGGCACCGGCAAGTCGATGCTGGCCCAGCGCATGCCGGGGATCCTGCCCAAGCTGTCGCGCGCCGAATCGCTGGAAACCACGCGCATCTATTCTGCGCTGGGTCTGCTGCCCGACGGCATCGCGCTCATGGATGACCGGCCGGTGCGAACCCCCCACCACTCGGCCACGGCACAGGCCCTGATCGGCGGGGGTGCGATCCCGCGGCCGGGCGAGGTGTCGCTGGCGCACAATGGCATCCTGTTCCTTGACGAGCTGCCGGAGTTCTCGCGTTACGTGCTGGAGACGCTGCGCCAGCCGCTGGAGAGCGGCGAGGTGACGATCGCGCGCGTCCACGGCTCGATCCGTTTCCCGGCTCGCTTCATGCTCGTGGCCGCCATGAACCCGACGGCCTCAGGCTATGCCTCGGCCGAGCCGGGGCGGCGCGACAAGTATCTGCAGAAACTCTCCGGGCCGCTGCTGGACCGCATCGACATTCACGTGGAAGTGCCGGCCGTGCCCTACCGCGAGCTGACCAGCCGGCGAGCGGGGACCGACAGCGCCACGATGCGTCAGCAGGTGCTGGGGGCGAGGGAGATCCAGCGGCGGCGGTTTGGCGACCAGACCACCAACTCGGCGATGGACAGCCGCGGCCTCAAGGCCCACTGCGAACTGAGCGATTCGTGCCTGCTGCTGATGAAGCAGGCGATGGACGAGCTGGGCCTCAGCGCGCGGGCCTACGACAAGGTGCGGCGAGTGGCCCGCACCATCGCCGATCTGGAAGGCGCCGACCACATCCGCGAGCATCACCTGGCGGAGGCGGTACAGTACCGGCTGCTGGACCGCAAGTTCTAGTAGTTCATTTCCCATCAAATGATGGATATGCTACAATCAGGATCGTTGACCGCGGGTGGAATTCATCGGCGCGAGGCAAGCATGACTTCTTCAGCCAAGATCGTGCAGCAGCACCTGGTGGCATCCAGGGTAAGGATGCAGATCGTACTCCGCTCCAAGAATGCAGCGCGGAAGTTCCTGACCCGCGCCGGTATCGCCACCAAACAGGGCAACCGGCTTGCGAAGGTGTATCGCTGACTGTGTACGAACTTCTTCCGTCATTCGTCCTGGGGTTTCATGGGTGCGATCGCTCCGTGGCCGAGCGGCTCTTCGCCGGCCGAGCCAACCTGCACCCCAGCGGCAATGATTACGACTGGCTCGGACATGGAATTTACTTCTGGGAGAGTAATCCTGCGCGAGCGTTGGCGTACGCCCAGTCGTTGCGTCGATGGCCGCAGCGCACGCGAGGCACCATCCGTGACCCCGCCGTAGTGGGGGCTGTGATCGATCTGGGTTTCTGCATGAATCTGCTGGACGCGCAGTTCCTGCGGCTTCTGAGGGACGGATACGAGCGCCTTGTGTCATTGACGAAGGAGGCCGGCCTCCCGTTGCCGGTCAATCGGGCGATCGTAGGGTCGAAAGACGTTGTCCTGCGCAATCTCGACTGTGCTGTAATTGAGACGGTCCATCAGATACGCCAGGAACAACATGTGCGCGCGTTCGATTCTGTGCGCGGCGTGTTTGTCGAGGGCGCGCCCCTGTACCCGGGCGCGGGCTTCAACGACCGCAACCACATCCAGATATGCGTGCGGAACGTACGATGTATTCAGGGCTACTTCCGCGTGCTGAAAGAACCGGCCAATGCGCCGAATGCGCTTCTGACAAAGCAGCGTTGAAGCCACGCATCGCAGTGCCGCTGGCACAGCGAAGAGGCTCGGAGGCTACCAGACATCGCAACTCAAGGGCGCGCAGCGGTCAACCTCGAAGCCCGCCTACCGCCCCCGGTTGAAGCGCTCCTCTGCAACTCTCCAGTTCACCACGTTCCACCAGGCCGCGACGTAGTCGGGGCGGCGGTTCTGGTATTTCAGGTAATAGGCGTGCTCCCACACGTCCAGCCCGATCACCGGGAAAGCGCCCTCCATGATGGGGCAGTCCTGGTTGGCCGTGGAGATGACCTCGATCTTGTCACCGCGCTTGTTCAGCCACGCCCAGCCCGAGCCGAAACGATTGAGGGCGGCGCTGGTGAACAGCTCCTTGAACTTGTCGAACGACCCGAACGTGGCGTTGATGGCGGCGGCCAGGTTCCCCACCGGCACGGCTCCGGGCTTGCCGGCGGGATTCATGATCTCCCAGAAGAGCGTGTGGTTGTAATGCCCGCCGCCGTTGTTGCGCACCGCCGTGCGCGCCTTCTCCGGCACGATGGCACAATTGTTGGCCAGAAGTTCTTCGAGCGGCCGGCCGTCCAGATCGGGGGCGTTGTCGGCCAGGGCCTTGTTGAGGTTGGTGACGTAGGCGTTGTGGTGCCGGCCGTGGTGGATTTCCATCGTCATCCGGTCGATGTGCGGCTCCAGTGCGTCCGGGGCGAAGGGAAGGGCGGGCAGCGTGTATGGCATTATGGTCTCCTCATGTGAATCCCGACACAGTTCAGTCAGGCAGAACCTTATGCGCCTCACGCGAGCCAGTCAATGGCCCAGCCGGCGCACAGTCCATCAGGCAACCGTCGGCGGCTACGGGGGGATCTGCTCCGTCGCCGCCGCCCGCTTCTCCCGAGCACGCTCGGCGCTATCGGCCACCACGGCGCTGATGGTCTTGCGGCGCCTGTGTCGCCACCAGAGGTAGGCAATGGCAAGAATGACGGCCAGCGCAACGCCAGCCATCACCGCCTCCTTATATGGGGCCACCTTGCGGATGATCTCGCTGAAATCGCTGATGGTGCGACCCAGCCAGTAGCCCAGCAGCACGAACAGGCCGCCGCTGACGATCGCCGCAAGGCCATCGGCGATGATGAACTTGATGAAGCTGTAACGGATGGTGCCGGCGGCCACAACCATCGCCCCGCGGATACCTGCGAACATGCGCCCGATGGCCACCACCCAGATGCCGTACTTCTCGAAGAGCCGCTCGGCGCGCTCGATGCGCTGCCGCGTGACGTGCCGACCTACCAGCGGCAGGCGACTGATGTTCAGGCCGTATTTGCGGCCGAGGTTGTACAGCACGCAGTCGCCGCCGATGATGCCGCACCAGGCGACAATGGCCGCCGGAACGACGTGCATCTTGTCCTGGGCGATGAGGAAGCCCGCCAGCGTCAGCGGGATGTCCTCGGGCAGGGGCATGCCAAGGCCGCAGGCGAACAGCAGGGCGAAGAGCACCAGATAGCCTCCGGCCTCGAGCCAGTGCTCCACCTGCGTGGGATCGAATATCGCCACCAACTCCATGGCGGGATAATACTGGAAAACAGCGGCAAGGAAACGGTCGCTCAGATGTAGTACATGGACTGGGCCCCGGACCCGGCGCGGGTTACGAGTTCCAGCAGCTCCTCGAGCGACATGTTGTCAAGCACCTCGTCGGTGGATTCCGAGAGCTTCTGGTTGATAAGCCGGACGGCGATCTTACCGGGGGAGGCGTCGGCGGCCAGCGGCAGTTCCTTGAGGCTCAGGCGGCCCTCGAGACGGCGGATGATGTCGCCGACGCGGATTTCACGCGGCGAGCGCGAGAGGCGGTAGCCGCCGCCGCTGCCCACCTTGCTTTCCAGGAAGCCGCCCCGCCGTAAAGCCAGCAGAATGGACTCCAGAAACTTGTTGGGCAGGTCCTCCTGCTCGGCCAGATCCCTGGACTGCACGTAGCTGCGCGGCCAGAGCTGGGCGAGTTGCACGACAGCGCGTAGACCATACTCGGTGCGTTTGGACAGCCGCAAAGCCAGACTCCCGACAAAACCGATAGGCGATCCTAGCGGGCGGCAGGGGGCTGTCAATCGAGGCTCGTAGGCACTTCAGGGTCCCGCTCCACGTCGCGCGCCCGCAACCGTAGCACGGGCGTCCTCGCCCGTGCAGAACGAGGCTCCGCCACGGCCATCCTGACTCCAACCAACGCAGAAACTGGCACGCGCCCGCGGGTGGTTTGCGGCCGCGATTCAACGTGCACCGCCTTCCAGCATTCACTATACTGTTGGATTCCGGGAACAGACCGTGTCCGTTCGGCTGCCGCTTGCGAACCCTCGGCACCGTCGTAATGGAGGCGAACCTATGCATGCACCTTGTACGTTTTTTCTCGGCCTGGTCCTGCTGGCCAACTCGCAGCCATCCAGCGTCGGCATCGACTTTGAAGACCACCAGATCGGTCAGCCGCCCCGTGGCTTCGTGACGGCCGTTACCGGCAATGCGCCGGAAGGCCGATGGATCATTCAGGAAGATGCCACTGCCCCCGCCGGTCGGAAGGTGCTTGCGCAGGTGGGCGACGACCCTACCCGCAACCGCTTCCCCCTGTGCATCCACAGTTTCGCCGCCAGGAACGTGGCTGTTTCGGTTCAGTTCAAGCCCGTCTCCGGCACGGTCGATCAGGCCGGCGGCATCGTCTTCCGCTACAAGGACAAGGACAACTACTATCTCGTTCGCGCCAACGCCCTGGAAGACAACGTGGTCCTGTACAAAGTGCAGGATGCCAGGCGCACCAGCCTGCCGGTCAAAGGCGGCGGCTCGGACTACGGTATCAAGGTAGCAGTGCCATCGGGCCAGTGGAGCACGCTTGAACTGGTGGCCGAGGGTAATCTCTTCACCGTCCACTTCAACGGCAAGAAGCTTTTCGAGGTCGAAGACAGCACGTTTCCCGAGGCCGGTCTGGTGGGATTGTGGACCAAAGCCGACAGCATCACATTGTTTGACAACCTGCGGATAACTCGAAAAGACTGAAGCTGCCGGATGGATCCGGTCCACGGCGGCGTCATGACGCCCTGACCGCCGCGGCCCGCCGGTCGTTGGGGCGCTTGCTGCTGCCCGCTATAATCAGCCCCGCGCCGGGTCGTTCCCGGCGCTGCGAATTCCAACCTTCTTCATTGGAGTGTTCGATGAGCGATGCGAGCGTGCTGGTGGCCGTAGTCATGGGCAGCAAATCCGACTGGGAGGTCATGCGCAGCGCCGATCAGGTGCTGACTCAGTTCGGCGTGCCGCATGTCTGCCGGGTGCTTTCGGCGCATCGCACGCCCAAACAGCTCGAGCAGTTTATCGCCGACGTGCAGGCTCTGGGCTGCCGGGTGTTCATCGCCGCCGCGGGCGGCGCCGCCCACCTGGCGGGCGTGGTGGCGGCCCAGACCGTCCTGCCCGTCCTGGGCGTGCCCATGGAGAGCCCGTCGCTCAAGGGCCTGGACTCGCTGCTGGCCATGGTGCAGATGCCGGCGGGAATACCCGTGGGCACGCTGGCCATCGGCAAGGCGGGCGCCACCAACGCGGCGCTGCTGGCCGTTTCGATCCTGGCCACCTCCCGCCCGGATCTGGCACAAAAGCTCGAAGCCTACCGCCGCGAGCAGGCGGAAAAGATACTTAGAGAGAAACTCGAATAGCACCAACCGGAGAACGCACCATGAAGCGACTGAGGACCCCGGCCTGGCTGTCAATGGCCGCTGCGCTGCTCGTTTCCTTTGCCGGCGCGGCCCAGCCGCTGGACCGTGGCACGGACCTGATTCCTCTCACCGAACTGGGCAACGGCACTTACAAGGGCCAGTCCGGCGGGCTCTACGGCGATGGGCAGAACCAGCCGCCGGCCGCCCACCGTGAGGCGGCGCAGCGCCTGCTCAAGAGCATCGTGCCGCTGGACGCCCAGGGTCAGCCCTCGCCCGATGGCCGGATCGTGCTCATCAGCATCGGCATGTCCAACACGACGCAGGAGTTTTCGGTCTTCAAGCGGCTGGCCGACGCCGACCCCGCCAAGGCCCGGCATGTGGTCATCGTGGACGGCGCCCTGGGCGGACAGGATGCGGCCGCGTGGGCCGAGGATCGCGTGATTCCGCAGGTGGGCCGCACGCCCTGGCAGGTCCTGTCGCAGCGACTGGAGCAGGCCGGGGTCACAGCGGCTCAGGTGCAGGTGGCGTGGATCAAGCAGGCCCTGATCGGTCCCGGGCGCATCGGCGAGTTTCCGCGGCACTCGGAGCGGCTGCAGCAGGATGTGGCCACCATCGTGCGAAAGGCGCGCGAGCGCTTCCCCAACCTGAAGATCGCCTATCTGTCCAGCCGCATCTTCGCCGGATACGCCACAACGGCGCTTAACCCCGAGCCTTATGCCTACGAGAGCGCCTTCGCCGTGCGCGGGCTGATCCAGAAGCAGATCGCCGGCGACGCCGAACTGAACTACGACCCGGCCCGCGGCCCGGTCAAAGCGCCATTGCTGCTGTGGGGGCCGTATCTGTGGGCCCAGGGCGAAACGCCGCGCAAGGCCGACGGGCTGACCTACAGCCGCGCCGACCTGGCCCAGGATGGCACCCACCCCAGCGCCTCCGGGCAGCAGAAAGTGGCCAACCTGCTGCTCCGTTTCTTCAAAACCGATCCGTTGGCCGGCGAGTGGTTCCTGGCCAGATGATCCGATCCGCCGTCGCGAGCAGGCGTCGGCGTATGACTTGCCATACCCCTTGGCCAGACTCGACATCATCTTCGCGGGCAGCGGGGAGTATGGGCTGCCGACGCTGAGTGCCCTGCTCGAAGCGGGGCATCGCATCGTGCAGGTGGTCTCCCAGCCGGATCGCCCCGCCGGGCGTGGCCGCAGGCTCTGGCCCACTCCCATCTCCGCCTTCGCGCGGCAGCATGGTCTGCCGTTGCTCACAACCGACGACATCAACGCCGAGCGGCTTGTGCCGGCCGACCTGATGTTGGTGATCGCCTTTGGTCAGAAGATTGCCCCGCACCAGGTGGAACATGCGCGGCTGGGCGGCATCAACCTGCACGCCTCGCGCCTGCCGCGTCTGCGCGGGGCAGCGCCGATCAACTGGGCGATCCTGCGCGGCGACCAGATCACGGGCAATTCGGTCATCCGCCTGGCCCAGAGGCTGGATGCCGGCGACATCCTCGCCCAGTCGCTGCTGACGATCGGCGAGCTGGAGACCGCAGGCGAGCTGCACGAGCGTCTGGCGCGGGACGGGGCAGCGCTGGTGCCCCGAGTGATCGACGATCTGGCGGGCGGCGTTGCGACCGCGACGCCGCAGTTGGAACACGAGGCGACGCTGGCACCGAAGCTGAGCCGCGAGGCCGGACGCATCGACTGGTCGGCCGGCGGCGCCGAGATCGCCCGGCGGATTCGCGGGCTGTTCCCCTGGCCGGGCTGCCACGTGGCCGTGGTGGATGAGCAGGGCTCCCTGCGCGGACGGCTCACTCTGGTGCGGGCGCGGCCGGGGGCAGCGACATCGGCAGCCCCGGGCGTGATCGACGAACGCGGGCAGGTGGGCAGCGGCGACGGCATTGCCGTCGAGGTGCTTGAGGTGCAGCCGGAAGGCAAGCGCCCCATGAGCCTGGCAGCATATCGCCGCGGGCACCCCTGGACGGCGGGCATGCGACTGGAAAGCCTCTGATGTCGGCCAGGGACTACGCACTGTGGCAGTTGGACCGCCGACGCCTGCCGGACTGGCCGGCCGGCGCTGTGCGCTGGCAGCGGCCGCCCGCCCCCCCCGGCGATCCGCGCGATATCGCCCTCGCTGAGCAGCTCACCGTTGGCGTCATCAAGAACCTGCTGCACCTTCAGCATCTGAGCAGCCACTTCGCCGCCCGCCCGCTTCGGTCGATAGAGCCGGCCGTGCGCAAGATCCTGGCTCTGGGCCTGTACCAGATGCGCTTTCTCACGCGCATTCCCGTGCGGGCGGCGGTGGATGAGGCGGTGGACCAGACGCGCCGGATCGGTCTGGGGCGCGCGGCGGGATTCGTCAACGCCGTGCTGCGCGCGGCCGCTACCAGACCCTCGCCGCCGATGCCCGACCCGCGGGTCGATCCGGCCGGATATGCGGAGCTGGTGCTGTCTCACCCGCGCGATCTGTTCGAGAGGCTCGCCGCTCAACTGGGCACGGAGACAGCCCTGCGATTCTGCGCCCACAGCAACCGACAGCCCCCGACCATCGTGCGTCTGCTGCCGGGGGCGTCGATCGATGCGCTGTCAGGTGAGGGCGTGGCAGTGGCGCAGCACCAGACGCCGGGCATGTTCATCGTGCAAGGCGCGCCGGCGCCGTGCCTGGCGCGCTGGGCACAGGAGGGCCTGGCGCAGGCACAGGACCCGACGGCCGCCGCCGTCGTGCCGCTGCTGGAGGCGCGGGAAGGGGATCGCGTGCTCGACCGCTGCGCCGGACTGGGGACCAAGACGCTGCAGATTCGCGACACCTTCGGCCCACGGGTCCACATCACCGCCATGGAGCCGTCGGAGGCGCGACTGAGCGGCCTGCGCGCCATGCTGAAAGCGCGGGGGATCGCAGACATCGAGGTTCGCCAGTGCGGCATGCTCGGCGCCCCGCCGCCGGGGGCACAACTCTTCGAGCGCATCCTGGTCGACGTGCCTTGCAGCAACAGCGGCGTGCTGGCGCGGCGGCCGGAGGCGCGCTACGCCCAGACGCCGGCGGCCCTGCGCTCCCTGGTCATGCTTCAGGATCGCCTCCTCGACGACACCGCCCCGTGGCTGGCTCCCGGCGGACGGCTGGTATACAGCACGTGCAGCATCTGGCCGGAGGAGAACCAGCAGCGCGTGGCGGGGTTTCTGGAGCGCCATGCCGGCTGGCAGCTCATCCAGGAGCAACTGATCCTGCCGGCGCTTGATGCCGAGGACCGCGCCTATCACGACGGCGGGTACGTGGCCATCCTGCAGCGCGAGCGCGGCGACTGAGGGTCGGGTGCAGGTGGTCGTTTGTCCGCCTGGCAAGATTCATGGCGCATGACCCGCTTGCCTGTCCGATCCGCGGGATACGGCGATGAGATGCCTCACGGGGGCGTGACACCATTGGCGGCGGCGCTCCGGGATCGCGTCGGCGCACGACGTAGCACGGGCGTCCTCGCCGGCGTCCTCGCCCGTGCCCCTGTGACCCCACTCTTGCGACCAGGTGGCTTGCGTCCGCGCTTCAGCGTGTGCCACGGCCATCCTGGCTCCCTCCTGCGCGGAAACTGTCACACACCCATGCCTCACCTCACGGGCGCGGGGCGGCGCCAGCGACGTTCAGGCCGATGCGGTACACCGAGTTTCGCGCGGTGACGAACAGGGTCTTGTTGTCCGCCCCGCCGAAGCAGAGATTGGCCGGGACCTGGGCGATGGTCTTCGCGGGGTCGGCCGGGTCGGGCATGGGCGCAAAGAGGATTCGTCCGATAAGCGAGCCGTCGGGGGCGAAGATTTGCACGCCGTCGCCGGCGCTGGAGTAGATTCGGCCGTCGACGTCGGCGCGAATGCCGTCGGGAACGCCCCGGTCGATGACGCAGAACACCCGGCCGCCGCTCAGTGTGCCGTCGGCGCGGACGTCGAAGACGCGGATGTGATGCGGCTTGCCCGAGTCGGCCACGTACAGCAACTTCTCATCGGGTGAGAAACACAGGCCGTTGGGCATGTCGAAGTCGTCGGCGACGTGTCGGAGCTGGCCGGTGGACGGGTCGAGGCGGAAGACGTAGTTGGCCGGCTGTTCCTTCTGCTCGACCTTGATGCCGTAATGGGGGTCGGTGAACCAGATGGTGCCGTCGGACTTGACGACGAGGTCATTGGGAGAGTTGAGCAGTTTGCCGTTGTAGCGCTCGGCCAGGACGGTCATGGAGCCGTCCTTTTCCATGCGGCGGAGCCTGCGCGAGCCGTGTTCGCAGGTGAGGAGGCGGCCCCGCAGGTCGCGCGTGTTGCCGTTGGCGTTGAAGCTGGGCTCGCGAAAGACGACGACCCCGGTGGATTCGGACCAGCGGTAGATGCGGTTGCCGGGGATATCTGAGAAGACCAGGTAGCCGCCATCGGCGTTGGTCCAGGCGGGGCCCTCGGTGAAGCCGAAGCCGGTGGCCAGCCGCTGAAGCCGGGCCCCGGGCGGCACGATCTTGTTGAACTCGGCCTGATCGCGGACGTCAAAACTGACGGGCTGGGCGGACATGACGGCTCCAAACGAGGTCAGGAGAACGGCGGCGATGAAGGATAGGCGGCCGCTCATGCTGCACAGGATACCGGCGGGAGGGTTGAAGGTACAGCCGCAGGAGGGCTGGGGCAGCGCTGTGGCGGGGGACGGCGCCGTCGTCGCGGGCGCAGCAGTGGGGCCGGCCGCCGTGAAAGACTCACTGCGCCTGCACTTTTTCAGAAAGAGTCCGTTCAGGGGCGGCACCTCCACACGCCGCGCATCCTCCTGCCTGCCATCATTGTAGGAGAGCATTTCCTCGATTTCGGGACCTCGTCGGTAAGCTTCCGGGTCGGCCTTGATCCGCCGCAACTGCACGCCGCGAAGCGTGGGAATGAGACGATCCAGATGGAACACGACGGTCTCCTGGGAGGGATTGGCCAGCACCAGGCCCTTCTGGAACTCGCGGACCACCGCCAGGGGTGCGTTGTGGATAGTCAGATTTCGAAGCTTACAGGCCCCTTGATCCTCAAAGATGAACGTGAGGTCAATACTGCCACCGCTTACGCCTGCGCGGCGGAAGTAGCCGTATTGCCGGTTGAATCCGGCGGTGCCCATGTATGCTGTCGTGTCATTGTACATACTCCGTCGCCCTCGCTCATCGGCATACTTGGGCAGGCCGTGGGCGTGAAGAGTGATCAACCGAGGAATGCGATCCTCCCGATCGAAGCCCTGGAGGGGATCTACGGCCAACGCTTCGAAGAAGACGGCCAGGTCGCCTTTCGACACCGGAATGCCTCGGAGTGTAACCTCCATCGTATCGTATGGATTGGGGCTTGTGCCCTGAATAAGCAGCGCACCGTCCACGCCGGCGGTGAGCTTACATCGCTTCGTCTGAAGGCGCCGTACGAATTCCGGTGTCAGAGACCGCCCCTCGCCGGAGAGCACGTCGGCGGCAGTCTGTGTCACGAAAACCGTCGGCCCCACAGGTTGCCCAAGCCAGTTCACCTCTTCGGCCGCGCCCCGGTGCATTTCTGCGATCATCGGCAGGCCGTCCGTGCGTCCAGAGTCTTCCACGCCGCAGTAGCTGACTCCCAGAATACAGGCCGTGGCCAAACCCAATCTGCAGAGTTGCGGCCTCAACTTCTTATCGTCCGGATGCAGCATCTTGGTTGTGATGTAGCTGTAGTGGTATTTCGCGCTATTGCAGAGATTCCAGTAGGTGTGGGTATTCAACGTACGGGCATACTGCCGCCAGGCATCGTTGGGGGCGCAGAGTCCCTCCGATTCCATGCCGTTGAACATGCCCACGGCTCGCTGGTTCTTTGGATCCCAGCCGTCGGACGTGAGCAGAAAACCCTCACCCATGGCTGCGCGCAGCCGCTTGAGAAACGCATATACGCCTTCAAGGAAGAAGCGTCGACCGTCGGCGGCCACGCCGTCCTCCGCTTTGCCGTCGTTGTCCAGATCCCAACCGGGGAACTTGGCCAGGAAATAGATCACGTCGAAGCCGATTCCATCCACATGCTCGGCCGGCCCTCCGGCGCTGCACCACGCCTTTATCTCGCGGAGGCACACATCAGCCGCAGTCTCTCCATTCTTGTCCCTGGGACAAGCGGCGGACATGTTGAGCGTCCACTCCAGTCCACTCCAGTGCTCGCAGTGCATGGGCGCAACATACGTTCGGCCTGCTTCGAATGGCCTCGCCTGGGAGAAATACTGGCCGCGCTGCACCGTCAGCGTGCGAAGTTGAGGATCGGTGGCGGTAATCTGCGCGTATTCCGACTCGTACCACAATCGATTGCCCTGGCTGTCGAGCGGGACGAGAATGATGCTGGGCAGCATCTCTCCAACAACCTGATTGTTGCTGCGGAGCGGGACCTTCTGGGCAAAGGGACGAACATCGTCCACGGGAATCGTGGTTGTGTTGGCTGTCAGGTCCGATTTCAGCACCACACCCGGTCGGTACACCCAGTGGCCCGGAAAGTAGCGTTCGTGAAACACGCGGTGTGTGATGGTGCGGGCTTCGCCGTTCAGATGCAGCAGGCACAGCTCTTCAGGATGCCGCCGTTTGAATGCCGACATGATCTTGGGAAGTTCCGGCGAGTAGCGACCCTCCTCGCCCACATACTTCATGGTGCTGCCGTTGAATCGGCAAAGCAGTTCATCGAGCTTGCCGGACTGATGCCAGCGTTCGATCGTACCCGGGCGAAACAGAAGCGTTCGTGGGAATCCCGCGGTAAAGACCTCAAGATTCGACAAGTCACGCGATTCGGCTCCGTCGGTCCAAGCCAGTGGCCGGCTCGTGGGCGTCCCTGTGCCCTGAGCGTGTGGACCCCTGCGGTCGAACCGCTCGCCCGCACTGCCGACGGAGCTGCGCTGCCCTGTCTGCACAAAGGCGACAAAACATGCCAAAATCGCTGCAACACGAATGAGTGTGAGGGTTCTTCTCATGGTTTCTTCACCTCCAATGCAGGCTTTACCACGGCGCGGAGAATACATCGGCGTTCAACACATGTCTCGTCAGACGCCATACCCAGTTTCCTGGTCCAGTCGGTCCGACCCAGCCTGCAACTGCCGGCGCGCCTGGCGCAGCAAGCACGGTGCAGGCAGTTGGGCTGATGAAGCCTCGCACGCCGCGGATAATCGCGCGCGATTCGGTCGCCGTTTTGCTGTAAGCCATTGTATGAAAAGCAAATGCGCTATCTGTAGCCCGCGGTCCAGCCGTCACCTGTTCAACAGTCGGTAGCCCCGCGATGCCACACCAACGATGAGCAGGCGGCCGCTCTTGCTGCACAGGATACCCGCGGGAGCCGGGAGGGTACAAGCCGCAGAGGCGAGGACGCCCGTGCTACATCGAGCGCCGGCGCGATCCCAGACACCGCCGGCAAAGACCGTCACGCGCCCGGGCGCCGGGCCGACAGCTTTCTACGGAGTCGAGCCGCGATCAGCCGCCGCGGCGGAGTTTGAGGTTCTTCGCATGGAACTCCACCGCCTCGCGCACGTGCTGGTCCCAGTAGTCCCACGTGTGGCCGCCGGGGTATTCCGCGTACTCGTGGGCGATGCCGGCGCTGGTGAACTGCCGGTGCATGGAGCGGTTGTCCTCGATCAGGGCATCCTCCGTGCCGCAGTCCAGCCGCAGTTTCGGCAGCCGGCCGCCACGGCGCGCCACCCGGGCCAGGTGCAGCAGATCATGATGCGTGCCGGCGGGCGAGGGGCCGAAGACCCGCATCCACTCCGAGCTGTTCAGAGGCGACGGCCGCGAGCCCGGCGCGATCTGCCCCAGGAGCAGGGGCCCGGAATGGCTCGTCGCCGACGCGAAACGGGCAGGATACGCCAGGGCCGTGCGCAGCGCGCCGTAGCCACCCATCGACAAGCCGCCGATGCATCGCCCGCCGCGCGACGCGCGGGCGGGGAGGTTGCGCTCGATGAAGGCGGGCAGTTCCTGCCCGATGTAGCGGCCGTAGGCGGGGCCGTCGGCGTTGTCGGTGTAGAACCCGCGGAAGCCGTCGGGCATGACCACGATGAGCGGCAGATCGCGGACATACCACTCGACGCGGGTCCGCCGCAGCCAGATCGTGTGGTCGTCGGAAAGGCCATGCAGGAGATAGAACGTCGCGAATGGCGGCCGGCCGACGTCGGGAAGAAGGACGTATGTGGCCACCTGTTTGGCGAGGACCTGACTGAACCAGTGGAGTTGACAGAGGGACATGAGAGGCAGTTGTCGGTGGGGGCGGTGCGAAAGTAAAGGGCGCGGGCGTCCGCGCGCTCGGGCGCCGCTTCCCTTGGTCTGCCCACTGCGGCGCCGCTCCCGTCCCGCCTTCCCATCCTCTGAGCCTCTCGGCATCTTGGCGTTCATCCCCGGTATCCTCGAAGTCGCACCCGCACCCGCCGCAGCCCGGCTGTCATTGGGCCGCGGGGCGCGGTATGCTCGAGCATCATCATGAGCGCGGACAAGGGCACAGGCGAGTCGGATGACGGCGGGGCGGATGACGGCGGCCGCGTGCTGGAGTACCGCGTCGAGCCGGGAGCGCGAGCCACGGCGCGGCGGCTGTGGTGGGCGCTGCTGATGTTCGCGCTGGCGCTGTCGGCCGGGGCGGCGCTGCTGCTCAATCCATTTCTGGAACTCCGCGAATCGCTGGGACTGGGCATCTACGGCACGCCGGCGGCGCCGTTCCTCGACACGTCCGGCCCGCGTTTCATGGAGTTGGCGGCGCGGCCGACGGGCGACGAGCGGCTCGACTACCTGCTTCACGCGCTGCTGTATCTGGGGCTGTTTCTGCTGATGCAGTGGCTGTTCCTGATGCCGCGCGGGTCGTGGCGGCTGACGCTCAACGTCGAGGGCCGCCCGCTGCGCCGGGCGGCCGTGGCGGGCGGGTTTGTGGCCATGCTTCTGTCGGCCGGTTTGATGGCGGTGCTGCTGGACTGGCGGTGGACCAGCATCGAGGGCTTTGCACCCGCGCATGGCACCGACGCTACTATCTGGGCGCATCTGACATACACCGAGGATGGTCAGAGGTTCGGTGCCGTCTGGCTGGCAATGGCCCTGCTGTGGGTGGCGTGGGCGGCCATGCTGTATCGATACAACAGGTCGCTGGACCGCCACACGTTCCTCACGCGCGTCTTCCGCTGGCTGCTGGCCGGGACGGTTCTGGAGCTGCTGGTGGCCGCCCCCGCATACGCGCGGACCACTGGGGATGACTGCTACTGCGCCCGCGGTTCATACACGGGACTGGTGTTCGGCCTGACGGCCGCCTTCTGGCTGTTCGGCCCGGGGTTGTTTCTGCTGTTCGTGCGCGAAAAGCGGCGACTGGAGCGGGCGATACAGGGGTAGGGGTGTGCGTGCCACCCATGCCACCCATGCCACCCATGCCACCGCATGCCTGTGCCTCGTGCGCCTCGGCCGGGATGTTTTAGTCTTGGCGACGAAACTATAATTACGTGGCCGGCGCTAGAGGTTAACTAAAGCAAGGATCCGGTGCGAGATGCAAGTGTCTGATTTCACAGAGGATATGCCGGGCGAGTTGGTGCTGAATTCGGACGGCCAGATGACCTTTCTGCCTGAGCCGCTTCCGCCACGCATCGCCTGGAGCGACGACCTGATCTCTGTCCTTTCAGCGGCCGACCGTGCAATCGGACGGCTGGCCGGCCTGGGGACCGGGCCCTTGGGGAGGATCGACCTGGGCCTTCTGATCCGGCCATTCTTGAGTCGCGAGGCCGTTCTATCGAGCCGGATTGAAGGAACCGTGGCCGAGCTATCGGACCTGTTCCTCTTTGACGAAGCCCAAACGGTCGAGCATCGCGTGCCCGACGTCCGGGAAGTGGCCAACTACCGACGGGCGGTCGAGATCGGGCTTGAGAGCCTGAAGCGCCGCCCTCCCAGTTGCTCCTTGATCCGTGAATTGCACCAGGTCTTGATGACCGGCGTGCGTGGCGAGGAAAAGGACCCGGGCAGATTCCGGGAAAGGCAGGTCTTCATCGGGAGTACTCTGCGAATCGAAGAGGCACGGTTTGTGCCGCCGCCATGGCAAGAGGTGACTACGCTTATGCAGGCGTTCGAGCAATACCTGCAGGCCCCCAGTTCCCTCCCGGCGCTGGTTCGCTTGGCGCTGGCGCATTACCAATTTGAGGCCATCCATCCCTTTGAAGACGGCAACGGGCGACTCGGGCGACTGCTGATTACCCTGCAACTTTGCTCGGAGGGCCTGCTTCCTCTGCCCATGCTCTATCTGTCGGCGTATTTCGAGCGCTACCGCGCAGCCTATTACGATCATCTTCTTGGGATAAGCCAGCGGGCTGCGGGGGAACCGTGGATCACCTTCTTCTTGCGCGGGGTATGCATCGAAGCCGACGACGCCGTCCAGCGAGTTGGCCGACTGATGTCCCTGCGCAGGGAGTATCACGCGATGTTCCAGACCGCCCGCGCTTCGTCATTGACGCTGAAGCTGATTGATGCCCTTTTTATCTCGCCGGTGGTCACGATGCGCCGGGCGACCAAGGTGCTCGACATCACTCCAGCCGCAGCCCAGGCGCATATCGACCGCCTCATCGACGGGGGCATCCTCAGGGAGATGACCGGCCAGAAACGAAACCGTATCTATCTGGCCACCGGCATTCTCAAGACGTTGGATGAGATTCGTCCTGCAACGCCGGTGGTGCGAGACACTGGAGGAGGTCATAACGCGACTTAGGCTCAGCGTTGCACACAAGCATGGACGATGACGAGCTGGAGCCGGTGGAGCTGTACTTGCAGTCGCAGAGCAAGCCCGGGACGACTGTGAGCCTGTCGCTGGACGATGCGCGGTACTTCCGCGTATGGAAAGCGGATGGGACGCAGCTTCTGGGCGTCTTCGGCGGCTCGGGGGATCCGGTGTCGTCGGTGCAGCTCGACCCTGAGACGGACGGCCCGGTGATGACCGTGTACCTGGAGGCGCTGGCGGAGGCGTCGGCCAGCCTGATTCTGGCTGCGGTGGACGCCGGGAGCACGCGGCCGAGCAGTTCGACCGACGCGGCCGCAACGCAGGCGGTGGCCGACTTCATCGACCTGGTGGTCGAGGGCGTCAAGGATGCCGACGAGGTCAAGATCGGCGGGACCGTGTTGATTAACGCCGATAACGATAATGGGTCGGTGATGACCAGCCGCATCCCCGCGAAGCGCGATTTCGAGGTCGTGCCCGGAGACCCGCTGGCGCA
>Ga0308417_1001249_pt1 | contig 17647 bp, 13 predicted proteins | sample HotsprSampleOS65_FD_203528 | JGI IMG/M metagenome (GOLD analysis project Ga0308417, IMG submission 203528) | Hot spring phototrophic mat microbial communities from Octopus Spring, Yellowstone National Park, Wyoming, United States - 20090730_OS65 ... | reverse complement strand
TCGACGAGTCCCACGGCGAGCCGTTCCGGTGGAAGCGGTCGGCCGCCGAACTCGTCGCCAGCGTGATGGTGTACGGGTTGTTCAGTGTCAGCCCGGCGTCGTTGAGCAGCGTGATCGTGAAGGCCCCACCGGTGCTGACCAGGTTGAGGACGTTGGAACCGACGGCGAGTTTACTGTTGGCCGTGATCGAGCCGCCGCTGATGGTCAGTTGCGTGGCCAGGGTGCCGGCCAGGGTCGAGTTGCCGGTCAGGGTTAGGGTGCCGGTTCCGGTGCCGCTGTCGCCGCGGATGGTGCCGTTGGCCTGCACGTTGACCGCGCCGACGGTGCCGGTGCCGCTCAAGGTGCCGGCGGCCACGGTCACGGTGCCGGCGCCGGTCGCCGAGCCGGAGGTATTGGCCGCCCGCAGTTCGCCGGCCTGGATTGTGGTGTTGCCGGTGTAGGTGTTGGCGGCGGTCAGGACGAGGGTGCCCGCGCCGCTCTTGACCAGGCCGAGGTTGTTCTCGTTGGTCGCTGAGCCGCCGAGGAAGCCGGCGTAGGTCTGGGTGCCGGAGGCGAGATTGACGGTGAGGATCGATTGGCTGGTCGCGCCGCCGACGACCCGGTTGCCGGTGCCGGTGCCCGACGTGGTCAGGCCCGCGATTTCCTGAGTGAAGCCGTTGAGGGACAACACGCCGGAGTCGGTGCCGGAGCCGAGGGTGACGCTGGTGCTGGTCGGTAAGCGGTCGTTGCCGCCGGCGATGCGAAGTGTGCCGTTGGCGACGGTGGTGCTGCCGGCGTAGGTGTTGTCGCGGGCCGAAAGTTGCAAAATGCCCGGCCCGGCCTTGGTCAGGCCGCCAGGACCGGTGACGTTCCCGATGATCGAGATCGTGCCGACCGGGTCGTTGGTCACGATCCGAACGTCGCTTTCGAGCACGACCTCGCGATTGAATGTGGTGGTAAATGCGTTTGTGCCTGTGCCCTGTCTCTGCTGTTGCAGCGCGCCGCCGTTATTGATGCCGGTGCCATTCAGGACGAAGCGTCCTCCGGCAGCTAAGCTCCAGGTGCCCGCCGTATCGTCTTCGATGATAAACGCCGCCCCGGAGGCGACGCGGATGCCCGCGGCACTATTCAGTTGGGCAGAGGTCATCAGCAGCGATCCTTGTTCGATCAAGATCTGCCCGGTAAAGCTGCTGCCGTTGGTGCCGACGGACCATTGGCCGGTGCCGGTTTTGGTCACGACCCCGGTGCCGTTGAAGCCGTTCCCTTCGAAGGTCTGATTGACTCCGAAGTCGAAGACGGCACCGGCGGGGCCGACGGTCACGGTTCGGTTCCCACTGTTCACCGTGCCCATGCCGGCGTTGAGCTGCAGGATGCCGCCGTTGATGACCACGTCGGCGGTTGCCGCACCGAGGCTCGTGGTGCCGTTGACGATCACGCGACCGCCGTTGATGTAGGTGATGCCGGTGTAGGTGTTGTTGGCCGTCAGGCTCAGGGTGCCGTCGCCGGTCTTCACCAAGTTCGTGCCGCCGATCACCGAGTTGATGGTCAGCGTGTCGCTGCCGTGCTGATGCACGAAGAGTTCGGTGCCCCCGCTGGCCAGGTTGCCGCGGATGCTGGCGGTGCCGATGCTCGTGGCCCCGGTGCCGGCCGCGACGAGCAGGCCGCCGCTTTCCAGGGTGAGCGTGTCGGCGGCATTGGTGAAGGTGAGGTCGGCCGTGCCGTCGAAGCGGAGGGTGTTGGTGGTCGCACTGGCCGTCAGGTTCGTGTTGGCGTTCAGGCTGGTGTGGTTGCCGCTGGCGAAGGTGGTCGTGTACGAGGCGGCGGGCAGGGCCTCGATCACGTTGTTGCCGTCGTTGCGGGCCCAATCGGTCCGGCCGAAGGTGGCATAGCCGCCGAGGATGCCGCTCGAACCGTTGGCCGTGGTGGTGGAGATGCTGGCGACACCGGTACCGGTGTTGACGGTGCGGAAGTCGATCGCCGAGCCGGTGTAGCGGGTGATCGCCCCGAGGTTGAGGGTGGCGTTCTGGTTGTTGCCGCTTGTGACCGTGATGTTGCCGCCCAGGCTGGGGGTCGCCGGACTCGGGCTGGCGACGCCGAGGACCAGGCCGTTGACGGTCTGGGTCGTCGCGGCCGAGTTGTTACCCAGCAGTTCCAGCGAGCCGCCGGCCAGAGTCAGGCTCGCGGAGAAACTCAGTTTGCTGGAGTTGTTAGCTGTGTAGTCGAGCCGCAGCGTGCCGCCCCGGATCGTCGTTTCGCCACTGAAGGTATTCGCCCCCTGGAGTACGACGGTGCCGCCGCCGAGCTTGGTGAGCGTATCGGTCGTGCCGGTGGCATCCGTGGCCCGGAGGAGGTTGCCGGAGAAGACGACGGTGCCGCCGGTGTTGGCGACGACGTTCAGGGCCTTGGCGGCGGCCGAGTTACTCCCCATCGTGACGTTGCCGGAGTAGGTCACGGTGCCGGTGGTGTTCAGGCCCCCGACGAAAATATTCGTGGTGACGCCCGTGTTCGTATTGGTGCGGAGCCTAAGGTTCCGGCCGACGGTCGTCCCGGGGGTGTCTTGCAGCAGGGCGGCGTTGTAGGTGCCAGCCGTACCGGTCGTGTGACCGAGGTTCACTTCCGATGTTGCGTTGCCAAGCGCGCCCGCGGAGCCACTGGGGGCGTTCGCGGAGACGATCAGTTGGCCCACCTCAACCGCGGTCGCGCCGGTGTAAGTGTTTGTCCCGGATAAGACCAGGGTGTGGCCCGCGTTGCTGACGGTGATCGACCCGCCTGTGCCCGTGAAAGTACCGGAGAAGACGTAGTAGCCGGCAGCCTGGCCGCGGAATCCCACAGTCGAAATGATCGTCCCCGCCCCGGAGATCGCCCCCATGTCTTCGGCATTTCCGGCGAAGTCGAAGGTCGCGCCGGCCCGGACATTGAGCACGGCTGAACTGGAGAACAGGTCGCCGCCGGTGTTGCCGTTGAACCGCACCGTGCCCGTGCCGCCGATGTTGAAAGTCACGTTGTTTAGTCCGCCGAGGTTGCCGATGTTGAAGGTGTTGGCTGACGTATTGTTGTTGATGAGGTTGAGGACAAGCCCGGTGCCGGAGCCGGTCGTCCCGTAAGTCACCGCGTCGGGCAAGGTGAGCGTTCCCGTGCCGTCATTGATGAACTTCGACTTGGTGCCGAGCCCGAAGCTCTAGTTGCCCGAGAAGGCCAGGGTGCCACTGCCGGAGTTGCGAACGAGCGTGTTGGCGGCCCACGTCATCGGAGTGCTGATCGTCACGTTGCCGGAGCCGGAAGCGGATAAAGTCGGGAGCAGGCTGTTGGCGTTGAGGAAGCGGATGGCGTTGGTGGTGGGGCTGCCATCAATTGTGACGTTGCCGGAGTTCGTGAATCGCAACGCGGTCAGGTCGAACGGGCTGGACGAAAAGTTCTGGGTCGCGGTGTAATTCGTGTTGCCACCGAAGACCACGACGGCCCCGGCACCACTCACGGGAGCCGTGTTACCGACCCAGTTGGCGGCATCGGTCCAGTTGCCGCTGGTGGTCGAGCTCCAGGTGTAGACCGTTTGTGCGAGTAAGGCCGGTGTGAATGACGCCAGTCCGGCGAGGGCGAGCAGGATGCGGAAGCTGAGGCTCATGGCGGCGAGGTTTCCCAAGTGGGGGTGGGGCCTTGCAAAGTGCAAGGTCGGGCCTGCCGATCGGGGTAGGCCTTACGCAACGCAGTACAAAGTTATTGCCACGACACGTCGGGAGTGCGAAGGCCCTATGAATTTTCTTGGGGAAGTTGCCCCCGGCACGTCCGCGGCGGGTTCGTGAGCCTCAGCCGTGTCGTGTGTCGTGTGTCCGGCCGTGTCGTTGGTGTTAGCCGCGTCGGGTGTCCGGCCGTGTAACGTCTGATCCGATCTGAGCGGGCGGCCGGCCGGAGGGTCGGGTCGGCCCCGGACCGCTCGAAATGACGCGGGGGACGGTCCGAACTACATTTCTGGAAGTGAAACCGCTGGCCCGCCGACGGGGTATTCCAGAAGGGAACGACGTGACCGCCGACGCCGCACTCGTCCGTCGCTGCCTGGCCGAGGACCCGGCCGCTTGCCGGGAACTGGTCGAGCGGTTCCACCGGGAGGTGTACGCCGTCTGCCGGCGGTTGCTGGCGCACGCCCAGGACGCCGAGGACGTGACCCAGGAAGTCTTCCTGCGGGTCTTCCGCAGCCTAAGCCGTTGGGACCCGAGCCGTCCGCTGCGGCCGTGGGTCCTCGGCATCGCCGTGAACCGTTGCCGGACCTGGCTCGGTCGCCGGGCCGACCGGCCGGAACCGGTCGATTACCTGCACGAGACGGCCGACCACCGCCCCGGCGACGACACCAGCGAGTTGCGGGCCGAGATCCGCGCGGCCGTGGAAGCCCTCCGCGACGACTACCGCGCCGTCTTCGTACTGTTCCACGAACACGGGCAGGGTTACGACGAGATCGCGGCGGTGGTGGGGCGGCCGGTCGGGACGGTGAAGACTTGGCTGCACCGCGCCCGCATCGAGGTCCTGGACCGGCTGCGGAGCCGGGGCCTGGTGCCCCGGGCCGCGACCGCCCGAACTTCACACACCCACGCCCCGAACGCCGAAGCACCTTGCGGCGAATCATCGGACCGCCAAGCTCCCGGTGCCGCAGCCCTGAACACCCCAGCCCCGAGTGTCTTGCCCCGGGGGAAGAGTCGATGACCCGGCCCGACGAAACCGAAGCCGTCCACAGCGAAGCCGTCCACCCCGCCTGCCGCGCCACGATCAGCCGGCTGCAAGCGGTGCTCGACGGCGACCTCTCGGCCGACGTACTCGAGGCCGACCCCCACGCCCATGCCTGCCCGCCGTGTCGGGAGCGGATCGAGGCGGCCCGGCTCCTCGTGGCCCTGCTGGCGGCCGCGGACGAGGTAGCCCCGCCGGCCGGCTCGACGGCCCGGATTCTCGCCGCCATCGCTGCCGACCGGCGCGACCGGCGGCGTCGCCTGTCGCTCGCCCGGGCGGGGGGCCTCGCGGCCGTGCTGACCGCCGCCGCCGCCCTCGCCGTCTGGCTCGGCCGACCCCTCGACCGACCCCTCGACCGACCCTCGCTGACCGACCCGACCCCCGCCCACGCCGACGCCCGGACCCCGCCCCAGATCGCCCCGCCGCCCCGACCCGCTGCCGAACCCCGACCCCTGCGGCTGGACGAGGAACTCTCCCGCGCCGGGCTGGCCCTCCTGGAAACGCCCCGCCCCTGGGCCGACTCCCTCGCCCAAGCCCCCGCTCTGCTCGGCCGGATCACCGAGGTCCTGACCCTACCGCCCCCGGACAGTGACCCCGTGCCGACCCGCCTGCTCGCCGACTGGCCGACCGTCACCCGCGCCGGCCTGGAACCGCTCTCGGGCACGGCCCAGAAGGCGTTCGCCCGGCTGCTCCGGGACGTGGAGTCCGTCAGCCCCAAGCCGAAGTCGTGAGACGTCGCCCCCCTGTCGTGCGACGTCGCCCCCCTGTCGTGCGACGTCGCCGCCGGGCCGGTCGCCCGGTCGTCTGCCAACCCGTACCGCGAACACCGATGTTCCGAAGCACTCGCACCCTGGCCCTCGTCCTAATCCTCCTCCTGCTGTCGGCCCCACCGGCACAGGCCGACCCCCGCGAGGAACTGCTCCGGCTCGCCCCGCCGGACGCCGCCCTCCTGCTCGTGGTCCACAACGCCCGCGAACACGCCCGGAACCTGGCCGAGTCCCCGTTCGGCACCTGGTTCCCGACCACGGCCGCGGGCCAGCAACTGTTCAGCAACGGGGCCTTCGGGCGGTTCCGTGACGCCGCCAACCGGGTGATCGACAGCCTCGGCACGTCCCCCGCCGTCGTCCTCGACGACGTTCTCGGCGACGCCATCGCCTTCGCCTACTCCCCCGCCCCTGCCGACCGGCCGAACGACGAACGGGCCGTGATCCTCGTCCGACCCGGCAAGCCACAGACCCTGGCGGCACTCGTGAGCCGGGTGAACCAACTCCAGACCCAGACCGGGGAGCTGACGGCCGTCGTCCGCCGCCAGTCCGCCGGGGCCGAGTTCTTCGAGCGGCAGAAGGCCGACGGCAGCCGCGACTTCTACTGCTTCTGCGGCAACGTCTTCGCCTTCTCGGGTGCCGAGGCCGACGTGCGGGCCGTGCTCGAGCGTGACCGGGAACACGAACGTGTCCGACAACACAAGCCAGAACGTGACCGCGACCACCAGCCCGGACGGGAGCAAACAGGACGGGAGCAAAAACGTGACCCGGCCGCCGCCGCCGGCAAGCCCCCCGAACTCCTGACGCGGCTGCGGCAGTTGCGGGTCGAGAGCGCCGCCGCCGTGCTCCTCGTCAACCCCCGCCGACTCGACGCGGACGTGGCCGCCCGCCTCGCCGCCGCCCCAGAGCAGGAAAGGCGGTTCCTGGCGAAATTCGCGGAAGTCTGGTCCAGCCTCGACTGTGCCGCCGTCTCGGTCAGTTGCGACTCGCACCTGGAACTCGGCGTCTCGCTGCGGTTCCAGCCCCAGAAGGTGCCGGCCGCCCTGAAGCCGTGGCTCGTCGGCCCGCACGCCGACCACGCCGCCGCCAACCTGATCCCTCGCAACGCGCTCTTCGGTCTCGCCAGCCACGCCCGCGCCAGCGAACTGCTCGAACTGCTCGAGGCGTTGGCCCCGACCGCGCCGGACAAGCCCACGGTCAAGAACTGGTTCGCGGATACGATCGGCCCGGTCGTCGGCCGGAATAACCTGCCCGTGCTCCTCGATTCGCTGGGGCCGGACTGGGCCGCCTGGGCCGAACCGCCGGCCCCGGGCACGTCACTGCCGACGCTCGTGGCGGTCGTGCCACTGACCGGCGAGGCGGAGCCACGCCGCCGGGCCGAACGCGCCCTGCTGCAAGCCGTCGAGTTCGGCTTCACCGCCGCACGGGTCGGCTATAACGCCCGGCATAGCGATCAGATCGAACTCCGGGAAGAAACCGACCCGGCCACCGGGTTGCTCGTCAAGTCGCTGCTGAACGACCGGGGCTTCCCGCCGGGGTTCCGCCCGTCCTTCGCCCTGAGCCGCGGTCACCTCGTACTGGCAACCCACCCCGAGGCCGTCCGCCGCTTCTCCCCCCCGGAACCGGCTGCCCCGCCCCCCCGCGGGTCGGCCACGCTCGCCACCCTCTCCGGGACCGCCTGCCGCGCCTACCTCCGCACGCACGGCCGCGACCTCGTCAAAGTCCTGGCCCCGCTCGTCGCCGCCGACGAGATGGACCTCACCGCCGACCTGACCGCTCTGGCCGCCGTCCTGGAGTTGATCGACTCGGCCGAATTGAACCGCCACGAGTTGGAGAACGGAACGCGGTTCGCACTGCGGCTCAAGACCGCCCGACCACTCAAGAAGTGACCAGGACGCGACCGACCAGGTCTCGCCCCGCTCGTGACCACGCCCCGGGTCACGCCCCGGGTCACGCCCCGGGCTACTGCTGCGGGCTACTGCCTCGAGCTGCTCCTACTCCTCCACCCTCCGGCTGGACCGCCTCCGGCCGCGACGACTCAGACCTGCGGCAGCGGGAAGCGTCCGGGCGGCTTCGGTTCCGGGGATCCGGCGGCACACCCGCCACATCCCGCGCCGCATCCGGAGCCGGGGCGGGCCGGGGCCGGGGCGAACCACGTTCGCCACATCGACCGCGCGACGTATACCGCCGCCGCCGCGACTAGCACCCCAACCATCACCAACTGCCCGGTCACGGACACGGTTCACCCCCGCGTTCACGCCACGACGTTCACCCCACCGCGTTCACCCCACCGCGTTCACGCCACGACGTTCACACCACCGCGTTCACCCCACCGCGTTCACCCCACCGCGTTCACCCCACCGCGTTCACGCCACGACGTTCACACCACCGCGTTCACGCCACGACGTCGGTGAAGAAGCGGCCGGCCTGGTAGACGAGCAAGGCCCCCAGGTAAGCCAGCACGGTCATGTAGGCGAAGGTGAAAGCGGGCCAGGTCCAACTGCCCGTCTCGCGGCGGATGACGGCCAGGGTGCTGGCACACTGGCAGCACAGGGCGAAGAAGACCATCACCGACAGGGCCACGGGGATGACATACCGCCCGCGGGCCGGGTCGCCGGACCAGTCGTCGCGCACGGCCCGGATCAGCCCGGCGGCCTTCTCCCTTGCCTCGGCGTCGGCCTCGTCGTCCGCGATCGCCCCGGCATCGACATCGCCCACGTCGTAGAGCAGCCCCAGTGTGCCGACGACGACCTCACGGGCTGGGAAACTCGCCAGGGCCGCGGTGCCGATCCGCCAGTCCCACCCCAGCGGGCGGAAGACCGGCTCCAGGAACCGCCCGAACCGCCCGAGCAAGCTCTGCTCTTTCCACTGGCGGTTCAGTTGCTCGGCCGACGGTGCGGTTTCCAGGGACCGCAACTCGGCGACCTCTTCCGGCGTGGGGTCCGCCTTCTGCCGCAACTCGGCCGCCCGCGCTCGGGCCTTCTCGGCGGCCTCGATCCGCTCCTCATACGGTGTGCCGCTCGGGTCGGTGTAGGGGAAGTAGAGCAAGGCCCAGACCAGGACCATGGCCGCGAGGATGACCGTGCCCGCCCGCCGGACGAAGGCCCAGCCGGCGTCGAACATCCGCCGCACGACGGCCCCGAGCTGCGGCCGCCGGTAGGCCGGCAGTTCCATCACGAAGACCGGCGTCTCCCCCCTCAAGACGGTCCGCTTCAACACCAGGGCCACGAGCGGGGCGACGGTGAACCCGATCAGGTAGAGGCCGAACAGGACCAGGCCCGGCACCCAGGAGGGGAAGCCGTCCCTCAGGAACGCCCCGATCAACAGGACGTAGACCGGTAGCCGGGCCGAGCAACTCATGAGCGGGGCGACGAGGATCGTGGCGAGCCGGTCGCGGCGGTTCTCGATGACCCGGGTGGCGAGGATGCCCGGCACGGCACAGGCGACGCTCGAGAGCAGCGGGATGAACGACTTGCCACTCAGGCCGCAACGGCTCATGAGCCGGTCCATGAGGAAGGCGGCCCGGGCCATGTAGCCACAGTCTTCCAGCACGGCGATGAAGGCGAAGAGGATGACGATCTGCGGCAAGAAGACGATGACGCTGCCGACGCCGTTGACCACCCCGTCGACCAGCAGTGCCCGCAGGGGCCCCGCGTCCAGGGCCGAGTTGAGCGTCTCGCCGGCCCGATCCTTGGCCGCGTCGATCAGGCCCATGAGCGGTCGGGCCCACAGGAAGATCGACTGGAAGATCAGGCCCATGACCACGAGGAAGACGAGGGTGCCCCAGAGGCGGTGGGTCAGGACGGCGTCGAGCCGGTCGGTGAACGTGACCGGCCGCGTGACCGGTCGGGTGACGGCCGCCGCCACGACCTCCCGGACCCAGCCGAAGCGCGTGCGGGCCTCGACCCCCGGCACGGGGCAACCGGCCGCGGCCAGCCGCCGCCGCGACCCGGCCAACTGCTCCTTCAGACCGTCACCGTGGCGGCCGACCAGCCACTGTTCCACGTACCCGCCCACATCGAGCAGCAGCCGTCGGGTGAGGAACCCGGGGACCTCACCCCCCAGTTCGGCCTGCAAGCGGGCGACCTCCGCCTCGAACGGTTCGGGGAACGTCAGCCCGGTCGGGCCCCCCCCGGTCCGGGCCGCCGCGACGACGGCCCGCGTCAGCTCCGTCAGACCGATCCCCTTGTTGGCCTGGATCGGGACGACCGGCACGCCGAGCCGCCGCCCCAACTCCGCGTAGTCGATCTTCACCCCCTGGGCCTCGGCCGCGTCGATCATGTTGACCGCCACGACGACCGGCTCGCCCAGCTCCAGGAGTTGGCTGGTCAGGTACAAGTGGCGGTCGAGGTTCGTGGCATCGACGACCGACAGGACCACGTCCGGCCGCGGGTCCTCGGGGCGACGACCGAGCAACAGGTCCACCGCCACCATCTCGTCCGGGCTGCGGGCCGCCAGACTGTAAGTCCCCGGCAGATCGATCAGATCGACCGCCACGCCGTGGGCGGTGAACTGGCCCTTCTTCATCTCGACGGTCACGCCGGGGTAATTCCCCACCCGCTGGCGCAGGCCGGAAAGTGCATTGAACAAGGTCGATTTCCCGGTGTTGGGATTCCCGACCAGCGCGACAGTGAGTGTCTTGGTGAGCATCGGATTGTGGGGCGGAGCGGGCGGGCAAGCGGGAAGAGGCTGGGGGCGTGCGATTGCAGACTGACTGAAGGTTGCGGGTCCGGGGGTGCGGAGTTCGGGTTCCGGGTCAGAGGAGGCGGACGGCGACATTAGCGGCCTCGGCCTTGCGGAGGCTCAGGCGGGTGTTACCCAGACGCACCTCGATCGGGTCGCCGAGCGGGGCGACGTTGAGGAACTCGACCGTCTCCCCCTCGAAAAGGCCGAATTCGGAGAGTCGCTGGATGAGTGCCGGTTCGCCGGCGATGGAGACGACTTGGGCCCGGTCGCCGGGGCGGAGTTCGCTGAGTCGAGTCATCAGTTCAGTTCACCGGGCGAACCAGGATCTGCGAGCATTCGCCGCCGCGCAGGCAGAGCTTGCACCCCCCGAGGTCGACGAGACAGGGGCTGCCGGCCTGGAGCACCTGCAGCCGACAGCCCTGCCGCAAGCCGAGCTCGGCCAGGCGACCGACCCAGGCGGGCAGGCCATGGACTTCTTCGACCTCGGCCACCTCCCCGGCTCGCAGCATGTCCAGAGGCATCAGCATGACCGGCCCACCGTCCCGCGGCTTATTGAGACACAATCTCAACGACTCCTCCCCTTAGTGTGGAGGGCGGGTCGTCCCGAGTCAAGCCCCGACCCGGGTTTTTGTGAAGAATGTCAGGGAGCGACCGGCGACTGGCGCGACGCAAGGGGCGTAAGACCACGGTCGATCAGGTAAGAGGCGAGGGCTTCGGTCCAGTGACGCGGCGGGGGTATGCCGAGCGCGGCCAGTTTGGCGTTCGACAGGACACTGAACGCCGGGCGGCGGGCGGCCCGGCCGGACTCGGCCGACCGGATCGCCGTGAGACTCGGTTTCAGACCGGCCAGCCGGAAGATCTCGCGGGCGAACTCGAACCAGGTACACGAGCCGGCGTTGGTGACGTGGAACAGACCGCTGGCCCCGGCCCGCAACAAGGCCACGGTCGCGTCAGCCACGTCGGCCGTCGAACTCGGCGTACAGCGCTGGTCGTCGACCACCCGCAGGGGTTTCCCCTCGCCGGCCAGGCGGAGCATCGTCTCGACGAAGTTCCCCCCCTTGCCCGCCGCTCCGGGCCGGCCGTACAGGCCACAGGTGCGGATCACCAGGTTCTTCGCCGAGGCCGCCAGGACGAAGTACTCGCCGAGCAGCTTCGTGCCGCCGTAGACGTTCAACGGACCGGGAGGGTCGTTCTCGCCCAGGGGCGACTCCCGGGTCGCGTCCAGGCCGAAGACGTAATCGCTGCTGAAGTGGACGAGCGGGACACCGGCGGCGGCACAACACCCGGCCAGGTACCGTACCCCCCAGGCGTTGACGGCGGCGGCGGCCTCGGGTTCGGACTCGGCCCGGTCGACGAAGTTGTAAGCGGCACAATTCACCAGCACCGTCGGCGCGGCAGCCGTTACGGCGGTGGCGATGCTCTCCGGGCGGGTCAGGTCGCAGTCGCCCCGGCCGAGCGGCACGACCTCGCCGGGCAGACGGGTCACGAGGTCACGACCGAGCTGGCCGGTGGCTCCGAGAACGGCAATCCGCATGGGAGTGGCACGACGGTGCGGAAGAGGCCGAGGGCGGCGGGGCGGCCGGGCGGCCGGGGTGTGCGCGACCTCACTTCTTCTCGATGAAGGTCGTGTCGCGAGTCTTCAGGCTCGTCCGCTGCTCCTGGTTCAGCTCCACGGTCGTATCACTGCCGCCGATCGTCACCTTCAATTCGCCCTTGAGCTTCAGGGTGATCTCGGCCGACTCGACCCGCTGGGTCTTGGGGTTGTAAAGGACAACCCCCTTGGGCGGAGCGGCCTCGCCGGAGGTCGGCTGGGTCAGTTTCCCTTCCTTGATGCGGAAGAGCAGCCCGCCGGCCGCCGGGTCGTCCTTCGGGGCGTTGTAGACCAGCACCGTCTCCACCTCGATCTTGTCCATGTCCTTGTCCGGGCCGAGGTACTTGAACTTGTAGGTCACGTCGAAGCTGCCGATCGGGCCGAGGTTCAGGACCGACTTCTTCTCCCAGCTGTCGCCGGCCTTCTTCGGGGTCTCCGGGGTGATGCCCAGGGTCGGGTCGCACATCTGCTTGAGGGCGTCGTCGGTCATGATCCGGTTCAGCAAAGCGTCCATCTGCGGGCTGCCCGAGCCGAGCTTGGCGATGAACTCCTTCTTGCCGGCGACCGATTCGACCTTGAAGCCCTTGTCGATCGTGGCGGTGAACTCGGAACCGACCAGGTTCTTGAAGAACTCGCTCAGGCCGGGGTTACCCGCACTGGGGCTGTCGGCCTTGGTCGAGTCATACGTGATCAGGTTGCCGGAGATGTCGATCGTCATCCGCAACCCTTCCACCTTCTGCTTGACGGTCCACTTGCCGTCCTTCTCCTCGAGCGGGGTCCACTCGAACCAGAAGGTACTGCTCTGCGTCTGGGTCAGGTCCTGACCCTGGACCTTGATGACCTGGATGACGTTGGTCGAGACTTCCTGGTAGAACTTCTTGTCCTTCTCGAACTTGAAGGCGAACGTCTTGCCGTCCGGTACCGCCGGGGGTTGTTCCTTGGGCTGTTCCTTGGGTTGCTCCTTGGGCTGTTCCTTGGGCGGCTCCTTGGCTGGTTGGGGGTCCTGACCGCCGGCGATGGCGGCGAGGGCGAACAGCAGAACGGCCGATGCGGCGAGACGGGTGCCGGGCACGAGTGTGACCTCCGCTTCCACGGGAATGCGATCGAATTCCGGGTGTTTTACCGGGGCGGGGTGTGGAAACAAGAGAACGGCGGGAATTCGGGCCGGCGGCCCAGCACTCGCCATCTTCCCCCGTCACCGGTCCGGGTGGATTTTCCCGCGTGTCCAGATTTCCGGGTGGATTTTCCCGCGTGTCCAGATTATTGACAGCCCCCTAAGCGGAGCCTGACAAACACAATGGGCGTTCGTAAGTTCGGCCCGGCACTGTTCGTGCTGTCGTGCGTCCTGGGGATGATCGGTCACAGCCCGCCGGTCTCTGCGGAAGTACCGACCGGGTCGCCCCCGTTATCCCCGGTGCCGGGCCGGGCGGACGAGCCTGCCGCGCAGACCGAGGGGAAGCAGAGCACGGAGGCCCAGCCGACCGCCAACCCGCTCGCCAGCCCGGAGGAGGTGAAGAGGTTGGTCGATCAGTTCCTCAAGGAGCGTGAGGAGCAGGCGAGACGGGCGGAGGCCTCGAAGCGGGCCCCGGCCGCCCGCAAGCCGAGCGTCGACTGGTCGATGCAGATCCAGACCGACGGCATCTGGGCGGCCCAGGACGCGGCGAACCGGGTGGCGGTGGGGGAGATCCCCAGCGGCTTTGCCTTCCGCCGGGCGCGGATCAACCTGTCGGGGGACTACGGCCCCTGGGACTACAAACTCGGCATGGACTTCGCCCTGGCGGGTCGCCCCACGTTCCTGGACGTGTACATCGGCTTCAACGGGCCGCCGTCTCTGGGCCGGGTCCGCGTCGGCTTCTTCTTCGAGCCGTTCGGCTTCGAGCAGTACAGTCAGAACCGCTTCCTGACGTTCCTGGAGCGGGGCCTACCCGCACGTCCGTTCGCCCCGGGTCGCAACCCCGGCGTGATGCTGGACAATGCCCTCGCCGACGAGCGGGTCACGGTCGCGCTGGGGGTCTTCCGCACCGAGAGCGACTTCTTCGGCAACGACACCGGCTTCGACTTGCAGTCGGCAGTGACGGGACGGCTCACGGGGCTGGTGTGGTACGACGAGGGGACCGCGGGCCGCGACCTGCTGCACCTGGGGCTGGCCTACTCGGCCCGGTTGCCGCGACTCGATCAGGTGCGGTTCCGGGTGCGGCCGGAAGTCCGCCTGGGGGCGGCCGAGCCGAACATCCCCTTCTTCGTCGATACGGGGAATATTCCCGCCCGCTTCTATCAACTCCTCGGGGGCGAACTCTTCTGGGTGCGAGGTCCGTTCTCCCTGCAGGGGGAGTATGTCGCCGTGCCCGTCAGCACCATCGACCGCGGGGCCGTCTACTTCCAGACCTGGTATCTGATGGCGAGCCTCTTCCTAACCGGCGAACACCGGACCTACCGCAAGCGGACGGGCCAACTGGAGCGGATCAACCCCAAGCGGGACTTCGTAAGGAAAGACGGCGGCGGCCTGTTCCTCGGGCCGGGGGCGTGGGAGGTCGCCTGCCGGGTGTCGCACGCTGACCTGAACAACGGGGGGGTGACCGGCGGCCGGCTCACCGACACCACGCTCGGCCTGAACTGGTACATGAACCCCTACACGCGACTGACGTTCAACTACATCCGGGCGAACCTATTAGCCCCGGGCGGGCCGGGCGGCGCGGCCGACTTCTACGGCGTCCGCTTCAACTTCGACTTCTGAATTCGACGGGTGAAGTGGCGGGCCGGGTCACCGGGCTACACCACGACGAGGTGCTTGCCGTCGAAGGGCAAGACCGTGCCGATGCGGGCCGCCGCGGGGGTGCCGCGGGCCTGGAGTTCCTGCTCGAGTCGGTCGGCCGCGGCCGCCGGCACACTCAGGAGCAGGCCGCCGCTCGTCTGCGCGTCGTAGAAGAACTCGAGCCGACGCCGGTCGGGCGTGCCCTCGAAGCGGGCGTGCGGCGCGACGTAGTCGCGGTTGGTCTTGCTGGCCCGGGTGCGGAAGCGGCTGACGTCGAGGGCCTCGATGCCGGCCAGGAGCGGCAGGCGGGCCAGTTCGATCCGCAGGGTCACGTTGCTCCCCCGCGCCATCTCCAGGCCGTGACCGGCCAGGCCGAAGCCGGTCACGTCGGTCGCCGCGTTCACACCCACCGCCAGCATCGCCTCGCAGGCGGCCTTGTTCAGCGTCACCATGCTGTCACAGGCGGCCCGGAGGAGTTCGGGGGGGCAGCGGCGGAACTTGGCGGCGGTGGTGACGAAGCCGGTCCCCAGGGGTTTGCTGAGGTACAGCACGTCGCCGGGTCTGGCGGTCGCGTTCGTCAGGACGCGGTCGGGCCGGATCGTGCCGGTGACGGCCAGGCCGAACTTGATCTCGGCGTCGCGAACGGTGTGGCCGCCCACGACGGTGCAGCCGGCCGCCTGGCAGCGCTCGGCCCCACCGGCCAGGATCTTCCCCAGCCACTCCAGGCCGAGCTTGTCATCGGGGTAGCAGACCAGGTTCAGGGCGGTGACCGGCTGCCCCCCCATGGCGTAGACGTCGCTGAGGGCGTTCGCCGCCGCGATCTGACCGTAGACGAAGGGGTCGTCGACCACCGGCGGGAAAAAATCGGCCGTCTGCACGACGGCGAGTTCCGGCGTGAGCCGAAATACCCCCGCGTCGTCGTGCGTCTCGGTCCCGACCAACAGGTCCGGGTGCCGGGGGATCGGTAAGTTGCTCAGGACCTGAGCAATGCCCTGCGGGGGCAACTTACCCGCTCACCCGGCACAGGAGGCGTAGTCGGTCAGCCGCTTGCGGCGACCCCAGAGCATCGGCGGGGCGTCCTTCGCTGGGCAGGAACGGGAAGACCGGCGACTCCGCCGGCGCGGGCCGTCCGTCGGGGCCGCTGCCCTCCGACCGCCGACACAGACGGCTGAAGAAATTGTAACCGGCCAGGAGGGCCGGCGAGCCGGCCGAACGTTTTCCGCTGAGCCACTCGCCGCAGCCGGCCGGTCGCCAACCGACCCCGCAAGGAAAGCGTCCCGCCGGCCGCCTTCCCGACGAGTCCTCGGCGGGGATGCAGAGGACGCATCGGACCGGCGCGGACCGGTCGCCGTGCCGGCACACGGACGGAAGCCACGGGATCGGGTAGGCAGGCGGTCAGCCGGGGTAACCGGGCGGATGACCGGCTTGGCGCGCTGCGTGACCGGCCAAGCAGTACGAACCGCATCTACCGGGTTGTCTGCCGTAACCGGGCGGATGACCGGCTTGGCGCGCTGCGTGACCGGCCCGGCGCGGCGGGTGACCGGCCCGACACGGCGGCCCGGCGCGGCGGGCAGGCCGGCGGGCGGGCGGATCGCTTCGGTTATCGGCTAGAGGAGCGGCTGCCCGAGGGGCTGGGCACGGAGGAAGGGCTTCAGGCTCGGTCCGGTGCAGACGATGACGTAGACGGCACCGCGGTACCGGGCCGGGTTGTTGACGACGCGGGCCAGGGTAAGGGAGCCTTGGCTGTCCGGCACGGACTTCAGGTCGAACTCGCCGGGGGTGCGGAAGACGTAGACTTTGGCGAAGCCACGGCCGGTCGGGTGACGGAAGACGGCGACGGGCACGTCCTTGCCCTGGAGCCGTTCCGTGCCGAGGCTGACGAGCAGCTCGGGGTCGAAGGGGTCGGTTTCGCCCGGCGGCACGGGCAGTTCCGGGGCCAGTCTGAGGGCCTCGAGCCAGCGGCGGATGCTGCCCTCGGGGTCGCGGAGTTGTGCGTCGGATTCGAGCACGAGCGCGGCGGTGTCGAGCTTGGGTCGGCTGGAGAACAGGCCGAGGCCCAGTCCCAAAGCGAGGAAGACCAGCCCGGCGGCGGTGGCGAGGCGGTAGACGCGGTGGCGGATCACGGTGCCGCGGTGGGCCGAGGCCTGGGCGTGCAGTTTCTCGCGCAGGCCCGGGGGTATCGGCACGGCCCGGACGGCGACGGCGACGGCCCGGTCGAACGACTCGGCGGCCTGGGACTCGGCCGCGCACACCGGGCAACTCGCCAGGTGGCGGTGCAGGTCGGCCGTCACGTCGGCCCCGAGGTCGTCCCCGGCGTGCTTGCGCAGTCGCAGGTAAAATTGTACGTCACGGCACAACATCGGCGTCGTCCTTCCGGGCCTCCACCAGAGCATACTCCTCACCGCCGGGCGGGCACAACTTCGACCGCAGGTAGGCCCTCGCCCGGGCCAGCCGCGACATCACCGTCCCGATCGGCAGGTCCATCTGCTCGGCGATGTCCCGGTAACTGAACTCCTCGAAATAAAATAGAATCAGGGGGGTGCGAAAGCCCTCGTCCAGTTCGTCCAGTGCCCTCTGCAGCTTCGCCGGGTCGATGACCAGTGGCTCATCGGTCTCGCGGCCGGGGAGTTCGCCCACCGCGTCGATCGGCACCGTCCGGTGCCGCTTCTCGTCTCGGATCTTGTGCAAGTACAGGTTCCGCAAAATCCGGTACAACCAGGCCCTGGCCCGGTCCGGCTCGCGGAGTTGCTCGAGGCGGGCGAAAGCCTTGCCGAACGTCTCCTGCGTCAGGTCCTCGGCGTCGGCCGCCGACCCCGTCAGGCGGTAGGCGTAGCGGTACAACCCCTCGTAGTGGGCGTCGATCTGTGCGTGCAGGCCAGCGGCGGCCGATCCCATGCGCCACCTCAGCAAGTTATGATCCGGTCCACTCCAGTTTATTCCCCGGTCCACTATTCGCCCCTCGACGGACGATCTTTGCCGGGGACGAGCGGTCGGCGCGAGGGCCTCATGTTCGGGGCCGAGCCGACGATCAGACGGTTTCCGACTGGCGGCGACGGGTCGTCCTCCGGCCGGGCGCGGGGGAAGCGTTCGGGTTGCCAAACTCGATCGACTGCAGTCGCTTGCGGGCCAGGTCGGCGTAAGCGTCGGACAGCTCGATGCCGA